>Ga0070671_100000650_pt1 | contig 24949 bp, 17 predicted proteins | sample KBSS73metaG_FD_65341 | JGI IMG/M metagenome (GOLD analysis project Ga0070671, IMG submission 65341) | Switchgrass rhizosphere microbial communities from Kellogg Biological Station, Michigan, USA - KBS S7-3 metaG | ecosystem: Host-associated > Plants > Roots > Rhizosphere > Soil ...
CCGCAGCATCGCATTCATATCTGCGTCCGAAAAAACTAAGGGCAACAACTCTCGCTTATCGAGACCGACGCCATGTTCTCCAGTTATCGTTCCGCCGGCCGCGACGCAAACTTCCATCAGTTCACGACCTGCCTCCTTCACTCGTCGAACTTCATCCGGGAATCGAGAATCGAAACAGATCAATGGATGCAGATTTCCATCGCCTGCATGAAAGACATTCGCAACTTTCAAATTGTACTTAGCGGCAATGTCGTACGCAGATGAAAGCACCTCTGGCAGACGTGATCTTGGAACGACTGCGTCCTGGATCATAGAGTCGGGTGAAATTCGGCCGATCGCTCCGAACGCTCCTTTGCGTGCGGCCCAAAGTTTTTTACGTTCCGTTTCATCCCGAGCCGCGCGACAGTTGCGCGCACCATATTCCAGACAGATATCTGTCACTCGTGCTGCTTCGTCATCGATACCCGCGTCAATACCGTCGAGTTCAACCAGCAAGGCGGCACCTGCATCAGGCGGCAGACCGGCTGCAAAGACACTCGCCTCGATGGCGCGAATAATTTCTCGATCCATCATTTCCAGTGCGGCGGGCATGACGCCTGCTGCGATGATGGCCGACACTGCATGACTTGCATCATCCACTTCGCCGAATTCGGCAAGCAAAGTTCGTACTGAGGGTGGAGTTTGGACCAGCCGCAAAGTTGCTTCTGTAACTATTCCAAAAGTTCCTTCCGATCCAATGAAGGTTCCCAACAAGTCGTAGCCTTCCGCTTCAATACCCGCACTGCCGAGGTTGATTATTTCACCGCCAACGAGGACAACCCGACAACCGAGAACATGATCGGTGGTAGTTCCATACTTCAAGCAGTGTATTCCGCCAGCACTTTCCGCGATATTTCCACCGATAGTGCAGGTTGGTTGGCTTGATGGATCCGGAACGTAATACAGACCAAACGACGCAACAGCGCGTGATACTTGCAGATTTACGACGCCGGGTTGAACTACAGCAAGGCGGTTCTCTGGATCGATCCTAAGGATCTTTCGCATTCGAGCGAGTTCAACAACGACTCCACTATTCAGAGCCAAAGCCCCACCGGATAAGCCGGTACCCGCACCTCGCGGAGTGAACGGCACTCTCGCTTCCGCGAGTTCCTTCATCACGGCCGATGTTTGTTCGGTTGAAGATGGAAAAACGACCGCGCGCGGTCGGGCTTTGTGTTGGGGTAAACCATCGCACTCGTAGACAAGAAGTTCGTCCGGTTTTGAAAGGACGTTTTCCCGTCCGACGATCGCACTAAGATTTTTTATCAGATTGTCCACGAGGAAGTTTAAACGTAGTGTACCCCACCCTGTCTCTTAGGTTATAGTCGGCGCTCTTTGTGATTCAAATAGCCAACATCAGAAAAGCACTGGCGTACCGCGCTCTCAGTTAAACGACACTTTTGAAAGAACAACCCAAACACTTATGCTCCTCCGAACGACGCTGATCCTCATCATTTTGATGAGTTTGACTGTTATGAGTCTTCACGTGACTGCCGACAAAACTTCGCTCCATCCTGACTCGATAATAGTGAATGCGGTTGTGCACACGATGGATCCAAATCAGCCGACGGCTGAAGCTGTAGCCATCTACAACAATCGAATCATGGCTATTGGTTCAACTAAAGACATTCGCAATTTGGCTGGACCAAACACTCGAATCATCGATGCGAAGAAGCGCCTTGTGCTTCCCGGTTTCAATGATTCCCACACACACTTCTTAAGTGGAGGATTTCAGCTCTCGAGTGTTGACCTGCGCGATGCGAATTCGCCAAAAGAGTTTGCGGATCGCCTCCGGACGTTTGCCGCGAAGTTACCGGCGGGCCGGTGGATCAAAGGCGGTGATTGGGATCACGAACGCTGGCCTGATGCAAAGCTTCCAACCAAAGAACTCATCGACGGATTCACCGCCGAAATACCGGTCTTTGTGAGTCGACTAGACGGCCACATGGCACTCGCGAATAGTCTCGCCTTACGACTAGCCGGAGTAACGCGTCAAACACTTGATCCTCCCGGCGGCATTATCGTTCGCGATCCAAAAACAGGTGAGCCGACCGGCATCCTGAAAGATGCGGCACAGAGTTTTGTGTGGAAAGTGATCTCCCCGTCCAGCTTTGAAGAGAAGCTCGCGGCCGCTCGAGCGGCAACGGACTACGCTGCTAGTCTCGGCGTTACCAGCGTGCAAGATATGTCCGCTGGCGCTGATGTAGGTACATACCAAACACTGTTAGATCGAGGTGAGTTGAAGACACGCATCTATGCCGTTGCGCCACTGCCGCAGTGGGAACGATTGGCGCGAACTGGTGTTAGGGCACATTTCGGAAGCGATATGTTACGCGTCGGGGGCTTGAAAGGATTTGCTGATGGCAGCCTTGGTTCAACGACAGCATTGTTTTATGAACCGTACAAAGATGAGCCGTCGACGAGCGGTATAGCAGGTGATGAGATGTATCCCGAAGGCGCGATGCTTGATCGCGTGCGAGCGGCCGACAAGGCCGGCCTGCAAACGATGATTCATGCTATCGGCGATCGAGCAAATGATTTGATTCTTACCATCTTCGAACAAGTCGAACGGGAGAATGGAGATCGAGATCGCCGGTTTCGAATAGAGCACGCGCAACATTTGCGTCCCCAGGACATCCCGCGTTTCGCGCGCGACAAAGTTATTGCGTCAATGCAGCCATATCACGCGATCGATGATGGCCGTTGGGCGGAAAAGCGAATTGGGAAGGAACGGGCAAAAACGACCTATGCATTTCGATCGATACTCGATTCAGGTGCAACATTGGCGTTTGGCACTGATTGGACCGTCGCCCCACTCAATCCGATATTGAGCGTTTATGCGGCAGTCACTCGCAGAACGTTGGACGGGAAGAATCCTAAAGGTTGGGTTCCGGACCAAAAAATTACGGTCGAGGAAGCTGTTCGCGCGTACACACTTGGTTCGGCGTACGCAGAGTTTCAGGAAACAAGGAAGGGAAGTATTAGCTTCGGCAAGTTAGCCGACGTTGTGATCTTATCGCGCGACATTTTCAAGATTGATCCAAAAGAAATTGAAAGTGTGAAGGTACAAATGACTATAGTTGACGGTCGCGTCGTTTACGAAGCTCGTGAATAAGTTCGATATCCGAAATAAATCAACAGTCCAATTACAGCCACGATCGCAGCAATTTTTGCCTCCTGCCAGGTGCTGTTCGCTAAGAGAAAAATAATTAGTAGCAAAGATAGTCCTGCGATTAAGGGTCCACCGGCTAGTTTGAAATGCGCGAGTGGAACGTCAGCTCGGCGTCTAAGAACTGGTAACGCAACGCAAGTTGCCGCATAGGTTACCAGGCGCGCAATCGCGCTGATTGTTAGAGCTGCTACGAATGAGCTCTTCAATGTCATGAAGAGCATCACGGCTGAAGTGATCAAGATCGCAGCGTAAGGAGTTGCGAATCTTGGATGCAGTCTTCCAATGAGTGAAGGCAGCTCCTTGTGCTCAGCCATGGCAAATGGAATACGTGAACCCGAAAGAACTAAGATATTTAAGTTGCCGGTAATTGAAATTATTGCACCAGCTGAAATGATCGCGCCGCCTGCAGTTCCAAGAAACCTGGTACCTGCGTCCGCTAATGGCTTAGTCGATGCAGCTAACTCGGGAAGAGTACCTACACAAACTACCTGGATGAGGATGTAGACAGTTGCGACGATAGCGATCGCGATCAGCAGAGCTCTGGGAAGATTTCTTTGCGGGTTATGTACCTCGCCCACAGGAATTGAAGCCATTTCAAATCCAGTGAATGCATAAATTAATAACAGGACCGACTGGGAGAAAGCTCCGGTTGAGGGTGCGACTCCAAAATTGAAAGCCGCTGGTCTTAGAAAAAATAGGCCAGCAGCGATAAAGATCAACATCGGAATCAGCTTGCCAACTGTGAAACCGTTATTGACGATTGTCGCCTGCCTTATACCAATCAAATTGATTATCGTAAGTGCGCATACCATCAGCACGATGATGGTGGGCTTCCAAATTGAAGAAGTGGCAGAAGGCCAGAAGTAGCCGAGGTAGTTGACTAAAAGGTTGCAATTCGCGGCAAAGGCAGTGAGCCGCGCAAGCCACATCAACCAACCGATTTCAAATCCGATTGTGGACCCGAAGGCCTCACGCGCATAAAGATATGGTCCACCTGTTTCTTCAAAACGGCTTCCCACCTCAGCAAAGCAAAGAATGATTAAGGCAACGACTAGTGCGCAGGCGACAAATGCGAGCAGGCTGTAAGTACCTATGAGCGAAAAGACCTTGGATGGTAGTCCGAAAATTCCAGCGCCGATGGTTGCATTGATTGTGATGGCTACCAGATCCCATCGGCGAATTCCGCGGATCAATCCATCCTTTGGGTTGTTTTTCACGTGTTAGGCTTATAGCAAAATTAGTATGTTGCGCAAAGAAGTTTTCCAAGAGCGATCCACTTCTATTTTTAATAGCAAAAGAGGATCGTGGTGCTTGCCCTCGATTGTTGAAGCGTAATAGGCTGAGGCGCGAGTTTCCAAAAATAAACGGAGACAATTGAAACTGTGAACATGTCAATGAATCGACTTTTTTGTATTTGCTTACCGCTCGTGTTCAGTTTTGGGATTATCGAGGGGCAGGCGGTTGCACCAAGCGCAACGCTTCAGGAGTTGGTCAACCAAGCGGCGAAAACCACACTTGAGCGCTTTGCCGACAAAAAGCTTAACGAGAATCAGCTCTCGATCACCTTGATTGATTTGCGCGACGCTAAACACCCGGCGACCGCGAGTTTTCGTGGCAACGAGCGAGTCTATCCGGCCAGCGTAGTTAAACTCTTCTACCTGGCAGCAGCAGAACGTTGGCTGGAAGAAAAAAAGATTCCTGAATCAGCGGAATTGTCGCGAGCGATCCACGACATGATCGTCGACTCATCCAATGAAGCAACACAGTACGTCGTTGACGTGATCACGCATACCACGGCCGGATATGAGCTGCCAGCAAAGGAAATGGAACAGTGGCAATACGAACGAAATGCCGTGAACCGGTTTTATACATCACTGGGTTACACCAACATCAACGTTAACCAGAAGACTTTTTGCGAGGACGCCTATGGCCGTGAACGCGCGTCACGTGGGCCTAACGGTGAGAACCGAAACAAGCTAACTACTGATGCGACGGCGCGACTTTTGATGGAAATCGTAACGGGACGGGCTGGATCTCCAACTCGAACAAAGCTGATGATGGACTTACTCAAGCGCGACTATACTGGCAAGAGTACTGATAACGATGACCAGGGGCACGGTTTTACTGGCATCGCATTACAAGGCATCGAAGGCGTGCGGCTTTGGTCTAAAGCAGGTTGGACCAGCACCACGCGCCACGACGCAGCCTACCTTGAAATGCCTGACGGTTCTAAGTTCGTACTCGTCACGTTTACCACCGATCATTCAAACGAGCGCGACATTATTCCAACTGTCGCTAGGTTAGTGATTGATAGTTTGAAAAAGAGGTGACGATTGCGGAAGAGTGCGGTTGCGGAATCGCATCTAGAATTTCGCGACAATCCGCACTGTCGCAATTCCGCATTTCTTGTTATGCAGGATCTGTCAACGCAACATCATCTCATTACAAAACTTTTCAGCTCGCCCAACACGGCTGCTGAAGTTTCCGCTCTTCGTCTTTCGGATGAACAGATTCAGTTCTACCGTGAAAACGGATACCTGGCTGGTATTCGCTTGCTGAATGACGATCAGATTGAACAGATTCGTATTGCCATTGACGAGCTGACCAGCCCCAACCATCCAGGACGAAGTTTGTTCTACGAGTACAACGCAAACGAATCTACCAATCCAAACACCATACTCTTTCATGCGCTCGGAGCCTGGCGCGTTTCGCCCGCACTTCATGACGTGTTATGGAATTCGCGCTTTGTCGTGCCTGCGTCCCAACTACTAAATGCGCCAGTACGTTTCTGGCACGATCAAATTTTTTATAAACCAGCTCGACACGGCGGCGTCGTTGCGTGGCATCAGGACTACTCTTACTGGACCAGAACTAAACCGATGACCCATCTATCATGTTGGATTGGGCTTGATGATTCGAAGGTTAAAAATGGTTGCGTTCACTACGTCCCGCGCAGTCATCGCTGGGATCTCCTTCCGAGGACTGGTCTTGCCGATGACATGAATGCAATTCAATCGGTCCTGAACGAAGCCCAACGGCAGGAATTTCGGCCTGTAGCCATTGAGCTGCAAAAAGGCGAGGCGTCCTTTCATCATCCGTTGATGGTTCATGGATCCTTTGAAAATAAAACTGATAAGCCGCGGCGAGCGATCGTGATAAACGTCTTTGCTGATGGTGTCGAGTCGGCTTCGAACGAGCCACTGCTTGAAGGTGTGCCCGTGATATCAAAAGGGCAAAAGATGGATGGGCAGTTCTTCCCGTTGTTATTTGATCCTGCAGCGCTGCACGAGAAGTAAATCTTTCAAAACTCAAGATGCTTTTACGGGAACTTTTCTCGTTCATGCTTGTCTAACCGTCTGATCAAAATCGGAGGACAACATGAGCAACAATCGTCGCGTAAACACTCCCACACCCTCGATCAACGTTACGCCTTTAATTGATGTTCTTCTCGTGTTGCTCATCATCTTCATGGTTGCTGTGCCTTTGCGACAGCATCGGTTTACTGCAACCCTTCCGTCACCGCCCGATGACCGCGTCTTACCTCCAAATCCTAAGACGCTCGTAGTTACGATCAATCCTGATCGCTCGCTAAAGCTCAACGGTCTAACCGACATGGGCACTGTTGAGGATATGTCTAAACTAAATCAGAGATTGATATCGCTCTTCGACGAACGAGCCAGTAACCACGCTTATCGTCCAGACATGGCCACCCGATCTGACTTACCTGATGCGAGAAGAATTGAAAAAACAATCTTTATTAAGGCGCCAAGGGCCATGTCATATGGTCTAATTGTGCGAGTCATTGATGGCCTCAAAGCAACGGGAGCCGATCCCATTGGCTTGCAACTCGACGATCTCAACTGACGCAATCACGAGAATCACCGATGTTTCGTTTGCCATCTCACGTAGCCGCATACACGATACCCTAGACAATTCTGACTGCCTCTGAACCAAATTCATAATTCGCACTGGTGTTGATCTGCTAAGCTTGTTGCCGTTGAATAGCGCATCGAGCTGCAGTTTCGCGCGTTTGCTAATAATGTGTCTGAGAAGGGTGGCTGTAATGAAGAGCAGTCTATTTAGAGTGTTTTTATTGCTTCTGGTGGGTTTTGCCCTGCCGGCGCCGCCAGCATTTTCCCAGGAACCCACCGGCGGTGGAAGTTTGATACGCGACATCACTGGTGGCGCTGCGATTATCTTCCGCGCTCCAAAAGATCCAGTGGTCCACGCGGGTAATACTACTGCGGGAAATTTGGGCGGTGGCAAGATAAAAGATACTCGCAAACCGAAAGAGGCACCGCCGCAACCTGCTCGCAAACAAGATCCAATCCTCGCGCGTGCGAATGCGGCGCGCAGTGCATCGAAGCCAAGATATGCAGAAGCTGAGGAACAATATCGATTGGCCGCCACAATAGCTCCAGATGACGCTCGGGCATTTGCGGGTCTTGGAAATGTTTTTGTCGATCAGGGTCGATTTGCGGAGGCTGTGACTTCGTACCAGCAAGCCCTAAAGGTGAAACCCGATTACAACGCTGCTCTGTTGCCACTCGCATTTTCTTTGGCGCGCATGGATCGTTATCCAGAAGCGATCGAAACATATCAGCAAGCATTAAAAACAGATGGTTCAAATCCGGAGATCTTTAACAACCTGAGTTTTGCATACAACCACACCAATCGCTTCCAGGAGGGAATTGAGGCGAGTCAGAATGCGATTCGGTTACTCGGTGATACTGGTCAGGCTTACGCGCAAGGTTTCCAGGAACGAAACGAGATCCTCTCGTATGCTTACAAGAATCTCGGAAATGCCTACAACGGGTTGGAACGTTATGAGGATGCGGCAAACGCATTGAAGCGAGCTGCGGCAATAGAGCCGGGCAATGCTTCAGCGCATTTCAATCTCGGACTGACGCTTTTCAATGCTCGCAGATATTCAGAGGCAATCGAAGCTTACAAACAAGTGATCAAGTTGAGACCAACACTTGCCCAGGCACACTTTAATCTTGCTTTGACATACTTCGCCATTAATGACAAGAAACAAGCAATGGACGAGTATGAAATTCTTAAACCGCTGAATGCGCAACTCGCGCAACAGCTTTACAGCGTGCTAAATCCTTAGTTGTGCTTCGAGGAAACTCAACTCGACTCAGCCCGCCGAGAATTAGCGCCCTGCTTACTGCGGTGTTAGGTCGAGCGCTTCAATGATTCTCGTAAAAGGAATCTGCGCCGCCTCATTCACTTCCTTCACAACCTCCGGATTGGCTGCTTCAAACAAGCACATGCAGTGTGCTTCGCCCGGAACAAATGTGGTCCGGATGTAGCGGACGTCTTTTCCTTCAGCCGTGAACTTATCACTGGTTTCAATCGCAGCCTTTTGCGCAGCCGCAAGTTGATCCATTTTGATGCCGGGTAAACTTCGTTCGACCATGTAGACGGGCATATTGAACTCCTCTCAGATCTGTTGGTTATGAGTTACTGAGCCGCGAGCTTAGCCAAAGTTGACTATTGATGACTAATCAACAAGAGACTTTGACATGTTGATGAAATGACAAGGTACTTTAGTTTGCACCTCAGGTGGAAATGGCGATGTTCCTGTTTCAATGTATCCGCGCCTTCGATAGAAATCGGGAAGTTCTTCGCGAAGATTGACGATCAGAATGTCGATGAAGCGACTCTGCTGAGCTCGCGCGTGTGCTTCAGCCGCCGTCATGAGTTGCGAGCCTAAACCTGATTGTTGACTTGATGGATCCACCGACAACAAACCCAGGTAAGTATGATCACCCCGTGGCTCAAGATACACCGAACCCACCATCACATCTCTGTGGAAGGCGACCAGGAACTCTCCTGACTCAAACAGTTCGAGAGTCGTGGACAGATTGATTCGGTCTTCGTCGATGAAGAATTGCTCGGCTCCTCTAAAAGCAACGTTGATGAGATCCGTTATTGCCTGTGCCTCCTCTTCAACGGCTACACGGATTTGAGTAGACGATGTTTGCGAAATCATTTGATTGTGCGTGGGTCTTACGCTTCAGCTACTTTCAAAAGTTTGCTCGTTTCATGACAACCGCAAATCGCGGGTCGCTGCGAATGGGATCCCACTTCCGTTCGACCTTTAGGAAAGCGAGCTTTGGGTCGTGTTGCTCGAAGGCTTTATCTAACCAGGTAAAGGCTTCATCATTGTTGCCGAGAGCAGCGTATATCAATGCAATGTGGGATGGAGGAACCCATCGATCTTTGCCGTCTCCCATTTTGAGCATCTTTTCTAGAATTGTCTGGGCTTCCGTCTTCTTGCCCCACCTCGCTAACGCCACGGCCTCGAAGCTCAGCGACACAGTTTGCGAATTCGACAGTTCAGTGGCGCGGTGCGCTTCAGCGACAGCTTCAGCATACATACCTTTTTCAATGTAGGCGCTGCTCGCAAAAACATGGGGGAACCAGAAACCAGGCGCCAGCGCTGAGGTTTCTTTCAACTTGTTGAGTGCCTCATCAAACCGACCCGCATGTAGCAGGAACTGTCCTTCAAGCGAACCAACAAATGGATTGACGGGGTCGAGCTCACGCGCGCGTCGTATTTCAGAGAGCGCCTCATCATGTCGTCCCGTGTTCGATAATAAGTGAGCGTAGAAAATATGAGCATCGACAGATCTGGGATTGAGCTGCAGCGCACGTTTGTATTGTTCTTCAGCGGCGCTCCAATTTCTGTCATACCAGAAGACAGTAGCAGCCCAATCGGTGTGCGCTTCCGACAAAGAATCATCGAGCGCTAATGCTTTCTCCGAGGCTTCCTTAGCTCGCAAAAGAAACTCGTTTGGGTTTTCTTCACTGCCAATTGCCAACGAACGATTCGCCTCCGAGAGGCCGACGTAGGCCAACGCATAGTTAGGATCTAACTGAATTGCGTGCTCAAAATCCGAAATCCCTTGTCGGATTTCGGTCGGTATCAACTTAAAAACATGCACACGGCCCCTGAGGTACAGTTCGTACGCCTCGGAATTTGCAGTGTAGTCTTTGAGTAGTTTTTGTTGGTCAGCGCCTGACAAGCGCACGCGGAGTTTGGAGGAAACATCCCGAGCAATTTCATTTTGCAGAGTTACGATTTGCGAAATGTTTCGATCATATTGTTCGCCCCAAATCTGATTACCGCTTCCTCCGTCAACGAGGGACAACGAAATTGTCAGGTCACTACCATGTTGAAGTACCCGCCCCTCAAGTACTGCTTGCACCGATAGTTCGGATGCAACTTTCTCTGCGTCGACATCTCGTCCCTTATAACGGAAAACGGAACTCCTGGACTTTACCGATAAGTGTGGAATCTGCGAAAGGCTGTTGATTAGAGAGTCAGGCATTCCTTCCGACAACCAATCGAGATCGGTGTTATTCGTTTCATTTCTGAAAGGGAGCACTGCAAGCGACTCGATTGGCGAGAGACGTTTGGTCCACTGCCAGTAAGCAATCGCTCCTACCGCAGCAAGTAACGCCAAGACCACACCGACGAGCAGAAAAGTTATACGTCTTTTGCTGACATTGTTCGTTTCCGTTTGCGCGGTGCGATTGTCATCGACGGAGGTTTGCGCTATCGGCAGCTGCGTACCTTTGCTGTCTGTAACCGCGGCTTTGCCTAATTTGCCTGTGAGGTTGGCAGTTCGAAGCAGCTTCACGAAACGTTCGTCAGATCTCAACGGATCATAAGTTGGATCCGTCTCAATCAAGAGCGCAAAGACATTTCGTTCGTCGCAGGCTTTCGTCAATAGGTCGAGAGCTTTGTCGTTATTTCCCAGCTTGAGGTGGGCTCTTGCTAAATGAATAGCCGGAACGTACTCACCTGACACCGCTTTCCGTTCCAACTGGCCGGTTTTGATTTTTGCAATCGACTTAATTCCAGCCTCGAAGCCCTGGTTTGCATAAATCGTGCGGAGACTGTCGGCTCCTGAAGAATCTCCCTCCAGCCTTAGTATGTTCTGCCATTCACCAATCGCCTCGTCGTGTAGACCTTGTTGCTCATAAGCTTCTGCGAGCGACTCATGAAGCTGAGGATTGCTTGTATCTAGTTCAATCGCCTGCTGATACTGATTGATAGCTTCAGCGTACCGTCGGGCAAGAAAAAATGTTTGACCAAGGTGATGATTAAGTCGGACTGAGAACGGATCCAGGTCGAGTGCTTCCTGTGCTTCGGCAATAGCTTCATCGAAACGACCACGAATCGTGAGGTAAAACGAGTAGATGTAATGAGCCTCTTGAAAACCAGGATTAATTTCGAGGGCTCGATCGAAGTTTTGTTCGGCAGCGGCAAAGTCACGCCGAAGAACCATGTTGATGCCACCCTCGTTTGCGTGCACCTCTGCGAGAGTGTTGTCGAGAGCAAGCGCCTTAGCGTTCGCTTCAGTCGCTTTGGGCCAACCCATGTCCGGTGGCACCATTCCCCAGGCGGAACCGAATCCGTAATAACTACTGACACCGGCATAGCTCAATGCATACGTCGAATCGGCGTCAACGGCACGCTCAAAGTATTCACGACTTCTTCTAAAATAATCAGGAGCAGGGTTCCACCAGTAATAACGGCCTTTCAAGTAGAGTTGATAAGCCTCAACGTTATCTGTGTAACGCTTAAGAAGGGCGTCCTTCTCTTTGCGCAGAAGCTTAACCTTGAGCGCATCGACAATTGCCAGGGTGATCTCGTCCTGTACGTCGAAAATATCTTGAATCTCGCGGTCGTATCGTTCAGCCCAATGTTGATAACCGTTCTCGCAATTAATCAATTGAACGCTGATCCGTAATCGATTGCCGGACCTGCGAACGCTGCCTTCCAAAACTGAGTTGACGTTCAAGGCCCTACCAATTTCCCTGACCGTAGTCTCTTTGCCTTTGAATGAAAATGCGGATGTCCTCGCCGCAACTCTCAAGTCTTTGATCCTGGCAAGAGCGTTTAGCAGCTCTTCCGACAAACCATCGCAAAAATATTCGTTGTCCGGATCTTTATTGACGTTCACAAAAGGCAGTACTGCGATTGAGGAATCGCTTAACGGTCTAGAGCTCCGAATTAATCCTGACTTTGAGTGAGAGACTTGAGTGCCTTCGCTTCCGAGCAACTTGGAGCACTCCTGGAGCTCAGCAAGAATTTCGGTTGCGCTTTGATACCGACGCTCGCGATCTTTCTCGAGCGCTTTGAAAACGATATTTTCTAAAACTACTGGAACATCGCTCCGATATTGAGCGATAGCCGTTGGTTGCCGCTCGATGACAGCCGACATTTGATCCAAAGCAGTTTTGCCACCAAAAGGTCGCCGACCAGTGAGCATCTCATAAATGATTACGCCGAGGCTCCATATGTCTGAGCGATGATCGATGGAAGTGCCACGCGCTTGCTCGGGCGACATATATGCAGCCGTGCCTATGACCGTACCAGGGGTTGTTTCGACTGCGGCGTTCGCCAGCGCTTCATTTGACGGTTGAGTGAATTTCGCTACTCCGAAATCTAAAATCTTCACCAGGCCATCGGTACGCACCATGACGTTTGGCGGTTTAATGTCTCGATGAACTATTCCGGCCGCGTGAGCTGCTGACAGGGCAGTGGCCACTTGCTTCGCAATGTCGATACACTTTTCTACCGGTAAAGAACCACGATCGATCAGTTCTCGAAGAGTTAATCCATCAACAAATTCCGTCGCAATGAAACTGTTTCCATCGACTTCTCCAACCTCGTAAATCGTAAGGATGTTTGGATGATTCAACGCGGATGCAGCGAGTGCTTCCTGACGGAAACGCAGGACTCGCTCTTCTTCGGCAGCTGTGTAATAAGAGATTAGTTTGACGGCGACCGGGCGATTCAGACGATTGTCGTGGGCAAGGAAAACGCTGCCCATGCCACCAACCCCGAGCGATCGAATTACCTGGTAAGGTCCAATTTCATTTTTGAGTCCGTGAGTCTGTAGTAGTTGGGTTGCTTCTTCCGCCGCTTTGTTGCCAACAATTGTGTTTGGCAGATCGTTAGCAAGGAGAGACTCAACTTCACGTCGCAATTCCAAATCGTCGCCGCAGGCCACACCCAAAAATGACGCACGTTCGGCGGGCTCGCGATCAAGCGCCTCGCTAAGAACTCGATCAATTTCCTGCCAACGCTCTGGCGTCATTCTCAACTCGCGCTCAGTTCTCGTCGTAAGAAGGCCTTTGCACGTCGCCAATCTCGAGTGATTGTGTCAGGCGAGACGGAGAGTACGCTTGCGATTTCATCGACGCTCAGTCCGCCGAAGTATCGCATTTCAACCACCTGGCCCTTGCGCTTATCTAAACGCTCCAGAACAGCCAGCGCTTCATCAAGGGCGACTAACTCGGCCGCACGTTCATCACTAAAAACCAGCGCTGCATCGTCAAATGACACGACGTTACCACCTCCCCGCTTCGGCCCGAGATGCTTTCTCGCGTGGTCAACCAGGATTCGCCGCATGATCTGAGCCGCGATGCCAAAAAAGTGCGCGCGATTCTGCCAGCGCACCTTCTGATCGACTAGCTTGATGTAAGCCTCATTCACGAGGGCCGTAGTTTGCAGTGTGTGATTGTTGCGCTCGCGTCTCATGTAGCGATGTGCGAGTTGATGAAGTTCCTCATCGACCAGGGGCAACAGTTTATCCAATGCTGAACTGTCGCCTTCACTCCATGCAGCAAGTAGTTGGGTTACGTCGTCGGCCTCCGGCATTTACCTTGGTTTCTCCTGCCACGGTAAATCTCGGGTGGCGTTTATTAGGGTTGGACAAATTGTAGCCGCCTTATCCCATTGTAGCCAATTTGCCCAATTTAAGTTTCCGTTTGCATGCCGGATCTGAAATAGAACTCTCGCGTTGATTAATAGAGAAGACGAAACAGTAATCAATAAGGAGTATCGAAATGAACTTTAGAAGATTTCTTACAAAAGGTTTGTTTGGTGCCGTGTTGTTGCTATGCGTGACGCACGCCAACGCCCAGTGCCCGGCTCCGAACCTCACAAGTGGTCTGCACGCGCCTTCGAAGATCATCTTTTCAACAAAAGGATCTTTGCTCGTGGCTGAGCAGGGAAGCGGAACCAACAACGGAAGAATTTCGTTAATTGACCCCGACACGGGACAGCGTCGCACTTTGTTGGATGGTCTTCCTTCTGCCTTTGCCGCTCCGAATAACGATCCATCGGGACCCTCCGGCCTGGCAATGCGAGGCCGAACTCTTTACGTAGCGATCGGATTAGGTGACGCGGTTTTCAGTGGACCTCTACCAAACTCTTTCGTCCCTAATCCCAATCCATCGTCGCCAATTTTCGCCTCGGTTCTGGCAGTGCATTTCAGTGCCAGCGTAGAAATGAAAACGAGTGGTTTGACTTTAACACCGGCTGACCAAACTACTTTGAAGAACGGCGCGACCGTTCAGTTGGGTAACGACGGCGATAAAGTGACGGTGGAACTACTCGCTGACTTTCCGGATTATGTGTCTGAACCTCGGCCTGGTTTACCTAATGCAGTGAGACAGTCGAACCCCTTTGGGTTAGCACTGGATGGCGATCAACTTTATGTCGCGGATGCGAGTGGTAATACGATTCGAGTTGTAGATCTGAACACAGGCGACTTCAGGACGCTCACGACATTCGCGCCGTTACCGAACAACCGCGGTTTTGGACCACCAGTTGTCGAGCCGGTGCCGGACAGCGTACACCTGCTAGGCGATGAGTTGGTGGTTACGTTGCTGTCAGGTTTCCCTTTTCCGCTTGGCAATTCTCAAGCTCGAACAGTCAATCGCGAGACTGGAGCCAGCGCACCATTCATAACCGGGTTAAGCTCCGCAATTGATCTTATCCCAGACGGTTCCGGCGGGTCTTTCACGCTTGAATTTAGTGCCGACATGTTGGCCGGTCTACCCGGTAGACTAAGTCACTATTCGACACCATCAGCCACTCCGACTGTCGTCTCGAGTTGCTTGATCACTCCAACGAGTATGGTTCGAGACTCTCGCTCGGGTGATATTTACATTACTCAGATTGGTACCGGACAAGTCGTGAAGCTGAATGGTCAGTAGGAAGAACGGAATGTGCGGGCGGCAAGCAGAAGCGCTAGATAATAATTAGGAATTCCGTCGTCCTTCTGCTTGCTGCGTCGGTGTAGGATCCAGCGTGCTAATTGACTCTCGGTTTCCTTCAACGAGACGGGCAAGTGTTTCCACGAAAACTGCTGGTTCAATTGGTTTGCGGACGTGAATTTGAAAACCAGCAGCTAGCGCCCGGGCCTGGTCTACGGCATTTGCATGAGCAGTTAACGCCACAGCCAAAATCTCTCGAGCACTACTTGATGGTAATGACCTTATGCTTCGAATCAAGCTGTAGCCGTCTTCGCCCGGCATTTCGATATCAGAAATCAAAATATCAGGCTGATCAGATTTAATGATCTCCAGCCCTTCAGCGGCCGACGTTGCCGTTCGTGTTGAAGCACCACATTCACCCAACACCGTCTTCATCAGCTCAAGTGCGTCAACCTCGTCATCAACAATTAGTACACGCAATCCTTGTAACGATTCAGGACAATTGAAATATAGACTCACTTCTTCATTAACGGACGCAGTTGCAAGGTCGCTAGAGTGTAAAGATAAGTGTGCAAGTTGAACCGGTAACCGAACATCAAAAATGCAGCCTTGTCCCTCGCCCGCGCTGTAAGCTTTAACAGTTCCACCATGAAGCTCCGTTAAGTGGCGTACGATTGCGAGCCCAAGTCCCAAACCCCCGTGCATCCTTGCAACGGTTGAATCGCCTTGCCGGAAGCGCTCAAAAACAAACGGCAGAAACTCAGGACTAATACCTTGCCCCGAGTCCGTAACTTTGAATTCAATATTTGAATCGTCACGAATAACTTCGACGAGCACTTTGCCGCCGCTTGGTGTGAACTTGATAGCATTCGACAATAGATTCCAAATGACTTGTTGAAGGCGATCTGGGTCTGCAGGAAAACTTCCAGTTTGTGGATCTAATTTGGTTTGCAGCTGGATCTGCTTTGCTTCAGCGGCGGGACGAACTGCATCGAGCGCCAATTCGACAATGTGCAATGGCTCAACAGGGCAGATATTTAAGCGGAGTTTGCCTGAAATGATTCGCGAAACATCCAGTAGATCGTCGATCAGCTGTGCCTGTGACCGAGCATTACGTTCGATAACCTCCAAGGCATGTTGAGAAGTATTTTCATCGATGCGTCCGGAAGTTAACATCCTGGCCCAACCAAGGATCGCGTTGAGTGGAGTTCGTAACTCGTGAGACACCGTAGCGAGAAACTGATCTTTCAAGCGATTCGCTTCTTCGGCTTGTGCGCGCGCTTCGCGCTCGGCGTTGTACAAACTAATGCGTTCGATCGCCAGCGCAATCCGGTCACCAACTAAACTGATGAACCGAAGATCGTCTTCCCGGATATTTTGGGTCTCGCGCGTTCCGATGACAAGTACACCGAGGAGGCGCTTATCGACTATCAAGGGAACTCCTGATGCAGCGACAATGCCTAGCTCTTCCATCACTCGACTGAAAGGGCTTGGTGGCAACTTACCCTGCACCGTTTGAGGACGTCGCTGAAGCGCAATCATTCCAGAAAAACCAGTGCCAGCGGGAACGCGCGCATTAATTATGTCGGTTGCAATTCCATCGGTCGCGCGGATTACCAGATCGTTGTTTGGCTCGGCCATCAGAATCGCCGCGGTGTCAGCATTAACTATGTTTCGGATGGTCTTGACACTATTGACGAGCAAATCGTCCAAATCCATTTGCGCAAAAGCTTCATCAGTCACAATCTGGAGCTGCGCCAACCGTCTGCTCGCAGACTCCGCAGAGTTGCGAGCGGCTGATTCTGCATCGAGTAGTTGAGCTCGCTCTTCTAGTTGGTGCTGAAGTTCTGACTCGCGTTTTACTCGCTCCGTCACGTCTTCGATAACCGTGACCGTTCCAATCACTTGTCCTTGTTCGACCAGGGGAGAGATGCGAACGCTTTGATGCATCTGATCATCGTCGTCACCGGTCGTGTCCGCCATCTCCAAAAGAAATGTGTGGAATCTTTGCGAGAGTACGCCGCTCTGTCCTTCGAGTGCTCGCTTGTAGTAGGCATCAAGCTTTCGGTCAGTGAGTTCGGGGAAGGCTTCAATCAAGCTTTGGCCGATCATTGTCTCCGCTTTTTTACCGGTGTGAACCTCGAGCCAATGGTTCCAGCTGCGGATGAGTAACTTGTCGTCCGTTGTAATGATTCCCTGCGCCCCGTGATCGTTCAGCCAATCAAGCAGAGCTTGGCTGATTCGATCGGGCTCTTCGAACTTTTTGATCTTAGTTGTCACAGTTGTTTAGAGTGACTTCAAAACTGATTAGCTGGGTGTCCTAATATACTTTTTGTTCTTCTCGGCATATCGAGACGCGAGAACGCGAAAATAATATTGAGAAGTTTGAAGAGTACTGTCCGTCGCGATCGGTCAACTGCACGGGAGCCGAGCGCTGGAGTTATACCCGACCTTCTTGAGCTACCCACTCGTCCAGCTCATGCAGGAAACGATCGAAAGCCACCATGTTGAGTACCAGCACCAGGTATCCATTAACCTGACTATGTCGAACCTGAAACTTCGTGAAAACAACTAGTGCGTATCGAAGCTCGCCTCGACCTTCCTTAAGCCAAATTACTAATTCGTCGATTGAGTCCAGGCGAAGACGTGGCACCGAGAAACCAACGTGCACGTTCAGCACATTACCGAAAACACCCAGACACGCATTGAGTAGTATATTTCCGACTTCAGTTAGTACCTCGCGAGCTGATTCGTCTAAACGATCAGTGCTGGAAGTCTCATCGGTGAGAAGTTCGGTAAGTTGGATGGCCCCATCGTAATTCAAAAGCAATAGAGCATCTCCAGCAACAGGGCCATCAAATACCTGGTGAATCCAGGCGATTTCGCCGGGAACAAAGCGCGCGAGTTCACTATCGAGATCACTGGTCAGGTGCAAAGCCACCGTTGGGGGTTCGAGGAGAACGCGTTGGCCGGTCAGATCTGATAGCGCTGCGCCAGTGCGAGCGAAAGCGATATTGATTAGCTCTGTTACCGCATCAGTCTGCTGCTCAGTCAATACCATTTTGTAGACTCCCCTCACCGAGGATTCCTGCCACAGTTTCGAGAACAACTGCTGCGGCGAAGGGTTTGTTCAGGAATGCTAAAGCTCCGCCTTCCTTTGCCATCTCGCGAGTTGAATGCTGAATATCAGCGCTCACGACAACGACACGTGCTGCGTTATCCATTTCGCGTAACTTCGCGAGCACATCTAGTCCATACATGCCTTTCATCAGCATGTCGAGCATCACAAGGTCTGGACGTTCGAGATGATAGGCTTCAATCGCGCTAATTCCATCTTCAGCTTCAATCACTGCATAACCACTTGATTCTAACACCCGCTTGAGCGAACGACGCGACATGGCCGAGTCGTCTACCACCATGATCTTGAAACTCATACGACCTCCCAAAGCGCCTGTGCCATCTGGTCAAGCGGTATGCTTCTGTCGCTGAGCCCGGCTTCGAGCGTGGCTCGCGGCATTCCATAAACTACACAAGTTTCTTCGCTTTCAGTGTATACCAACCCTCCTCGTGCTTTTATCCATGAGGCACCTTCTTTACCATCTGAACCCATTCCGGTCATCACCACACCGAGAACACGTGGTCCATAAACCTCGGCGGCAGACTGGAACAGAACATCAACTGATGGTCTATGAAGAGTTTTAAACGGACGAACATCAAGGTGCGTCACTACGGCTCCATCTTCATTTCTTCTGAATGTCAGGTGTCTACCGGCAGGTGCCACCAACGCAGATCCTCCCAACACAGCATCGCCTTCTTTGGCTTCGCTAACCTTTAGGTTTGAAAGTTCATTGACCTTGTTTGCGTACATCTCGGTGTAGCCAACAGGCATGTGCATTACGATTACTAGCGGAACTCTCAAATCAGCGGGAAGTTGTGGAACGAGGTATCGAAGTGCTTGAGGGCCCCCGGTTGAAATACCAAGCACAACGATGTCGACAGCGTTCGCATGCCGTTCGACAGGCGCAAGCTTAGGAACCGGGCGCAATTCGACGGCAGGTAACCTCGAAATAGGAATCTCAGCTGCAGCTTTTACTTTCCTCAATAACTCATCCGAAACTTCCAACATCTTATCGGTTGCGAGTGCAGTAGGCTTTTGAACGAAGTCGATTGCACCCAATTCGAGTGCTGTTAGTGCCATCTCCGCAGCTTCGTTTGCGATGCTCATAATAATAATAGGCAGGTGTCTTCGTTTCATTTGTTCTCTAACAAATTCGACACCGTCCATCTCAGGCATAATGAGGTCGCAGGTAATAACATCAGGATTGAGCTGTTCGACTTTCTCGAGTGCGTCTTTTCCGTCGCGGGCAGTACCCACAACTTCAAGAAACGGACTTCGAGAGAGCATTTGCGTGACAACCTTTCGCACGTAAGCAGAGTCGTCAACAACCAGTACACGTTTTACTTTTGTCATTCGTGGGCCTTTAAAGTTGCTAAATTTACCTTGTTCTGTGGGAGCACTTCGTTGGCCGTTATGCGTTTATAAACAAAGGCATTGCCAACGTTGATGAGCTCGAAATCGCTACTCACCTTTAGCAACGACTCTGAGACCCCGACAAACAAATAAGCTGGGCACTTAATGTGATCTGCAAACGTTTTTACGACGCGGCGAATCATTTCACTCGAGAAGTAGATAAACACGTTGCGGCAAAAGATAAAAGGAGACGCCGCGAATTCTGCGATCTCGGTTCGGTTAACGAGGTTCGCAACTTTCCACCGCACGCGGGACTTAAGCTTCGGGTCGATGCGCCAGACGTTTCCCTCTTTTTGGAAATATTTATGTCGCAAATCGACGGGTAGATTGCGAAAAGCTCGTTCGCGAAATAGTCCTTCCGCTACCTTATTGAGGCCTGCCCCGCTGGCATCAGTCGCCATGATTTCGATCGGAATTCGATCAAACCATCCACTCTCAGTTAAAGCCATTGCAATGCTCAATGGTTCTTCTCCCGTTGCGCACGCAGCGCTCCAGATTCGTAGCGGTTCTCGTCTATGTTCAGCTGCCCACGCGGGGACCAGGATGTCGACGAGGGCGTGAATCTGATCCATCTCGCGCCAAAAAAAAGTTTCCTGCACTGCAATCGCATCGCTAAGCTGACGCCATTCATCATCAGCATTCTCGTCGTATTTCAGCAGGTAGTAATAATCGAGGAAGGAATGAAAACCGTGCTCGATTACCAGGGGGGCTAGTTTCTCGAGGAGCAGATCAGTTTTTTCATCATCAAAGTGAATTCCGGTACGGTCTAGAACCAGATCACGCAATAGAATGTTAGTGCCTTGCGGCGTTATCAGCTCCATGACAAGACTAAAACTTTCGTATCAACTCGTTGCCGTTTTTGCCTGCTCCAGTGCTTGTTCGGCAACTCGAGACACGTCCCTGTCGTTTGATCGCAATTGGCTGGTTATAGCTTCGACAGCCTCATTTCCGCCAATCTGACCAAGAGCTTCCAACGCCGCGATTCTCACATGATTTAACGGGTCTTCCGTGGCGATACGGCTCAATGCAGATACCGAAGAACTGCTCTCGAGTCGACCAAGTGAATGGGCTGCAAAATATCGTACCCATGGATCGTTATCGTTGAGAGCGTTCACCAGCATGTTATCGACTCCTTGTATCTGACCCAATGCAGATGCGGCGGCGGCACGCACTTTCGGTGTATCAGTGCTGAGTTTGTCAGCCAGCACTTCCATGATCCGATCGTCTTCAAGAAAAGGAAGATGTTCAACTGCGGCTTTGCGAACTCGCTCATCTTCGTCACTGCAACAGTCGATCAGCAGATCGGCACAATCGGCATAGCCAAAGTAACCGGCAATGCGCGCTGCCGATTCACGGACAAGCGGCTTCTCGTTCTTTAGCAGCGGCCTGATTCGTTCCTGCATTCTTGCGGAGCCAATCGAATTTAACGCGCCGACGACCGCTTGCCTCGTAGCTCCTTCTGGATCACCAATGAGATTCAATAGAGCGTCGAGCGCGGTTTCGTCTCCGATTTTGGCGAGCGCGTTTGCTGCTTCGACCCTCAATCTCGGACTATTTTTCAGGACTTTTGTTAATGCGCCCGTCGCTCGACGATATCCCAGTCGGCCCAACGCAGATATTGCGGCGCGTTGAGTTTCAATATCATCCGACTCAAGCTTGTCGATTAGGAGTTGAATTACGCCCTCGCCATGATGAGTCAGTGCCTCTACCACTTCTGTTCTAACAGTCGGTTCGGCAAGTAAGCGAACCAGAGCTTGATCAACAGCGGGACCTCGCAGCCATCCAATCACAATCGCCAGCGGACGTAAGTTGGCCGAGTCGACTTCAGCCAGTTCATTCAAAAGATGCTGAACTCCACTCGGTTGAATTGATTGACGAGTCAGGTCCGCTATGTAGTCGCCTTCGCGATGTTCCTCATCGAAGCGTTGATATAACGACGACAGGGCACTTGCAATCGGCAACGCTGATGTCTTGGAGTCGTTTAATTGATTTACCAGGGGAGCGACAACCGTCACATCACCAAGTTCGCCGAGAGCCTCGGCAGTTGCCTCGCCGAGCGATTCATCGGCGAGAAGATGTGAAAGACGAGAGGCCACGCTTCGCTCGCCAATCTGCCGTAATGCGTCAATCGCAGGAAAGGCGAGAAAAAACTCCCTCGATTCTGCAATTGCTGCAAGCGGTTCGACCGCAATAGGATCACGAATTTTTCCTAACGCTTCGATAACATGATAGCGAACGTTAATATTCGGATCCTTTAGAGTTTCAAGCAGTGCAGGTACGGCGCGAGTCTCACGTTGTTCACCAAGAGCCAACGCTGCTTGCATGCGCAGATCGGCGTCCGAGTGATGCAGAAACTCGACTAGTGTCGGGAAAGTTTCCACGTCGACCATCGTTAACACCTGGAGGGCGCTATTAAGCACAGCAAGGTTCCGATGATCCTCACGCATTGTGTCGAGCAGCGCGTGAATTGCCTCAGGTGCAGAACGTTTTGCCAGACCTTGAACAGCCGCTTGGCGAACGCGCCAATCCGCATCTCCAAGGACACCGACCAGCTCTCGTTCTTCATCAATCTCGCTCGCTTCAGCCAAAGTTTGAGTTGCGCGCAATCTCGTTTCAGGATTGGAGCTCTTGAGTAGCTCAGCGAGTTCGCGTTCAGTCTCGACTCGAACAGTGACATCTTCAATCGTTACGATCAGACCGGCAACTTTTTGATCCTCGATCACCGGAGCAATGGTCGTACGTTGACGCATGTGTTGGAAACGCTTTGATGGTTGCTGCGGAGGGCAGGGAATCAGATAGCGGTGAAAGGCAGGTGCCAGTACTTCGACGGTTCCTTTGCTCAAAACATTCTCCAGCTTTTCAATCAGCCCACGCGTGACGATTTCAGGAAACAGTGCCTGAATTTTCTGCCCGCGCGCCTCATCAGCAGCTACGCCAGTAAAACGCACCAATGCGTTGTCCCAAACCTTGATCCTGAGTTCTGCATCGGTGGTGAACACTCCGAAAACTGATGCAGCCTGGTCGTCTTCTGTCATGTAGTAATTATTTTTCCAATAAGTGTTCGACGAGTCACGCACTCCACGAGGCGCAACGGTTACGGCATTTCAGTTTCCAGCTGCTTCATTCGAGGCTTCCACTGAAGAGGTTGAGACCTCAGGTTCGGCGACGTTGCTCGAACTGCTCTTGCGTGGTTGTCGACCGCGCTTTCTGGTTGACTTACCTGTTGAACCGTTTGAGCTTGAGTAGTCAGCATTGACCTTGTTCATGATCTGCGACAGCTCGAGTGCATAACCAAGTAGCGTAGTTGTTGCTACGAGAGTTTGTGATGCTGCACGGGTATTGCGATCAGTGACATGGCGGGTATTAGTCACGGATTCTCGAATAGATTCGGCAGTGTGCGAATGCTCGAGGTTCGCCTTTGCCATCAGATTCACCTGATCGGAGATGTTTTTCGTGGCATCCCTGGTCTCTCGCATCGCTTGGGCTTGTTCAAGCATCGCGCGTGCTACCTGATCGGATTGTTGCTTCATCGATTCCGTTTCGCGAGCGATTTGATTAGCTGATACAGCTTGTTCACTTGTCGCTTTACTTACTGAGGTAATCATATTGGTTAGGCGTCCAGCTTCGTCTGAGACTTGCTTACTCGCGGTGTCCTGTTCCTGAAGAGCTTTAAAACTCGCTGATGCTCCGCGCCGCATTGAGTTGAGCGCGGCAGCGATTTGCTGAGCTCCCGCGGATTGTTCAGCCGCCGCCTTACTCACCTGCGAAGAAATCTTTGTTGTGCTTTGGGACGCTTTCATAATTTCGCGAGCAGCTCGGGCTTGTTCGTTCATCGCCTGGTTAACTTCTTTAGCAATCTTTCGCATGCCGCTCGTTGATCGCACAATTTTTTGCGCTGTCTCTGATTGCTCTTCCGTTGCAGCGGCAGCGGCCTTGGATTGCGTGGCAGTGCTTTCGATTGCGCGTCGGACGTCTTGTCCGGCTCCAAGTTGTTCGTCGGTTGCACGTGTAATCTGCGCGACCAATTGCGTCGTCTCTCCAATACCGGCCATTATTTTTTCCAAACCCTTCAGTCCATCCGCGGCAAGGCGATGACCTTCGTCAGCGATTCTCACTCCCTCCGATGTTGTCTTAATAGCTTCCTGAACTACTTCCTGAACTGCCTGGATTATTGCCGCGATGTCCGACGTTGCCTGGGCAGAGCGATCGGCGAGGTTACGAATCTCTTCAGCAACGACGGCGAAACCTCGACCCGCCTCTCCAGCACGCGCAGCTTCAATCGAAGCGTTTAATGAAAGCATGTTGGTTCGTTCAGCAATTGTGTTAATGGTGTTGACTATGCCGCCAATTTCATTTGATCGTTTGCCCATTTCCCGGATGACGGTCGCAGACTGATTGATGGCCTCACGAACACGGCCGGCACTTTCAATCGACGAGCGAGCCATAGCGCCACCTTCATTAGCTTCGCGTGAGACGCGAGTTGATATTTCGTTCGCGTGTTGGGCCATCGCCGCAACCGACTGTAGCGATCGGTCCATCTCGGCTGCGCTCGTAGCGGCTGCCGCACTTTCGTCGTTGATGCGGCCGGCGTTTTGAGACACTCCTTGAATTGAGCGCGCCATTTCCTCCATCGAGATCGAAACTTCATCAACCGTTGAAGTTAAACTTTCAGACATAGACGCGACTTCTTCAATCGAGGCAGCCATCTCATTAATCGCCGCCGAGGTTTGCTCCGCTGCGACAGTGAGGTCGTCTGAGTTTTCCGCGAGGCCCTGATTCGATCGAGAATTCTCTTCCATCGCCGCTGCCGTTTCATTGATCGATGACGTCAAACTTTCTGTGTCGGCAACTACGCTTCTTATAGAGACCGAAAGCTCGGTGGCGGCATTGGAAACCGATTCAGCTGCCACAACCATTTCCTTTGCGGTTTCAGTAACATTCTTAATGGACGAGGCGCTCTCTTCAATTGCTGCCGCACTCTCATTTACAGACGACGCAAGGTTTGCCGCGTTGCTGGTAACTTGCTCGATAGATACAGCATTTTCCGTTAGTGATGCACCGATCTGTTCCAGAGAACTTCGAATAGATGTCGCCTGGTCCACAGCCGCTCTAAGCGATTCGGTCAGTCGATTGGTACGTTCTACTGCTTCGTCCAAAGAAGCCGCTTGTAATGATGC
>Ga0070671_100000653_pt1 | contig 24925 bp, 23 predicted proteins | sample KBSS73metaG_FD_65341 | JGI IMG/M metagenome (GOLD analysis project Ga0070671, IMG submission 65341) | Switchgrass rhizosphere microbial communities from Kellogg Biological Station, Michigan, USA - KBS S7-3 metaG | ecosystem: Host-associated > Plants > Roots > Rhizosphere > Soil ...
TCCCCGCCGGGACCGCGGTGCCCGCCTACGCCGGCGTCGCGCCGGGGTCGGCGCACGTGGAGGCGGACGTCAGGGCGGGGGTCGACTGGGCCGCGCTCTGCGCGTTCCCCGGCACGCTCGTGCTGCACGCCGCGGCCGCGCACCTCGCCGAGGTGGCCACCGGGCTGACCGGCCAGGGCCGCCCGTCGGACAGCCCCGTCGCGGTCACCGCGCACGGCACGGAGAACCGGCAGCGCACCGTCTCGACGACCATCGGCTCGATGGCCTCGGACGCCGCGGACCTGGAGGGCTCGCTGATCGTCTCGGTCGGCGCCGCCGTCACGGACCGGATCGACCTGTCCTGGTGGGAGTCCCGCGCGCTCTACGGCTGGCGGGTGCTGGTGCCGCGCACCAAGGACCAGGCAGGCGTGATGAGCGAGCGGCTGCGCATGCACGGGGCCATCCCCGAGGAGGTCCCGACGATCGCCGTCGAGCCGCCGCGTTCGCCCACCCAGATGGAGCGGGCGGTCAAGGGCCTGGTCGACGGGCGCTACGCCTGGGTCGTGTTCACCTCGACCAACGCGGTGCGCGCGGTGTGGGAGAAGTTCCACGAGTTCGGGCTGGACGCGCGGGCGTTCTCCGGCGTGAAGATCGCGTGCGTCGGCACCGCGACCGCCGAGAAGGTGCGCGAGTTCGGGATCGTGCCGGAGCTGGTGCCGGACATCGACGAGGCGCAGACCTCGACGTCGGAAGGGCTGCTCGAGCTCTTCCCGCCGCACGACGAGATCCTCGACCCGGTGGACCGGGTGCTGCTCCCGCGGGCGGACATCGCCACGGAGACCCTCGCGGCCGGGCTCACCGACCGCGGCTGGGAGATCGACGACGTCACGGCCTACCGCACCGTCCGGGCGGCCCCGCCGCCCGCGCCGATCCGTGAGGCGATCAAGACCGGCGGGTTCGACGCCGTCTGCTTCACGAGCTCGTCGACGGTGCGGAACCTGGTGGGCATCGCGGGCAAGCCGCACGCCCGCACGCTGGTCGCCTGCATCGGCCCGGCCACGGCCGAGACCGCGCGGGAGTTCGGCCTGCGCGTGGACGTCCAGCCGGAGGAGTCCCGGGTCCCGGCCCTGGTCGACGCCCTGGCCGCCCACGCCGCCAAGCTGCGTTCCGAGGGTGCGCTCCCGCCGCCCCGCAAGGTCAAGGCCCGCCGCCGCTGACCCCGGCACGCGCCGAAGATCGTTTCGAGTGTGGCGGGAGCGCCCTCGCAGGAGCGCTCCCGTCACACTCGGACGGATCTCCGTCCGCGAGCGTGACAGGAGCGCTCCCGCGAGGGCGCCCGTGTCCCGCTCGGAAGGATCACTGTCTGCGAGCGTGACAGGAGCGTGGTTGCGAGGGCGCTGGTGTCCCGCTCGGAAGGATCACTGTCTGCGAGCGTGACAGGAGCGCTCCCGCAAGGGCGCTCGTGTCCCGCTCGGAACGATCACTGTCTGCGAGCGTGACAGGAGCGCTCCCGCAAGGGCGCTCGTGTCCCGCTCGGAACGATCACTGTCCGCGAGCGTGACAGGAGCGCTCCCGCAAGGGCGCTCCTGTCCCGCTCGGAAGGATCACTGTCGGCGAGCGTGACGGGAGCGCTCCCGCGCGGGCGCTCGTGTCCCGCTCGGAACGATCGCGCTCAGACCTCGGCGGGCTTGCGGGTCCGCTTGCGAGCGCGCAGATCCCACCAGCGGCGACGGCTCTCCGCATCCGCCCGGTCCGCCTCGGCGAGGCGCTCGGCGGTGACGACCGGGATGATCGCGGTCTCGTCCGCGCCGGCCTCGTCGCTGTGGAAGGCGGGCGGGTAGGCGGCCCAGCGCTCCTCCTGCGAGAAGCCCGCGACCGGCTCCCAGGGGCCGACCTCGCGAGCCCGCGCCAGGTACGCCGACGCCGCGGACAGCGCCGCCCGCACCCCGTCGGCGGTCGGGGCGGCGCCGATCGAGCGGAACCCGGCGCCCCACGGGGCGAGCCCGGCGTGCTCGGCCACCGTGACGGTGACGACCTCCCAGGCGTAGTCGCGCTCCTGCGCGGCGACCAGGTCGCGCAGCTCGTCCGGGCCCCAGGTCGCGCTCCCCGAGTCCTGACCCCCGGTCACGACCAGCAGGAACACCCGCGAGGGCCGCTCGTGCTCCGGCATCCCTGCGAGGTTGGCGCCGAGCCCGGCGATCAGCGCGCCGAGGGAGTCCCGGATCGCGGCGGTGCCGCGTCCGCGCAGCGTGGGGACGGCGGCGTCCCCGGCCGGGACGCCCCCACGCAGCTTCCCGGCGCGGCGGCCGGTCGTGGTGGCGTACACCTCGACCTCGCCCGGCCGCGCGGCCTGCTCGGCGAGGAGCTCGGCCAGGCGTGCGCGCACGTCGTCGCGCAGCGGTCCGAGAGAGCTGGATCGATCGAGAAGGAGGGCGATGACGCTGCGTCCCGGTTTGGTCACGCGCGCAGGATGCCGCATCGGGGACCACGCTCCGTCACCGACCCCCCGGACGTCGAGCGAACGGCACTTTCGCTCAAACCTATGGAGCGAGAGTGCCGTTCGCTCCTGTGGTGGGGTGGTGCGGAGCGGGGTCGTACGCTGGGTCCATGGGCTTTCCCGTTCAGCGGCCGCGGCGGCTGCGATCCACCCCGGCGCTGCGCAGGCTCGTGGCCGAGACGGAGGTGCGCCCCCGCCACCTGGTGCTGCCGATGTTCGTGCGGGAGGGGGCGGCGGAGCCCACCCCGATCGCGTCGATGCCGGGTGTGGTGCAACACACCCGCGACTCCCTGCGGAAGGCCGCGGTCGAGGCGGTGCAGCGGGGCGTCGGCGGGATCATGCTCTTCGGCGTCCCCGAGCGGCACGACGCCGTCGGCTCCGGCGCCACGGACCCGGACGGGATCCTCAACGTCGCGCTGCGCGACCTCAAGGCCGAGCTGGGGGACGACACGGTCCTCATGTCCGACCTCTGCCTGGACGAGTTCACCGACCACGGCCACTGCGGCGTCCTCGACGCGCAGGGCCGCGTGGACAACGACGCCACCCTCGAGGTCTACGCCCGGATGGGCGTGGTGCAGGCCGAGTCCGGCGCCCACGTCGTCGGGCCGAGCGGGATGATGGACGGCCAGGTCGGCGTGATCCGCGAGGCGCTCGACGCCGCCGGGTTCGCCGACACCGGCATCCTCGCCTACACCGCGAAGTACACCAGCGCCTTCTACGGCCCGTTCCGGGACGCCGTCGAGAGCCAGCTGACCGGCGACCGCAAGACCTACCAGCAGGACGGCGCCAACCTCCGCGAGGCGCTGCGCGAGCTCGCCCTCGACCTCGAGGAGGGCGCGGACATGGTCATGGTCAAGCCGGGCCTGCCGTACCTGGACGTCCTGCGGACCGTCGCCGACGCCGCCGACGTCCCGGTGGCCGCGTACCAGGTCAGCGGCGAGTACGCGATGATCGAGGCGGCCGCGGCGAACGGCTGGCTGGAGCGCGAGCGCACCATCCTCGAGTCGCTGACGAGCTTCCGCCGCGCCGGCGCGGACGTGGTGCTGACCTACTGGGCCTCCGAGGTCGCCGGCATCCTGGGGTCGTGAACGAACCCGGGGTGCTCGCCGCGCTCACCGACCTGAACTTCGACCGGTCCGCCACCCCGGCGGTGGCCCGCTTCCTCTACGTCGTGGGCATCGTCCTGACGGTGGTGGGCTACGTCGCGCTCGTCCTGCTGTTCTTCTCGCGGGGCCTCGGGCTCGGCGTGGCCGCGCTGGTCGGCGGCGCGGTCGCCGCGGTGTTCACCCTGCTGCTCCTCCGGGTGGTCCTGGAGTTCCTGGTCGCGGTCGTCCGCCTGTCGGACGACCTCCGCAGCAGGCGCTGACCGGTAGTCTGGCGCCGTGAGCACCGGCGACGAGGGCCCCCGCTACCACCCGCAGGGGTCGACGGGGCAGTACGCCCAGTACCCGCAGAACCCCTATGCCGCAGGCGCGCCGCAGAACCCGTTCCCCTACACGCCGTACTCGCAGGCCCCCACCCCGCCTGCGCCGTCCGGTCCGGCCGCGCCGGTGCGCAGGCCGGGGACGGTCGTCGCGGGCGTCGCGCTGGTGATCGTGTCGGCGCTGCCGTTCGTGGTGCTCGGGGTGCTGTCGCTGTTCGTGCCGCTCACCCAGGCGGACCTGGAGGCCGCGCTCCCGCCGGACTTCGGTCTCACCCAGACCCTGGCGGACGCGCAGATCTCCTTCGACCAGCTGCTGCAGGCCCTCCGCCTGATGTTCGCGCTGGTCACGCTGCTGGCCCTGGTGTACGTCGCGCTGGCGCTGACCGCGCTCACCGGGCGGCGGTGGGCCCGGACCGTGGTCACGGTGTTGACCGGGATCTTCGCCGTGTTCCTCGTGCTGAACCTCTCGGTGAGCGCCGCAGGCCTGATCGTGGCGGTCCCGCTGCTGCTGTCGGTGGCGGGCGTGGTCCTGCTGCACCGCCGCCCCTCGGCGGAGTGGTTCGCGCGGCTGTAAGACTGGAGGGGTGAGCACCACCCACTCCGCCGAGCTGTTCGCCCGCGCCTGTCAGGTCATCCCCGGTGGCGTCAACTCCCCGGTCCGGGCGTTCAGCTCGGTCGGCGGCACGCCGCGGTTCATGAGGTCCGCGAAGGGCGCCTGGCTGACCGACGCGGACGACAACCGCTACGTCGACCTGGTCTCGTCCTGGGGGCCGATGATCCTCGGGCACGCGCACCCGGCCGTCGTCGACGCGGTGCGGTCCGCCGCGACCCACGGCCTGTCGTTCGGCGCGCCCACCGAGGCGGAGATCCGGCTGGCCGAGGCGATCATCGACCGGGTCGCCCCGGTGGAGCAGGTCCGGCTGGTCAACTCCGGCACCGAGGCGACGATGAGCGCCATCCGGCTGGCCAGGGGGATCACCGGGCGCACGGTCGTCGTCAAGTTCGCGGGGTGCTACCACGGGCACGTGGACGCGCTGCTCGCGCAGGCGGGCTCCGGCGTCGCGACCCTCGGTCTGCCGACCAGCCCCGGCGTGACGGGCGCGCAGGCGCAGGACACCGTGGTGCTGCCCTACAACGACCTCGAGGCCGTCCGCGCGGTCTTCGCCGAGCGGGGCTCCGAGATCGCCTGCGTGATCACCGAGGCCGCCGCGGGCAACATGGGCGCGGTCGCGCCGCGGCCGGGCTTCAACGCAGGCCTCCGCGAGATCACCCGCGAGCACGGCGCCCTGCTGGTCATGGACGAGGTGATGACCGGCTTCCGGGTCTCGCCCGCCGGCTGGTTCGGGCTCGACGGCGTGGCGGGCGACCTCTACACCTTCGGCAAGGTCATGTCCGGCGGGCTGCCCGCCGCGGCCTTCGGCGGTTCGGCCGAGCACATGGCCTACCTCGCGCCGGCAGGCCCGGTCTACCAGGCGGGGACGCTGTCCGGGAACCCCGTCGCCGTCGCCGCCGGACTCGCCACGCTGACGCTGGCCGACCAGGCGGTCTACGACACCCTCGACGCCAACGCCGCTCGCCTCGTCGGGCTGTTCGGCGACGCGCTGAGCGCCGCAGGCGTCCCGCACCGGGTGCAGACGGCCGGGAACATGTTCTCGGTCTTCTTCACCGAGTCCGAGGTCGTGGACTACGACACCGCGAAGGCGGCGCAGACCTGGCGCTTCCCGCCGTTCTTCCACGCGCTCCTGGATGCCGGGGTCTACGGCCCGCCGAGCGCCTTCGAGGCCTGGTTCGTCAACACCGCGCTGGACGACGAGACGTTCACCGTGATCGAGAAGGCCCTGCCGGAGGCGGCGCGCGCGGCCGCCGCGGCGGTGGCCCCGTGAGCGGAGACCGGACCTCCCCGGAGCCCACCGGCCCGAGGACCGTCGTCCACCTGCTGCGGCACGGCAAGGTGCACAACCCCGAGGGCGTCCTCTACGGCCGCATCCCCGGCTACCGGCTGGCCGACGAGGGGCGCGCGCAGGCCGAGACCGTCGCGAAGTACCTGGCGGAGGCCGACATCACCGCCGTCGTCGCCTCCCCGCTGCAGCGCGCGCAGGAGACCGCGGCGCCGATCGCGGAGACGCACGGGCTGGAGATCGTCACCGAGGACGGGCTGATCGAGTCCGGCAACCTGTTCGAGGGGCAGCAGTTCGGCGTCGGGGACGGCGCGCTGCGCAGGCCCGCGAACTGGAAGCTCATGCGGGACCCGTTCACCCCGTCCTGGGGCGAGCCGTACCTCAAGATCGCGCATCGGATGGTCGGCGCCGTGCACCGCGCCCGGGCGCTCGCCGAGGGCCACGAGGCCGTGTGCGTGTCCCACCAGCTGCCGATCTGGACCGTGCGCCGGTACCTGCTCGGCCAGCGGCTGTGGCACGACCCGCGCTCCCGCCAGTGCGCGTTGGCCTCGCTGACCAGCGTCGAGTTCACCGGCACCACGATGACCGGACTGCGCTACGCCGAGCCGGCCGGAGCGTCCGACCCGACGGTCACCGGCGCATGAGACGAGTCCTGCCGCTCCTGCTCGGCGTGCTGGTCCTGGCGGGCTGCACCGCCACCAAGGACGCCGTGGCGACCAGCCAACAGGAGTTCACGTTCGTCGCGCCCGGCGGGCAGACGACGATCCTGTACGACCCGCCCGCCTCCCGCGGGACCGCGCCGGAGCTGTCCGGCGACTCGCTGCTCAACGAGGGTGCGCAGGTCGGGCTCGCGGACTACGCGGGCGAGGTCGTCGTGGTGAACCTGTGGGGCTCGTGGTGCGGGCCGTGTCGCGTCGAGGCTCCCGACCTGGAGTTCGTGGCCCAGCAGACGGCGGAGCAGGGGGTCGCGGTGCTCGGCATCGACGTCCGGGACGACCGGGACGCCGCCCGCGACTTCGTCCGCGACCGCGGCCTGACGTACGACTCCATCTTCGACCCGGCTTCGCGCAGTCTCGCGGCCCTGGACGGCTACCCCCGCAACGTCGTCCCGAGCACGCTGGTCCTGGACCGGCAGCATCGGGTGGCGGCGGTCTACCTCACCCAGATCCGCCCCAGCGACCTCCTGCAGACGGTCCAGCGGGTCGCGGCGGAACCCGCCTCCTGACCGGGCGACTACGAGCTGTAGAAGGTGCGTACTCTGGGGCCCGATGGATGCCTCGACCACCCTCGCGGTCAGCGGTCCGCTGCTCGTCGCAGCGGTGGTCGCCGTGCTCGCGGGAGCGGTCAGCTTCGCCTCGCCGTGCGTGGTCCCGCTCGTCCCCGGCTACCTCGCGTACCTCGCCGGGTTGGTGGGGGTCGACCGGGACCGCCGTGAGGGCCGCTTCCGGGTCGCCGGGGCGGCCGGGCTGTTCGTCGCGGGTTTCACCGTGGTGTTCGGCGCGATCCTGGTCGGCGTCGTCTGGCTGGCCGACGTGCTGGTCCGCAACGAGCAGGTGCTCCAGCGGGTCGGCGGAATCGTCATGATCGTGATGGGACTGGCGTTCGTCGGGCTCATCCCCGTGCTGCAGAACGAGCGGCGCGTGCACTGGGTCCCGAAGCTCGGCCTCTGGGGCGCCCCGCTGCTCGGCGCGGTGTTCGGGCTGGGCTGGGTGCCCTGCATCGGACCCACGCTCGCCGGGGTCGTCGCGGTCGCCGCCGGGACCGGCGGGGGATCGCTGCGCGGGGTCGTGCTCACCCTCGCCTACTGTGCCGGGCTCGGGCTCCCGTTCGTGGTCATCGCGCTCGGCGCCTCGCGGGCGGTCACCGCGCTCGGCTGGCTGCGCCGCAACACCCGCACCATCCAGATCGCCGGTGGCGTGCTGATGGTCGCCGTCGGGGCACTGCTGGTCAGCGGGCTGTGGGGGAGCCTGCTCGCCGAGCTCCAGGTCTCGATCGCAGGGTTCACCCCCGCGCTATGACGACCACGATCCCCGCACCTCCCCAGGCCCCGCCGCCGAACCGGGCCTCGAGCCTGGGCGCCGTCCTCCGCAATGCCTGGCGCGGCCTCACCAGCATGCGCACCGCGCTGGTGCTGCTGTTCCTGCTGGCTCTGGCCTCGCTGCCCGGCGCCCTGCTGCCGCAGCGCTCGCTGAACCAACAGCTCGTCGACCAGTACTTCGCGGACTACCCCCGGCTCGCGCCGCTGCTGGACCGGGTCGGCGCCTTCGAGGTCTTCGGCGCGCCGTGGTTCGCCGCGATCTACCTGCTGCTGATGATCTCGCTGGTCGGCTGCGTGGCGCCGCGGACCGTCGAGTACGCCCGGGCGATGCGGCAGCGCCCGGTCGCCACCCCGCGCAACCTCGCGCGGATGCCGCACCACGCTGTCGCCGTCGTCGACGGGACGCCCGCCGAGGTCCTCGACCGGGCGGACGCGCAGCTCAAGGGCTGGCGCCGCACCCGCGGCGAGCAGACGGTCTCCGCCGAGAAGGGCTACCTGCGCGAGACCGGCAACCTCGTGTTCCACGTGAGCATCGTGGGGCTGCTGCTGGCGATGGCCGTCGGGAAGCTGTTCGGGTACGAGGGCCAGGTCATCGTGCTGGCCAACAGCAGCCAGTTCTGCAACACCTCGATCCTCGGCTACGACTCCTTCCGGCCCGGCCTGCGGGTCGACGGCACCGAGCTCGCCCCCTTCTGCATCCGGGTGGACTCGTTCGCCGCGGACTACCTCGAGAACGGCCAGCCGCGGCAGTACCGCGCCCAGCTCGGCTACCAGACCGCCGACCAGGTGGAGTCCGGGGACACGGCTGGCTGGCAGGACTACGAGCTGGCGGTCAACCACCCGCTGCGCGTCGACGGCGAGCGGGTCTACCTGCTCAACCACGGCTACGCGCCGCGGTTCACCGTGACCTGGCCGGACGGGCAGCAGCGGACCGGCGAGATCCAGTGGCAGCCGGTGGACACCACGACCTACCTGTCGCAGGGCGCCACGAAGTTCGAGCGGCCCGGCATCACGGACGCCGCGGAGCGGGAGCGCAGCTCGCTGGCGATCACCGGCCTGTTCGCGCCGACCAGCTCGGGCGGTCAGGTCGTGACCTCGACCTTCCCGGACCTGCTGAACCCGGAGGCCGCCGTCGACGTCATGCGCGGGGACCTCGGCCTCGACGACGGCCGCGGCCAGTCGATCTTCTCGATCGACCAGGCGAAGGTCGACTCCGGCGAGCTGGTCCGGGTGGCCAGGGAGAACCTGGTCCCCGGCCAGACGATCACGCTCGACGACGGCACGCAGATCCGCTTCGACGACGTCACCCAGTGGGTGGCGCTGCAGGTCAGCCACGACCCGGGGCAGGAGGCGGTGCTGGTGTTCGCGCTGCTGATGCTCGCCGGGCTGGGCCTGTCGCTGTCGGTGAAGCGCAGGCGGTTCTGGGTGCGCGTCACCCCCGAGGGCGACGGCCGGAGCCGCGTGGAGCTGGGCGGACTCGCCCGGACCGACCGCGCGGGCTACGGCGAGGAGTTCGACCGCCTCCGGGCGGAGCTGGTAGAGACCCCCACGAACGGTGGAGACCGATGACCGTCGATCCGATGCTGTCGTCCTACAGCGACATGCTCTTCCAGGGCACGGTCGTCGTGTACCTGCTGGCCATGGCGTTCTACGCGGTGGAGTACGTGTCCGCGCGGGCCCCGCGCGCCGCGGTGGGCGAGCCCGCGGCGGTGGCCGCCGCGGCGTCGTCGGGCGGCGGCGGGACGGCGGACCTCGGGATCGCCGAGAACTCCGACGTGCCGCCGGTCGCCACCTCGGACGAGCCCGGCGGGGCGAAGCGGTCCCGCGCGTCGACGTTCGGCCGGATGGCCGTCTCGCTGTCGGTGCTCGGCGTGGTGCTGCACCTGGGCTCGATCGTGTTCCGAGGGCTGGCGGCCGAGCGGTGGCCGCTGGGCAACATGTACGAGTACACCTCGGCCGTCTGTCTCGCGGCGGTGGTCGCCTGGCTGGTCGTGCTGCAGCGGGTGAGTCGCCGGACGCGCGGGGTGCGCAGGCTGGGCGTGTTCGTGCTGGCCCCGGTCCTGACCCTGATGGTGCTCGCGGGCACCGTGCTCTACGCGCAGGCCGCGCCCGTGGTGCCCGCGCTGCAGTCGTACTGGCTGGTCATCCACGTCACCACGGTCACGCTCGCGACGGGGCTGTTCATCGTCCCCGGCGTCGCCAGCATCCTGTACCTGATGAAGCGCTCCGGGAGGCCTGCGGGCTTCGCGGCCAAGCTGCCCGCCGCGGACGCCCTGGACCGGCTCGCCTACCGGACCACCGTCGTCGCGTTCCCGATGTACACGTTCGCGGTCATCTGCGGCGCGATCTGGGCCGAGGCCGCCTGGGGTCGGTTCTGGGGCTGGGACCCCAAGGAGACCGTCGCGTTCATCGCGTGGGTGGTCTACGCCGCCTACCTGCACGCCCGGGCCACCGCGGGCTGGCGGCACGTCGGCGCGGCATGGATCAACATCGTCGGCCTCGCGGTGGTGATCTTCAACCTGTTCTTCGTCAACATGGTCATCGCCGGACTCCACTCGTACGCGGGTCTCGGGTAGGGCGGAAGAGGGAGACGACGGGCATCACCTCGACCGACGGGGTTTGCGCGACTACCGTCGGCGACCGTGAGCGAGACGAGGCCGGACGAGTACCCCGATGGTTCCGTGGGGCGCTATGTCCGGGAGCGGTGGGCGGCGAACGCCCGCGCGGCCGCGGAGGAGCGGTCGGAGAACGGTGCCCAGCACCCCGGTGTCGGCGCGCGGCGGGACGAGGCCTGGGGCGTCGTCCCGGACGACGGGTCCTGGGGCTCGGACGTCCTGGAGATCGACGAGATCGAGGCGGACGACAGCACCTGGGCCGAGGCCGAGCGCGGGTCCGCCCCCGCGGTCCCGCACCAGGAGGCGCCGCAGGACCAGGGCTGGTTCCAGCAGAGTCCACCGACACCGACACCGACGCCGACGCACCCGACACCGCCGCACCCGGCCCCGCCCGTCGCCCCGCACGAGACGCAGGCCCCGCCTGCAGCCGGCCCGCAGGCGCAGGGTCCCGCCCTGCAGCAGACACCGCAGCAGACACCGCAGCAGACACCGCAGCAGACACCGCAGCAGTACAACGCGCCTCGGCCCACGCCGTCGAACGGTTCCCCGGGCGGGGCGCACCCCGCGCCCTCGAATGGTGCGCCCTCGAATGGTGCGCCCGCGAACGGTGCGCCGTCGAACGGTGCGCCGTCGAACCGGGCGCCCGCGCCGCCCGTGGGCCCCTCGCCCGCCCCGGAGCCCTGGCAGGGCCCCGAGACCGTGGCGCCCGCGTCGCGCGGTGCGGAGGACCGCACCCCGCCGACCGGGATCTCCACGCCCCCGCGGCCCATCCGGGACGTCGGGCGCTGGACGGACCCCGGCGCCGTCGCGGCCCAGGAGGCCCAGCGCTCCCGCGCGGACTCGGACGCCGAGTCCGCCGACCTCTCCACCGCCCGGCTGCTCAAGCCGAGCCGCAGGCGTCCGCCCCGCACGGGGTGGCGGCGGTTCCTCTACCTGCTCACCGGGCGGCTCATCAACCCCGGTGAGAGCCCGCAGGACGTCCGGGAGCGTGAGCTCGTCACCCGGGTGAACCAGCCGCTGCTGGGCTGCCACAAGATCGCCACGCTGAGCCTCAAGGGCGGCGTCGGCAAGACGACGATCACCGCCACCCTCGGCGCCACGTTCGCCTCCAAGCGGGGGGACCGGGTCGTCGCGGTCGACGCGAACCCGGACCGCGGCACGCTGAGCGAGAAGATCCCGCTGGAGACCAGCGCCACCGTCCGCCACCTGCTGCGGGACGCCCAGCGCGTGCGCCGCTACACCGACGTGCGCGCCTACACCTCGCAGGGCCCGTCGAGGCTGGAGGTGCTGGCCAGCGAGCAGGACCCGGCGGTGTCCGAGGCCTTCAGCGAGGACGACTACCGCCGCACGGTCACGCTGCTGGAGCACTTCTACAACGTGGTGCTCACGGACTGCGGGACCGGGCTGATGCACTCCGCGATGTACGGGGTGCTGGGCGTGGCCGACCAGCTCATCATCGTGTCGTCGGGTTCGATCGACGGGGCGCGCAGCGCGTCGGCGACCATGGACTGGCTCGAGGCCCACCACCACGGCGACCTGGTGCGCAACGCCATCGCGGTGATCAACAACGTGCACCGGCAGGCCGGGGCCGTGGACCTGGACCAGGTGGCCAAGCACTTCGCGGGACGCTGCCGCGCAGTCGTGCAGATCCCGTTCGACCCGCACCTCGAGGAGGGCGCGGAGGTCGACCTGGACCGGTTGTCGCAGCCCACCCGGGTCGCGCTGCTGGAGCTGGCGGCCTACGTGGCGGACGGGTTCCCGCGCTAGTCCCTCGTCCTTGGACGGGGCACTGGCTACTTCTCGGGGGCGGGGGGTTCGCCGCCTTCGCCCCGGCGCAGGTTCTCGTCGAGGCTGCGCAGGAAGTCCGGGTCGTCGTCCGGGCCGGTGGGGTGTGCGCGGTTCGGCGGACTCGAGGCCCGCGGGGTGCTCGTGCCGCGCGGGATCTCGGCACGGTCGGCGTTCATCGCCCGCCACAACAGCAGCGCGATGACGGCCGCTCCGGCGAACGCCACCAGGTACAGCACCACCAACCACCTCCTGCTCGCGAGCGTACTGGAGGCGGGGGCAATGTTTCGGTAAAGAGCCACGGACGGGTCCGGGAGATGTCCCGGGCCCGGCCGTGGTCTGCGGAGATCAGTGGTGGTGAGAACCCACGGTCGCCTCGCTGGTGAGGTCCGCGAGCATGCCGCGCACCTCGGACTCCCGGAAGCGGCGGTGGCCACCAGGGGTCCGGATCGAGCCGATCCGGCCGGCCGAGGCCCAACGGGTCACGGTCTTGGGATCGACGCGGAACAGGGTCGCCACCTCGCCGGGGGTGAGCAGGCGCTCGTTCGCATTCTGGGTCGGAGCAGACATCTGAGTGCCTCCGCACGCTAAGACGCATCGTCGATTACCGGGCCATCGTGACACCGCGGACCCCGGGTACTCGAACGGTTGGGCGGAGGTAAAGGGCTCTTAAAGGGCAAAGCGGACGTTCGGGGGCATCCCGGTCAGCTGCCTGAGAGGGGCCTGAGTGCGGCCTGAGGGGCGTCTGAGCTGCGGTTTCCCGGGCCCGCGCCGTGCCCCGAGAATGCCTCCGCACGCCGGCTCGCGGCCGTCGGGAGGGGGCTCGGACCGGCGGACGGTCAAGCCGGTTCGGTGAGCGGTCGGGGTCCGCGGGGCCCTGGGTACCCTCGGGGCATGGCGTCAGGGACCGAGACCGACACCCGCCGCGAGCCCGGGGTCGCGATGACGATCGTGCTCTACACGCTGGCCCGGCTGGCGCTCGTCGCCGTGATCGCGGCGGTGCTGGGGCTCGTCGGGGTTCCCGTGCTGATCGCGATCCTGGTCGCGCTGATCGTGGCCCTGCCGCTGTCGATGGTCCTGTTCCGCGGCCTCCGCGCCCGCCTGGACCGCGCGCTGGCGGTGGCCGGGGAGAGGCGGGGAGCGCAGCGGGAGGCGCTGCGTGCGGGGCTGAGGGGTGAGGAGCCGGGTCGGTCGGCGAGCGTGGCCGGTGAGCCTGTGACGGCCGAGCCTGGGGTCGCCGAGCCTGTGGTGGTCGAACCTGGGGCCGCGGAGCCTGTGGTCGGTGAGCCTGCGGGCATCGAGCGTGGGGTCGGCGAGCCGGTGGCCGACGAGCCTGTGGCCGACGAGCCTGTGGCCGACGAGCCTGCGGGCGTCGAGTCGGCGCGCGGCGAGGCTCCGGGCTCAGACCGCGAGGCCGAAGCCGAGCCCGATCGCCGTCAGGACTGACCAGATCAGCAGCAGGATGCTCGTCTGCTGCAGGACCCGGATCAGCGCGCGGCCGTCCGCCCCGCCGAGCACCGAGCGGGCGGGCCGGATCGCGAGCGGCAGGGCCAGGAGGCCGGCGAGGACGGGCAGGCTGAGCACGCCCATCCCGATCGTCAGCAGGAACGGCAGCAGGACCAGCGCGGCGTAGAAGCGACGGGTGTCTCGGTCGCCCAGCGCCACGGCGAGGGTCCGCTTGCCCGCCTCCTCGTCGCCCGCGATGTCCCGCAGGTTGTTCGCGACGAGCACCGCGCAGCACAGCAGGCCCACCCCGACGGCCCCCACGATCGCCAGCGGCCCCACGGACCCGGTCTGGGTGAAGGTCGTGCCGAGCGTGCCGACCAGCCCGAAGAACACGAACACCGCGACCTCACCGAGGCCCGCGTAGCCGTAGGGACGCTTGCCGCCGGTGTAGAACCAGGCCCCGGCGATGCACACCGCGCCGACCGCGATCATCCACCAGGTCCGGGCCAGCGACACCAGCGTGAGCCCGGCGAGCGCGGCGATCGCGAAGCACACGAACGCGGCGGTGCGCACCGCGACCGGGCTCGCGACCTTGGCCCCGACCAGCCGCATCGGCCCGACCCGCTCGTCGTCCGTCCCGCGGATCCCGTCCGAGTAGTCGTTGGCGAAGTTGACGCCGACCACCAGGGCAGCCGCCACGACGAGCGCCAGGACCGCCCGCCCGACGGACACCGTCCCCGACCCGATCGCCGCCCCGGTCCCGACGAGCACCGGAGACACGGCGGTGGGCAGCGTCCGCGGCCGCGCCCCCTCCACCCACTGCGCGAGAGATGCCACGGGAAGAACCTATCCCCGCGGACCCGCAGGCCCTCGAGGAGCCATCGCGCCCCTGGCCCATGATCACCACACCCTGACCGCCGACCCGGTGACGCGGATCGACCGTGAGGGTGTGTTGACCATGCCCAGCCGTGGTCAACACACCCAGGCTGCGGTTCCGGGGCGGGTTCTCGACGCTGAGGGTGTGTTGATCACCGTTGGGGATGGTCATCACACCCTGGCTGCGGTTCCGGGGCGGGTTTTCGACGCTGAGGGTGTGTTGATCACTGCCGGGGATGGTCAACACACCCAGGCTGCGGTTCTGGTGCGGGTTCTCGACCCTGAGGGTGTGGTGATCACCCTCGGGCATGGTCATCACACCCTGGATGTCGTTCTACGACCGGAGGTGAGGTCAGCCGGACCGAGATCAGCCGGATGCGGCGGGCTGCTCGACGGTCGCGGCGCCGGCCCGGACCGCTGCCGCACCCCCGGCTTCGGCGCTGGGCGGGGCCTGCGGGGGCCCGGTCTCGGCCGAGCCCGCCACCGGATCCGTGCCGCCACCTGCTGTCGTTCTGCTCGCCATCCCCGAGCCTGCCGAGGCCGCCACCACGCCGGACGCCGCCGAGCTCGAAGCCGCCGGGTCAGCAGTCCCCGAGCCCGCAGTCCCCGAGCCTGCAGCCGCCGAGCCTGCAGCCGCCGAGCCTGCAGCCGCCGAGCCTGCAGCCGCCGAGCCTGAACCTGCAGTCGCTGGGCCGGCGGACGCCGGGCCTGCAGTCCCCGGGCCTGCAGTCCCCGAGCCTGCAGTCGCCGAACCGGCAAACGCCGAAGCGGCAGTCCCCGAACCGGCAGTCGAGCCCGCAGCCGTCTCGGACGGCGTCGAGCCGGGCGTCGAATCCTCCGGGGAGGCGTCCTGGGTCGGGGCCGTCGCGTCGAAGGCCGTGGCGCTCGCCTTCTCGGAGGGGGCGGCGGCCACCTCACCCGCCACTCCACCGACCGCGTCGCAGGCCGGGGCGTCGCTCGCGTCCGGCAGGACCGCCGCGGAGACGAACTGCTCGTCCCCGATCCGGGCCCAGGCGCCGGTGAGGCACTCCACCGGGACGTCCGCGCTGTCCGCGGCGACCCCGACCACTGACGCCGCCTCGTCCGGCGCCGAGAACACCTGCGCGACGCCGTCCTCCGACGCCTCCGCGGAGACCGTGGACAGCCGCACCGAGCCCGTCCAGAGGTAGTCGACCTGCACCTGCGAGTTGTCCTTCAGGCCGAGCGCGTCCCAGAACACGCCGTCGCCGAGGTCGATGCCCGCCGGGTTGACGGCCTTGCGGCCGAACTGGTCGTTGCCGCCGTTGTAGCCGTCGCGGAAGGCGGCCTGCGCCTGCGGGACGCCCTGGGGCAGGTCCTTCCACTCCTGGCGCCGGTCGGCGGGGTTCCAGTAGTCGTCGCGGGTGTTCCAGGGGCCCACGTCCCAGACCGGGGCGAACGCGCACCGGCCGTTCGGCGCGCAGACCCGCACCGAGTAGTCGCTGGTGTCGCGCGGGGACAGGGCCCGCCGCGAGGGCAGGGCGACGAAGTGGTCCCGCTCGGTGATCACGTGCCCGTTGGCCGTCGTGCCGCCGACGAGCCCCTCGCGCGTGGCGAAGACGTTCGCGGTGAAGGGCGCGGTCTCGGCCAGGCCGCCCTCGGTGCCACCGACCGACGGGGTGGCGCTGAGCTGCGCGCCGCGCACCGTCGGCACCGCACCCGCGGAGGTCCCGGTGAGGACGAGCCTGCCCTGCACCTCGTCGGTCGCCACGGGCAGCGTGACGGTCCCGGAGTCCGCACCCGACGCCGTCGCCGGGATCCACTCCGTCCATCCGCCGCTCGTGGTGCGCCCCCGGACGTCCATCGAGGCGCTGGTACCGGCGGGCACGTCGGCGTCGAGGACCGAGCTGACCTGCGACGTCGGGGTGTCGAGGGTGCGAGGGGCGAGCGTCAGGAGCCCGGTGGGGACCACGCCCGTCGGGTCGGGGCCCCCCTCGGTGAGCGCCTGGTCGTCCGCGGGCGCGGCGAAGGAGGTGCCGGGGTCGAGCGCGACGGCGGCCCCGTCGGCCGTGACGCCGGCCGCCTCACCCGAGGCCAGGTCCGCGGTCCAGGTCGTGGTCGGTCCGTCGCCCGTCGCCGCCCCCGCGGGGGCGATCCCGGCGATCGTGAACGCCGCCGCAGCGACTGTCAGGATCGCCGTACGCCTCATCCGCATGCCGCGCTCCATCCGTCTGTCGAGCCCATGTGGTTCCTGTGACGGCAGGTGAAGATGTGCCGTGTGGGACATGAGCACAACGGATGACGGCGTCGCGGTCAATCAACGCAGAGTGAGCGAACCGGAAAGTGTCACCATCGGTCACCGGATCGGTGCGTCGCCCACCCGATCGAGCAGCACGGCCACGGCCGCACGGTCCGGTTTCCCCACACCGCGCAACGGGAGCTCGGGTATGAGCCGCATCCGACGGGGGACGGCGGCACGCCCCTCGACCGCACGGACGGCCGCGCGCAGGCCGTCGAGGTCCGGTCCGGCCCCCGTCGGGACGATCGCGGCGGCCACCGCCTGCCCCCATTCGGGGTCCGGCACCCCGACGACGCAGGCCGCCGCCACCCCCGGCTGCGCCGCCAACACCCGCTCGACGGCCGCGGGCGCCACCTTCTCGCCCCCGGTGACGATCATGTCGTCCGCCCGGCCGAGCACCACGAGCCTGCCGTCGACCCACCGCCCGAGGTCTCCGGTCACGAACCGCCCGTCCACGAACGCCTCGGCGGTCAGCGCGGGATCGCCGAGATAGCCCGTCGCGAGCACCGGTCCGGCCAGCGACAGCCGTCCGTCCGGCGCGACGTGCGCCTCGACCCCGGCGAGCGGCAGCCCGTCGTACACGCAGCCGCCGCAGGTCTCGCTCATCCCGTAGGTCGTGACGACCCGGATGCCCGCCGCCTCCGCCCGCTCGCGCAGCGCCGGAGGCAGCGCGGCCCCGCCGATCAGGACAGCGTCGTACCCGGCCAGTGCGTACAGGGCGGCGCTGCCGGGGCCGTCGACCGAGTCGAGGATCCGCCCTAGCTGAGTCGGGACCAGGCTCGTGTACCGCCGCGCGCCGTGCGGCAACCGCCCGGTGGCCCGGGCGAAGCCGGCGGGCCGGAACCCCTCGCGGACGTCCTGCAGCACCGGCGGCGCCCCCGCCAGCAGCGCCCGCAGGACGACCTGGACCCCGGCCACGTGGTCGAGCGGCAGCGCGAGCGTCCACCGCGCGGGCCCCCCGAGACGCTCCTCGGTGGCCCGCGCCGACGCGGTCAGCGCGGCCGCGGAGAGCATCACGTGTTTGGGACGCCCGCTCGATCCCGACGTCGAGATGACGACCGCGACCTCGTCCGGCACCTCGTCGGCCGGGACGGACGACGCGCCGGGCACGATCGCGGGCCCGCTGCCGTCGAGTGCGGCGGTCAGGGCGAGGACCAGATCGTCGAGCGACTCGGGCGACCCGTCCAGGGGGAACGCTCGCAGCGGACGCATGGCCTGCACGCTACGGCGAGTGGGTGTCAGTAGTGCCAGGGGTAGGGCGACCAGTCCGGGTCGCGCTTCTCCAGGAACGAGTCCCGTCCCTCGACCGCCTCGTCGGTCATGTACGCCAGCCGGGTGGCCTCACCGGCGAACAACTGCTGTCCGACGAGCCCGTCGTCGGTCAGGTTGAAGGCGTACTTGAGCATCCGTTGGGCCTGGGGGGACTTGCCCAGGATCTCCCGCCCCCACCGCAACGCCTCCGCCTCCAACGACGCGTGCGGGTAGACCGCGTTGACCGCGCCCATCCGGTGCATCTGCTCCGCGTCGTAGGTGCGGCCGAGGAAGAAGATCTCCCGGGCGAACTTCTGCCCGACCTGCTTGGCCAGGTACGCCGAGCCGTACCCGCCGTCGAACGAGCCCACGTCGGCGTCGGTCTGCTTGAACCGGGCGTGCTCCGCGCTGGCCAACGTGAGGTCGGCGACCGCGTGCAGGGAGTGCCCACCCCCGGCGGCCCACCCGTTCACGACGGCGATCACCGGCTTGGGCATGAACCGGATCAGCCGCTGGCACTCCAGGATGTGCAGGCGACCGGCCCGTCCGGCGTCGACGGTGTCGGAGGTCTCCCCGGAGGCGTACTGGTAGCCGGTGCGCCCGCGGATGCGCTGGTCCCCGCCGGAGCAGAACGCCCAGCCCCCGTCCTTGGGGGACGGCCCGTTCCCGGTCAGCAGCACCGCGCCGACGTCGGCGGTGGTCCGGGCGTGTTCCAACGCCTGGTAGAGCTCGTCGACGGTGTGGGGACGGAAGGCGTTGCGGACCTCGGGCCGGTCGAACGCGATCCGCACCACCCCGCAGTCCACCGCCCGGTGATAGGTGATGTCGGAGAACGAGAACCCGGGCACCACGTCCCAGGCCGCAGGGTCGAACGTCTCGGAAACCGGAGTGCTCACGGCTCAGGAACCTAGTGCCCGCCCCGCGCGGCGCAGCTCGGCGTCGAAGGCGTCCGCGATGTCCCGGGGCAGCGGCCGGTCGTAGGGCAGGGCCGCCACCAGCGCCGCGGCGATGTCCCGGAGCTTGCGGTTGCTGCTCTGGGACACGGCGATGAGCACCCGGAAGGCCCGGTCCTCGTCGCACCGGTGCAGGAGCATGAGCATGCCCTTTGCCTGCTCGATGACCGGCCTGCTGCGCAGGGCGGTCTCGAGCTGTGTCACGCGGTCGAGCAGGGAGGCCTCGTCCGGGCGTGACGGATCGAGGTCGTCTGGCATGTACACCTGTCCAGCGGGGTCTCGGCCTGAGGGGACCGCGGGCCTCGCTGCTGGACCTGCGCCGGAGGACATTACCAAGGGCCCGTCCCGCGTCCGGTCACGACTCCCCGGTCACAGTTGACCGGTGGGGTGTCGCATGCCACTGTCGGGCGGGTGCAGGGTCGTCCGCGATGAAGCCGCTGCAGGCGATCACGAGTGTCAACGGGCAGGTGCTCAGCGCCCTGCGGGCCGCGGTGATCAGTGGTGAGCTCGCGCCGGGGACGCTGCACTCGGTCCAGACCCTCGCCACGCAGCTCGGCGTGTCCCGCACCCCGGTCCGCGAGGCACTGATCAAGCTCGCGCAGCAGGGCATGGTGCGCTTCGAGCGCAACCGGGGCGTCCGGGTGCTGCTCACGAGCCTGCACGACCTCGAGGAGGTCTTCGGGCTGCGCCTGCTGCTCGAGCCCCCGGCCGTCGGGCGGGCGGTGGCGAGGCTGGACGCCGCGCAGCGTCGCGAGCTGCACCGCGCCTTCGCGCACATGGAGAAGGCCGCCCGCGCGGACGACGAGTTCACCATGTTCGAGCACGACCGCCGCTTCCACCGCGTCCTGCTCGACGCCTCCGGCAACGCCCGGCTGGCCGGGTTCGTCGACGGGCTGCGCGACATGGTGCTGCGCCGCGGCGTCTCGACGGCGCGGGGCTCCCGCAGCCTCGACGACATCGTGGCCGAGCACCGCGCGATCCTGGACCTCGTCGAGGCCGGGGACGCCGTGGGCGCGGCCGAGGCGATGCGGGCCCACATCCGGCACACCGCGGAGCTGCTGATCGCGCAGGAGTCCGGCGCGGACCCCGGATCGGTGGACGTCGACCTGGCGTGGACCGATGGTGTGATGCGCACGAATTGACGAGTGGCATGCTACATGCCACCGTGACCGGTGCCACCCCTCTCAGTGTCGAAGGGACCCCACCATGGCCACCGCGAACAAACTGAGCATCATTCCCTGCGGCGCGATGACCGCCGACCTCACCTGGCTCCTGCTCAAGCCGGGCGTGAGCATCAAGCCGCGCCAGGAGAAGGAGTCCCCGATCGACTGGGTCGACGTGCCCACGCACTGCGTGCTCGTCGAGACGGACGAGGGCAAGCTGCTCTGGGACACCTCGTGTCCGGAGGACTGGGAGGACCGGTGGAAGCCCACCGGCCTGCAGGACTTCTTCCCCTACGACAAGGCCGGTCCGGACGACTACCTGGACTCCCGGCTCAACCAGATGGGCGTCGGGCTCGACGAGATCGACTACGTGGTCCTCTCCCACCTGCACTTCGACCACGCCGGCAACGCGCAGATGTTCAAGAACACCGGCGCGAAGCTGATCTGCTCGGACAAGGAGAAGGAGTTCGCCCTCAACTTCGAAGGGGACTTCAACGGGGCCCACCTCAAGGCGGACTACGAGGGCCTCAACTGGGAGACGGTCAGCGGCGACGTCGACCTGCTGCCGGGCGTCACGCTGATCCAGACACCTGGCCATACGGTGGGGTGCATGTCGATGCAGGTCGACCTGCCGGACTCCGGGCCGATGATCTTCACGTCGGACGCCGTCTACATGGGTGACAGCTACGGCCCGCCCGCCGCGCCCGCCGCGATCGTGAACAACCTCGAGCAGTGGTTCAGCTCGGTCGAGAAGCTGCGCGGGATCCAGGAGCGGACCGGCGCGAAGATGATCTTCGGCCACGACGCGAACCAGATCCACGAGCTGCGCACCGCGCCGGAGGGTTCGTACACGTGAGCACACCGGAACTCACCGAGGAGACGATCTTCACCTGGGGTGCGCCGCCGCTGAAGTTCGGCGCCGGGGCGATCGACGAGGTGGGCTTCGAGCTCACCGCGTACGGGGTCAAGCGCGTCTTGATCGTCACCGATCCCGGGGTCAACGCCCTCGGCGCCCCGCAGCGCCTGGCCGACACCCTCAAGCGCTACGACATCGAGTCCGAGATCTTCGACGGCGTGCACGTCGAGCCGACGGACGACTCGATGAACAAGGCGACCGAGTACGCGCGGGTGCAGGGGCCGTGGGACGGGTTCGTGGCCGTCGGCGGTGGATCGGCCATCGACACCGCCAAGGCGATCAACCTGCTGACCAGCCACCCCGGCGAGCTGATGGACTACATCAACAAGCCGATCGGCAACGCGAAGGTGCCGCCGGGACAGCTCAAACCGCTCATCGCCGTCCCGACGACGGCGGGCACCGGTTCGGAGTCCACCGCCATGTGCGTGCTGGACATCCTGTCGATGAAGGTCAAGACCGGGATCAGCCACTGGCGCCTGCGCCCGACCCTGGCCGTGATCGACCCGCTGCTCACCATGAGCCTGCCCCCGGAGGTCACGGCGGCCGCGGGCATGGACATCACCTGCCACGCGGTGGAGAGCTACACCGCGCGGTACTACACGACCTTCGACCGCAAGAAGCCCGAGGAGCGGGTCACGTACTGCGGCTCGAACCCGGTCTCCGACCTGTGGTGCGAGAAGGCGATGAGCCTGCTCGCGCAGTCCTTCCGGGACGCCGTGCACCGCGGGGCGGACGACCTGGAGGCGCGATCGAACATGATGATGGCCGCGACCTTCGCGGGCATGGGCTTCGGCAACTCCGGTGTGCACATCCCGCACGCCAACGCCTACCCGATCGCCGGGATGGTCAAGGACTACGTCCCCGCGGGCTACCCGCCGGACGAGCCGATGGTCCCGCACGGGCAGTCGGTGTCGCTCACCGCGCCGGAGGCCTTCCGGTTCTCCTTCGAGTCGGCCCCCGAGCGGCACCTGAAGGCGGCCGCGCTGATGGACCCGCGCGCGGACACGCACAACGACCCGCGGGAGCAGCTGCCGAGCGTGCTGGTGAGCCTCATGAAGGACATCGGGATCCCGAACGGGATCGGCGGCGTCGGGTACACCGAGGCGGACGTCCCGGACCTCGTGCCGGGCACGATGAAGCAGCAGCGCCTCCTCGCGACGTGCCCCCGCACCCCGACGGAGGACGACATCGCCGCGATCCTGACGAACTCCGTCGAGAACTGGTGACCGCCCCTCGATGAGCGAACGGCACTTTCGCTCACTAGGTATGAGCGAGAGTGCCGTTCGCTCACGTCTGTTCGGAGGCTTCGTGCCCATCTACGTGTTCCGTTGTGAGTGTGGGGTCCGCTTCGAGCACCTCACCTCGATGACCGCGACCGACGCCCCCGCCTGCCCCCGCTGCGGCGGCGCGACCAGCAAGGTGCCCGCAGGCTTCTCGCTGGGCGGGCAGGCCAGTCCCGGGCTGAGCAAGGACGAGATGCCCCAGACCTGGCGGGGTGTCTACAACGGCGACGCCGCGTACGTCGACTCCATGCGGCGGACCTGGGACGCCCGGCAGAAGCTGGAGCAGAAGTACCCCGAGATCGCTGGGGACCAGCGGCCGATCCTCGCCCACGAGGGCCGCTACCACGACGCGCCGCTGCGGGCGGGGGACATCCAGCTCTCCGGCACCGCACCGATGCCCGGCGCGGCCGCGCACGGCCAGGCGCACGGCCACGGGCACGGCCACGGGCACGGCCACGGGCACGGGCACGGACACGGCCACGGCGCCGCCAAGCCCGCCGCCGAGCCCGCCGAGACGCCCGCCCCGAGCCCGGGGCCGGCGGGCGGGTCAGACTGAGGCGTGACCGCGCTCGAACCCACCACCCCGCCCGACGCCGCCACCGCCGACACCACCACCACAGACGCTGCCACCGCCCTCGCCGTCGACCTGTCCCGGGTCGTCGGCGGGGAGGTCCGCTTCGACCCGGCGCACCGCGCGATGTGGTCGGCGGACGCGTCGAACTACCGGAAGGTGCCGATCGGCGTCGTCCGGCCGCGGGACGCCGCGGACGTCGAGGCCGCCCTGGCGGTCTGTCGCGAGCACGGCGTGCCGGTCCTGCCGCGCGGCGCGGGCACCTCCATCGCCGGTCAGGCCGTGAACACCGCGGTGGTGCTGGACTTCACCCGGCACATGAACCAAATCCTGTCGCTGGACCCGGAGGCGCGGACCGCGCGGGTCGAGCCCGGGGTGATCTGCGACCAGCTCCGGGACGCCGCCGCCCCGCACGGGCTCACGTTCGGGCCGGACCCGTCCACGCACAACCGCTGCACGGTCGGCGGGATGATCGGCAACAACGCCTGCGGCTCGCACTCGGTGGCGTGGGGCAAGACCGTCGACAACACGGTCGCGCTGGAGGTGCTGACCTACCGCGGGGAACGTCTGGACACCGCGGCACCCGACGGCACCATCCCCGCGAAGCTCGCCGCTCTGCACGAGAAGGTCGGGGCCCGCGTCGCGGAGACCTTCCCGGACCTCACCCGCCGGGTCTCCGGCTACAACCTCGACCAGCTGCCCCACGACCTGGCCAAGGCCATGGTCGGCTCCGAGGGCACGCTGGCCGTCACCACCGCCGCGACCATGCGGCTGGTCGAGTCGCCGCCCGCGCGCGCCCTGGCCGTCCTCGGTTTCCCCGACGCGTACGTGGCCGCGGACAACGTCATGGTCGTCCGCGAGCACTCCCCGCTGACCATCGAGGGCATGGACGCCGGCCTGATCGCGGCCCTGCGCGCACAGAATCCCGTCGAGACCATGTCCCGCGCGCTGCCGCCCGGCGGTGGCTGGCTCTACGTCGAGACCGGCGGCGCCGACCGGGCCGAGGCCAGGGACGCGGCCGAGAAGATCGCGAAGGCCATGCGTCCCTACGGCCTGACCGAGGCCGTGATCGAGGACGGCCCGACGCGGATGAAGGCGCTGTGGCGCATCCGCGAGGACGGCGCAGGCATCCTCACCCGGTCGCCGGACGGGGGAGAGGCCTGGCCCGGCTGGGAGGACGCCGCCGTCCCGCCGGAGAAGTTCGGCTCCTACCTGCGCGAGTTCGACCGGGTGCTGGCCCGGCACGGCCGCCGCGGCGTCTACTACGGCCACTTCGGCGAGGGCTGCCTGCACGTCCGGATCGACTTCGACCTGGTCACCGAGCCGGGGATCGCGAACTTCCGGGCGTTCATGGAGGACGCGGCGGACGCCGTCGTCGCGCACGGGGGGTCGCTGTCCGGCGAGCACGGGGACGGCCGCGCGCGGTCGGAGCTGCTGCCGCGGATGTACCCGCCGGACATCATCACGGCGTTCGAGGAGTTCAAGGGGGTCTTCGACCCGGACGACCGGATGAACCCCGGCTGCATCGTGCGGTCGGCGCGGATGGACGAGGACCTGCGCATCTTCGTCGGCATGCCCACCGGGCCGTTCGCGCACGACGACCCGCAGCTCGCCTTCACCCACGACCGCGGCTCGTTCACCCGCGCCACCCGGCGCTGCCTGGGCGTGGGCAAGTGCGTGACCAGCCACGGCGGCGTGATGTGCCCCAGCTACCGGGCCACCGGCGACGAGCGGCACTCCACCCGCGGCCGCGCCCGGCTGCTGTTCGAGATGGCCAACGGTGAGGTGATCACCGGCGGCTGGCGGGACGACGACGTCGCCGAGGCCCTCGACCTCTGCCTGTCCTGCAAGGGGTGCAAGACCGACTGCCCCGTCGGCGTGGACATGGCCGCGTACAAGACCGAGTTCCTGGCCAACCGCTACAAGCACCGGATCCGCCCGGCGAGCCACTACTCCATGGGGGCGCTGCCGCGG
>Ga0070671_100000655_pt1 | contig 24851 bp, 19 predicted proteins | sample KBSS73metaG_FD_65341 | JGI IMG/M metagenome (GOLD analysis project Ga0070671, IMG submission 65341) | Switchgrass rhizosphere microbial communities from Kellogg Biological Station, Michigan, USA - KBS S7-3 metaG | ecosystem: Host-associated > Plants > Roots > Rhizosphere > Soil ...
GAACAACGCGAAGAAGGCGGGCAACAACATCGATTGCGACATCGCCGCCGCGAACGGGTCATGCAGCCAGACGGGAAGCTGCGTCACCGCACCTTCGCCTTGCGTCGCCTGCGCAGGCATGGGCGGCATCTCGGCGCTGATCCGCGACGTCATGAACGCGGCCATCCCTGCGCTGCCCAACACCGAGCCGACCTGCCGCGTGGTGTTGTAGACGCCGGAACCGGCGCCTGCCAGTTTCGGAGGCAGGTTGCGAGTTGCGGTGGCCGCCAGCGGAGCCCAGATGAATGCCGAGCCGACGCCCATCGCGGTGATCGGCAGCACCAGCCGCCAGATCGGCGTGCTCGGCGTCATGTCGACGGACAACCAGGTCATCGCGATCGCCAGCACCGAGAACCCGAAGCCGATCACCGGCCGCGGGTGTGACCGGTCGACGATCTTGCCGACGAACGGCGCAAGCACACCGGTCGCGATCGCCATCGGCGCCGTCAGCAGCGCTGAGCGCGTCGGCGAAAGTCCGCACACTGCTTGGGCATAGAACATCAGCGGCAGGAACGTCGCCGTGACGACGAAGCCGATGGTCGCGACGCCGACATTGGACAGGGAGAAGTCGCGGTCGCGGAAGATGATCAGCGGGATCAGCGGCTCGCTGGTGTTGACGTACTGCCAGATCAAGAACGCGGCCATGAACCCGATGCCGCCGGCGATGGTGCCCCAGATCCACGGCGCCCAGTGGTGCGACTGGCCCTCCTGCAGTGCGAACACGATCATGAACATGCCGATGCCGGACAGCAGCACGCCGAGCAGATCGAATTTGTGCGTCGACGTCGGCAGCACCGGGATCAGCCACACGGCCAGCGCCAGCCCGATGATGCCGATGGGCACGTTGACGAAGAAGATCCACTGCCAGCCGAGCCGGTCGACCAGTACGCCGCCTGCCAGCGGGCCGACCAGCGTCGCCACCCCGGCCGTCGCGCCCCACACGCTCATCGCCACGCCGCGGCGCTCGGCCGGGAAGATCCGGGTGATGGTCGACAGGGTCTGCGGGGTGAGCAGGGCCGCGCCGATGCCCTGCACCACGCGGGCCGCGACCAGCATTTCGATGCTGCCCGCCAGCCCGCACCACAGCGACGCCGCGGTGAAGACCGTCAGACCCAGCAGGTAGAGGTTCTTCGGCCCGAACCGGTCGCCGAGGCGGCCGGCCACCAGCAGCGGCACGGCGTAGGCCAGCAGGTAGGCGCTTGTGACCCAGATGACGGAGTCGTAGCTGGCGCCGAGCTTGTCCATGATCGACGGGTTGGCGACCGCGACGATGGTCGCGTCGACCAGGATCATGAAGAAGCCGACGAGCATGGCCCACAGGGCGTTCCAGGGATTTCCGGCGTCGACTTGTAGCCGCACTCCCCCTCGAGCGCGGCCATCCTGCCGGTTACTTAGCGTTTGGAACATCTCGGGTCGACCACAAAAGCAACGATTCAGCCGACGGTACGGACCTGGATATCCCCCGGACAAGTCCGGGGTCGGCCAGTGACGAACGTCAGACTGGTTCGGCGACGGCGTCGCCGGTGACGTCGTCCTTGGTTTCGGCGGCCGGCACGCCGACCGCCAAGAGGGCCAGCAATGCGATCACCATGCCGGCCGTCATCACCAAGGCTAACGCGATCTCGTTGTTGCCGAGCACGCCGACCAGCGGTGCCACCGCGGCACCAAGACCGAACTGCGCGGCACCCAGCAATGCGGCCGCCGTGCCTGCCGCGTCGGGATGCCGGGACAACGCAACTGCGGGCGCGTTCGGAATGACCAGACCCATCGCGGCGAGGATGAACCACACCGGCACCACGAACCCCGGCAGACCGCCGAGGCGCCCGGAGGACACGCCGACGAAGACAACCCCGGCCGCGACGGCCGCCGCCAACGCCCACAGCACGATCGTCTGCGGGGCGAACCGCCGCAGCAGCACCACGTTGAACTGCGTGGCACCGATCAACGCGACCGCTCCGGCGCCGAACACCAGCGCGAACGCCTGCTGGTCGAGGCCGTAGTGGCCCTGCAGCACGAACGACGCGCCCGCGATATACGCGAACAGCCCTGACATGCCAAGCGCGGCCACCAGCACGAGGATGACGAAGCGGGCATCGCGCAGCAGCTCGACGTACGTGGCACCGATGCTGCGCACGTTCAGAGGCCGCCGGTGTGAGGCGGGCAGAGTTTCCGGCAGTGCCAGCGCCGCGAGCAGCAGCAGACCACCCGCCAACACGACCAGCGCGGCGAACACCCAGTGCCACGAGGCCGTCAACAGCACCGCCGCGCCCAGTGAGGGGGCGATGACCGGCGCGACGCCGAGCACGAGCATCAGCCGCGACATCACAGTGGCGGCGACGGATTCGGTGTACAGGTCACCGACGACGGCGATCGCGACGACCATCGCGGCCGCGGCACCCATGCCCTGCAGTCCACGTGCCACCCCCAGCACGGCGATGTTGGGCGCGAACAGGCACAGCACCGACGCCAGCATGTGCAGCACGATGCCGGCCATCATCGGCCTGCGGCGGCCCAGCGAGTCGGACAGCGGGCCGACGATCAGCTGGCCCAGCGCCAGCCCGGCGAGCGTGCCGGTGAGCGTGAGTTGCGCGACCGATGAGGAAACCGACAGGTCGTCGGCGATCTTGGGCAGCGCAGGCAGGTACATGTCGATGGTCAGCGGGCCCAGCGCGACGAGGGCGCCAAGGACCGTGATCATCTTGACGCGGCTTGGCGTCTTTTCGGCCCTGGCCACGTCCATGTCGATTGATGCTGCCATGGCAATGGTTAGCGCCGCTTCTCAATAAATTGTTCCCTGCCTCACATACAGTGACGGCGGTCACGGTCGGGCACCGGCGGGCCGGTCCCGTTCGTTGGCTAACCGTTAGCCTGAAGGTTCGGACAGGTCGAACCGCGTCGACAAGGGGGAGCCCCATGAGTGCTCGGTCGAACGCCAAGAGTCAACTGCCGGCAACGACGGATGAGAATCCCAGCGCGGCCGCCAAGGTGCTGTCGCAGATCATCGAGCGCGGTAGCCGGGTTCAGGGCCCGGCGATCAAGGCCTACGTGGACCGGGTGCGCCAAGGCAGCCCGGACGCGCTGCCCGCAGACATCGTCAAGAAGCTGGAGAAGCACTACCTCGCGGCAGTGATGGCCAGCGGCGCAGCGGTCGGCTCCGCGGCCGCATTCCCCGGCATCGGCACGCTGGTCGCGCTGTCGGCCGTCGCAGGTGAGACCGTGGTGTTTTTGGAGGCCACGGCGGTCTACGCGCTGGCGCTGGCCGAGGTGTACGGCATCCCTGCCGACCATCGCGAGCGCAGGCGTGCGCTGGTGCTTGCGGTGTTGGTCGGCGACGAGAGCAAGCATGCGGTCGCCGAGCTACTCGGTCCCGGCCGCACCAGCGGCGCCTGGGTGGCCGACGGCGCGGCGACGTTGCCCCTGCCGGCGGTGTCCCAACTGAATTCGCGGCTGCTGCGCTATTTCGTGAAGCGCTACACGCTCAAGCGCGGCGCGATCGCGTTCGGCAAGTTGCTGCCAGTCGGCATTGGCGCGGTCGTCGGAGGTGTGGGAAACCGACTGATGGGCAAGAAGATCGTCGCCAACGCGCGCAAGGCGTTCGGCAACCCGCCGTCGCGGTGGCCCTCATCGCTGCACGTGCTGCCCGGCCCCAGCGAGCGATGACGATAACTGCCGTTCGCGTGGTTTGGCCGACGGCACAAGCGTTAGCCTTTAGGCGGCGCAATCGCGGGTAACCCTCGTGGTCCGCGGGAATATGGGTGGCGAGCGTTGAACCGCTTGCCTGAGGCGAAGGAATCGAGGCGAGTAGCTGCCGTGAACTCACCATCACCATTCGGACAGAACGAGTGGTTGGTCGAGGAGATGTATCGCAAATTTCGCGAGGATCCCTCGTCGGTAGACCCGAGTTGGCATGAATTTCTAGTCGACTACTCGCCCGAACCAACCACCGAAACGCATCCCACCATCGGCAACGGCCAACCGGCGCAGGCACCCGTCGCGCCGCCGGAACCGGCGCCCGCCCCCGCGCCTGCCCCTGCGCCCAAGCCCGAGACAGGCAACGGTGTCGCCGCTGCGCCCGCGAAGGCGCAGGAACCGGCGAAGGCTGCGGCCAAACCGGCGGCCCCGCCCATCACGCCTGCCGAGGGCTCGGAGTCGCAGGTGCTGCGCGGTGCTGCCGCGGCGGTCGTGAAGAACATGTCGGCATCGCTGGAGGTGCCGACGGCGACGAGCGTGCGGGCCATCCCGGCCAAGCTGCTGATCGACAACCGGATCGTCATCAACAACCACCTCAAGCGAACCCGCGGCGGCAAGATCTCGTTCACGCACCTGATCGGGTATGCGTTGGTGCAGGCGGTCAAGAAGTTCCCGAACATGAACCGCCACTTCGCCGAGGTGGACGGCAAGCCGAATTCGGTGACGCCCGAACACGTCAACCTCGGTCTCGCGATCGACCTGCAGGGCAAAGACGGAGGTCGGCAACTCGTCGTCGCGGCCATAAAGGGTTGCGAGACAATGCAATTCGGTCAGTTCATCGCAGGCTACGAGGACATCGTCCGGCGCGCCCGCGACGGCAAGCTGACCGCCGAGGACTTTTCCGGCGTCACGATCTCGCTGACCAACCCGGGCACCATCGGCACGGTGCACTCGGTGCCGCGGCTGATGCGCGGCCAGGGCGCGATCATCGGCGTCGGCGCAATGGAGTACCCGGCCGAGTTCCAGGGCGCCAGCGAGGAACGCATCGCCGAACTGGGCGTCGGCAAGCTGGTCACGTTCACGTCGACCTACGACCACCGCATCATTCAGGGCGCGGAGTCGGGCGACTTCCTGCGGACCATTCACGAATTACTGTTGTCCGACGACTTTTTCGACGACATCTTCCGTGAACTCGGCATCCCGTACGAGCCGGTGCGCTGGCGCACGGATAACCCGGACTCGATCGTCGACAAGAACGCCCGTGTCATCGAGTTGATCGCGGCCTACCGTAACCGCGGCCACCTGATGGCCGACATCGACCCGCTGCGCCTGGACAAAACCCGGTTCCGCAGCCACCCCGACCTCGACGTGGCCACGCACGGCCTGACGCTGTGGGACCTCGACCGCGAGTTCAAGGTCGACGGATTCGCAGGCAAGGAATACAAGAGGCTGCGCGACGTGCTCGGGCTGTTGCGCGACGCGTACTGCAGGCACGTTGGCGTCGAGTACACACACATCCTCGAGCCCGAGCAGCAGAAGTGGCTGCAGGAGCGGATCGAGGTCAAGCACGACAAGCCGACTGTCGCACAGCAGAAGTACATCCTGTCGAAGCTGAACGCAGCAGAGGCGTTCGAGACGTTCCTGCAGACCAAATACGTTGGGCAGAAACGATTCTCGCTCGAAGGCGCGGAGACCGTCATTCCGATGATGGATGCGGCCATCGACCAGGCGGCCGAGCATGCGCTCGACGAGGTCGTCATCGGCATGCCACACCGCGGCAGGCTCAATGTGCTGGCCAACATCGTCGGCAAGCCGTACTCGCAGATCTTTTCCGAGTTCGAGGGCAACCTGAACCCGTCGCAGGCGCACGGTTCCGGCGACGTGAAGTACCACCTCGGTGCGACCGGCAACTACATTCAGATGTTCGGCGACAACGACATTCAGGTGTCACTGGTCGCCAACCCGTCACACCTGGAGGCCGTCGACCCTGTGCTCGAGGGTCTCGTCCGCGCGAAGCAGGACCTGCTGGACAAGGGTGACTCGCCGGACGGCTTCTCCGTCGTGCCGATGATGCTGCACGGCGACGCCGCGTTCGCGGGCCAGGGCGTGGTGGCCGAGACGCTGAACCTGGCGCTGCTGCGGGGCTACCGCACCGGCGGGACCATCCACATCATCGTCAACAACCAGATCGGCTTCACCACATCGCCGAACGACTCGCGGTCCTCGGAGTACTGCACCGACGTCGCGAAAATGATTGGCGCGCCGATCTTCCACGTCAACGGCGACGACCCCGAGGCGTGTGTGTGGGTGGCGCGGCTGGCCGTGGACTTCCGCCAGAAGTTCAAGAAGGACGTCGTCATCGACATGCTGTGCTACCGCCGCCGCGGGCACAACGAGGGCGACGACCCGTCGATGACACAACCGTACATGTACGACGTCATCGACACCAAGCGTGGCTCGCGCAAGACCTACACCGAAGCGCTGATCGGCCGTGGCGACATCTCGATGAAAGAGGCCGAGGACGCGCTGCGCGACTACCAGGGCCAGTTGGAGCGGGTGTTCAACGAGGTGCGCGACCTCGAGAAGCATGCGATCGCTCCGAGTTCCTCAGTGGAGTCCGATCAGATGGTGCCCGCCGGGATGACCACCGCGGTGGACAAGTCTCTGCTGGCCCGCATCGGTGACGCGCATCTGGCGTTCCCCGACGATTTCAACGTCCACCCGCGCGTCATGCCCGTGCTGGAGAAGCGCAGGGAGATGGCGTACGAGGGCAAGGTCGACTGGGCGTTCGCAGAACTTCTTGCGCTCGGCTCATTCCTGGCCGAAGGCAAGACGATTCGGCTGTCCGGCCAGGACACCCGCCGCGGCACGTTCACGCAACGGCATTCGGTGATCATCGATCGCAAGACCGGCCGGGAGTTCACGCCGCTGCAGTTGCTGACGACCAACACCGACGGAACGCCGACCGGCGGCAAGTTCATGGTCTACGACTCGGCGCTGTCGGAGTTCGCAGCCGTTGGCTTCGAGTACGGCTACTCGGTCGGCAATCCCGACGCACTTGTGTTGTGGGAGGCGCAGTTCGGCGACTTCGTCAACGGCGCACAGTCGATCATCGACGAGTTCATCTCGTCCGGCGAGGCCAAATGGGGCCAGCTGTCCGACGTGGTGCTGCTGCTGCCGCACGGCCACGAGGGCCAGGGGCCCGACCACACGTCGGCGCGCATCGAGCGGTTCCTGCTGCTGTGGGCCGAGGGCTCGATGACGATCGCGATGCCGTCGACACCCGCGAACTACTTCCACCTGCTGCGCCGCCACGGCCTGGACGGGATTCACCGGCCGCTGATCGTGGCGACGCCAAAGTCCATGCTGCGCAACAAGGCTGCGGTCAGCGATCTCAAGGACTTCACCGAGGGCAAGTTCCGGTCGGTCATCGAGGAGCCCACCTACGACGAGGGCATCGGAGACCGCAACAAGGTCAAGCGGATGCTGCTGACCAGCGGCAAGATCTACTACGAACTGGTTGCGCGCAAGAACAAGGACAACCGCGACGACGTCGCGATCGTCCGCATCGAGCAGCTCGCTCCGTTGCCCCGGCGCCGGCTGTCCGAGACGCTGGACCGGTATCCGAACATCGAGCAGTACTTCTGGGTGCAGGAGGAGCCGGCGAACCAGGGTGCCTGGCCGACGTTCGGGCTCACGCTTCCTGAGGTGTGCTCGGACAGGCTGACTGGCATCAAGCGGATTTCGCGTCGCGCGATGTCGGCGCCGTCGTCGGGATCGTCGAAGGTGCACGCGGTCGAGCAGCAGGAGATCATCGACGAGGCGTTCGCCGAGTAGCCGGTCGATTTCCCGTTCAGGGTCGTGAACCTCAGAGGTTCACGACCCTGAACGCTTTTTTGAGCGCCTAGTCGGCGAGCAAACGCTGCACGGACCGTCGACCATTCCCGCCGACGAGCTTTTCGCCCGTGAGATAGATCACTTGACATTTCTGGAATCGCAGGTAGCGGATCCCGCTTGTAGCAGGCAGTTGCCACCTCTGCATAGAAGCGATGGCAGACGACCGAAGGACGGGACCGCTCATGACGACACCGCTACTGGCTCGCTCCGCCAAGGCGACGCAAACGGCGACTTTCGCGGCACTCACGCTGGTTGCTGTCGTCGCCGGGCTGTTCGCAGGCCCCGCCACTACCGCCAATGCCGCTGACGACTCGTGCGCCGCCGTCGAGGTCGTCTTCGCCCGCGGCACTTTCGAGGCGCCCGGCGTCGGTGCCACCGGGCAAGCATTCGTCGACGCGTTGCAAGCCCGGTTGCCGGGTAAGACGGTCGAGGTGTACGGGGTTGACTATCCGGCTTCGCTGGATTTCGGGCAGGCCGTCACCGGAATTGCTGACTCTGTCAACAAGATTCAGTCGATCGCCGCACAATGCCCATCGACAAAAATCGTGCTCGGCGGTTACTCGCAGGGCGCCGCTGTCGCCGGTTACACCACATCCAGTGTTGTGCCCGCTGGATACCCACTGCCGGCAAGCATCTCCGGACCAATGCCTGCATCCGTCGCCTCCCACGTCTCGGCGGTGGCTCTGTTCGGCACTCCAGACCCCTGGTTCCTGGGCCTGGCCGATCGCAACGCACCGCCGATAACCATCGGTGACCTGTACGCCGGCAAGACGATTCAGCTGTGCGCCGCTGGCGACCCGGTCTGCTTTCCCGGTGGTCTGGATCGCTCCGCGCACAGCTCGTACAAGACAAACGGCATGGCCGATCAGGCAGCAGACTTCGTGGCCGGCAAGCTGGGCGGCCCTGCACCGGTGGCGCCGGTCGTGCAAACCGCCGGCGAGACCGATCCCGGAAACTGAGAACCCTCGCTGACGGCCGGAAGTGGTCCCAAGGGCTGCTTCCGGCCGTCGCCGACAGCGCCGCAGCACAAGACTTTTCAGTTGTCGATCAACAGTGGCGCGATGACTACCACGTGACCGTTTGAATCACACTACCGAGCGGCTCGGTCTGTTTACCGGTGGCATCGTTGCACGTCAAGGTGATCTTGTACTGAGTGCCGGTCTTGAGCCCGTTGAACTTCTCGATTTCGGTGCTTTGCCCGGCGACAGTGAAGGTCCTCGTCGTATCTGACGGCGCCAGTGGGTTCAACGATATCGCTTCGTAGTTGCAGCTCGCCGTCAGCGGTGAGTGATTGGTCACGCCCATCAAGAACGTCGTCTCTTGCTCAGTGTTGAAGCTCGCCGTGATGGCGTTGGTGAAGACCTGTGGTGGTGCCTCGGCGGGCGGCGGGGCGGGGTTGTTGGCAGGAGCCGGAGCAGGCGGCGGCGCTGGTGCGGCCGGCGCCGCGGGTATGCCGAGCTCGACACCCACGACACTGACGTCGCCGTTTCGGACCATGCCCACCCCGAAGTCTTTGTACGCACAGTTCGCGATGTTGAAGCTGCCGTCAGCGAGCATCTCGTCGATGGCCTTATCGGTGGGGTCGTCTGTGCGGATCATGCGCGTGATCTCGCCGGCATACCCGGTGTCCTGCCCGGGATTACCACCTCTGACAAAGTGCTGCGCGAAACCTTCGAGCTGAACCGAGTAATTCATTGGCGCACATGATGTTCGCGCGCGCGCGTCGTTGACAGCACCGCGAAGATTGTCGATGGGAGTGGCGTGCGCGGTTGGCATCGTCGCGACACCGGCCAGTACGCAACAGCTTGAGACAGCGGTCGCGAAAACGACGGCGGTTCGGGTCTTAGTCATGGTCGGCCTCTCTAATGGTTTCGGCGAGAACGGCGTTCGGTGACAGAGGTCTGCATGGCCACTGACTGACGCTCGGTGGGGACGCGGTTTCTTGACGGCTGATCCTGGTGCTGACTATTGACCGGGTAGCGAATACCCGCGATCCACGATGTGCAGAGTGCCGGCCCATTCCTGCAGACCACCGGTGTTACATCCGCCGGTGTGACCGACGGCGTGAACGAACACGGTGCTGCTTCCGGCGGGTTTTTCAGCGGGAACGAAGTACTTGGTGCCGGCTTGTCCCGGTCCGACCAAGTCGTCACCGATGTAGTGCGGCTGCGGTTCACCGATACCGATACGTGCGGTGATGCTGGAACACATGTCGGGTGAGGAGATGAACTGAACGTAGATGCCGTCGACGTTGGGGACCACCGTGGTGTAGACACAGTCGTCACCCGATTGATTGTCGGAATTGCAGTTATCCATAAAGATTGGGCGATCGTCCACGGCGGCGGCCGAACTGGCCAGGATCAGCGTCGCGACTGTGGCGAGGGCCGCCGCGCATGTACTGCGCCGAATACCGGCAGTGAATGCTGATGGAATCATGGGATGTCCTTTGATCGGTCGTGCAATGTGACCCATGGCGGTGACGCTATCGGCGTTGACGCGGTCCAGAAATACGGGATTTCCCGTATTTCTAAGCCACATTCGTCGCAGATAGTGTGGCTGCCGAGGGCGTGACCAATAGCCACGCGGACGCAATGGACAAAAGTTCCGCGGGCTACGCCACGCGCGCTCTCTGAGCGGTCTTCATCCAGCCGCGAATCGGCCGAGCTACATGCCGCTCACGCGTCAAGGCGCTGCCATTCCGGCACCCAAAATTAGGGAAACCCCTTATATCTGAGCGGCTTTGATGGCGATAGCGTTCGGCCAATGGGACACGGTGGCACGACGAGGAGGCGCCATGGTTCAGCTCACACGCAAGGTCCTCACCGCTGCCACGATCGCCGGCGTGGTCAGCTGCTCTGCGATCTCTCTTGCCGTCTCTGCGGCGGCCAAACCATTGATGAACGTCGATCAGTACATCGAAGTACCAAACTGCGACGTGGCCGAGGGCACAGAGTTGTGTCCCCAGATCCCGACGGTGTCTGTCGACCCCGAGACCGAGCGAATGAAGGTCGTCTTCACCGCAAATCAGAATCACTGTTCGGACATCATCGCCCATATCCTGGTTGACGGACGAGAATACGTCTCCACCAAGGTCGGCCCCGGCCAGCCGGATGGCGGCCACGTATTTCGGGTCAGCCCAGGACCGCACGTGGTCGGGGTTCAAGCCGAAGGTGTCAGAGGCGGTTGCAACACCACTGGCACGCTGCTTGCCTGGGGCGGCACCATTCATGTCCAAGCGATCGACGACGGCATCGGCGTCGCGCCCGTCATCGACGTCGAATGAAAACCATGCGTACGCTCCTCCCGCCGGGCGTCAAATCGAGCCAGCGGAGGTGCGCCGTCATCGCGGCAATAGTCGCTGGCGCCAGCGTGGCCGGTGTCACGTTCGCGGCACCAGCCCTCGCGGTGCACCTCGAGCAATACATCGAGGTGCCGCAATGTCAGCCAGCCACCAGCGAAGACTGCCCGCAGATACCTGCGGTGACATTTAGCTCTGTAAAAGGTGAAGGCCTTCAGGCGCAGTTCACTGCGAACTCGAACCACTGCTCTGACATCTTTGTGCGCTTTCTCCTCGATGGCTATCCACAAAGTGATTGGATTCGCGTCGGGCCGGGCCAGACCACCCCGCAGGATCCAGGATTCGTTTCCCCAGGTGGCACCCACTCCTTGGGCGTTGCGGCCAGGGGCATCCTGGGCGGCTGCAACGCGACCGGCGTCCTCAGCGCATGGGGCGGCACCGTTCGCATCGACTCCGTCGGCGGCGGTGTGCAACCGCCAACGCACGACCAACGCGAGACTCCTCCGTTCGGCCAAATCCCCGACGAACCAAGCGTTTTCGTCCTCCCTCACTAAACGACCCCTGTAACCGGTACTCGACGGCGCGCGCCGACGCTCACCGTCACGGTTTGAGGTCGCGGCCGCGTGCAGCCGCGTTAGTGGTAGGGAATTCCCTTATTTCGCCGCCGACCCGCGGCCAATAGCGTCGTGGACATAGGGGGCCGCTGAGGCCTTGGTCGCAAAGGAGCCAGCATGAAGGCCGGATGGGCGGTCACAGCACAGCCCAGGCACGGATTACGTTACGAGGCTGGACGACTGCGCGTTCGCCCCGTTCTGTTGGTTGGGCCGCCGTGCGTGTCGGTCGTAGCGGCCTTCGCGGTGTGGTTGGCGCTTACGGTTCAGTCGAACCCGATCGCGCCCGCAGCATTGACGCTCCCACAGGCACCTGAAACGCCCGTCGCCACAACAACGCTTCCCGCGCCGACGCAGTGGCCTCTGCCCACGCCGGAAAATCCGCTGCCGACGCAGTGGCCGCTGCCGACGGATATTCTTCCGCCCTGGCTGCCTATACCGACCGACGAGTTCAACCCGATACCCGTACCGCAGCCCCAACCGCCTGGCGCGCCGCGGGGACCGGCGCCCAACAATGTTCCGCCTGATGCTCCGTTACCCAGCAACGCCACTCCGTTGCCCACCCCGACGGCTCCCCTTCCGACCCCACCGCCGGCCCACTTCTGCGATCCGCGCGTGGACCTCTGCGTGCATTGAGCGACGCGTTTGCGCGCAGCCAAGCACCGCAGTTGACTACTGGTCTCGGTAAGTGAGGCGGGTATCGATGGCCGCGGTGACTCGCTCAGCCGGAACCCCTGCACGGCTGCAGACTTGGGCCACGATGTCTTCTGAACTAGCTGCGATGACGCCAAAGACCACCGAATCGGAGGGCACCGTCACTGTCATCAGCAATCGCACGGGCATGCCCTGGCCAATCATCGATTTCACGCACTCGTCCAGCCTGGCCAGGGCAGCGCTGAATTGATCTTCAACCAGATCGGGCCGGTACCACTCGACGAGGTAGCACGGCATACGCGAAGCGGGTATGCCCACCTTCATGAGCCTAGAACCTCCGTTACGCCCTGTGATATAGGGGATTTCCCTATTACGCGCAGCCGAATCGGGGCCGCGGTGTCTCAGTCAAATCGATGGCGCGTCAGGATCGGTCGGATTAGCGAGGCGGTCGAGGCGGCGGCCCAATTCGGCACGTGAACGGATGTCGAGCTTTCGATAGATCCGCGAAAGGTGCACTTCGACCGTCTTCGGACTGATGAACAGTGACGAGGCGATGTCGTGGTTGGTCTTACCCGCGGCCGCCAACTCAGCGACCCGCTGCTCGGCAGACGTCAACACGCCGGAATCACTCGAGCCCAACCGAATTCGCTCCAGCAATGTTTGCGCGCGCCTGGCCCACAGCGGAGCACCGAGTTCGGTAAAGCTTGCTTCGGCACTGCGCAATGTCGCCGCAGCGTTTTCCCGGCCGCGCTGGCGTCGTTGGATCTCACCCATGACCAGCTGCGTGCGAGCACGTTCGAAAGGCATTGGCAGCCTGTCGTGTTCGGTGATCGCTGCCTCCACGGCGACCATCGCCGCCTTGAGCTCACCCCGGGCGCCCAGCAGCATCGCGCGACCGCGGGCGCCCGTTGCGAGCATCCAAGGGCGATCCAATCGCGCGCCGTTACGCTCGAGCGCATCGATCAGTGGCGCAGCGTCGTCGGGCCGCCCGACTCCGATGAATGCCTCCACCGCATCGGGCAAGAAGCCCGCGACCGAAATTTCTGTCGCACTGGGCAAGGCACTCACGGCTGACAACAAGGGGGCCAGGGTAGTCAGCGCGGCGGCGTAGTCACCCAATGAAACCTCGAGGAACACCAGGCACTCAATCGGCCAACGCCCCAAAACCCGTGCGCCGCAACGTTGGCTCGCGGCATGCGCCGCGGCAGCGTTCTCCCGAGCCCGGCTTTCATCGCCGGAATAGGCGGCGACGAAAGCATGCGTCGTGAGGGCTGCGCCAAGCGCGAGGTCGCCGCCTATCTGACGCGCCGATTCCAGAGCATCCTCCGCGAGCTGTGTCGCTGCCGCGAAGTTGCCGCGCCAGATCTCGATCTGAAACATGTTGAACAGCACGTGGACAAGCTCATTGTCCTCGCCGCGCTCCATGCAGCGACGGCGCCACACCGCCATCTCGTCGTAGGCCTGGCCGAACTCCCCCGTCCAGCCCAGCAACAATGCGTTCTGAACACTTGGCCGCAATGCCGCGGGCATGTGCATGTCGTGATCCTCGAGCTGCAATGCGCGCTGCAGGCCTGGGCGGTCCAAGCCGTGTCCGCTTCGAAACCACAAGTGGGCGCGCAAGCTCAGCGCCTGACTCAACAGCGCTGGATGTCCTAACCGTTCTGCCTGAGCGAGAGCCTGCTCCCCGGCCGCCAGCCCGGCAGTGATGTCACCGAGGTTGAGCAGCGTGAACGACAGAGTAACCAGCGTCTGCACCCGCAACGGGAGATGATCACCGACCTCATCTAGGGCACGCTGAAGCAGATCGGCGGCCTCGACGAAGCTGTCGCAATACAAATTGACGACCGCGAGGGTGTTCAGGGCTTCGGCCCGCAAGGCGCCGGACGGCAGCTTCGCCATTACCTCGCGCAACAGTGCCTGGGCGCGCGAGGAGTCGCCGGCGTCCAAATGGTTTCGCGCTGAACGGATCCATAGTTTGGGACTCTCGCCGCCCAGCCCTATTGCCAGGTCGAGAAACTCGGCGGCGGCCAGCGGGGCGCCACGCCACCGTGCCATCCGGGCAGCGGTATCAAGGGCTTCCAAGGTTCGCGGTTCACCGGTGGGGTCGGACAGGGCCAGGTGGCGTGCGTGTAGTTCGGGCTCGCTGAGTAGTTCGGCCAGGCGTCGATGCATCAGGCGGCGCTGCGGCGGCGAAGCCGCACCGTACACCCCATGAGCCAGCAGCGGGTGCGTGAACCGAACACGGTTATCGTCAAACGCGACAATTCCCCGCGCCTGAGCGACCGCGAGCCTTTGGGCGCAGAGCTCGGGCGTCACGCCGATCGCTTGTGACACCACATCGAGCGTGGGCGTCGCCAAACACGCCGTGGCCAGAAGCGCTTCGCGCACGTCACTGGCAAGCCCGGCCACCTTGGCGGCCACCAGGTCGGAAAGCGTATCCGGCAAAGTGAACTCGCCGTCGGAATCCCCGTCGGCGACAGCCCGTGCTAATTCGATGGCATAAAACGGGTTCCCACCGGAAGTCTCGTGAATCCGCACCATCGTTCGCCGCGAGGGATTCCTTCCCAGCTGCTTCGCGACGATCTGCTGTAAACCGCCGATGGGCAACGGCCGCAAATGAATCCGCTGCACGTCGTGGGGTGGTGGCAACTGCAGCCACGATAGATCCACAGAGCCCTCGCCGGTGCGCACGGTACCCAACACGCCCACCGGGCTTGCAAACCGTCGCGTTGCAAAACCGACGACCAGCGCGCTCGACGGATCCAACCACTGCAGATCATCAATGGCCACCAGCACTGGTGCATCCTCGGCGAGGATATCCACCACAGACAAAAAGGCAGCCGCGACCGCACGCTGATCGGTCGCCACGTCGGTCTCGCTGACCTGAACCAGGACCCGATCAACGGCCAGGCGCTGCGGTTCGGGAAGCGCGTAAAGCACCGCGGCCTCCACACCGGACAACAAGTCGGCCAGCGAGATATAAGCCATCACCGACTCCGTCGCCGCCGCTCGCGCGGTGAGCACATGCATACCGCGCGCGCTAGCCTGCTCCACGGCATTAACCCACAACGTCGTCTTGCCGATGCCCGCTTCACCGGCAAACAGCAGACCTGCAGGATTCGCAGAGCAAAGTGTCAGAAAGCTCGAGATCGCCTCTGCCTCGGTATGGCGACTGACCCGAGGCGGCGACATTGCATTACGCCGGAGGTGGTGCCGTCTGCGGGACAAGCCGCTGCTGCGAACGCACTTTGCGTCGGCTCATAATTTGCCATGGATCGGCATGAAGAAAAATGTAGCGCTCCGAGCAGTTGCGCGCAGGTGTCATAGCAAAACTGACGACGGTTCGGCCCCTCGACATGAGGCTTTCAGGTGGTTCACAGCTCGCGGCAACCGCACCTTGCTGAAATACGTAGCACCCCACGGGCGCTCGCGCAGATTTACCTTGGGTGGATGACTGCTGTAGACGTTCGCCAACACAAGGCCGACTACGGATACGACGGGGATTACCGCGCGATACCCGCGCCAGCAGTCGCCGGCATCACCGCGGTGATTAGCGCCGCCCTGCTCGCGTCGGCTGCCAGATGTCTGCGGCGGGGTAGACCGCTCGCGGCAGCGGTGACCGGTGGCACGGGTGCGTCCATAATCACGACCGCGGCGCTGTTCATCCGCACCACGCGCGTCGGCAAGTTCGAGGCGTGGGCCGACATCCTGAAGAACCTCGGCCTGCGTGGCGACGAAACCCTCCTCGACATGGGTTGTGGACGCGGCGCGGTGCTACTCGCGGCGGCCAAGCTACTGCCGAACGGCCGCGCGATCGGCGTCGACATCTGGCGTGCCGACCAGACGAACAACGCCGAGCAGAACACGCTGCGCAACGCCGAGATCGAGGGCGTCGCAGATCGTGTCGAGGTGCGGACCGCCGACATCACCGACCTGCCGTTCGATGACGACAGCTTCGACGCGATCGTCAGCAGCCTTGTGGTGCACAACATTCCGGACGCAGACGCGCGCGCAAAGGCAATTAGTGAGGCGGCGCGGGTGCTGCGTCCCGGCGGCAAGCTGGCGCTCGTCGACATCTTCTACACCAACCACCACGCCCGCCAACTGCGCGCGCTCGGCTGGACCGACGTCCGTCGTCGCAATCTGGGCTGGCGCATGTGGTGGGGGCCGGGGATGGGCACGCACGTGATCACGGCGACGAAACCGGCATAGGGCCCCTGTAAGCGGGACCGCCGGTACCGACTAACCTCGACCCGAGTCGTCTGACACGAGGGAGTTGGTTATGCAGGGCTTCGCCGGAAAGGTCGCGGTGGTGACCGGCGCCGGGTCGGGTATCGGGCAGGCGCTGGCCGTCGAACTGGCCCGTTCAGGCGCCAGCCTGGCGATCAGCGACGTCAACACCGAAGGGCTGGCAGACACCGAAGAGCGACTGAAGGCCATCGGCGCGCCGGTGAAGGCCGACCGCCTCGACGTCACCGAGCGCGGCGCGTTCGAGTTGTACGCCGACGCGGTCAAGGAGCACTTCGGCAAGGTCAACCAGATCTACAACAACGCAGGCATCGCGTTCGCCGGCGACATCGAGGTCACCGAATTCAAGGACATCGAAAAGGTGATGGACGTCGACTTCTGGGGCGTCGTCAACGGCACCAAGGTATTCCTGCCGCACCTGATCGAATCCGGCGATGGCCACGTCATCAACGTCTCGAGCATCTTCGGGCTGTTCGCGGTGCCCGGACAGGCCGCCTACAACGCGGCGAAATTCGCCGTCCGCGGCTTCACCGAGGCATTGCGCCAGGAGATGGAGTTGGCCGGGCATCCGGTGAAGGTGACGACCGTGCACCCCGGCGGCATCAAGACCAACATCGTGCGCAACATGACCGCCGTCGACAGCGTTGACAAGGAAAAGCTGACCAACACCTTCGACAAGAAGCTCGCCAACACCACTCCCGAGAAGGCAGCGCGGATCATCCTCGAGGGCGTCCGTAAGAACAAGGCCCGTGTGCTCGTCGGGCCCGACGCGACGGCGCTCGACCTGATCGTCCGCGTCACCGGGTCGGGCTATCAGCGGCTGTTCTCGACGGTGATGTCGCGGATGGTGCCCGAAGCGCGCTGAACCCAACGGTCGTCGAGATCGTGGGTTAAGTGAGGGGGTCAACCGAGCGGTGCGCGTGCGCACCGGAAATTGACAACCCGGGAGGCAGACATGAAGTACACACTGTTGGGCGTCAGCTGCATGATTGCCGCTGCTGTCATTGGCGCGGCACCCGCATACGCCGGTCCCCCCAACGCCGAATGCGGAGAAGCGGGAGCCACCAGCACGCCGGGCAACGCGGCCACGTCACCCGGTTCGGTGTTCAACGAGCCCGGCGTCAACAGCGGCACCGGCGGCAAGGGCAATCAGGCATATGAGAATGCCGGCGCGCCTTCGCAGTACGACGTCGCGTGCGCCAAGGTGACTGCAGCCGAAGCCGGCACCCCGCAGCAGACGACCACGCCGCCCGACGTCATCGCGAACAATTCGCGGGACAACAGAGCGATCACGCACGTCGGCAAAGGCGCCAACAAGTAGCGGCTAACGTCCGAGTGGGTGGGCGTCCAGCCATGCGTCGGCGACCTGCCCGGGTTCCTTACCCTCGGCGACTTGCCTGCGCATGTCGACCAGTGATCCGCTGTCGAGCACGCCTGCGACCTCGTTGAGCGCGAGCACCTGCTGCTCGTTCAACTCGTTGCGGCGGTACAGCGGAACAAGGTTCTCGGCGCGGATCAGTGCGGTCTTGTCGGACAGCACGACCAGCTCGGTCGGGATGTTCGGCGTGGCGGTCGTCGTCCACGCCGCGTTGATCTGCCCGGTTCTCAGTGCAGCGAAAAGCGTTGCGTTGTCCTTGAATTCGCGTGGCCTCGGCATCGAGCACGGGCCGACCTTCGCCGGTGTGGCTGCGCCAGGCAAGGCACCGGCGACGATCTTGCCGCAGTTTCGGACGGCCGCGGTGACGTCGCGTCCACCCCACGAGCCTGCCGTCTGCTCGGTCACCGCTACTGCGGGCTTGTCCTCAGCGGAGGTTGTATAGTCGCCCGCCGCAACACCTTCCGGCAATGCAGAAAGCAGCGCGCGGTACACCTGCGCGTCTGCTCGCGCGGTGGCGTCCTGGTCGAATCTGGCCAGCAGTTGACCGGTGAACCCCGGCGCGACCCGAACGTCGCCGGAATCCAACTCCCCCACCGGATCCGACACCGATTTCACATGCGCCGGGCTGCCATAGAACCGCAGCGCGGCGGCATACAGGTGCGCCACCAACTCCGATTCCGGCTCGGACGTGGCGCCCACTGTGATCGACGGCGGCCCAGCAGGCGCCCCACAGCCGACGAGGATCAGCGCGAGGAGCGCGACCGCGAACCGGCGCATCGGGCCTGTCAGAGCTCAGCGGCCGCGGCCACCGCCGCTGCGACCTCCGGAGCGACCCGAGGATCGAGCGGGCTGGGCACGATCCGGTCCGCGGCGAGGTCGTCGCAGGCGACCGCGAAGATCGCTTCTGCGGCAGCCACTTTCATGCGCTCGGTGATCCGCCGGGCACCCGCGTCCAGCGCACCGCGGAAGATCCCCGGGAACGCCAGCACATTGTTGATCTGGTTCGGGAAGTCGCTGCGCCCGGTCGCCACCACCGAGGCGTACTTCGCGGCGACATCGGGATGGATCTCCGGGTCGGGATTCGAGAGCGCCATCACGATGCCGTCGGGCGCCATCGTCGCGACCAACTCCTCGGGCACCACGCCGCCGGAGACACCCAGGAACATGTCGGCGCCCTTGAGCGCCTCCACCATGCCGCCAGTCAGGCCGTCGGGGTTGGTGCGCCCCGCCAGCTCGGCCTTCACCGGAGTCAAGCCGTCACGGCCGGAATGCAGGATGCCGCGGGTGTCGACCACGGTGATATCCGAAACGCCTGCTGCCAGAAGGATATTCGCACACGCAACGCCGGCGGCACCGACGCCGGAGATCACCACGCGAAGCGAAGCCATGTCGCGGTCGAGCACCTTCGTGGCGCCCATCAGCGCCGCGAGCACGACGATCGCGGTGCCGTGCTGGTCGTCGTGCATCACCGGGCAGTCGAGCGCTTCGATCAGGCGTCGCTCGATCTCGAAGCAGCGTGGCGCCGAGATGTCCTCGAGGTTGACCGCCCCGAACGTCGGCCGCAGCCGCACCAGGGTTTCGACGATCTCGTCGGGATCCTTGGTGTTCAACACGATCGGGATCGAATCCAGCGCGCCGAACGCCTTGAACAGCGCGCACTTGCCTTCCATCACCGGCAGTGCGGCCGCGGGCCCGATATCGCCGAGGCCGAGCACCGCGGTGCCGTCGCTGACGACCGCCACCAGCCTGTTGGCCCACGTGTAGCGGGCGGCCAGCGTGTGGTCGGCGGCGATCGCCCGGCTCACCTGCGCCACACCGGGCGTGTAGGCGATCGACAGCGCGCGTTGCGTGTCCAGCGGGGCCTTCAGCTCGGCCGAAAGCTTGCCGCCTACGTGAGCCTCGAAGATCTCCTCATCGGTGACGACAATCTGCGGGCTTTGGACTTCGTGCGGCACCGTTTCAGTCACCGCGTCAGGCTACTTGGCCGAATTAACGAGGCCGCCGACGGGGTTGTGAATTTTGCGAATATTCCGCTCAAATCAGCCCGAGCTCGGTGACCGCCTTGCGCTCGTCGTCGAGTTCCGCTGTCGACTTGTCGATCCGGCCGCGGGAGAACTCGTCGATCTCCAGGCCCTGCACGATCGACCAGTTGCCGTCCTTCGTGGTGACCGGGAACGACGAGATCAGTCCCTCGGGCACGCCATAGCTGCCGTCGGAGATGACCGCCATCGACACCCAGTCGCCCTCGGCGCTGCCCAGCAGCCAGTCGCGGGCGGCGTCGGTGGTCGCCGACGCGGCCGACGCGGCAGAGGAGGCGCCGCGGGCGTCGATGATCGCCGCGCCGCGCTTGGCGACGGTCGGAATGAAGTCGTTCTCGATCCAGGCCTGGTCGTTGACGACCTCCGCGGCGTTCTTGCCGCTGACCTCGGCGTGGAAGATGTCGGGGTACTGGGTGGCCGAGTGGTTGCCCCAGATCGTCACCTTCTTGATGTCGGTGACCGCCGCGCCGGTCTTCTTGGCCAGCTGGGAGATCGCCCGGTTGTGGTCGAGGCGAGTCAGCGCGGAGAACCGCTCCTTGGGGATGTCGGGCGCGTTGCTCATCGCGATCAGCGCGTTGGTGTTGGCCGGGTTGCCGGTGACACCGATCCGGACGTCGTCGGCGGCGACCTCGTTGAGCGCCTTGCCCTGGGCGGTGAAGATCGCGCCGTTGGCCTCCAGCAGGTCGCCGCGCTCCATGCCCGGCCCGCGCGGGCGGGCGCCGACCAGCAGGGCCAGGTTCGTGCCGTCGAAGATCTTGTTGGCGTCCGAGCCGATCTCGACGCCCGCCAGCAGCGGGAACGCGCAGTCGTCGAGTTCCATCACGACACCCTCGAGCGCCTTGAGCGCCGGCTCGATCTCCAGCAGCCGCAGTTCGATCGGGCGGTCGGGGCCGAGCAGCGACCCGCTGGCCAGGCGGAACAACAGGCTGTAGCCGATCTGGCCTGCGGCACCGGTGACGGCGACCTTGAGGGGAGTTGTGCTCACGTCAGATGCTCCTTAGGCGAAGTCCGATTGCCCGCACCGCGGGCGAGGGTCTGTCCGGGACGAAACTAGCGCACGGGCTTCCGCAGCGGATGTCTGGGTGTATCGCGGCGCGTAGCATTGATCCGCTGGTCAGACCTGCGCGGCGAGGGGAGATTGAGATGCCATCGTTCCGCGGACTACCGCCCTCTCTTCGGCCGGTGGCACGGCCGAAGCACACCCACCCGGATCTGAAGTCGATTCATGTGCCGGTGGCGCGGGCCATGGTCGACTGCGGCATCTATGTCGACGGTCAGCGCGCGCCGGGCAAGTACACCCACGCCGCCGCGCTGAACAAAGTCCATGAGCTCGAACGCGAAGGCAAGGACGCGTTCGTCTGGATCGGACTGCATGAACCCGACGAGCACCAGATGCAGGCCGTCGCCGACGTGTTCTGCCTGCACGAGCTGGCCGTCGAGGACGCGGTGCACGCCCACCAGCGGCCCAAGCTCGAGCGCTACGACAAGACGCTGTTCCTGGTGCTCAAGACCGTGAAGTACGTCGAGCACGAATCGATGATCAACGCCCGCGAGATCGTCGAGACCGGCGAGATCATGATCTTCGTCGGGCCCGACTTCGTGGTCACCGTCCGCCACGGCGAGCACGGTGGGCTGGCCGATGTGCGAAGGCGGCTCGACGCCTCGCCCGCGATCCTCAAGCTCGGGCCGTACGCGATCATGCACGCGATCGCCGACCACGTCGTCGACAAATACCTCGACATCACCGATTCGATCGAAACCGACATCGACGCGATGGAGGAGGACATCTTCTCGCCGGCAAAGCAGACGAACATCGAGTGCATCTATCTGCTCAAGCGCGAGGTGGTCGAACTGCGCAGGGCGGTCTCGCCGTTGACGCTCGCGCTGCAGCGGATGGGCACCGACCACAACGACCTGATCTCGATCGAGGTCCGCCGGTACCTGCGCGACGTCCTCGACCACAACATCCAGGCCTCCGATCGGATCGCGAGCTACGACGACATGCTGAGCTCGCTGGTGCAAGCCGCGCTTGGCAAGGTCGCGATGCAGCAAAACGTCGATATGCGCAAGATCTCGGCGTGGGTGGCCATCGCGGCAATTCCGACCGCGCTGGCCGGTATCTACGGGATGAACTTCGACCACATGCCCGAATTGCATTGGGTGTGGGGCTATCCCGCAGTGCTGCTCACCATGGTGGTCGTCTGCTCGCTGCTGTACCGGACCTTCCGGCACAACCACTGGCTCTAGCTGCTCCGCGCGAACGTTCCTTACCGCTCGAAATTTCGCCAAATTTTCGAGCGGTAAGGAACGTTCGCGCGCCGATTAGTTCGGCTGGGCTGCCCTCCGGTTGGGGTCCAGCACGTCGACGCCGTCCTGCACCCACGCTTCGCGCATCGCGTCGGCACCCTTCAAGCGCACCCATGCCGCCTCGGTGGCCGTGATCGGCGTGGCCGACAATATGGTGACCGGCGGCAGCGGGTCGGTCAGCGGGACATCGTCGATGTCGCTGCGGCCCAACAGGAATGCAGTGAATGGGGCCCCCTCCCACAGCGGGGTCTCGAGGTCGATCAGCGCGTCAGGCTCGAGGATCAGGCCTTCGACGGCCGGCGCGGCGGCCACGATGGCCACCGATCGGGTAAGGCCGGCGGGTGACGGGCCTCGCAATGCGACAACGACCTCGGCCCGCGGACCGTGCAGCGCGTCTGTCACCATCTCCGTCGGGTCGAACATCGGGTTGCGCGAACAACCAAGCGACACATAGTAACTCACGCCATCGCTGTCGGGGCCGAACCGTAACAGGTCAATGCGCTCAGTGCCGAGGAACGTCACGCTGGCTTCGTCGGGTTCCGCGATGATCCCGGCCCGGGCGAAGTGCTCGCCAAGATGCGAGCGAACCTTCGCCAGGACGTCGATCACTCGGCCGGTGGCGGCGGGTCGCTGGGTGGCGCGGGGTTCGGCGCCTCGGGCTGGACCTGCGAACCGGCGGGCTCGATAGTCAGGTTCACTCCGGAGTCGGCGTCGAAGATCGCGATCTTGGTGGTGTCGAACGCCAGCTCCATGGTCTGGCCAGGCGTCACCTTCGACTCAGTGGAAACCCGTGCGACGAACTCGTTTTCACCGCCTTCGGATTCGGCTGCCGCGGCCAGCTGGGCCGACTGCGCGCTCGCCCCCTCTAAGTTGAAGTGCACGTACTTCTCGGCGCCGAGCGATTCCACCACGTCGACCTTCACCTCGAAGACCAGTGCCCTGATCCTCTGATAGGTGTCGATGAGGCTGGCGTCCTCGAGGTGTTCGGGCCGGATCCCCACGATCACGTTGTTGGGTTTCGGGTGCTTGTCGAGCATGTCGTGGACCTCTTGGGTCAACGTGATCTCGCCCATCGGCAGGCGCACGCCGACGTCGGTCAGCGTGGCGGGGAAGAAGTTCATCGCGGGAGACCCGATGAACCCGGCGACGAACAGGTTGGCCGGCCTGCTGTACAGCTCGTCGGGTGTGCCGATCTGCTGGGCCACGCCGCCCAGCAGCACCACCACCCGGTCTCCCAGCGTCATGGCCTCGGTCTGATCGTGGGTGACGTAGACGGTCGTGGTGCCCAACCGGGTCTGCAGCCGCGCGATCTCCGATCGCATCTGGACGCGCAGCTTGGCGTCCAGGTTGGACAGCGGTTCATCCATCAGGAACGCCTTGGGGTCACGCACGATGGCACGACCCATGGCTACCCGCTGCCGCTGACCACCCGAAAGCTGTCCCGGTTTGCGATCCAAAAGCTCCGTCAGGCCAAGGATTTTCGCGGTCTCCTCGACCTTCTGCGCGATATCGGCCTTCTTCACCTTGGCCAATGTCAGCGGAAACGCAATGTTCTGCCGGACGGTCATGTGCGGGTACAGCGCATACGACTGGAACACCATTGCGATGTCGCGGTCCTTGGGCGCCTTCTCGTTCACCCGCTCTCCGCCGATACGCAACTCGCCAGACGAGATCTCCTCGAGGCCGGCAATCATGTTCAGCGTCGTCGACTTTCCGCAGCCGGACGGTCCAACCAGGATGATGAACTCGCCGTCGGCGATCGTCAGCGACAGATCCTTCACGGCCGTAGCGCCGTTCGGGTAACTCTTGGTCACCCGGTCCAACACGATTTCGGCCATGAAACTATCCCTTCACCGCACCGGACGTCAGGCCGGCGACGATCCGTCGTTGGAAGATTAGAACAAAGATAATGATCGGGATGGTGATCACCATCGCGCCCGCCGCGATGGAACCCGTCGGCTCCTCGAATTGCGAACTGCCGGTGAAGTTGGCGATCGCCACCGGGGCCGTGATGGCGCGCTGAGTAGCCGTCAACGACAACGCCAACAGCAGGTCGTTCCACGCGAAGATGAACACCAGAATCGCGGCGGTGACGATGCCCGGCGCGGCCAGCGGTGCGATCACCCTGCGGAACGCCTGAGCCGGCGTGGCGCCGTCCATCTTCGCGGCCTTCTCCAAATCCCAAGGGATCTCCCGGAAGAACGCCGACAGCGTGTAGATCGCCAGCGGCAGCGCGAACGTGATGTAGGGGATGATCAGGCCCGGCCAGGTGTTGAACAGCCCGATGCTGCGCCACATGTTGAAGATCGGCGTCACCAGTGAGATCTGCGGGAACATCGCGATCAGCAGCGCGACGCCGATCAGCAGTCGCTTGCCCGGAAATGCCAGTCGCGCAACGGCATAGGCCGCCATGCCACCGAAAACCACCGCAATCACGGTGGTGATCAACCCGATGCCGATTGAGTTGATCAGCGCCGAGGTGAAGATGTCACCGTGGAAAATCCCCTTGTAGTTGTCGAAGGTGATCTGCGAGGGGATCAGCTTGCCGTCCTTGACGCTCGACGTCGGCTTCAACGACAGGCTCAGGATCCACAGCACCGGAAACAGCGCGTACAAGACGACCAGAATGTTGACGACGGTCCAGCCCGTCGCCCGTCCCGCGCCGACCCGCTCACGCGTAGCCATCACAT
>Ga0070671_100000658_pt1 | contig 24826 bp, 20 predicted proteins | sample KBSS73metaG_FD_65341 | JGI IMG/M metagenome (GOLD analysis project Ga0070671, IMG submission 65341) | Switchgrass rhizosphere microbial communities from Kellogg Biological Station, Michigan, USA - KBS S7-3 metaG | ecosystem: Host-associated > Plants > Roots > Rhizosphere > Soil ...
TCCTCCCGCACGGCCAGCAGGTAATAGCCAAGGCGGCTTCGCATCAGCACGACGACGACGCCGAGCGCCAGCGCCATGAACCCGAAGGCGAGCAGCGTGTACGCGCGCGGATTGGTGAAGATCATGTTCGCCACCCCCGCGCGGAACGGCACTTGCAGACCGCGCGGACCTCCGGTGATCGATTCCATGTAGTTCGACATCACCAGCGCGACTTCGTTGAACGCGAGCGTCGCGATCGCGAAGAACGAGCCCTTCAGCCGGAACGTCGGCAGGAAGATCAGCGGACCGATCAGCGCGCAGGCGGCGGCGCCGGGCAGAATGCCGAGCCACGGCGACAGCTGCCAGCCGAGGTACAGCCGCACGGTCGTGTAGGCGCCCACGGCGAAGAACACGCCGTGGCCGAGCGAGAACTGGCCGCCGAAGCCGGCGATGACGTTCCACGCCACCGCGAGGCCGGCGAACAGATACGTATAGGTGAACAGGTTCACCCAGAACAGGTCGCCCGACAGCAGTGAAAACGGCAGCGCGGCGAGGAAGAGCCCGCCGGCGTACAGCAGCGCGACGCGGCGCCACGAGATCAGCCCCAGCGCCGGATCCGGCGCCTCGGCGGCGACCCGGGCGGCGTCCTCGTCGGGCGCCAAACCGACGGTGTGCGTGTTCGCGCCGCTCATGTCTGCTCGCGGAAGCCGACGTCCTCGGCGCCGGCCTGGCCGAACAGGCCGGTCGGGCGCACGACCAGCACGGCCAGGAAGATGACGAACCAGATCGCCTGCTTGAGCTCGGGGTCGATGTAGAAGCCGGCGAACGCCTCGACGAGCCCGACGATCATTCCGCCGAAATACGCGCCGGCGACGCTGCCGAGCCCGCCCAGGACGACGACGGCGAACGCGGCCAGAATGAAGTTGCCGCCGATTCCCGGCGACAGCGTGTAGATCGGCGCGAGCAGCGCGCCGGCGAGACCGGCGAGCGCCGCGCCGATGCCGAAGGTGATCGTGAACGTGCGCTCGACGTTGATGCCCATCAGCCGCGCCGCCTGCCGGTCCTGCGTGACTGCGCGAATCGACTTGCCGATCCTCGTCCGCTTGAGGAAGACGTGCAGCGCGATCGCGGCGAGCGTCAGCGCGACGAAGATCACGAGGCGCGACATCGTGACGCGGATGTCGCCTACCTCGAAGGTCGTCGCCGCCAGCTTCGACGGCACGCTGTACCCTTCGCCGCGGGTCAGCGCCAGCACGGCGTTCTGGAACAGGATCAGCAGCCCGAACGTCGCGAAGATCTGCATCGACGATTCCGCGTGCAGCGGTTGCAGCACGAGCCGGTGCATCAGCACGCCGACGACGAACAGTGCCGGAACGACGATGAGCACCGACACGTACGGGTCGAGCCCGAGCGTTGCGTAGCAGACGTACGCCCCGTACATCGCGAGCATCACCAGCTCGCCGTGGGCGAAGTTGACGATCCGGATGACGCCGAAGATCAGATTCAGCCCGAGGCTGACCAGACCGTAGATGCCGCCCAGCAGCAACCCCACGACGAGCACGTGCAGCAGGCTGTCCATCGCTGGTGTTTCGCCGATCGCCGTTCGCTTACTGCTTGCGCGGAACGTTCTTGAGCGCGACGCCGGGACCGCGCGCCTCGGGTGGGAACACCGTAACCTGCTTGCCGCCCTGCCACTGGATCACCGTGAAGATCGCGCGCGTGTTCTGGAACTTGTCGTCGAACTTCACGCCGAAGCCCGACGGGTACGTGTTGAGCGGCTTGTCGAGCTTCGCCGCCGCGGCGCGCACTTTGTCCACGTCGGTCGAGCCGGCGGCTTCGATCGTCTCGAGCAGGATCCGCATGCCGGTGTAGGCGGTGAGTCCCTGCGGCGCGACGGGCTCGCGATTGAACGCCTTGCGGTAGGCGGCGAGATACGCGGCGGCGCCCGGTCCGAACTTCTCCGAGATGTCGGGCCGCGGATAGGACACGACCATCGCGCCTTCGAGGTAGTCGGCGCCGACCGCGTCGAGCGTCTCGTTCGTGTCGCCGGTACCGACCATCAGGATCACCGGCGGCTTGAAGCCCTGCTCGCGCGCCGTCTTGTGCAGGAGGTTGCCGTCGGGGACGTAGCCGGTCATCAGCCACACGTCCGGATTGGCCTTCTTGACGCGGAGCACGACGTCGGTCAGGTCGGCGGCGCGGAAGTTGTGCGCGCCCTGCCCCAGCACCTTGACGCCCTTCGAGTCGAGCAGCTTCTTCTGGATGTCGCCGATCGACTTGCCGTAGATCGAGTCCTCGTGCTCAATCCATACGGTCAGGTCCTTCGGCTGCTTGCCGAGCGCGGGCGCGATCTGCTCGATGACGGCACGAACGCTCATGTCGGCGAAGTTGGAGGCGTTGGGGCCGACGCGGATGAAGTTCGGCAATCCGCGCTCCGTCAGCTCGGCCGCCACCGCGTTGGTGTCCCAGTAGATCTTGTTGTAACGCTGCGCGGCGTCGCTCGCCGCGTTCGACACGGCGGAGATGTACGTCCCGATGAACAGGTCGACGTTGTCGCGCGACGCGAGCTGGTCCACCGCGGCGATGCCCTGCTGCGGATTGCCGGCGTCGCCGCGCACGAGCTCGACCTTGCGGCCCAGCACGCCGCCCTTCGCGTTCTTCTCGTCGACGGCAAGCTGGTAGCCCCGCGCCACCTCGTCGCCGTACAGCGCCAGCGGGCCGCTGTAGGGGTTGATCGCGCCGATCTTGAGCGGCGCCTGCGCGACGGCGACCGTTGCGAACGCGGCGGCGATGACGCCGGCGGCGAGCGCCCGGAATCCCTTGAACTGAAGCATGGTCGTCCTCCTCGAAGAATTCGTCATTGCGCGGCGTTACGCCGGCGTGAAGCGTGCGAGCGCGGTACCCGCCTCGCGCTGGATCGAAAGGCGCAGCGGCATGTCGATGCGAAGCGGTCCCGTCGCGTCGACGATGTTGCTGACGAGCCGCGGTCCTTCGGCGAGCGCGACCACGGCCACCGTATACGGAAGGCGCTTCGCGAACCAATCGTGGTACGCGTGGTGATACACGACCCAGCTCACCAGCGTAGCGGCGCCAGACGCCTGCGTCCATTGCCACGCGCGCGACCCGCAGCGCGGGCACTCGGCCCGCGGCGGGAGCCACGCGTTCGCGCAGCCGTCGCAGCGCTGGAACACGAGACGGCCCTCGTCGAGCGCGTGCCAGTACGGCGCCGTGAGCTCAGTGGGCTGCGGGGCGGGGAACGCCGCTTGCGTCGCGGCGTCGGCGGCGGCCTTCACGCCGCGCGCTCCAGGATCAGCGTGGAGTGCGTGTGCATGATCCCTCCCTGGTTGCTGACGATGCAGTTGCGCGCGCCCGGCACCTGGAGGTTCGCCTCGCCGCGCATCTGGCGCACGCCTTCGGTGACGAGCTGCAGTCCCGGCATGCCGGTCTCCGACAGCAGCCCGCCGGCGGTGTTGACCGGCAGCTCACCGCCCACTTCCAGCCGGCCGCCGGCGCACCAGGGTCCGCCGTCGCCATGCGGCGCGAAGCCGTACGCTTCGACGGTCATCAGGACGGTGATCGTGAAGCAGTCGTAGATCTGCGCGACGTCGATGTCTTCCGGACGCAGCCCGGCCATCGCGAGCGCCGTCTTGCCTGAGGCCTCGGCGCAGGTGCGCGTCAGGTCCGCGCGCTGTGCGACGTCCCACGACGACTGGCCCTGGCCGAAGCCCAGGATCGGCACCGGCTTCTTCACGCCGAGCGCCTTCGCGCGCTGCGCGCTCATCAGCACGACGGCTGCCGCACCGTCCGAGACGAGGCAGCAGTCGTCGCGCCGCAACGGGTCGACGACCCACGGCGACTCGCGGTACTGGTCCAGCGTCAGCGGCTTGCGGAGCTGCGCCTGCGGATTCGCGGCGCCGTGCTTGCGGATGGCGACGGCGATCGCGCCGAGCTGGTCGCTCGTCGTGCCGAACTCCTCCATGTGGCGGCGCGCGAGCATCGCGTAACCGGCCGGGACGCCGAACCAGCCGTACGCGGCGTCGTCGCCCCAGGCCTTCTCGTACGCGTGGCGGCTGCCCGTGCGCGGATTGTCGGCGTAGCACACCAGCGCGACGTCGCATTGTCCGTGCTCGATCGCCATCGCCGCGAACGCGATCAGCGAGAGGTTCGCGGCGCCGCCCTGGTCCCACGCCCCGCCCACGCGCGGCTGTAGCGCCATCGCCTCGGCGAGCGTCTGGCCGTACATGAACTGCGGGTTGGACGTCGGCGGCTTCACGAGCAGCGCGTCGACGGCATCCTTCTCGACGCCCGCGTCGGCGAGCGCCAGGCGGCACGCCTCGATGTTGAGCGAGATCGTCCCGCGGCCCGGCAGCTTGCCGAAGGCCGTCTGGCCGATGCCGGCGATGACGACGTTGCCGCGCATCAGATGACGCCTTCGGCGCGCAGGCGCTCGATCTCGTCACGCGGACGCCCCAGCCAGTCGCCGTAAACCGCCACGTTGTCCTCGCCCAAGCGACGGCTCGGAACGATCGACAGCGGGTCGACGCCGTCGAAGCGCAGCGGCGACGATTGCACCGGGATGCGGCCCAGCTCCGGATGCTCGATCCACTGCAGCGCCTTGCGCGCATGCATGTGCGGATCGTCCACGACCTCGGCGAGGTCGCGCACCGGCGCGCACGGCACGCGATGCGCGAGCAGCAGCTCGAACAGCGCCTGCTTCTCGTAACGCGACGTGAACGCGCCGACCAGCGCGTCGACGTCGTCCATGTGCGCGACGCGCGTCTTGAGGCTCGCGAACCGCGGATCGGCGGCGAGCTCTGGCTGGCCCATCGCCGCGATCAGCGACTTCCAGTGCGTCTCACCCACGCAGATGATCGCGATGTAGCCGTCCTTCGTCGGGTAAACGTTGTACGGCGATTCCGCCATGCCGCCGTGCCGATTGCCGGTGCGCACCGGGACGCTCCCGCCGGTGCCGTAGTACAGGCCCAGGTTCGACGACAGCGACGGATACACCGCCTCCTGCATCGACACCTCGACGGCGCGGCCAACGCCCGTCTTCTCGCGCTCGTAGAGCGCCGTCATCACCGCGCCGAACAAGTGGACGCCGCCGAAGAAGTCGCAGACGGCGGGGCCCGCCTTCACCGGGGGACGGTCGGCGTAGCCGGTCACGCTCATGACCCCGGCCATCGCCTGCACGGTCAGGTCCATCGCCGGGTAGTCGCGGTAAGGGCCCGTCTGCCCGTAGCCCGAGCCTTGCGCGTAGATGATCCGCGGATTGACCTTGGACAACGCCGCCCACCCGCAGCCCAGGCGGTCGGTCGTCCCCGGCGCAAAGTTCTCGAGCACGACGTCGGCGCGCTTCACCATGTCGAACAGGAGCTCGAGGCCGCGTGGCGCCTTGAGGTTCAGCGTCACCGATTGCTTGTTCGAGTTGAGCATCGCGAACGGCAGCCCCGCGCCGCCGACGTTGCCGCGCTTGCGCAGGTGCTCGCCTTCGCGCGGCTCGACCTTGATCACGCGCGCGCCGGCCATCGCCATCAGGAACGTCGCGTACGAGCCGTTGTAGATCTGGCCCAGGTCGACGACCGTCACGGACTGCAGCGGATAGTGGCGTTGCATCGTCACTTGCCCTGGAAGCGCGGGGCACGCTTCTCCGCAAACGCCGCAGGGCCCTCGCGCGCGTCGTCGGTCGCCATCAGCATCCGGTTCATCACCTGCTCCATCCGCAGGCCGCTCGCGAGGTCCAGGCCGCGGCTGCGCAGCGCGAGCTCCTTCGCCGCCTGCAGCGCGAGCGGCGCATTCGCCGCGATGCGGCGCGCGTAGCCGTGCGCGGTGGCCATCAGCTCGGCGGCCGGCACCACTTTGTTGACGAGTCCCCATTGCGCGGCGGCGGCCGCGTCCATCGGGTCGCCGGTCAGCAGCATCTCCATCGCAATCGCATGCGGAAGCTGCGACAGGATGCGCTGCGTGCCGCCGTTGCCGGGAATCACGCCGCGCTTGACCTCGGCGAGGCTGAACGTCGCGTTCGTCGACGCCACGCGAACGTCGGTGGCGAGCATCAGCGTCATCCCGCCGCCCAGGCAATAGCCGTTGACCGCCGCGATCACGGGCTTCCACACTTCGAGCCCGCGATTGAGCAGCAGGTCGCGCTGTGTCAGCCACATCTCCTCATAGCCGGGCGGTCCGGTGAGGAAGCTCTTGATGTCCGCGCCGGTCGAGAACGACTTCTCGCCGGCGCCGGTGACGATCGCGACGCGGATGTCCGCGTCGTCGCGCACGCGGCACCACGCGTCCGACAGCCCGCGGTAGTGCTCGGCGTCCATCGCGTTCAATCGCTCGGGGCGATTGATCACGATCGTGCAGACGCCTTGCTCGACGGTGACATCGATGGCCATGCGTCAGGCTCCCCGGCGCGGACCGAGCAGATTGCGCGCGATCACCATCCGGTGGATCTCGGACGGGCCCTCGCCGATCCGCTTGATCCGCAGCTCGCGATACCAGCGCTCCAACGGCAGTTCGCGGGACACGCCCATGCCGCCGAAGACCTGGATGCAGCGGTCGACGACGCGCCCCGCCGTCTCCGTGCCGTAGACCTTGCAGATCGACGCCTCGTGCTTGATGTCCTCGCCGCGGTCGGCCTTCCACGCCGCGTCGTACACGAGGAGTCGCGCGGCTCGCAGCTCGATCTCCGAGTCGGCGAGCATGAATTGCACGGCCTGGCGCTCGGCGAGCGCCGCGCCGAACGTCTCGCGCTGGCGCGCCCATTCGAGCGTCAGATCGAGCGCCGCCTGCCCGAGACCGATCGTCGCCGCCGCGTAGGGAACGCGCTCGTGGACGAGCCACTCCTCGGCGAGCTTGAAACCCTCGCCCTCGTTGCCCAGCCGGTTCTCGACCGGCACCTCGTAGTCGGTGAAGTTGAGCTCGTACGGAAAGTACGAGCGGATCACCGGGAACGGCGACCACGTGAGGCCCGGCTGGTCACGCTCGACGATGAACGCAGTGACGCCACCGCGGCCCGGCCCGCCGGTGCGCGCGAACACGATGCCCCACTTCGACTGGCCGACCCCGGAGATGAAGATCTTCGTGCCGTTCAGGACGTAGCGATCGCCCTTCCGCTCGGCACGCGTGCGGATCGCGCGCCCGGGGTCGGACCCGCCCGAGGGCTCGGTGATCGCGACGAACGTCTTGTCGCCCTCGCGGATCGCCGGCACCGCGTACTTCTCGATCTGCTGGCGCGTGCCGCGGAAGATGATGTTCGGCGGGTCGAAGCCGAACGCGCCGCACGCCGCGATGTACGGCCCCATCTTGCATTGCGACGTCTCCTCCGCGACGAGGCTCTGGCCGAGCAGGTTGAGGCCCGCGCCGCCCCATTCGGCCGGCGTCTGCACGCACCAGAGGCCGAGCTCGCGCGCCTTCGCCTGCAACGGCTTCAGCTTTTCGTCGGGCAGGTGCCACGAGTCGTGCGGCTCGCCTTCCTCGGCGGCACGCACCTCGCGGCGCATGAACCGGCGCGTGGTTTCCTGCAGCATCCGCAGCTCGTCGGGGAGCTGCCAGCTTCCGAGCGCGTTCGCGTTCGTCATGCGCGTTCCCTGCCGGCCGACACGCCCGCCCCCGCCCGCCGGCGCTCGCGCAGCGCGTCCGTTGCGGGACCGTCGATCGTGTAGACGGCGCGCTCGCCGAGCGCCTGCGCGCTCGCGACGACCACGCCGTAGTCGCGTTCCGCCGACCCGCGGCTCACGAAGCCCATGTTGAGGTCGGTCAGCACGTCGGCCGCGTCCCGCAGCAGCGGATCGCCGAACCCGCCGCCGCCCGGCGAGCACGCGTGCAGTCCGTCGCCCGCGTGCAGCGTCGCGTTCTCGTACTTGCTGCGCATCGGAGGCGTCCACGTTTTGCCGCCGGTGAAAAACTCGACGCGGTTCGGCTGCGCCGCGCCGCCGCCGCCGACGCCGAACGGCGCGTAGTCCGCGCGGTCACCCAGCACGGTGGTCACGCATTCCGCCCGCGCGGTGAACTGGTATTCGGTGCCGCAGCCGCCGCGGTGCCATCCTGCGCCGCCCGAGTCCTCGCGGATCCGATAGAAGTCGAAGCGCAACGGGAAGCGGTGCTCGCACATCTCGAGCGACATGAAGTTCGCCATCGACTGCGGCGGCGTGCCGTTGACGAGGCCGTCGGAGACCTTCGTTGCGCCGTAGCCGCCCGGGTAAGGGAACACGCCGACGAAGAAGTTGCCCTTCTCCGGATGCCGGCCGCCGACCGTGCAGACGCCGATCGTGCCGAAGGATGCGGCCGGCACCCGTTCCGGCAGCGCCTGCGCGAGTGCGCCGAAGCAGACGTCGATGACGCGGCCCAACGGCTCGAGGTAGCCGCCGACCGCGCTCGGATACTCGGCGGACAGCATCGTGCCATCCGGAATCGTGAAGCGCGCCGGCCGGAACGCGCCGCCGTTGACCGGCACTTCGGGAAACACGTGCTTCATCGCGACGTAGCAGCTCGACATCGTCGTGTTGCGCGACAGGTTCACCGGCCCCTTGGACGTCGACGCCGTCCCCGTGAAATCGAAGTGGAGGTCCGAGCCCTTCACCGTCAAAGCCAGCGACACCTTGCGCGGCGTGTCGTCGATGCCGTCGTTGTCGATGTAATCGTCGAAGCGGTAGACGCCGTCGGGGATCTCCGCGATGTACGAGCGCATCTGCTGCTCGGAGCGGCGAATCATCTCGTCGATGCACGCCTGCAAGCGTTGTGCGCCGTAGCGCGCGACCAGCTGGTCGAGCCCCCGCTTGCCGATGCCGAAGACGTTCGCCATCGCCGAGAGGTCGCCGGCGATCTCGTTCGGCAGCCGGCTGTTCGCGCGAATCATGCCGATCAGCGCCTCGTTCACCCGACCGCCGTCGTAGAGCTTGACCGGCGGGATCACCGTGCCCTCCTGGTGGATCGACTGCGCGTTCGGCGCCCAGCCGCCAGGCACGCCACCGCCGACGTCCATCAGGTGGCCGGTGCTCGCAAAGAGCGCGAACAGCGTGTCGCCGATGAAGTACGGGGCGACGAGCTGCGTGTCCTGGAGGTGCGTTCCGCCGATGTACGGATCGTTCAGGATCCAGACATCGCCCGGCTTGAAGCCGCCTTGCGCCTTGGCGAGCGCCACGACGTTCTGCGTGGTGAACTGCATGTTGGCGAGGAACACCGGCAGGCCGTAGCGCCCCTGCGCGATCGTCTCGCCGGTGTGCGGATCGAAGATGCCGTGCGCGCAGTCGTTCGTCTCCGAGATGATCGGCGAGATCGCCGCCTGGATCAGGTGCAGGTCCATCTCGTCGGCGATCTGCTCGAGCGAGCCGCGGACCACGGCCAGCGTGACGGGATCGATCGTCATGACATCTCCACCAGTAGGTTGCCGGCCGCATCGACGCGCGTCACCATGCCCGGCTCGACGACGGTCGTGCAGTCGTCCTGCTCGACGATCGCGGGACCGTCGAAGCGCATGCCGGGACGAAGGTCCTCGCGCACGTACACGGCGGTGTCGTGCCAGCCGCCGAAATAGACGGGACGGCGCCTGCGCGGCGTGGCGGCCGCGGTCCGCGCGCCGGCGGCCTCCGGGGCCCGCGCGAGGCCGCCGCGCCTGCCGACGACGCGCGTGCGCAGGTTCACGATGACCGCGGGGATCTCGCCCAGCGTGTTGCCAAACTCCGCCGCGTACTTCGCGACGAACGCATCGCGCATCTGCGCTGCGCTGAAGGCCGCCTCGACGCGGACGCGCAGCGCATGGATCTGGCCGGCGTACGCCATGTCCGCGAAGTGGACGACCTCGACGCCCCGGTGCGGCGTACCGGCCGACGCGAGCTGCTTTTCCCCCTCGGCGCGCTGGCGCACGAACACGGCGTGGATGGCATCGATGTTGGCCTGGTCGAGCCGCTGCTCGAACGTCTGCGAATAGTCGTAGCGGATGTCGGCGATCGCACAGCCCATCGCGCACAGCACGCCCGGATAGGGCGGGACGAGCTCCGTCTTGATCCCCACCTCCCGGATCAGCGCCGCGCCGTGCATCGGACCGGCGCCGCCGAACGCGACCATGGCGAAATCCCGCGGATCGAGGCCCTGCTCGATCGAGATGAGACGGATCCGCCCGGCCATCCGCAGGTTCACGACGGCGAGCACCGCCTCGGCAGCGTCCTCCACGCTCAAGCCGAGCCCGCTTCCGAGATCGCCGAACGCCTTGCGCGCGCCGTCGAGGTCGAGCGCGATCTTGCCTTTGCCGCCGATCGGGCTGTCGGTCGCGATGCGCCCCAGCACGAGATTCGCATCGGTGACGGTGGGCTCCGTGCCACCGCGCCGGTAGCAGATCGGACCGGGGACGGAGCCGGCGCTGCGCGGGCCGACTTCCAGGATCCCGCCGCGGTCGATCGACGCGATGCTGCCGCCGCCCGCGCCGATCGTGTGCACGTCGATCATCGGCAGCCGCAGCGGCACGCGGAAGTCGAGGTCCGTCTTCTCCGCAACGCGGGGCTCGCCGTTGATGACCACGGCGACGTCGAAGCTCGTGCCTCCCATGTCCGCGGTGATGATCCGGTCGAAGCCCGCCTGCTGCGCGAGGCGCGTGGCAGCGATCACGCCGGCGGCGGGACCGGAGCGGACGATGTACGCCGAGCGCTTGCCGAGCTGCGACAGCGGCGACAGGCCGCCGTTCGACTGCATGATCAGGACGTCGCGCCGGTAGTTCCAATCGGCGAGCTTCTGCTGCAGGTTGCGCGCATAGCGGGCGACGAGCGGCTGCAGATAGCCTTGCACGGCCGCCGTGCTCGTGCGCTCGAATTCGTAATACTCGCGGATGACGCCGGTCGAGGTCACGATCTCCCACGACGGGTTCGCCGCCGCGAGCAGCGCCGCGATGCGGTCCTCGTGCGCAGGATTGGCGTACGCGTGCATCAGCGACACGACGACCGCCGCAACGTCCTGCTGTTTCAGCACGTCCGCGAGCGCCTTCACTTCGGCCTCGGCGAGCGGCACCAGCACCTCGCCCCGATGGTCCATGCGTTCCGTCACTTCCCAGCGCCGGTCGCGCGGGATCAACGGCTGCTGCACGCCGGTCAGGCCGTACATCATCGGACGGTCGCGGCGGCCGAGCTCCAGGATGTCGCGGAAGCCGCGCGTGGTGACGAGCGCGCAGCGCGCGCCCTTGCGCTCGATGACGGCGTTGGTCGCGATGGTCGTGCCGTGCAGCAGCGCCTCGAGGTCCTGCGGATCGATCGCTGCGGCGCGCAATGAATCGAGCAGCGCACGCGACGGGTCGTCCGGCGTCGACGGGACCTTGAGGATGCGCTCGGCACCGGTGCCCGAGTCCACGCAATACAGGTCGGTGAAGGTGCCGCCGACGTCGATGCCTACGACTGCGCTCACTTGGCTCCTTTCCTGGCGCGCGTCCCGGCGCGCGGACGGGCGCGGCCTTTCGCCGCCTTGCCCGCCGAGGTTCGTATTCCCTTCGGCTTGCCGCGCGGCGCATGCGGCGTCGTTGGGGGCATGGCCGTGCGCGGCGCCAGCGCGACGTCGCGCGCCGCCAGCACGTGCCGCGTCATCCGGCGGCGCGCGGCATCGGCGTCGCCCGCCGCGATCGCCGCGAGGATCGCCCGGTGGATCTTGAGCGTCTCGCTCCGGACGTCCGGCGAGTCGAACGCTTCCAGCTCGGTCGCCTCATGGATCGCCTGCGCCAGCACCTCCATGAAGCTCACCAGCAGCTCGTTGTGGCTCGCCTGCACGACGGCCATGTGCCACGCGAGGTTGGCGTCGAGATAGGCCGGCAGATCGTGAACCGTCCGCTCGACCGCCTCGGTCTTCGCATGCAGGATCGCGAGGTCTGATTCGGTGCGCATACGCGCAGCGCTCTCCGCCCCCAGCGCCTCGAGCGCCGAGCGAACGTCGTGCAGGTGCTGCGCGCTGATGTTGCGGCCCCAGATGAAGAGCTCGAGCTGGCGCGAAAGTTCGTCACCCGCGGGGCGGCAGACACGCGCGCCGCCGTTGCGTCCGGGCCTGATCTCGATCAGGCCGTCGAGCTCCAGGATGCGGAGCGCCTCGCGGACCGTCGTGCGGCTCAAGCCCGTCTGCACGGAGAGATCGCGCTCCGACGGCAGCGCCAGCCCCTCGGGCCACTGGCCCGAGCGGATGCGCCCCCGCAGCGCGTCGGCCAGCACGTCCGACGCCTTGGGCGCCGTGATGCGGCTGACCGAGGCTACCGTGGCGGGCAATTCGGCGTCGTGCATGGCGTTCGTGTCCGTGGCGGTCGAGTGTCGAAGGCGCGCAGGCGTCCGTGCCTATTCGGGCTCGATGCCGGCGGCGGTGATCTTCGTGCGCCAGCTGTCGAGCTGCTGCCGCAGGAACGCCGCGAACTCGTCCGCCGTTCCCGGCGCCGTTTCTGCGCCGAGCTCGCCCAGGCGCGCGCGGATATCGTTTCGCGCGAGGATCCTGTTGATCTCGGCATTGAGCGCGGTGACCACATCGCGCGGCATGCCGGCCGGCCCCACGACGCCGATCCAGGACGTGACCTCGTAGCCGGCGAAGCCCGGGGTCTCCGCCACCGCGGGAATGTCGGGCATCTGCGATGAACGCTTCGCGAGCGTGAACGCGATCGGCTTCAGCTGCCCCGCTTTCATGTGGGCGTGCGCCGACGTGAGATCGACGAACGCGAAATCGAGGCGGCCGCCCATCAGCTCGGCGATTACCGGCGGCATGCTCTTGAATGGCACCGCCACGGCCTCGCCGCCGGCGCGTTGAAGGAACGCCGCCGTCGCCACCTGGCTCGTGCTGTTGCCGTAGCCGTAGTTGAGCTTGCCCGGGTTCGCGCGAAGATCGCGCTGCAGCGCCGCCGCGTTCCCCACCGCGGAATCCGGGCGCACGACGAGCACGTACGGGATGTAGACGACCCTCGCGATCGGCGTGAAATCGCGGATCGGGTCGTACCGCAGGCTCTTGAACAGGTAGGGATTTGCCGAGTGGGCGGTGTTGGTCGTCAGCATCAGCGTGTAGCCGTCTGCGGGCGACTTTGCGACGAGCTCTGCGGCGATCTGCGCGGAGGCGCCCGGCTTGTTCTCGACGACGAACGACTGGTTGAGGCCCTTGCGGAGCTCGTCCGCGAGGAGCCGCCCGACGATGTCGCTGCCGCTGCCGGCGGCGAACGGCACGACGATCCTGACGGGCCGGGATGGATACGGCTGCGCCGCCGCCGGAGCCGCCGTTCCGAGCGCGCAAAGCGCCGCGAAGAACCACCAGAACCGACCCATCGCCCCTCCTCGTCGCGGCGCCGCCGTCACGGCGGCGTCGATGGAGCGCACTCTATCTTTGGTCCAACCTTTTTGTCAAGCCAATGGTTAGACCATTTAGGACCGATCCCCAACGCCGTGTCGGACAACCCGGACCGCGCGCACGCGACGCCGCGATTGATGCAAACTAGGCACGCCGCGCGCGATAAAAAAAACGTTTCCGGGAGGGACGCGTGCTCTAAGGCTTTGTAGAACTTACAACCACGGGGACTTCGCGTGCGCGCGCGAAACGGAGGCAGAGGAAGTGGCTTGCGCAACCGGGGCGCCGGCGCGGCGTCCGTCGGCGGCGCGACATCGCGGACGGGCGCGATCGCCGTCGCCGCGGCGGCGATCGCCCTGGCCGGCAGCGCAGCGGCGCAGACGGTCCGCGATCTGGCCGCACTCTCGATCGAGGAACTGGGCGAGGTCGAGATCACGTCGGCGTCCAAGCGGGCCGAGCCGCTCGCGCAGGCGACAGCGGCCGTCTTCGTCATCACGGCGGACGACATCCGCCGCGCCGGCGTCACCAGCCTTCCCGAGGCGCTGCGCCTCGCGCCGAATCTCGAGGTCGCGCGCGTCAACGCGCAGACCTACAACATCCAGGCACGCGGCCTCAATTCGGTCAACGCGTCGAACAAGCTGCTGGTGCTGATCGACGGCCGCAGCCTGTACACGCCGTTCTTCTCGAGCGTCTTCTGGGACCAGCAGGACGTCGATCTGGCCGATATCGAGCGGATCGAGGTCATCAGCGGGCCGGGCGGCACGCTGTGGGGCACGAACGCGATGAACGGCGTGATCAATGTCATCACGAAGGCGGCCGCGGATACCGAAGGCGGTCAGCTCAACGTGAAGGGCGGGGACTTCGTCTCGCGCGCGTCCGCCCGCTGGGGAGGGAAGCTCGGCACCGTCGGCTCGTATCGCGTGTACGCGCTCGGCGTCGACCAGTCGCACACCTTCCTGACGAACGGCCAGAGCGCCGGCGACGACTGGCACGGCGCGCAGGCGGGCTTTCGCGCCGACATCGCCGCCTCGGACCACGACGCGGTCACCGTGCAGGGCGACTTCTACGACAACCGCGTCGACGCGCCCACCGGGCGCCGCAGCGGCGGCAACGTGCTCGCGCGCTGGACGCGCCGCTTCACCGACGGCTCCACGCTGGACGTGCAGGCCTACGCCGACAAGCAGCATCGGGCGGACGACGCCGCGGCGGGCGGCAGCGCCACCGGCGACACGAGCACGTTCGACATCGAAGCCGAGTACGCCTTCGCGATCGGCCGCGACCATCAGGTCGTCTGGGGGGTGGGGCAGCGCATCTGGCGCGACCGCTTCGTCAACACGGCCAACGTCTTCACGCTGCAGCCGGAGAGCCAGACCCTCAATCTCACCAACCTCTTCGCGCAGGACACCTACTCGATCAGCGACACGCTGAAGGCGACGTTCGGCGTGAAGTTCGAATACAGCACGTTCAGCCACTGGGCGGTGATGCCCAACGTCCGGCTGGGCTGGCAGGCGACGCCGCGGAGCTTCCTGTGGGCGTCGATCTCGCGCGCCGAGCGGCCGCCGTCGCGTCTCGAGCGCGACCTGAGCGCCCCGGGCATCGTCAATCCGTCGCCCGAGTTCGGAACCGAGAAGCTCATCGCCTACGAGCTCGGCTGGCGCGCGCAGCCGCTGCCGCAGACGTCGCTGTCCGTCGCCGCCTTCTACAACGACTACTCCGATCTGCGCACGACGTCACCGTCGCCGACGACGATCCTGCCCGTCAACTTCGACAACGGGTGGGAGGGCCACACGTATGGCGTCGAGGCCTGGGGTACCGTCAACCTGCTGCCGTGGTGGCGCCTGGCGCCCGGCGTGTCGATCCTGCACAAGGACTTTCACCTGAAGCCCGGGCAGGCCGACATCGCCGGCATCCAGACCGTGCTGGGCCACGACCCAGGGCACCAGGTCTTCCTGCGGTCGTACATGGAGCTGCCGCACGACGTCGAGCTGTACGTCGGACTGCGGCAGATCGGAGCGCTGCCGGAGGTCGCCGTGCCGAGCTATTTCGAGGCCGACGTCCGCCTCGCATGGCGGCCGGTGCCCGACGTCGAGCTGTCGGTTGCCGGACTCAACCTCGTCCATTCGCGGCACGCCGAAGCGACGCAGCCGCCGGTCCACGAGATTCCGCGCAGCGTGTACGCGGGCATCCGCTGGCGTTTCTGACGTTGCGCGCCGAACCTGCACCGAGCGCTCATCGCCTGGCGCGCGCCGTCGCGCTCGCGGCGGGGGTCATGTCGTGGAACGCGGCGGCGGAAGGTCCGGTGCGTGCGTCCGAGCAGGCGGTAAAGGCTGCGTACCTGCACAAGCTCGCGCCGTTCATCGAATGGCCGGCCGCGGCATTCGGCCCGCCCGACGAGCCCATCACGCTGTGCGTCGTCGGAGCCGATCCGGTCAGCGCGCTCGTCGACGACGCGGGCGGCAGCGTGCCGCGCAGCGGCGAGCGCGGTGTGCGCGTCCGGCACCTGTCTGCCAACGACAGCGAGGCCGGCTGCCACATTCTCTACATCGGCACTCCCGGCGCGGCCGCCGTCGCCCTGCTCGATCGCGCGCGCGGCAAATCCATCCTGACGGTGACCGACGCCGCGCCGCCGGGATCGCGCCGCGGCATCGTCAACTTCGTCGTCCGCGACAACCGCGTGCGCTTCGAGATCGACACCGACGCGGCGGCGCAGAGCCGGCTCGCGATCAGCTCGAAGCTCCTCAATCTCGCGGTGCGGGACGGTGCACCATGACGCCGCCGCGCGAACCGCTTGCAGACGACAGCGCGGCCGCCGCGACGCCGACCGAGGATCGCGGCGCGGCGCGGGCCGCGGCCGCGCGCGCCGATCGACGCGGCCTGCTCTCGGCCATTGCCGGCGCCGGCGCCGCGCTCCTCGTCATCGCCGGCGCATTCGTCGTCTTCTACAGCGAGCAGTCGTATCGCACGGTGAAGATCCAGCAGGCGGACGCGCAGACGCGCATCCTGGCCTCGACGGTCACGGCCGCGCTCGCCTTCGACGACCGCAAGGCCGCGCAGGAGTATGTGAACGCGCTCGCGGTCGACCCGCAGGTGCAGGTCGCCGCCGTGTACGACGCCAGCGGGACGCTGTTCGCGGCCTACGCGCGCTCGCCTGCCACCGCACCTCCCTCGACCGTCGCGGCGCCCGGGGCGCGCGTCGAGGACGGGGCGCTGATCGTCGTCGCGCCGGTGCAGCAGGCGTCGGCGACGACCGGATGGGTGTACGAGCGCAGCGTGCTCGAGCCGATCTCGCGGCGCATCGAGCGCTACGCGGTCATCGGGCTGCTGGTGTCGATGGCCGCGCTGATCCTGCTGCTGCTCGCGGTGGCCCAGAACCGCCTCGCCCGTGCCAACGACACGTTGGCCGGCCAGCGGCAGGCCCTGGCCGAGGCGAACCGCTCGCTGCTCGCGCAGATCGCGCAGCGCGAGCAGGCCGAGACCGCGCTGCGGCAGGCGCAGAAGATGGAAGCGATCGGCCAGCTCACCGGCGGCATCGCGCACGACTTCAACAACTTCCTGCAGGTGATCCAGGGCAACCTTCAGCTCCTGGAGCGGCGCGGCGTCGGCGGCGACGACACGCAACGGATGATCCGGGCGGCGATCCGCAGCGCCGAGCGCGCGTCGACGCTCACGCGGCGGCTGCTGGCCTTTGCGCGGCGCCAGCCGCTCAATCCGGTGCCGATCGACGTCAACAAGCTCATCGTCGCCACGTCGGAGCTCTTGCGCGGGACGCTGGGCGAGAAGGTGACGATCGAGACGGCGCTCGCGGGCGGCTTGTGGCGCGTGGCCGCGGATCCCAACCAGCTGGAGAACGCGCTGCTCAACCTCGCGGTGAACGCACGCGACGCGATGCCCGACGGCGGCAAGCTGCGGATCGAGACGGCCAACGCGCATCTGGACGCGGCGTCGTCCGCGGGGGACGCCCTGCCCGGTCCGTACGTGGTCATCGCGGTGAGCGACCAAGGCACCGGCATGACGAAGGAGACGCGCGAGCAGGCGTTCGAGCCGTTCTTCACGACGAAGGACGTCGGCAAGGGCTCGGGACTCGGGCTGTCGCAGGTCTACGGCTTCATCAAGCAGTCGGGCGGCTACGCGAAGATCGACAGCGAGCCGGGTGTTGGAACCACGGTGACGCTGTATCTCCCCCGCCTCGCGGAGAGCCCCGACGCGACGCCCGGCGCCGCGGACGCGCGGCCGCCGCTTCGCGGACGCGAGGACGTCGTCATCCTGGCGGTGGAGGACGACGCCGACGTGCGCGCCCATTCCGTGGCGCTGTTGCGCGAGCTCGGCTACGCCGTGCTCGAAGCGGCCGACGGCGCGGCGGCGCTCGACGTCCTCCATCGCCACCCCGACGTCCAGCTCCTGTTCACCGACGTGGGACTGCCCGGCGGGCTCAACGGCCGCGAGCTCGCCGACGAGGCGCGGCGCCGCCGTCCGCGCCTGCGGGTGCTGTTCACCAGCGGCTACGCGCGGGACGCCATCGTCCATCACGGGCGGCTCGATCCCGGCGTCGACCTGCTGGCGAAGCCGTTCACGTTCGAGGCGCTGGCCGCGAAGGTCCGCGAGATCGTCGACCGCGCGCCCTAGCCGCCCAAAGTTTGCTATCGTCCCCGGTCGACGGCCTCGTCGACGCCGTATTACGGATAACCGCCATGCCACCTGACGCCTCCCCGCCCCGCCGCCCCGGCGCGCTGGGCGTGCATTCGCTCAACCGCTTCGTCTTCACCGTGCCCGACCTCGCGCAGGCCGAGCAGTTCTACCGGGCCTTCGGGCTCGACGTGCGCCGCACCGGCGACCGCCTCGACCTGCACACGTTCGGCCACCCGCACTGCTGGGGCAGCGTCTTCGCCAACGGCGAGCCGAAGCGGCTCCAGTACGTCAGCTTCTCGGCCTATCCCGAGGATTTCGCGGCGCTGTCCGAGCGCGTGAAGGCAGCCGGCGCCGCCGAACCGCATCCGCTGTCGGACGGCACGGGCGTCTGGACCCGCGACGCCGACGGCACGCCGGTGCAGCTGGTCGTGGGTCCGAAGGTGACGCCCGGCACGAAGTCCGTCGTCGCGGAACGTGCCGCCGTGGCGCCCGGCAAGGGCGCCGCGCCGGGCCGCAGCAACGCGCCGAAGGTGCGTCCGCGGCGGCTGTCGCACATCCTCCTGTTCACGCCGGACGTGCCGCGCCAGGTCGCGTTCTACGAGCGCACGCTGGGCCTGCGGCTGTCGGACCGCTCGGGCGACATCATCGCGTTCGTGCACGGACCCCACGCGAGCGACCATCACCTGGTCGCGTTCGCCAAGTCGAGCGCGCGCGGCCTGCATCACTCGAGCTGGGACGTCGGCAGCCTCGACGACGTCGGCCTGGGCGCCGAGGCGATGCGCGCGCAGGGCTACGCGCACGGCTGGGGCGTGGGCCGCCACGTGCTGGGCTCCAACTATTTCTATTACGTGCAGGATCCGTGGGGGAGCTGGGCCGAGTACTCGCACGACATCGACTTCGTCCCCGTCGACGTCGACTGGCCGGCGACCGACCACCCGCTCGAGGACTCGTTCTACGTTTGGGGCCCGGCGACGCCCGACGACTTCGTCGTCAACCGCGAGGCGCCCTCCTGACGCCGGCCGCGCCGGCGACGAATCCAACTACAACGACACGGAGGAACCTCATGAAGATCACGATGGCATCGCCGATCGCCGCGACGCTCGCGGCGCTCGGCACCGCGTTCACGTTAGCGCTGGCGGCGCCCGAGGCGTCGGCGCAGGCCGCGCAACCGCCGATCCGCATCGGCAGCACGCTCGCGCTGACCGGCCCGCTCGCCGCGACCGCGCTCGTCCACAAGGTGGTCGGCGAGATCTACGTGGAGCAGCTCAACAAGCGCGGCGGTTTGCTGGGCCGGCAGGTCGAGTGGATCGTCAAGGACGACCAGTCGAAGCCCGACCTCGCGCGCACGCTCTACGAGCAGCTCCTCACGACGGACAAGGTCGACCTGCTGATGGGGCCGTACGCCACCGGCGCGATCCTGTCGGCGATGGGCGTCGCGCAGCGCTACAACAAGGTGCTCGTGCACCATACGTTCGGCATCCCGTCGATGGCGAAGTACGAAGCGCAGTTCCCCGCGTGGTCGCTCGGCCCCGATCCCGCCAACACCGTGCCCACGACGGTCTTCAACGCGCTCGCCGCATCGCCGAAGCCGCCGAAGACCATCGCCATCGTCACCAGCAAGTTCCCGTCGGTGCACTTCATGTCGCTCGGCGCGCGCGAAGTCGCGAAGAAGCGCGGGTTGCAGGAAGTGCTGTTCCTCGAATGGGACTTCGGCAACCTCGACTACGCGCCGATCGCCGCGCGCATCAAGGACGCGAAGCCCGACTTCGTCTGGGTGGGTGCGATCGGCCTCGAGGGCAACCAGCTGCTCGAGGCGATGAGCAAGATCGACTACGTGCCGAACGAGCACTTCTACATGTACCCGGCCCCAGGCCCGATGTCGAAGTCGCCGCTCGCGAAGAACGCGCTGTCGATGACGGTGTTCGAGGAGCACGCGCCGTACACGAACGCGGCGGGCGCGAAGGAGTTCATCGAGCTCTACCACGAGCGCGCCGGCAAGGCGGGCATTCCCGACACGAACGTCGAAGTGCAGGCGGCCGCGTCCTACACGGCGTGGCAGATCCTCGAAGCGGGCGTGCGCGGCGCGAACAGCCTCGACGACGCCAAGATCGCGCAGTTCCTGAAGACGCACAAGATAGACACGATCCAGGGGACGCTGCGCTTCGACGGCCCCAGCAACTACGGCGACGACCTGATGCGCGTCAAGCAGGTGCAGAACGGCCGCTGGGTCACCGTCTATCCGAAGGAGTTCGCGGCACCGGGCGCGACGCTCGTCGTGCAGTGAGCGCCGCCGGGCCGTCCCAGGGCGCGCGCACGTGACGTTTCCCAGCGCCACGCTGCTCGCGCAGTCGGCGCTGTCCGGCGTTTTCATCGGGAGCCTCTACGGGCTGCTGGGGCTCGGCCTCGGCCTGACGTGGGGGCTCCTGCACATCATCAACCTCGCGCATTTCGGGTTCGCGTTCCTCGCGGCCTACCTTTGCTACCAACTCGCCAGCGTCGGCGGCGTCGATCCGCTGCTCACCCTCGCGCTGATCGTCCCGCTTTTCTTCGCGCTGGGCGTCGCGATGCAGTGGCTGCTGTCGCGCTACGCGGTCACACCCGTCAACTCGCTGCTCGCGACGTTCGGCATCACCGCGGTGATCGAGGCCGGCATCCAGTATTTCTGGACCGCCGACTTCCGCAAGCTCGAGTCGGCGTACGCGACCGAGAAGTTCCGCGTCGGCGGGCTGTTCGTGCCGGTGCCGGAGCTGATCACGCTGCTGCTCGCGCTGGCGCTGTCGTTCGGACTGTGGGCGGCGATGCGCTACACGAACCTCGGGCGCGCGCTGCGCGCGCTCGCGGAGGACGCGCCGATCGCGGCCGCCTTCGGCGTCAACCGGCGCGCGCATGCGATGCTGCTGTCCGGCATCTGCGGCGCGCTCGCCGGCGTGGCCGGCGTGTGCCTTGCGCTGTCGTTCACGCTGACGCCCTCGCAGATCTACGCCTGGGTCGGCGTCGTGTTCGCCGCGGTCATGCTGGGCGGCCTTGGCTCGCCGCTCGGTCCGCTCGCCGCCGGCATCGTCATCGGCGTGTCCGAGGCGGTGACGATGGCGTTCGCGTCGCCGTCGTGGGCGCCGATCGTGTCGTTCTCGCTGCTGATCGCGCTCTTGCTGCTGCGCCCGGGCCGCACCTGAAGTTCGACCGCACGCTCGCCGCGATCGTCGCCGCGGGCGCGCTGCTCGCGGTCGTGCCGTTCCTGCGGCTGCCGGCGTTCTACGAGTCGTTCCTGTACCTCGTGTTTCACTGGATCGTGCTCGCGACGTCGTGGAACATCCTGTCCGGCTACTCGGGCTACTTCTCGTTCGGCCATGGCGCGTTCTACGGCGCGGGCGTCTACACGACCGCGGTGCTCGCGGGCAAGTTCGACGTGCCGTTCGCGTGGACGCTGCCGGCAGCGGCGGCAATTGCGGCGCTGCTGGGCCTGTCGATCGGCGCCGTCGTGTTCCGTGTGCGCCACGTGCGCGGCGAGCTGTTCGCGCTCCTGACGCTCGCGACGACGTTCGTGCTCTCCACGATCGTGCTCAACACGCCGATCGACGGCGGTCCCGGCGTGTACCTGTCGAGCGTCGCGGTACCGAAGCTGGCCCCCACGCCGTCAGGATCGTTCTACGTGATGGCGCTCGCGCTGGTGACGTTCACGCTCGCGCTCGCGTACGCCATCACCCGCGCGCGCCTCGGCCTGGGCCTCTTCGCGCTGCACGACGACGAGGACGCAGCCGAGGTGATGGGCGTCCCGACGTACCGCTACAAGCTCGCGGCGCTCGGCGTCTCCTGCGCGCTCGCCGGCATCGCCGGCGGCATCCAGGCGCTGTTCGTGTCCTACGTCACGGCGAACGGCACGTTCAACATCACCGTGCCGCTGACCGTCGTCCTGATGAGCGTACTGGGCGGCACGCGCTCGTGGGCCGGGCCCGCGATCGGCGCCACGGTGATCACCGTGCTCCTCTATGCAACGACCGCGGCCGAGCAGGCGGTCGCCGGCAAGGCGATCGTCGGCGTGATCCTGGTGGCGGCGGTGCTGTTCATGCCGGAAGGGGTGCTCGGGCGGTGGCGCGAGCGGCAGCTGCAGCGGCGGCGCGCGAGCGGCGCGGCCGACGCGGCCGCCGCGCGCCCGGACGCAACGGCCGCGTCGGGCGAGGCCGCTCCTGCGCTGTCGCCGCGCACCTCCGGTGTGCTCCCCGGGCGCCCCGTTTTGCTGTCGCTGCGCGGCGTGCGCAAGTCGTTCAAAGGCGTGCGCGCGCTCGACGGCGTCGATCTCGACGTGCGCGAAGGCGAGATCCTGGGCGTGCTCGGCCCCAACGGCTCCGGCAAGTCGACGCTGATCAACGTCGTCTCCGGGCACTATCGCGCCGACGCCGGGACCGCGCGGTTCGCCGGCGTCGACCTGCTGACGCTGCCGGCGCATCGCATCGCACGCGCCGGCATCGCGCGGACCTACCAGATCCCGCGACCGTTCGCGCATCTCTCCGTGCGCGACAACGTCGCGCTTGCCGCGATGTTCGGCGGCGCGCAGCTCGACCGCGTCCGCGCGGACGCCGCCGCGTCGACGTGGCTCGCCTTCACCGGCTTGCCGGACAACGCGGACGCGACGCCCGGGGACCTCAACCTGCACCAGACGAAGTTCCTGGAGCTGTCGCGCGCGCTCGCGGCGTCACCGCGCCTGCTGCTGCTCGACGAGGTGCTGTCCGGCCTCACGCCGGCGGAGATCGACGAGGCGGTCGAGCTGATCGGCCGCATCCGCACGCAAGGGACGACGATCGTGCTGGTCGAGCACGTGATGCGGATCGTCACGGCGCTGTCCGACCGGCTCGTCGTGCTGGACCAGGGACGCGTCCTCGCCGAAGGCGACCCTGCCACCGTGATGGCACGCGCGGACGTCGCCGTGGCCTACCTCGGGGATGCGCGTGCTTGACGTCGCCGACCTCGACGTCGCGTACGGCGCCGCGCCGGCGTTGTGGCGCGTCTCGCTCACGCTTGCCGCAGGCGAGCTCGTCTGCGTGCTCGGCCCCAACGGCGCCGGCAAGACGACGCTGATCAACGCGCTCGCGGGGCTGCACCGCGCGCGCGCCGGGCGCATCGTGATGGACGGCCGGGAGCTGACGACGCTCGCCGCGCACCGCTATTGCGAGGCCGGCATCGCGATCGTGCCGGAAGGCCGACGGCTGTTCACGCGGATGACCGTGCGCGAGAACCTGGAGATCGGCAGCTATGCGCGGAGCGCGCGCGCGGCGCGAGGCCGCAGCCTGGAGCGCGTGTGCACGCTGTTCCCTGCCGTGCGCGACAAGCTCGACGCGCAGGCCGGCGCGCTGTCCGGCGGCCAGCAGCAGATGGTCGCGATCGGGCGCGCGCTGATGGCGCAGCCGAAGGTGCTGCTGCTCGACGAGCCGTCGCTCGGGCTGTCGCCGATCATGGTGCAGGCGATGTTCGGCGCGATCCGCGACGTCAACGCCAGCGGCACGTCGGTGCTGCTGGTCGAGCAGAATGTCGCGATGGCACTGGATCTCGCGGATCGCGCGTATCTGCTCGAGGAAGGCCGCATCGTCTCGCAAGGCACGCCCGACGCCGTGCTCGCGCATCCGTCGCTGCGGCGCGCCTACCTCGGGGCCGCGGCGGAATAAATCGTCTCTGACCCTACTTTCGTTGCGGGAGCATTGTCCATGAGCAGGATCACCGCCGGCGTCATCGTCGGCAGCAATCGGCGCGAGTCGATCAACCGCCGGCTCGCCAAGGCGCTGGTGCGCCTCGTCGAGGACCGTGTCGACTGGCGCTGGATCGGCATCGACGACCTGCCGATGTACAACCAGGACCTGGAAGCGGACCGCCCGGCGAGCGTGCGGCGCTTCACCGCGGAGGTGGCGAGCGTGCCGGCGCTGCTGTTCGTCACGCCGGAGCACAACCGCTCGATCCCGGCGGTGTTGAAGAGCGCGATCGACTGGGGCTCGAAGCCCACCGACAAGCAGGTCTGGCGCGGGCACGTCGCCGCCATCACCGGCACCGCCAACGGCGCGATCGGCACCGCCGTCGGACAGCAGCATCTGCGGCAGATCCTCGGCATCCTCGGCGTGACGGTGATGGGAGGCGAGGCGTACATCACGTTCAAGCCGGAGCCCGTCGACAACGACGGCAACTTCCTCGACGACAGCCGCCGCGCGTTCTGCCAGGCGTACATGGACAGCTTCGTCGCGCTCGCGACGCGCCTGTCGCCGCCGGCGACCTGACGCGCGCCGAAGAGGCGCGAGCGCCCTCGGGCATAATCGTGCGCTCGCGTGCCGTCGCAGGCACGCCCTCGCGCGGGAGCGATGATGGCCACTCGCGGATTCACCGGACGCCGCCCCGCCGCGGACGCGGCGAAGCGCCTGCCGCCGGGGCAGTCGAAGACCGACGACTTTCCCGTGCTGTCGTTCGGCCCGACGCCGCGGGTCGATCTCGCCGCGTGGACGTTCACCCTGTACCACGGACCGCGCCCGCTGGCCGCGTGGTCCTGGCGGGAGTTCCTCGCGCTGCCGCGCACGACGTGGCAGCGCGACATCCACTGCGTCACCAAGTGGTCGAAGTTCGACACCGTGTGGGAGGGCACGACGATCGACGACCTGTTCGCCGCGGCGGGCGTCACGCCGCCGACGCCTTACCTGCTCGCGATCTCGCACGACGACTACGACACCAACGTGGCGGTCGCCGACCTGGTGGACGGCAAGGCGATGATCGCGACGCACTACGCCGGCGCGCCGATTCCGCCGGAGCACGGCGGGCCGGCGCGCCTGCTCGTGCCGCATCTGTACTTCTGGAAGAGCGCCAAGTGGGTGAAGGCGCTGCGCTTCACCGCGCGCGACGAGGCGGGATTCTGGGAGCTTCGCGGCTACCACATGCGCGGCGACCCGTGGCGCGAGCAGCGCTACACCGACGA
>Ga0070671_100000660_pt1 | contig 24797 bp, 22 predicted proteins | sample KBSS73metaG_FD_65341 | JGI IMG/M metagenome (GOLD analysis project Ga0070671, IMG submission 65341) | Switchgrass rhizosphere microbial communities from Kellogg Biological Station, Michigan, USA - KBS S7-3 metaG | ecosystem: Host-associated > Plants > Roots > Rhizosphere > Soil ...
ACAGGTCCAGCTCCACCGGTTGCGGGAAGCGGCTCATGTTGTTGACGCACAGCACGGTGTCGTCCCCATGGGTGCGCGTGTACGCCAGCACGGACGGGTTGGAGCCGCCCAGCTCGTGGTAGTCGCCGAGGCCGAAGGCGGTGTGCCGCTTGCGGACCTCGATCATGTGCCGGTTCCAGTGCAGCAGCGAGGTCGACGAGTTCGACTGCGCCTCGACGTTCACCGCCTGGTAGCCGTACACCGGGTCCATGACGATCGGCAGGTAGAGGCGCCCGGGGTCGCAGAAGGAGAAGCCCGCGTTGCGGTCCGGGGTCCACTGCATCGGGCTGCGGACCGCGTCGCGGTCGCCGAGCCAGATGTTGTCCCCCATGCCGATCTCGTCCCCGTAGTAGAGGACGGGGGAGCCGGGCAGCGACAGCAGCAGGGCGGTGAACAGCTCCAGCTGGTTGCGGTCGTTCTCCAGCAGCGGCGCCAGCCGCCGTCGGATCCCGATGTTGGCCTTCATCCGCGGGTCCTTGGCGTACTCCGCGTACATGTAGTCGCGTTCCTCGTCGCTGACCATCTCGAGCGTGAGCTCGTCGTGGTTGCGCAGGAAGATGCCCCACTGCGCGCCGGACGGGATGTCCGGGGTCTGCGCGAGGATCTCCGAGATCGGGAAGCGGTTCTCCCGCCGCACCGCCATGAAGATCCGCGGCATCAGCGGGAAGTGGAACGCCATGTGGCACTCGTCGCCGCCGACCGCCGGGTCGCCGAAGTACTCCACCACGTCCGACGGCCACTGGTTGGCCTCGGCGAGCATGACCCGGCCCGGGTACTCGTCGTCGAGGACCTTGCGGCAGCGCTTGAGGAAGGCGTGGGTCTCGGTGAGGTTCTCGCAGTTGGTGCCCTCACGCTCGTAGAGGTAGGGCACGGCGTCGAGCCGGAAGCCGTCGATGCCGAGGTCCAGCCAGAACCGCAGGACGTCGATCATCGCTTCCTGGACGGCCGGGTTGTCGTAGTTCAGGTCCGGCTGGTGGGAGAAGAAGCGGTGCCAGTAGAACTGGCCGCGGACGGGGTCGTAGGTCCAGTTCGAGGTCTCGGTGTCGACGAAGATGATCCGCGCGTCCGCGTAGCGCGTGTCGTCGTCCGACCACACGAAGAAGTCCCCGTAGGGCCCGTCCGGGTTGCGCCGGGACTCCTCGAACCAGGGGTGCTGGTCCGAGCAGTGGTTCATGACCAGGTCGGTGATGACCCGGATGCCGCGCTTGTGCGCCTCGTCGAGCAGGTAGACGAAGTCCTCGACCGTGCCGAACTCGGGGAGCACCGCGCGGAAGTCCCGGATGTCGTACCCGCCGTCGCGCAGGGGCGAGTCGTAGAACGGGGGCAGCCACAGGCAGTCCACGCCGAGCCACTGGATGTAGTCCAGCTTCTCGGTGAGCCCGCGCAGGTCCCCGAAGCCGTCCCGGTTCGAGTCGTTGAACGCCCGGACCAGGACCTCGTAGAACACCGCCGACTTGAACCAGTCCGGCTGCACCTCGAGCGTGCGCGCGTGGCCGAAGTCCTCGGACCCGGGCTCTTCCACGACATGGTCACTCATCGATACCGACCCTAACGAGAGTTGTCGCGAAGTTCAGGGTGGAGCGGGTGCTACCGGTGGACGCGCAGGATGTGCGCGACGTTCTCCCACGGCTGCAGACGGACGTAGTTGCGCTCCCGCCAGTCGAAGGACTCGCCGGTGATCTCGTCCGTGACCTGGAACGAGTCCTGCCAGTCCAGCCCCAGCTCCGGCATGTCCAGCCGGACGAACCCCTCGCGCATCTCGAACGAGTTCAGCGTGACCACGACGATCACCGTGTCCCCGGTGGCCGGGTCCGTCTTGGAGTAGGCGAGCAGCTCCGGGTTGTCGATCTCGTGGAAGTGGATGTTCCGCAGCTGCTGCAGGGCGGGGTGGCTGCGCCGGATCTCGTTGAGCCTGCCGATGAACGGCTCCAGCGAGCGCCCCTCGTTGAGCGCCTGGTGGTAGTCCCGCGGCCGCAGCTCGTACTTCTCCGAGTCCAGGTACTCCTCGGAGCCCGGCTTGACGGGGGTGCCCTCGAACAGCTCGAACCCGGAGTACACGCCCCAGGTGGGGGCCATCGTGGACGCCAGCACCGCGCGGATCGCGAACATGGCCGGGCCGCCGGTCTGCAGCGACTCGTGGAGGATGTCCGGGGTGTTGACGAACAGGTTCGGCCGGGCCTCGTCCGCGCGCTCGGCGTGCATGAGCGCGAACTCGGCCAGCTCCTCGGCCTCGGTCCGCCACGTGAAGTACGTGTAGGACTGGGTGAAGCCGAGCCGGGCGAGGCCGAACATGCGCGCGGGGCGGGTGAAGGCCTCGGCGAGGAACAGCACGTCCGGGTAGCGGGCCTTGACCTGCCAGATCAGCCAGTGCCAGAAGTTCGGCGGCTTGGTGTGGGGGTTGTCCACGCGGAAGATCCGCACGCCGTGCTCGACCCAGTGCAGGACGACCCGCAGCGACTCGGCGTAGATGCCCGCCGGGTCGTTGTCGAAGTTGATCGGGTAGATGTCCTGGTACTTCTTCGGCGGGTTCTCCGCGTAGGCGATCGAGCCGTCCGGGCGCACGGTGAACCACTCCGGGTGGGCCTCGACCCACGGGTGGTCGGGCGCGCACTGCAGCGCGAAGTCCAGCGCGATCTCCAGGCCGAGGTCCTTGGCGCGGGCGACGAAGGAGTCGAAGTCGTCGATCGTGCCGAGCTCGGGGTCGATCGCGTCGTGCCCGCCGTCCTTGCTGCCGATGGCCCACGGGGACCCGACGTCCCCGGCCTCGGCGTGCACGGAGTTGTTGGGACCCTTGCGGTGCACGGTGCCGACCGGGTGGATCGGTGGCAGGTACACGACGTCGAAGTTCATCGCGGCGATGCGGTCCAGCTCCTTGGCCGCGGTGACGAACGAGCCGTGCACGGCGCGGCCCGTCTCGTCCCGGCCGCCGGTGGAGCGGGGGAAGAACTCGTACCAGGAGCCGAAGAGCGCGCGCTCGCGGTCGACGTAGACCTGCTGGGTGCGACCGCGGGTGATCAGCTCACGCACCGGGCGCTCGACCATGATCTGGTGCACGGCCGGGAACAGCGCCGGGGCGACCCGGGCGTGCAGCGGCAACGCGGTGTCCCGCAACGCGTTCGCGGCGCCGAGGAGCAGGTCTCGGTTGGCGCGCTCGCTGGGCCGACGGCCCACGCGCTGCAACAGCCGCGCGCCGTTCTCCAGGTCGTTGGCCAGCTCGTCCGGCGTCTGGCCCGCCCTCATCTTGGCGTCGACGGCGTGCCGCCAGGTGGCCCACGGGTCGCTCCAGGCGTCCACCCGGAAGGTCCACAGGCCCGTCTCGTCCGGCACGACGGTCGCGGTGAACCGGTCCGTGCCGACGCCGTCCGGCGTCATCCGGACGTGCTCGGCCTGCTCGCGGGAGCCGAGCCGCTTCCACACGACGTTCGCGGCCACCGCGTCGTGGCCCTCGCGCCACACCGTGGCGCGGATCGGGAGCACCTCGCCGACGACGGCCTTGCTCGGGTGTCGTCCGTCCCCCACACAGGGGCTGACGTCATCGATTCCGAGCCGACCGGTCATATCGGACGCCACCCCCGTGTCTCAGTGTCGGATTCGCACCCCGGATACCCCTGTGGCGTGCGGGACAACCGTACCGACTCCGCCCGTACGGCGCGTGGTCGGATGGCTCGTCGTGTCGCGGATTCACATGCTCTTCACCGCGTGCTACCGACCGTCCGGCGCGAACCTCTCGGACGGGCACGGCTGCGGCTGCGGAGCGTCACCGACCACTGGGCCACCCGCGTGGTCGGCTCACCCGGCGGAGCAGATCCGCATCTCCACCCGATCGTGACCCGCAGCTCCCCCTAACGGGCGCGGCGGAGCCCGCCCCAGCACTCCTTACCGCGCACCGCGACGGAGCCGCTAGCCTCCGCCGGGTGAGAGCTTTGCGCCGCTTCACCGTCCGCGCCCAGCTGCCGGAGCCGTTGGCCCCGCTGCAGACCCTCGCCACGAACCTGCGGTGGAGCTGGCATCCGGCCACCCGCGAGCTGTTCGCCTCGCTGGACCCGGCCGCATGGACCCGCGCCGACGAGGACCCCGTGCGGCTCCTCGGCGAGATCCCGACGTCGACGCTGCGGGAGCTGGCCGCGGACGCCGACCTCGTCGCCGAGGTGCGGGACCTGGCCGCCGACCTGGACCGCTACCTCGTCGACGACCGCTGGTACCAGGAGCAGAGCGACCTGCCCGCAGGCATCGCATACTTCTCCATGGAGTTCGGGGTCTCCGAGGTGCTGCCGAACTACTCCGGCGGGCTCGGGGTGCTGGCGGGCGACCACCTCAAGGCGGCCTCCGACCTGGGCGTGCCGCTCGTGGCCGTCGGGCTGCTGTACCAGTCCGGGTACTTCCGGCAGTCGCTCTCGCTCGACGGCTGGCAGCTCGAGCACTACCCCGTCCTGGACCCCCAGGGCCTGCCGTTGCAGCTGCTGACCGACGGTGCAGGCGAGCCCGTGCTCGTCGAGGTGGCGATGCCGGAGGGGCGCACGCTGGCCGCGCGGGTGTGGCAGGCCGCCGTCGGACGGGTGCCGCTGCTGCTGCTCGACGCGGACATCGAGGCCAACGACGTCGACCTGCGGACCGTCACCGACCGGCTCTACGGCGGCGACCAGGACCACCGGATCCGCCAGGAGATCCTGATCGGCGTCGGCGGGGTGCGGGCGGTGCGGGCGTACTGCCGGGCCACCGGGCACCCCGTGCCGGAGGTCTTCCACACCAACGAGGGCCACGCGGGCTTCCTCGGCCTGGAACGCATCCGTGAGCTCTCGGAGACCGACGGACTGGACTTCGACCAAGCGCTCGCCGCCGTCCGCGCGGGCACGGTGTTCACCACGCACACCCCGGTCCCCGCGGGCATCGACCGCTTCCCGATCGACCTGGTCAAGCGCTACCTGACCGACGCCCTGCTCCCCGGCGTCCCGACGGCCCGGCTGCTCGCGATGGGCTCCGAGGACGACCCGGCCATGTTCAACATGGCGCACATGGGGCTGCGGCTGGCCCAGCGCGCCAACGGCGTCTCGAAGCTGCACGGCGAGGTCTCCCGCGGGATGTTCGGCGGGCTGTGGAGCGGGTTCGACGCCGAGGAGGTCCCGATCGGCTCGGTGACCAACGGCGTGCACGGGCACACCTGGGAGGCCCCCGAGGTCGCTGGGCTCGTCGGGGAGCCCGGACACCCGGTGCCGGTCGGCGACGCCGAGCTGTGGGGTCTGCGCAACACGCTGCGCGCCCGGCTGGTCGACGAGGTCCGCAGGCGCGTCCGGGCGGCGTGGCTGGAGCGCGGGGCCTCCGTCCCGGAGCTGGCCTGGACCGATCACGTGTTCGATCCGGACGTGCTGACCGTCGGTTTCGCGCGCCGCGTGCCGACGTACAAACGGCTCACCCTCATGCTGCGCGACCCCAACCGGCTCCGGGACCTGCTGCTGGACCCGCACCGGCCCGTGCAGCTGATCGTCGCGGGCAAGTCCCACCCCGCGGACGACGGCGGCAAGGCGCTCATCCAGCAGATCGTCCGGTTCGCCGACGACCCGGCCGTGCGGCACCGCATCGTGTTCCTGCCGGACTACGACATGTCGATGGCGCGGTACCTGTACTGGGGCTGCGACGTCTGGCTGAACAACCCGCTGCGACCGCTCGAGGCGTGCGGGACCTCGGGCATGAAGTCCGCGCTCAACGGCGGGCTCAACCTCTCCATCCGCGACGGCTGGTGGGACGAGCTCTACGACGGCGCCAACGGCTGGGCCATCCCCACCGCCGACGGCATCGAGGACCCGCACAAGCGGGACGACCTCGAGGCCAACGCGCTCTACGAGCTGCTGGCCACCCAGGTCGCGCCCGCGTTCTACGAGCGGGACCACGGCGTCCCGACGAAGTGGACCGGGTTGGTCCGGCACACGCTGGAGACCCTGCGGCCCTCGGTCCAGGCGACCCGGATGGTGCGCGAGTACGTCGAGGACCTCTACGCCCCGGCCGCCCGCGCGGCCCGGACGGTCACGGCGTCGTCGTTCCAGGGCGCGCGCGAGATCGCGGCCTACCGCGCCAAGCTGAACGCGGCATGGACGAAGGTGCAGGTCATCGGGGTGGACGCGTCCGGGCTGCCGGACGTCCCGGTCGTCGGGGCGCCGATGACCGTGCGCGCGACGGTGGAGCTGGCCGGGCTCGCGCCGGAGGACGTGACGGTCGAGGCGATCGTCGGGCGGGTGGACGAGGCCGACGAGCTCGACGACACCGTGCGCGTCGCGATGAAGCACGTGGGGGAGGACCGCTTCGAGGTGGTCGTGCCGCTCCCGCACGCGGGGCTCGCCGGGTACACGGTCCGGGTGCTGCCCTCGCACCCGCTGCTGGCGTCGTCGGCGGAGCTGGGCAAGGTCGTGCTCGCCTGACACCTGCGCGACCCGGCCAGACACCTGAGCGAACGGCACTCCCGCTCACACCTAGTGAGCGAGAGTGCCGTTCGCGCAATCGGGTCGCGGGGGGAGGGGTGGGCCCGGCATGCTCGCCCGCGTGACCGTCGCGCTCGATCTCACCGCCCTCGACCGGGAGGGTTTCCTCGTGCTGCCCGGGGTGCTGTCCGCGGCGGACGTCGCCGAGATCCGGGAGCAGGTCGAGGCGGCGCTCGGCACGGAGGAGCACGCGCGGCAGGGCGGGACCGTGCACGTCGGGCACCTGGCGGGGCCGGCGGTGGACCGGATGGGGGAGACGCTGCTGCCCGCGGTCCGGCACGTGCTCGGGCCCGAGGCCGAGCTGCGCGACGCCCACTTCCGTGCCCCGCTCCCGGGCTTCGGCGGACAGGCGCTGCACGCGGACTTCGGCGGCCCGCCGCCCGCGGAGCCCGCGATCGCGGTCGCGGTGGTCGCGCTCGTCGACGTGACCGCGGACGGCGGCGCGACCCGGGTGGTGCCGGGGACGCACCGCTGGGCGAAGGTCGCGCCCGGCGGGGACCTGGCCCGTCGTCACCCGGACGAGAAACGGATCCCGCTGGTCGCGGGCTCGGCGCTGCTGTTCAACGGGCACCTCTGGCACTCGGGCACCCGCAACGACTCCGACCGCAGGCGGGACGCGTTGCAGGTCAGCTTCGTCCGCCCGGGCGCGACCGGGGTGCCGTGACGGTCGGCTGTCCCGGCTGCGAGGGCGGCCCCGCGCCGCTGCTCGCGTCCGAGGCGTGCGCCGCGCAGGCACTGGTCGTGGCGGAGCGGGAGTTCGGGGATCCGCGGTACTTCGCGGTGCACGCCGTCACCGCCGCGGCCTACCGGGTGCAGCACCCGGACACCGTGAAGCCGCATTCGGTCGCCGTGGGCCTGGTGGTGCTGCAGGGCGCGGTGGAGCAGGGCCTGAGCGGCGAGGCCCTGCAGAAGCGGATCTGCTGGGCGGGGCCGCTGCTCCGCGCGCGCCCCGTCCTCCTCGTGGCGCCGGAGGTGCGGTGGGCCCTCACGGTCGACGAGGTCGTGGCCGCGCGGACCCCGGACGAGCACGGGGCGGCGGTGCGGGAGTGGGCCGAGGAGCTGTGGACGGGCTGGGCGGCCGTCCACGGCAGGCTCGCCGCGGCGCTCGCCGGCTGAGCACCTCGCGCCTAGTCCTGTGCGACTCGCGCGTAGTGCTGTGCGACTCGCGCTTAGTGCTGTGCGACTCGCGGGTTGGGGTGTGCGACTCGCGGGTCAGGCGCAGCAGCCTCCGCCGCAGCACCCGCCCCCTCCGCCACCGCCGGCCGGGGCCATCGCGGGGGCGCCTGCGCCGGAGCGGCCGCCGAGGGAGATCGTGGACAGCAGCTTAACGGTGTCGCTGTGGCCCTGCGGGCAGTTCGCGGGGTCGGAGGCGGCGGCCATCGGGCGGTCGACCTCGAAGGTCGCGTGCCCGCCCACGCGGACGCACTCGCGGCAGCGGAACTCGTAGCGCGGCATGGCGGGCAGCCTACGCCGCGCCGCGTCCGACCTCCATGATCCACATCAGGAGCCCGGGGTCGGGGCGCGGTGGAAGAGCAGCAGGGAGTGCGGGGGGAGGGTGATCGTGCTCCCGCCGCGGAGCATGCGGTCCGAGGGCGGGCAGCCGTCCTCCCGGGTGGTGTCCAGGACCGAGACCAGCCCCAGGGTGCCGGGCAGGACGCAGGGCTGGGCGACGCCCGCGCCGTTGAGCAGGAACAGCCACTCGGCGGTGAGCAGGCCCAGCGCGCGGGCGTGCCCGTCGTGCCAGTCGCCCGCCTCCATGAGCCGCCCGCCCGGGTGCCACCAGCGGACGTCCTCGTCCCGCAGGAACACGTCCCGGTGCAGGTCGGGCGAGTAGCGCCGGATCGCGGTGAGCCGGGCGGTGAAGGCCGTCATCGCCTCGGCGGCCGTCGGGTCGAGCGGATCCGGGGACCAGTCGACCCAGGTGGTCTCGTCGTCCAGGCAGTAGGCGTTGTTGTTGCCGCCCTGGGTGCGCCAGCGCTCGTCGCCGCCGACGATCATCGGGGTGCCGATCGAGAGCAGCAGCGTCGCCATCATGGCGCGCGCCGCCGCCCGCCGCCGCCCCCGCACGACCGGGGACGTCGACTCGCCCTCGACGCCGAAGTTCTGCGAGCGGTTGTCGTCCGTGCCGTCCCGGTTGTGCTCGCCGTTGGCGTCGTTGTGCTTGCGCTCGTAGGTCACCAGGTCCCGCAGGGTGAAGCCGTCGTGCGCGGTCACGAAGTTGACCGAGGCCCACGGCCGCCGCCCGGACAGGGCGTAGATGTCCGACGAGCCGGTCACCCGGGAGGCCAGCTCCGAGATGTGGCCGTGGCCCCGGAAGAAGTCCCGGACGGCGTCCCGGTAGCGCCCGTTCCACTCCGACCAGGCCACGCCGAACCCGCCGACCCGGTAGCCCTCGCCGGTGGCGTCCCACGGCTCGGCGATCAGCTTCGTGGTGGACAGGACCGGGTCCACCGCGATGGCCGTGAGCAGCGACGAGTGCGGGTCGAACAGCCCGGAGTGCGGCCGCCCCAGCACCGAGGCGAGGTCGATCCGGAACCCGTCGACGCCGTAGCGGGTCACCCAGTGCCGCATGGCGTCGCAGATCAGCCGGATGACCGTGGGCGAGCCCGCGTCGAGCGTGTTGCCGGTGCCGGTGATGTCGTTGTCGTGGCCGTTGCCGCCCAGCGAGTAGTAGGCGCGGGCGTCGAGACCGCGGTAGGACAGCGTGGTGCCGCCGACCCCGCCCTCGCAGGTGTGGTTGGGGACGAAGTCCAGGATGACCTCGATCCCGGCCGCGTGCAGGGCGTCGACCATGGTCCGGAACTCCGTGGTCTCCGCGCCCGGCTGCGAGGCGTAGCCGGCGTGCGGGGCGAGGAAGCCGAGCGTGGAGTAGCCCCAGTAGTTCACCGCGCCGCGCTCGACGAGCGAGGGCTCGGAGGCGTTCGCGCAGACCGGGAGCAGCTCGACCGCGGTGACCCCGATGCGCTGCAGGTGCGCCACGACGGCCGGGTGCGCCAGCCCCAGGTAGGTGCCCCGCTCCGCCTGCGGCACCTCGGGGTGGAGCTTCGTGTACCCCTTTACGTGCAGCTCGGTGATCACCGTCTCGGACCACGGGACGTCCGGGCGCGGTGGCAGCGGAGTCGACGAGCCGACGTCGATCACCGACAGCGGGACCGAGCCCAGCGAGTCGACGGTGCTGGCCGGGCCGGTCATCGGGTCGTCCACCCAGCCGCGCGCGGCCCGCAGGTCGGTGACCCGGCCGGTGATCCGGGTGGCGTACGGGTCGACGAGGATCTTGTGCGGGTTGGACCGGTGGCCCTCCCACGGCCGGTACGGCCCGTGCACCCGGTAGCCGTAGCGCTGGCCGGGCAGCACGCCGGGGACGTGCCCGTGCCACACCCCGAAGGTCCGCTCGGTCAGCTCGACCCGCCGCTCGCGGAGATCCTCGTCCACCAGGCACACCTCGACGGCGTCGGCGCTGGTCGAGGCCACGGCGAACCGGGCCCCGGACTCGTCGACATGGGCACCCAACGGGAAGACCGGCACGATCGGCGAGGATAAGGCCGTGAGCACTCCCGCAACGACCGCCGCGCCCGATCTCACTGATCTTGTGATCCGCATGGACGGGGTCACCGTGCGGCGCGGGCGGACCGTGCTGCTCGACTCGGTCGACTGGACCGTCGAGCTCGACGAGCGCTGGGTCGTGCTCGGCCCCAACGGCGCGGGCAAGACCACGCTGCTCAAGCTGGCCGCCGCGGAGATGCACCCCACCTCCGGGACCGTGTACGTCCTCGGCGAGCGCATCGGCCGGGTCGCGCTGTTCGACCTGCGCCCCCGCATCGGCCTGACCTCGGCGAACCTCGGCATCCGGATCCCGGGCGACGAGGTGGTCTCCGACGTCGTGGTGAGCGCCGGGTACGGCGTCCTCGGCCGCTGGCGGGAGCGCTACGACGCGATGGACACCGACCGCGCCGCCGAGCTGCTCGCCCAGCTCGGCATGGACGGCTTCGCCGACCGCGAGTACCGCACCCTGTCCGAGGGGGAGCGCAAGCGGGTGCTGATCGCCCGCGCGCTGATGACCGACCCCGAGCTGCTCCTGCTCGACGAACCGGCCGCGGGCCTGGACCTCGGCGGCCGCGAGGACCTCGTCTCCCGGCTGTCCACGCTGGCGCTGGACGCCGAGGCGCCCGCGTCCGTGCTGGTCACCCACCACGTCGAGGAGATCCCGCCCGGCTACACGCACGGGCTGCTGTTGCGTGAGGGCCGGGCCGTCGCCTCCGGTCTGCTCGACGACGTGCTCACCGACGAGAACCTGTCCGAGACGTTCGGCCTCCCGCTGTCCGTCCAGAAGCGCCGCAAGCGATACACCGCCTGGTTGCGTTAACGTCCGACCGTGACGGAATTCGTGAGGCTCGAGGTCGACAACGGTGTGGGCACCATCCGGCTGGACCGGCCGCCCATGAACGCGCTGAACCGCCAGGTCCAGGCCGAGCTGCTGCAGCTCGCGGAGGAGGCGTCGGCCCGTGCGGACGTCCGGGCGGTGATCGTCTACGGCGGCGAGAAGACGCTCGCCGCTGGCGCGGACGTCAAGGAGATGGCGACCATGTCCTACTCGGACATGGCGCCCGTCGCGCGGCGGCTGTCCGCGGGCCTGGGGGCGCTGTCGATCATCCCGAAGCCCACGGTGGCCGCCGTCACCGGCTACGCGCTCGGCGGCGGGCTGGAGGTCGCGCTCGGCGCGGACCGGCGGATCGTCGGGGACAACGTCAAGCTCGGCTTCCCCGAGATCCTGCTCGGGATCTTCCCGGGCGGCGGCGGGACGCAGCGGCTGGCCCGGCTCGTCGGCCCGGCGCGGGCCAAGGACCTGATCTACACCGGCCGGTTCGTCACCGCGCAGGAGGCGCTGGAGATCGGGCTGGTCGACGAGGTGGTCCCCGCCGACGAGGTCTACTCCCGCTCGGTCGAGTACGTCTCGCAGTTCACCAGCGGCCCCGCCCTGGCCTACGCCGCGGCCAAGAAGGCGATCGACGGCGGCATCGAGATGGACCTGCGCAACGGCCTCGACCTGGAGTCCGAGCTGTTCGCGGGCGTCTTCGCCAGCGACGACGCGAGGATCGGCATGGAGTCCTTCGTGGCCAACGGGCCCGGCAAGGCGGAGTTCACGGGGCGCTAGTGCGTGAGCTCGTGGTCCTGGGTACGGCGTCCCAGGCGCCGACCCGGACCCGGCACCACAACGGCTACTTCCTGCGCTTCGACGACCAGGGGCTGCTGTTCGATCCGGGCGAGGGCACCCAGCGACAGATGCTGCTGGCCGGGATCCCGGCGTCCGCGCTCACCCGGCTGTGCCTCACCCACCTGCACGGCGACCACTGCCTCGGCGTGCCCGGGGTGCTGCAGCGGGTGTCGTTGGACCGGGTCGCCCACCCCGTTCACCTGCACTATCCGGCGTCGGGGCGGGAGTACGTCGCGCGGCTGCGCTACGCCAGCTCCTACCTCGAGCGCGGCGAGATCGTGGAGCACCCGCACACCGAGGACGGCCCGGTCGCCCCGGACCTCGCGGTGGTCCGGCTGGAGCATCCGGTCGAGGCCTTCGGCTACCGCCTGACCGAGCCGGACGGGACCAGGATGCTGCCGGAGGAGCTGGCCCGCCACGGCGTCGCCGGGCCGCGGGTGCGCGAGCTGCAGGCCCGCGGCGAGCTCGACGGCGTCACGCTGGAGCAGGTCAGCGCGCCGCGGCCCGGCCAGGTGGTCGCGTTCGTGATGGACACCCGGCTCTGCGAGGGCGTCTTCGCCCTCGCCGACCGGGCGGACCTGCTGGTCATCGAGTCGACGTTCCTGGAGTCCGAGCGCGACCTCGCCCACACCTACGGCCACCTCACCGCACGCGAGGCGGCGTCGGTGGCGGCCGAGTGCGGGGTCCGCTGCCTGGTCCTGACCCACTTCTCCCAGCGCTACACCGACCCGACCGCCTTCGAGCGGGAGGCCCGCGAGGTCTTCGACGGCGAGCTGCACGTCGCCGAGGACCTCATGCGGATCCCCGTGCCGTCCCGGCTCGGCTGAGGGACGCGGGCCCGACGGGCGCTGACTAGGGTCGTTGGCATGAGCACGGAGCCGCAGCCCCACGCCACCGCAGAGCAGGTCGAGGCGGCCTGGAAGGACCCCAAGCTGGCGAACGTGCTCTACCACGACTGGGAGGCCGGGACCTACGACGAGAAGTGGTCGATCAGCTACGACGAGCGCTGCATCGACTACGCCGCCGGCCGCTTCCGGCTGGCCACCGCATGGGACGGGCGGCCCTACGAGCATGCGCTGGAGCTCGGCTGCGGGACCGGGTTCTTCCTGCTCAACCTCATGCAGGCCGGGATCGCCACGCGGGGCAGCGTCACCGACCTCTCGCCGGGGATGGTGGCGGCCGCGCTGCGCAACGCCGAGCACCTCGGGCTGCCCGTCGACGGGCAGGTGGCGGACGCCGAGACGATCCCGTACCCCGACGACACGTTCGACCTGGTCGTCGGGCACGCGGTGCTGCACCACATCCCGGACGTCGAGCAGGCGTTCCGCGAGGTCCTCCGGGTGCTCAAGCCGGGGGGCCGGTTCGTCTTCGCCGGAGAGCCGACGCGGATCGGGGACGCCTACGCCCGCAGGCTCTCGCAGCTGACGTGGAAGGCCGCGACCACGATCACGAAGCTGCCCCCGCTGCAGGGCTGGCGCCGCCCGCAGTCCGAGCTGGACGAGTCCAGCCGCGCCGCCGCGCTGGAGGCGGTCGTGGACATCCACACCTTCGACCCGGCCGAGCTGGAGGCGATGGCGTCGCGGGCGGGCGCGCGGGAGGCCAGGGCCACCACCGAGGAGCTCACCGCCGCGATGCTGGGATGGCCGGTGCGCACCTTCGAGGCCGCGGTGCCGCCCGGCAAGCTGGGCTGGAACTGGGCGATGTTCGCCTTCCACGGCTGGCGGCGGCTCTCCGCGCTGGACGCGGTGCTGGCCCGGGTCGTGCCGCGGCAGTGGTTCTACAACGCGCTGATCAGCGGGACCAAACCTCGGTAGAACCACCGATCCGCAGGCTTGACCCGGCCCGGCACACTGATCGTCGTGGACCATCCGCTCGAGCCGCTGTGGCGCGGCGCCGTCGTGTACCGGGTGCTGACCCTGCTCACGGTGATCGGCGTGTCGGTCTTCCACATGCGCGAGTACGCCTCGCCGATCGGCGCGGGCGTGGTGCTCGCCGTGATGGCGGCCTGGACGGCGGTGGTGGCGCGGGTCTACCTCGGCGACGGCGGTTCGCGGGATCTTCGCGGCCCCTTCGCCCTCGCCGACCTCGTGGTCTCGGCGGGGATCATGCTGACCACCCCGCTGATCGTCACCGACGCCCAGCTCGACGCCCACGCCCCCGGGATGGGCTCGATCTGGACCTCCGGCGCGGTGCTCAGCTGCGCGATCGCGTTCCGGGTCCCGGGCGGGATCGCCTCGGCCGCGCTGATCTCCGCGGCGCTGGTCCTCGGCAAGTCCCGCGCCACGCTCACCGAGCTCAGCGACATCCAGATCCTGGTGCTGGCAGGCCTTACCGTCGGGTTCGCCTCGCTCGTGCTCGACCGCGCCGCCGAGCGGCTCCGCCGGGCCGCCGCGGAGGAGGCGGCCGCCGCGGAACGGGAGCGGCTGGCCCGGGTGGTGCACGACGGCGTCCTGCAGGTCCTCGCGCACGTCAAGCGCCGCGGGGCGGAGCTCGGCGGGGGCGCCGCGGAGCTCGGCGAGCTGGCGGGCGAGCAGGAGGTCGCCCTGCGCACGCTGCTGACCAGCGGCGACGCCCAGGTCGACGAGGCGGGACACCGCGACCTCGCCGCCACCCTGCGCGCGTTGTCCTCGCCGCGGGTGACCGTGTCGGCGCCCGCGCACAGTGTGGAGCTGCCCGCGGGCACCGTCACCGAGCTCGACGCCGTGGTGCGCGCCGCGCTGGGCAACGTCGAGCGGCACGTGGGGGCCGACGCCCCGGCCTGGGTGTTCGTCGAGCAGGTCGACGACGGCATCGAGATCAGCGTCCGCGACGACGGCCCGGGCATCCCCGACGGCAGGCTCGCCGAGGCGGAGGCACAGGGCAGGATCGGGGTCGCCCGGTCGATGCGTGGCCGGGTCGCGGACCTGGGCGGCACCGTCGCACTGGACACCGGCCCCGGCCGCGGCACGGAGTGGATCATCCGGATTCCGGGAGCGACAGCGTGAGCGTGACCGTCATGGTCGTGGACGACCACCCCATCTGGCGCGAGGGCGTGGCCCGCGACCTCGGCGAACGCGGGCTGGACGTCGTCGCAACGGCCGCGGACGCAGGCGCCGCGGTCCGCATCGCCCCGGCGGTGCGGCCCCAGGTGGTGCTGATGGACCTCAACCTCGGGGAGTCATCCGGTGGGGAGCCTGCGGACCGCCGCATCAGCACCGGGGTGCAGGCCATCACCGGCATCGTCGAGAAGCTGCCGGACACCCGGATCCTGGTGCTCTCGGCCAGCGGGGAGCACACGGACGTCCTCGAGGCGCTCAAGGCGGGGGCCACCGGCTACCTGGTGAAGTCGGCGAGCGTCGAGGAGCTGGTCGACGCCGTGCAGCGCACCGCCGAGGGAGTCCCCGTGTTCACCCCGGGCCTGGCCGGGCTGGTGCTGGGGGAGTACCGACGCCTCGCGCAGACCCCGACGGGGGAGCCTGCCGTCCCGGCCTTGACGGACCGCGAGACCGAGGTGCTCCGGCTCGTGGCCAAGGGGCTGACCGCGCGGCAGATCGGCGAGCGGTTGGTGGTGTCGCACCGGACCGTGGAGTCGCACGTGCAGAACACGCTGCGGAAGCTGCAGCTGCACAACCGCTCCCAGCTGGTGCGCTACGCCATCGAGCAGGGCTTAGCCGAGTAGCCGCCGAGTAGCTCACGCGAGCCCGTGCTCGATCGCGTAGCGGACGAGCGCGGCGCGGCCCGGGACGTCGATCTTCCGGAGCGTGCGCTGGATGTGGTTCTCCACCGTGCGCGGGGAGAGCACGAGCCGGGTGGCGATCTGGCGGGCCGTGAGCCCCTCCACGACCAGCCGCAGGACCTCGGTCTCGCGGTCGGTGAGGTGCGGGGCGGCGACGTCGGGCGCGCGGGCGACGGCGTCGAGGACCAGTGCGGCGAGCCCGTCGCCGAAGGCGGTGCCCCCGGCCGCCGCGGTCCGCACGACGTCGGGCAGCGCGGGGTCCCCGCGCAGGACGAACCCGGTGGCCCCGGCCCGCACGACGTCCAGCACCTGCTCGGGGGAGGACGCGACGGCCACCACGGGCACGCCGGGCAGCTGGGCGGACAGGGCGCCGACCGCGACGGTGGCGGTCAGCCCGGCGTCGAGGTCGACCACGACGACGTCCGGGGCCGCGACCCGCACGGACGACACGGCCTCACCGGGCGCCACGACCTCGGCGGGCGCGAGGTCCGGCGGCAGGGCGGGCACGGACCCGGCCCCCGCGACCAGCACCACCTCCAACGGCACGACCCACCCCCTCCGTGGAGAGTGGATCTTGCCTAGGCGGGCGGCCGCGGGCCAGTGCGCCGGCCCGAATCACCGTTTCGGACCAGCCCCCGTCACTCGGAGCGAGTGGGCTCGCTCTCGTTCTCGGCGTCCAGCTCCCTCGCGGCGGCGTCGGTGGCGCCGGAGTCGGAGCCGACGGACTCGGTGCGGGGGTTGCCCTCGTGGTCGCGGTCGCGGGCGGTGCCCCCGCCCGCGCCGGTGAGGTCGTGGTCGGTGGCTTCGTTCCCGGGGGCGTCCCCGGTGCGGTCGGTCATGGGGTGCGGTACCCGCGGACGGGGCCGCGCACACCCCGCATAGGGTCGGGGCATGCCCCGCCGCGACCCGGAGCAGGCCCGGTTCCTCACCCTCGACTCGCTGCGCTGGGTGGCCCGGCACCGGGCGTGGACCCCCTGGTACCTGCTGCGCTACTGGCGGCTGCTGCGGCTGCGGCTGCGCCATCCCGAGGTGGTGCTGCGCGGGATGGTCTTCCTGGGGCGGAACGTGGAGATCGAGGCGCGGCGCGGGTACGGGCGGCTCGAGATCGGCCGCTGGGTGCACATCGGGGACGGCAACTCGCTGCGCTGCCACGAGGGCTCGATGCGGATCGGCGACAAGGTCGTGCTGGGCCGCCACAACACCCTGAACTGCTACCTGGACGTCGAGGTGGGCGCGGCGTCGATCATCGCCGACTGGGTGTACGTCACCGACTTCGACCACCGCACGGAGGACGTCCACGTCCCGATCAAGGACCAGGGCATCGTCAAGTCGCCGGTGCGGATCGGCCCGGACACCTGGATCGGGGTCAAGGCCTCGGTGCTGCGCGGGTCCCGGATCGGCACCGGCTGCGTCCTCGGCGCGCACGCCGTCGTGCGGGGGGACGTCCCGGACCACAGCATCGCCGTCGGCGCCCCCGCCCGCGTCGTCCGGGACCGGGTCGCGGACTACGAGACCGCGGCGGCCGAGCGCGCGGCGGTCGCGGACATGGCCCGCAAGCAGCGCGCGGCGGCGGAGCAGCGCCGCTCCCGCCCGCCGAGATGAACGTCAGTGCTGTTTCGGCGGGGTCGGAACAGCACTGACGTTCATCTCGGCGGGGTGAGGAGGTTGCCCGTCGGGATCTTGGGGCGGGGGAGCTCTCGCGGGCCGCCTCGGTCCGCCGCGGCGTAGAGCTCCACGGTCCGGGCGGCGATGTGCGCCCACGCGAACTCGGTGCGCAGGCGGGCCCGCGCGCGGCGGGCGTGGGTCCTCGCCTCCGCCGGGGCGGACAGCGCCCGGCCGACGGCCGCGGCGAGCGCGGGCACGTCGGCAGGCGGGAAGGACCAGCCGGTCTCGCCCTCGACGACCAGCTCGCCGAGCCCGCCCGCGGTCGAGGCGACCAGGGTCGCGCCCGCCGCGGCGGCCTCGAGGGCCACGATCCCGAACGGCTCGTACCGGCTCGGCAGCACGACGGCGTCCGCGGCCACGAGCAGGGCCGCGAGGTCGCGGTCGGGGAGATGACCGGTGAAGGTCACGGCGCGGCCGACCCGCAGCCGCGCGACCTCCGCGGCGAGGAACTCCCGCTGGGTGCCGGTGCCCGCGACCAGCAGCCGGGTGCCGGGATGGCGCCGCCGGACCCGGGGCAGCGCGGCGAGCAGGTCCTGGACGCCCTTCTCGTACTCCAGCCGCCCGACGAACGCGAGCACCGGACCCGGGCCCGGCGCGTACCGCTCGCGCACGGCCGCGGCCCGGTCGCGGCGCACCCGCCAGCCGCGCGCGTCGATCCCGTTGTGCACCACGTGGATCGCGGCCGGGTCGAGGTCGAACAGCCGTGCGACCTCGGTGCGCATGGCCCGCGAGCACGTGATGACGGCGTCGGCGCGGTTCGCGAGCGCCCACTCGGCGCTGTGCACGGCGCGGTTGAGCGGACCGGGGAGCCACCCCGAGTGCCTGCCCGCCTCGGTGGCGTGGACGGTCGCGACCAGCGGGACGCCCAGGACGTCGGCCAGCGTGGTCGCGGGATGGGCGACGAGCCAGTCGTGCGCGTGCACGACGTCCGGGCGCCAGTCGCCGAGCCGGGTCAGCGCGGTGCGGACCAGGGTGTGACCCATCGCGAGCGTCCAGGCGACGAGGTCGCGCGCGAACTCCAGGTGCATCGGGTCCTCGGCGGCGCGCAGCACCCGCACCCCGCCGACGGTGGTGTCCGCCGTGGGGTGGGTGGCGGCGTCGGAGCCCGTCGGCTGCCTGCTCAGCACGACGACCTCGTGCCCGGCCGCGGCGAGCTCGCGGGCCAGTGCGTGCACGTGCCTGCCCAGCCCGCCGACGACCACCGGCGGGTACTCCCAGGAGACGAGCAGGACGCGCATCGCGGAGATCCTGACAGGGTCCTCTCAGGTGCCCCGCAGTACCCTCGGCGTTGCGTGACGGAATGGTCGGGAGGTGGGGGCGGTGCAGGCGCGGCGCGGGGTGTTCCGGCTGCTCGCGGCGGCGGGGCTGCTGGTCCTGCTCTCCGGGTGTGCCGTCACGGTGCCCGGCACGGCGCTGCCCGAGCCGCGGCCCGTCGCGACCGCGGACAGTGCCGTCGGCGCCCTGTTCGACGGTCCGGACCACTACTGCAGCGGGTCCGTCGTGGACAGTCCCGCGGGGGACGTCGTGCTCACGGCCGCGCACTGCGTGGCGGCGGGTGACGGCACGCCTGCGGCCACCGGGATGACCTTCGTCCCCGGCTACCACGACGGCGTCGAGCCCTACGGGGAGTGGACCGTCGAGAGCGCGGCGGTCGACCCGCACTTCCTCGCCGACGCCGACCCGGACTACGACGTCGCGTTCCTGCGGGTCTCCGGCCCGGTCGAGGACGTCACCGGCGGTTTCGCGGTGGACTTCGACCCCGGCGCCGGGGATTCGGTCACAGCGGTCGGCTACCCCATCGAGGACGACGGGCCCACCGTGCGCTCGGGTGTCACGGCCCAGCTCTCGGCGACCCAGCTCGAGCTGCCCGCCCCCGGCCTGGAGAACGGCACCAGCGGGGGCCCGTGGCTGCGCGCGGACGGCACGCTCGTCGGGCTGACCGGGGGTTACGAACAGGGCGGGTACGACTACGACACCTCGTACTCCACCTACCTGGGCCGGGGGTTCGCCGACCTGCGGGACCAGGTCGTCGACGTGCCTGCCGTCTAGAGGTCCCGCGCGTCCAGGTGGCCGAAGGGGGTCGGCTCCCAGGTCGCGACCAGGGCGCGCGCCTCCTCGCGGCGGCCCTCGTCCAGCAGGGCGGCGAGCGCGGCGACCCGGCCCGCGTGCCGCCGGGCGCGGTCGCGGGCGTACTCCACGGTGGACCCGGTGCTGACCATGAAGGCCCAGTCGCTGGAGAGCGCGAGCAGGGCCTCGGCGGCGAGGGCGTCGAGCAGCGGGTCGCGGGCGCAGGACCGTCCCTTGTCGACGGTCGTGAGCAGCCGGTCCTGCACCTCGGCGTTCAGCGCCACGAGATCGGCCACGGCCTCGCCCGCCCACACCCGCCAGTCCTTGCCGGAGCCCCAGGACGACTCCGGCAGCTCCACCGGCTCGCCGACCAGCTCGGGGTCGGCGAGCGCGCCGCGCAGCGTGGTCACCCGGACCCCGGCCTCCGGCAGCGCCCGCAGGACCGCGGCCAGCCAGGCGGGGCCCTCGTGCCACCAGTGCCCGAACAGCTCGGTGTCGAACGCGGCCACGCTCAGCGCGGGCCTGCCGTGCCGCTCCCGCAGGGCGTCCAGCCGGGCGCCGACGGTCGCCACGAAGTCCGCCGCGTCCTCCGCGACGCGGGCGGCCGCCCGGTCGGGCTCGTAGGGCGCCTTCTCGTGCGGCGGGACCTCCGGGCCGGTCACCCGGGCGGGCTTGAGGCCGGTGTCGTGGTCGTAGGTGTGGAAGTCCCGGTAGTCGCGGTGGCCGGGATAGCCCTTGCGCGGGGACCAGACCCGGTAGGTGACCTCGAGGTCCCGACCCACGCACAGCACGTCCCCGACCGGGTGGGCGAAGGCGGTCTCGCCGTGCAGGGAGGGCCCGTCGACGAGGAAGTGGGTCACCCCCGCCGCGGCGTACTCGGCCTCCATCCCGGGCCGGTAGCCGCACTCCGGCGCCCAGATCCCGGCCGGTCGCGAGGCGGTGCGCCACGTCGCGTCCCGCAGCCCGAGGCGCAGTCCGAACTCCCGGACGCGGGGATCGAGCAGGGGACCGAAGGGGTGCGTGGCGGGCCCGCCGAGCAGCTCGACGGGCAGGCTCCGCAGGACCGGGGACGCGCCGTGCCGCCAGTGCGTCTCGAACTCCGCCAGCGCCGCCGTGGCGAGCCGGTGCTCGTGGGCGCCCAGCTCCGGCAGCCGCGGCGCGACCTCGTGGGCGCGCAGCCGCCAGCCCGCGAGCCACGAGTGGACGCCGCGCAGGCTGTGCGGGTCGTCCAGCTGCGCCGCCAGCACGGGCGTGACGCCCAGGGTCACCAGGTCCCGGCGGCCCTCCGCGGCCAGCTCGCGCAGCGTCGCCGCCAGCGGCAGGTAGGACTGCGCCCAGGCCTGGTAGAGCCACTCCTCGCCGACCGGCCAGCGCCCGTGGTGGGCGACCCAGGGCAGGTGGCTGTGCAGGACGAGGCAGAAGGTGCCCCTCACGCGCGTGCCGTGACGAACAGGTCCAGGCTCGCGTCGAGCTCGTCCCGGGTGAGCACGAAGTCGTCCGCGGTGATCGCGGCGACGTCCGCGAGGAGGTCCGCGGGCCAGGTCCCGTCGCCCAGCACCACGGCGACCTGGGCGTCGACGAGGGAACCGCCGTGTCGTGCGTCGAGCTCGCGCAGCCGCGGGCCGTGGTGCAGCCCGAGCACCTCGACGTCCGCGAACCCGGCGTCCCGCACCAGGTCCGCGAGCTCCCGCGGGGACAGCTCGCGGGTGTGGAACGGGTTGAGCGGGGTGTCGCGGCCGGGGCTGAAGGTGATCCGGTTCGGCGTGGACACCAGCAGCTCGCCGCCGGGGCGCAGCACCCGGCGGCACTCGGCGAGGAAGCCCTCCTGGTCCCAGAGGTGCTCGATGACCTGCAGGGACACCACCGCGTCGATCGACCCGCCCGCCACGGGCAGCGCCACCAGGTTCGCCCGGGCCACGGAGACGGCGGGGTAGCGGCGGGCCACGTGCGCGGCGGTCTGCGCGTCGTAGTCCAGCCCGACGACGCGCTCCGCGGTGCGTGCCAGCAGGTCCGCCCCGTACCCCTCGCCGCAGCCCGCCTCGAGCACGGACCGGCCCGCGCAGCGTCCGGCGAGCGCGGCGTACACCGCTTCGTGGCGGCGGAACCAGTAGTTCTCGTGCGCGATCCCGGGGACGGTGCGCTCGCCCGTGAGGGGGAGGGTCTCCACCTCTCCGACGCTGTCAGACCGTGGTGAGCGGCTGCTCACCGGGGTCTCGCGGACCGGTCCGCGAGATGGGCCGCGGCGGCGATCACCGAGGCGTACTGGGTCGCCACCAGCTTCTTGATCGGGATCGGGCGGGCGTGGGAGTCCGCGGCGGCCGCGGCGAGCCAGGTGTCGTAACGGCCGCTCAGGTCGGCGTGGGCGCGACGGATCCCGGGGCGCACGTTGCCCAGGGCCAGCTCGGCCTCCAGGGCGCGGACGAGCATGCCGCCGTAGCGCAGCCGGTACATGTGCACGGCGTCGGCGCCGGACACGACCTCGGCCACGGTCGCGGGCCGGTCGGCTTCGGGTCGGGTACCGCGGTGCTCCATGTCCTCGGCCAGGTCCGCGGTGGTGCGGGCGTAGAAGCGCGTCGCGCGCAGGAAGGGGGACTCGACACTGGCCAGGCCGTCCACCGCGGTCAGCCCGTCCCGCAGCACCGCGGCGAGGTCCGCGAGGTCCGCGGCGTGCGCGCGCAGGGCGTCGGCGTAGCGCTCGGCGGTGGGCGTGGTGTCCGAGAACCGCGGGTCCTGCCAGTACGGCAGCTCGCTGACCAGCGTGAGCGTGCCGTGCGGCTCGGCGTAGGAGGCCGTCGAGTTCCCGCCGGACAGGGTGTCGGCGCGACCCGTGCGGGCGAAGTGGTCGAACGCGTCCCGGATGTCGAGGGTCTTGTACACGCCGTCGGCCAGCACCGGGATCCACGGCGCCTCGGGCTCGCCGCGGTGCAGCGGGAGGTCGAGCAGCGCGGGCACGCCCTGCAGCACCGGGTAGAGCGCGGGCTCGTCGCGGCTGAGGTAGTAGTACACGCCGCCGAGCTCCGCGTTGTGCAGCGAGGCCATCAGGGCGGGGCTGTGCGCGTCGATCAGCCGCATGAGGGCGAAGGTCTCCGGCAGCACCGCGTCGAAGTAGGCGCCGCCGTGGTCCAGCGGGAAGGTCCACTCGACCTGCTCGGCGCCCGCGGGACGGTAGAAGTGCCGCGCGTAGTGCTCGCGGGTGAAGGGCCCCGCGAGCCAGCCCTCGTTGAGCCGCAGGCCGTCCGGGTCGATGCAGGGCACCAGGTGCCAGGTGTGCCCGAGCCGTGCCCGCAGGTCGGCGTCCTCGGCCAGCCTGCGCGCGAGGTGCAGCGTGGTCAGCCCGCCGATGGGCTCGTTGGGGTGGGGGAGCCCGAAGACGACGGCCTCCTGCGGGCCCCCGCGCACGGTGAGGCAGTGCAGCGGGTCCCCCAGCGCGGAGGTCCCGATCCGCCGTGCCGTGACGACCTCCGGGTGCGCGGCGGCGATCCGGCCCGCCTCCGCCGCCAGCTCGTCGACGCCGGCGAACGCCGTGTGGTCCGGGACGGTGTCGAGCTCCGCGGCGAGCCAGTCCGGCACGCCCGTCATGCGGTGCGCGGGTCCGGACCGGGCTCCCCGGCGACGGTGACGACGCCGCCCACGGTCTCGGTCAGCCAGGCGAGCAGCGTGTGGTCGTCCAGGGTGAGCGGGACCTCGGGGCCCGTCCAGCCGAGCCGGACGACGGGGCGGTGCGCCAGCGCGTCGTCGAGCAGCAGGGCCAGCCCGTCCGTCAGCAGCACGGTGACGCCCTCGTGGGTGACCTCGCGGGTGCCGGGCTCACCGTCGTCGGACAGGTCGGAGCCCGTCCGGACGACATAGCCCTGGCCCGTCCGGTCGTCGTAGCCCGTCACCAGCACCGTGCGCACACCCCCTCCGCGCGGTCGCACGGCGTCGATGGTCGACTCCGCACTCTCGTCTCCGCGACCGGCACGGGGACCCTAGTGGGAAGCCCCCCGACGCGGGCGGGTGGCGGAGGAGCATCACGTCCGGTTGCGCAGCGGCGCAGGTGAGAGTCCTCGTGAGCAGACTCACCCCGGCCGACGTTTGCTGTTCGGATACCGAACGGTAACAATCGGTGGCGAGTCAGACGGCCACCGAACGGCCTCGACGACCCCGCGCCACCGGGGCCTTCGCAGCCTTCCACCGGCCGCCTGTCGCGAGGTCCGGGCAGCGACGTCCCGTCGCGGGCAGGGGCGGTGCCCCTCACCCGCAGGAGCGTGGGCGGCGCACCGGGATCGGCGATAAGTTCGCATCAGGTGCACACGCGGCGGCCGCCTTCGGGCGTTCGCTCTGGGCAGGAGGTCGAAGAGGTCCGATGAACATCGTCGTGCTGGTGAAGCAGGTGCCGGACACCTACTCCGAGCGGAAACTGTCCTCGGGGGACCACACCCTGGACAGGGACGCCACGGACGCGGTTCTGGACGAGATCGACGAGCGTGCGGTGGAGTCCGCGCTGCAGCTCAAGGAGGCGAACGACGGGTCCGAGGTGACCGTCGTCGCGATGGGTCCGGACCGGGCCACCGACGCGATCCGCAAGGCGCTGTCGATGGGTGCGGACAAGGCCGTGCACCTGTCGGACGCGGCGCTGCACGGGTCGTGCGCCATCCAGACCACCAAGGCGCTGGCCAAGGTGATCGGCACGCTGGGTGAGGTCGACCTGGTCCTGGCGGGCAACGAGGCGTCCGACGGGCGCATCGGCGCGGTGCCGGCGATGGTGGCCGACGTGCTGGGTCTGCCGTCGCTGACCCACGCCCGCGAGCTGACCGTCGAGGGCTCGACGGTGACGGTGCGTCGGGAGACCGACGACGGCGTCACGATCCTGACCGCGGAGCTCCCTGCGCTGGTGTCGGTGAACGAGAAGATCAACGAGCCGCGGTACCCGTCGTTCAAGGGGATCATGGCGGCGAAGAAGAAGCCGGTCACCACGCTGACCCTGGCCGACGCCGGGATCGACGCGTCGGAGGTCGGGCTGGCCACGGCGACGTCGTCGGTGACCGAGTCGCAGCCCAAGCCGCCGAAGTCCGGTGGCGAGAAGGTCACCGACGAGGGCGACGGCGGCACGCAGATCGCCGCGTTCCTGGTCGCCCAGAAGCTCATCTGAGCGTCCCCCGAGAGACTTGAGAGAGCAGAGAGAAGATCATGGCTGAGGTCCTGGTCCTCGTCGACCATCTCGACGGGGAGATCAAGAAGAGCACGTTCGAGCTGCTGACCGCCGCCCGCGCGCTGGGTGAGCCGTCCGCGGTCGTCATCGGTCCGGCGGGCACCGCCGGGAAGCTGTCCGAGGGGCTCAAGTCCCACGGCGCGGCCAAGGTCTACGTCGCCGAGACCGACACCGCGGACTTCCTGACCCCGCAGGTCGAGGTCCTCGCGGCGCTGGTCGGGTCGAAGGACCCGGCGGCGGTGCTGGTCGGGGTGTCTGCGGACGGCAAGGAGATCGCGGGCCGGCTGGCGATCAAGACCGACTCGGCGCTGCTGGGCGACGTCGTGGCCGTCGGTGCGGACTCGGTCACGCACTCGGTGTTCGGCGGGGCGTTCATCGCCGAGGCCAAGGCCAACACCGCGCACCCGGTGATCACGCTGCGTCCGGGCTCGGTCGAGG
>Ga0070671_100000661_pt1 | contig 24795 bp, 24 predicted proteins | sample KBSS73metaG_FD_65341 | JGI IMG/M metagenome (GOLD analysis project Ga0070671, IMG submission 65341) | Switchgrass rhizosphere microbial communities from Kellogg Biological Station, Michigan, USA - KBS S7-3 metaG | ecosystem: Host-associated > Plants > Roots > Rhizosphere > Soil ...
GCCCGCATGGCGCGGGTGAAGGGCTCCGCCTTCTATGTTCGCCAGGCCTATCCGACGCTTCGAACCTCGGTATCTGGCGAGCTTTGGTCGCTGGCCCATGGCATCAGCAGGCAGGAGAGCTCGTTCGATCCCTATGCGGTCAGCCATGCCGGCGCGCGCGGGATGATGCAGCTCATGGTTCCGACTGCTCGCGAGCAAGCCGGCAAGATGGGTGTCGGCTTCGACAGCTACCGGCTGATCAGCGATCCGAGCTACAATGTGATGATCGGCTCGTCCTACTTCCAGCGGATGCTGAACATCTGGGGCGGTAATGTCCCTCTTGCGGTCGCCAGCTACAATGCTGGATCAGGCAATGTCGGCAAATGGGTCCGCCAGTATGGCGACCCGCGCGGCCAGGTCGACGTGCTGAAGTGGATCGAGGCGATCCCCTATTCCGAGACCCGCGCCTATGTGCAGCGGGTGATTGAGAACAGCGTCGTCTACGACTCGCTCCGCTCGACGCAGTCCCAGCAGGTGGTCCACGTCTCGCGCTACCTTGGGAAGAACCGCCCGGCCTGATAGTCGCCGCGGAACATGACCGACCGTTTCATCACGCCCGAAGGACTCGCGCGGATCCGCGCCGAGTATGACGACCTATTCGGGGACGAGAGGCCGAAGATTGTCGAAACGGTCTCCTGGGCGGCATCGCTCGGCGATCGCTCCGAGAATGCCGACTACATCTACGGCAAGCGGCGACTGCGCGAGATCGACCGGCGGCTAGGCTATCTCGCCAAGGTCATGAAGCAGGCGAAGGTCGTCGACCCTGCCGCACAGCCGACGCGCGATCAGGTGCGGTTCGGGGCCACGGTCGAATTGGCCGACGAAGACGACAACCGGCGCAAGCTGACCCTTGTCGGTGACGATGAGGCGGACGCGTCTGCGGGCCGCATCGGCTGGAGCGCTCCCCTGGCTCGTGCGCTTCTCGGTGCCCGGGTCGGCGACGAGCGCATTGTCCGCCTCCCCGCCGGTGAAAAAAGCTATGAGGTAATGGAGATCCGCTACCCGGAGCGGGCGACGAGCTGAGGCGGGCCAGACGGCATCGCCTTCGACCAGGCATCCGCAATAGCTTCCAACGCGGCAAGCGCCGCCTGATGTTCGTCATCGGCGTCGATCGTCCGCCACGGCGACCAGCGAGTGTCGGTGTTGGCGCGCAGTTGCTCCAGAGCGGACTGGTAGGCCGGATCGTCGGCACGGATAAGATCGTCGTCGGCCCAACGCGTCCGCCACGGGTTCTGCCGGCGACGCTGGATTCGCTGTTCCTGAACATCTGCGCTGACGTCGAAATAAAGCTTCACCAGTAAGGTGCCGTAGTCGCGCTGTTGCGCTTCGAACTCGTTGATTTCGTCGAACACGCGCGCGACGCTTTCCTCACGGGTCCGGCCAAGTACGCGGTCGTCGAGCACGCGCCGATACCAACTGCGAAAGAAGATCGACGTGCTGCCCGCGCTGGGGAGCTGGCGCCAGAATCGCGCCAGCCAATGGCCTTCATTCGCTTCACGGCGGTCAAATGCGGTGGGATGGACGACGAAATGGCAAGGATCGAAGGCGACTGTCAGCTGCTTAAGCGCGAACTTCTTGGCCGACCCTTGCAGCCCTTCAAACAGGATGATGGCGCGTCGACCATGAGCGATCTGCGGTAATTGGAGCTCGGCGACGTGATCGCGCAGCGCCGCAAGCGTCTTGTCAGCGCCACCCCCCGATGGGCCTTCACGCTCAGTTATCCACTCGGCCACAAGCGGAAATTAACTCCGGTTGCGAACAATCGCAAATGGCTCAGCTTTCGGCGACGACCTTGATGTGCAGCTCCTTGAGTTGCTTCGGCATGACCGCGGCCGGGGCATTCATCATCAAGTCCTCGGCCTTCTGGTTCATCGGGAAAAGGATCACTTCGCGGATGTTCGGTTCGTCAGCGAGGAGCATGACGATGCGGTCGATGCCGGGGGCCGAGCCGCCGTGCGGTGGAGCGCCGAACTTGAACGCGTTGATCATGCCCGAGAAATTGGTGTCGACCTCATCCCGCGTGTAGCCGGCTATCTCGAACGCCTTGTACATAATGTCCGGGCGATGGTTCCGGATCGCGCCGCTGCTGAGCTCCACGCCGTTGCAGACGATGTCATATTGCCAGGCGAGGATGTCGAGCGGGTCCTTGGTCTCCAACGCTTCCATCTCGCCCTGCGGCATCGAGAACGGATTGTGGCTGAAATCGATCTTCTTCTGCTCGTCGTTATATTCGAACATGGGGAAGTCGACGATCCAACAGAAGCGGAATTCGCCCTTGGCGATCAGGCCCAGCTGCTCGGCGACGCGGGTGCGGGCAAGCCCGGCGAGCTTGGCCGCCTCCACTTCCTTGCCGGCAGCGAAGAAGATGCCATCGTCGGGGCCAAGGCCCATCACTTCGGCGAGTCGGTTCATGCCCTCTTCGCCGTGATTCTTGGCGATCGGGCCGCCCCACTCTCCGCCCTTGCGAGTCGCATAACCGAGGCCGGCGAACCCCTCGCCGCGCGCCCATTCGTTCATGTCATCGAAGAACTTGCGACTCTTCTCGGCTGTCCCCGGCGCCGGAATGGCGCGGACTACAGCGCCCTTCTCGACCAGCCCGGCGAACAGGCCGAACCCCGAACCTTTGAAATGTTCACCGACATCGCTGATCAACAGCGGGTTGCGGAGATCGGGCTTGTCGCTGCCATATTTTAGCAATGCTTCCTTGTAGGGAATGCGGGGAAAGTCACCCGCCGCCGTTACCGAGCGGCCATTCGCGAATTCCTGGAACACGCCAGACAGCACCGGCTCGATCGCGTTGAAGACATCGTCCTGCGTGACGAAGCTCATCTCGAAGTCGAGCTGGTAAAATTCGCCCGGGCTGCGGTCCGCGCGGGCGTCCTCGTCGCGGAAGCAGGGCGCGATCTGGAAGTAACGGTCGAAGCCCGCGACCATGATCAGCTGCTTGAACATCTGGGGCGCCTGAGGGAGCGCGTAGAACTTGCCCGGATGGACCCGGCTTGGGACCAAATAGTCGCGCGCGCCCTCCGGCGAGCTGGCGGTGAGGATGGGCGTCTGGAACTCGGTGAAGCCCTGCTCGACCATCCGCCGCCGGATCGAGGCGATCACCGATGCGCGCAACATAATGTTGGCGTGGAGTTGGTCCCGCCTGAGGTCGAGATAGCGATACTTGAGCCGGATCTCCTCGGGATAGTCCTGATCGCCGAACACCGGCATCGGTAGCTCGCTAGCCGCGGACTGGACGATGACGGATCCGGCGCGAACCTCGATTTCGCCCGTGGGGAGGTTCGGGTTTACCGTCTCCTTGGAGCGGGCAACCACCTCGCCTTCGACGGTGACGACCGATTCCACGCGCAACCGGTCGAGGATCTTGAATGCCGGCGAGTCGGTATCGGTGACGATCTGCGTGATGCCGTAATGATCGCGGAGATCGACGAACAGCAAATGGCCGTGGTCGCGCTTGCGATGCACCCAACCCGACAGGCGGACCGTTTGGCCGACATCGCCAGAGCGAAGCGCGGCGCAATTGTGGGTGCGATAGGCGTGCATCGGAAAGTGGTTCCGTCTGAAGAAAATTGTGGAGAAAATTGCGCGCCGCGCTTCAAGGCCGGAAAGCTTTTTGTCAACCCGCGAGGGCCCCGCTAAAGCCCCGCCAGACTCATGCGTATTCATCCTCTGATTACAAAGTCGGACGACCTCAAAACCCTGGTCGACCGCCTCGCCACCCAGCCGTTCATCGCCGTGGACACCGAGTTCATGCGCGAGAATACCTATTGGCCCGACCTCTGCCTGATCCAGGTTGCCAGCACCGATGAAGCGGCTGCGATCGATCCCAAGGCCGAGGGCATCGACCTCAAGCCCCTGCTCGACCTGTTCGTGAACAATGAGGATATCCTCAAGGTCTTCCACGCCGGCGGCCAGGACATCGAAATAATCCACAACATCACCGGGAAGGTGCCGCATCCGCTGTTCGACACGCAGATCGCGGCGATGGCGCTCGGTCATGGTGAGCAGATCGGCTATTCGAACCTGATCGAAAGCCTCCTCGGGCACAGCCTCGACAAGGGCGCACGATTTACCGACTGGGGCCGCCGTCCGCTCGACAAGCGCCAGATCGACTATGCGATCGCCGACGTCACCCACCTCGCCACTGTCTTCCCGCGGATGGTCGAGAAGCTGAAGAAAACCGGCCGCGGCGCCTGGCTCGATGAGGAGATGGAGCGGCTTGCCGATCCATCGAGCTTTGCATTTCCGCCGGAGGATGCGTGGAAACGGCTCAAACTACCGAGCAGGAACGCCGCCATCCTCGGTCGATTGAAGGCGCTCGCCGCATGGCGAGAGACCGAAGCGCGGCAGAAGAACCTGCCCCGCGGAAGAATCATCAAGGACGACACGCTCAACGAAATCGTGCTTCATCCGCCCAAAAACCAGGATGACTTGGGCCGCGTCCGGGGGCTTTCGGCCGGGTGGAGGAACAACGACATCGGAGGCCGGCTGATGAACGCAATCCAGACCGCGAAGCCGCTGGGACCGGACGAGATGCCTGACCGCGAGCCCCGCCGACCAGGCCTCACCAAGGACGCGGTGCTGGTCAGCGACCTCCTGAAGCTTCTACTCAAGATCCGCGCCAAGGAAAGCGGAGTCGCGGCACGGCTGATCGCGCGTTCTGACGACCTGGAGGCGCTGGCCGCGGGCGTCCGCAAAAACCTCAATATTCTTTCGGGCTGGCGCTACGAGCAATTCGGCAAGGATGCGCTCGACCTCGTGGAAGGTCGCCTTGCCTTTGGGATCGAGAACGGCCGACTGAAGATGAACCGCGTTACGGTCAAGGAGACGGAGGATGCGTAGAATCGCGATTGTTGGCGCGACATTGCTTTCGGCCTGTTCGGTCAATCCAACGCCGACGCAGGCCGAGCCCGTCTCCGGCGGCCCTCCGCAGTCAATCCCGATTCATGGCGTGACGCCAGGTCATAAGTGCGACGCGACCGGCTCTGACAAGTACATTGGCCAGTCCGGTACCGGCGAGACTGGCGCGGCGATTCAACAGGCGACAAATGCAGCCGTCCTGCGCTGGGCACCACCGAACACCATGCTCACAATGGATTACCGCGAGGACCGGGTCACCATCTGGCTCGACGCCGCAAACAAGATCACAAAAATCCGCTGCGGCTAGGCCGCCTCGCCGATCATCCTTGATTGGACGAGGGCGCGCCGGATCGTCGGCAGTGATAGCCGCGCACGTTCCGCAATGGCGTGGCGGTCAACCGCCTCGACCGCACGCTCCGCCGTCCAATAGTCGCGGTGCAACCGCTCGCTCATGAAACGGAGCGCTTCCGGCGGGATGTGCAGCCCACGGTCGGCAAAATGAAGCTGGATCAGCGCAGCGAACAATGCGTCGTCAGGATGGCCAATGCTCGTCACGGGCGTGATCGCAAGGCGGGTCTTCAGGTCGGGTAAGCGCGGCGTCCAAGCCGGCGGCAGCTCATCGGCGACCATGACCAGCGGCCGGCCCGTGTCCTGCGCCTGATTCCAGGCGTGGAACAACTCCTCCTCGTCGCGATGGTCGGCCTCATCGAATAACCGGCCTCCCACCCGCTCGACGAAGCTTCGTGCAAGCAAAGTCCTGCCTGAGCGGCGCGGCCCGGTCAGGATCGTCGCTTTGACCGGCCACAGGCTGTACTTGCGGAAATGCTCGAACGCCTCGCGGTTGGCGTCGGAAACAATGAAGCGGACATCGCCTTCGCTTTGCGGCCAGTCGAGCGGGAGCGCGATCTGATCCGGGCCCCGCTTCACGGCTTCGGCGCAGCCTCATTGGCGACCGCCGTCGTGTTCTGGACAGGGGGAGCCGGCGCGGGCTGTATGGGTGGCGGCGGCAGCGCCGGCGGCTTGTCGGAGCTGGATCGGATCTTGATTACCGTCGGGCCAGTCTCGACGATCCAGCCGCGGGCACCCAGCGCCGCGGCAAGCTGCGAGATGGGGCCTTTAAACTGCACCAGGATGTAACTGGTGCCGCCTGGATTGATTTGCTGCGGAGTTGCCGACTGGACGCCCGGCATGGTCCGCAAATGCGCCATGGCGAAATTGTAGAAATTGACGTTGTTTCCGCTCACCTGGACTTGGATGGATGTGAACTCATTGACCGGTGCCGCCCTAGCCTGCGGCAGTTCAGGCATAACGGGCGGCGGCGGCAAGTTGAGCGAGGTGTCGCGGACCAGCCGCCCGGCGGCAAGCGCCTGGGCGTAAAGCTGGTCAATACGCTGCGCGCCTTGCGACAGCATTGCTGGAATTCCGTCACCGTTCGCGGCCGTGAGCGTGAAGCCGCCGACGATCTCATTGTCCGGGCCGTGGCGAGCGATGAAGCGGCCGCGCGCCGGCCCGCCGGGATAGAGGCGCTGAAGCTGAACCTCGGCTACCAGGAAATCTGTGGCCCCGTACATTTCGAGCAGGCTTCTCCACCAGCCTCGCCCTGGACGATTCGCCTGGGCAGCGTTGATCAGCAGCGGGTCTGCGCCCATGCCACTGACTCGAACATAATCGATCGGGCTCTGCGCCGTCCGGAACTGGGCCCAGGCGCGCTGCCAGGCATTGCGCTGCTCGAGGCTGGTCGCGGTGCCTCCCGAGACGACCACAGGGATCAACAGCATCGGCACCGACCGATCGACCACGCCGCCCGCTACGCCGAGGAAAGCAGCCGCTTTCGCCCGATCGAACTGCACGCCGAGGTCCGCGATGTAGCGGTTAGGGCCGATCTGTTCATGCTCGACATTGATCGAGCTGACGATCTGGTCGAGCGTCCCGTCGGGCAGGCTCGGCGCTTCACCAGCCGAAGCATTGTGCATTTTTGCCCAAAGAGCTTTGAATCCCTGGCGTTGCGCGATGCGCCAGCCAGCATAGCGAGCGCTCTGAGCATCGGCGCCCCCGACATCGACATGGATTCCGCCGATTTCCAGCGTGTTCGAGCTGTCGAGCGGAAGGATGCCCCGCTCGCCCGTCTCGAGCTGCGCGTAGAGCCCGCCGGCGATGCCAAGCGCGGCGACGAGCAACAGGAAAGGAAGAGCGAAACGGCGGAGCAGCATTCGCGCCGCCTTTTGGCGACAACGGCGTGGAAATCCAAGCGGCTTGTCTCTAGGCAGCGCGGACATGAGCGAGAAGCCGCTAACCTATGCCGACTCCGGAGTGTCGATCGACGCCGGAAATGCACTGGTCAAAGCCATCGGACCGCTCGCCCGCTCGACCGCTCGCCCGGGCGCGGGCGCGGAGCTTGGCGGCTTCGGCGGCTTTTTCGATCTCAAGGCGGCGGGATATTCGGACCCGCTGCTGGTCGCCGCGAACGACGGCGTCGGGACGAAGCTAAAGCTCGCGATCGAGACAGGATGGCATGAGGGCGTCGGTATCGACCTCGTCGCGATGTGCGCCAACGACCTTATCGTGCAGGGCGCCGAACCTTTGTTCTTTCTCGACTATTACGCGACCGGGAAGCTGGACAATGAGATCGCAGCCGCGGTCGTTGCCTCGATCGCCGAGGGGTGCCGTCAGGCCGGCTGCGCCCTGATCGGCGGCGAGACCGCCGAAATGCCCGGCATGTACGCGGCCGGCGACTATGACCTCGCCGGCTTCTGCGTCGGCGCAGTGGACCGCGACAAGGTGCTGACCGGAGGGCAAATTCGGCCCGGTGACGTCGTCCTCGGCCTCGCCAGCTCTGGCGTCCACAGCAACGGATTCTCCCTCGTCCGGCGGATCGTCGAGCAGGAAGGCTGGAACCTCGAGCAGCGTTTCCCGGGCCTCCAGCTGACGATTGGCAAGGCGCTGCTAGAACCGACCAAGATCTACGTTCGCTCACTGCTCCCGTTGGTCCAGCAGCGCCGGATCAATGGCCTGGCGCACATCACCGGTGGCGGGCTTCTCGAGAATATTCCGAGAGTTCTGCCTGATAATTGCCATGCCGTCATAGACGCGCGCCGCTGGGAATTGCCGTCGATTTTCGCGCTCCTTCAGCAAGGCGGAAGGATCGTGCCTGAGGAAATGACTCGGACGTTCAATTGCGGTGTCGGCATGGCCGTTATCGTTGCCGCCGACGATCTTTCGGAGGTTTCCCGCGCGCTCGAAGGGGCTGGAGAAACGGCCTTCGAGATCGGCCGCGTCGAGCAGGGACCCCGCGGCTGTACCGTGCGCGGGCTGGCGGGCACCTGGAACTCATCCGAAGATTGGTCCGCGACCCACAATGCGTGAGCGGAGCCGCGTCGCGATCCTGGCGTCAGGCCGCGGATCCAACATGGCCGCTCTCATTTACGCGGCGCGTGCGGCCGAATGCGCTTATGAAGTCGTGCTGGTGTCGGGGGACCGGCCCGAGGCACCCGCTCTGACCTTAGCGGAGGCGGAAGGCGTGAAAGCCGCTCGACTCCCCCGCCCCACCCGGCAATCGCGGGACCAGTTTTTTGACGCTCTGAACAAAGCTTTGGAAAAAGCCGATGTCGACCTCATCGCGCTGGCCGGGTTCATGCGCATCATCCCTGCGGACTTCGTCAAGCGCTGGAGCGGTCGCATCCTCAATATCCACCCCTCTCTCTTGCCCAAGTACAAAGGTCTGAGCACGCACGAAGCGGCATTGGCCGCCGACGATAGATCGACGGGCGCCACGGTCCACCTGGTCACCGATGAGCTCGATTCGGGTGAGATTCTCGGACAGGTGGAAGTCGCCATCCTGCCCGGCGACGATCCAACGGCGCTGGCGGAACGAGTCCTCGTCGCCGAACATCAGCTCTACCCGCGGATCCTGTCTGAATATGCCGGGCGCCCATTCAACGCGGAGTGGATCGAGGGACAAGTCGACGCCCTGGCGCGAGAGCTGCCCGACGTTGGCCGGAAGACGAGTCACGGATCGCCGGGCTGGTCGGTCGGCGGCGAGAAGGGAAAGCTCTTCGCGATCATTGTCGACCATCATCACGGCGAGGAAGCAGTGGGGCTGCTGGTTAGGGCGAGCGGTGCCGACGAGATGACCGGTCTGATCGAGGCGCAGCCGGATATCTATTATTGGCCCAAATATTATGGTGCGAGCGGCTGGCTAGGCCTCAAGCTCAATCGCCGCGATGTGGACTGGGAGCAGGTCGGCGAGTGGCTCCAGCGAAGCTGGGAGCTTGCGGCTCCGCGACGGCTGTTGGAAGCTGGCGGGCGATGAGCGAAACCCCTGAAGCCCGACGCCGCCGCTGGATTACGCTTGGCGAGACGATCGCAATCGCCGCGCTGGTCGTTTCCGCCGTCGGCGTATGGATCGCTTGGAAGAGCAGCAACCAGGACCGGCCAACCGAAGTCGTCGAGCGCCGCAACGCGGTGCCTCTGGCCCTTCGCGGAACCGTCGATGGGAACGGCCGCACGCTGACGATCGCGCCGGCTGATACGGACCATGCCCTGCAGTCGCTGCGAGTCACTATCAAGGGCGCCTCGCCGATCGAGATCGGCAGCGACGGGGAACTCAGTGCCAGCGATATCGAAGGCGCGCTCCACGGGCGCGAGAAAGAGGCGAAGGACGTCACGCATTCGGTGCCGGTTCGGATCGACGCGCGCTACGTCGAAGCTGGCGCGGACCGTCGCGGCGGCGGAAGCTACACCCTTCGGTACAGATGGGAAGGCGGCGGCCTGTTTGGCGGCCGCTCGATCCGACTCGTGGGGCTCGCCCGCTAGGCGCGCATGACGCCCCTCGAAACGTTTGGGGCGATCGTCCTTGCGCTGGCCGAAGCGGCGATCCTCGTCCGTGCAATTCTCCGGCCGCATCGCGAGCCCGCATCGCGCATCGCCTGGGCAGTGGTCATCGTCGCCCTACCGATCGCCGGCATCATTTCTTATCTCCTGATCGGCGAAGTCCGGATCAGCCTGAAGCGGCGTGTTCACGGCCGCGAGATCGAAGCTAGGCTGCCGAAGCCGCCCGGAGACGGAGATCTCGCCTCAAGGCTAGATGCTGGATTCTACGACGCTCCCTTTGCGCTCGCGCGGAGCATCAACGAACTGCCGCCGACCAGCGGCAATAAGGTCAGCCTCGCGGCCGACAGTAATGTCGCGATCGACGAAATGGTCGATGACATCAACGCCGCCACAACGACCGTCCACCTCTGCGCCTATATCTGGTTAGCCGACACCAACGGCTGCAAGATCAAGGACGCGCTGATCCGGGCCTCGGCGCGAGGGGTCACTGTCAGGGCGATAGCGGACGCCCTTGGCTCGCGGCTCTTCCACCGCTCGGCTCACTGGCGCGAGCTCGCTGAAAGCGGTGTCGTCGTGCGCGTTGCGCTGCCTGTTGGCAACCCGCTGTGGACCTTTATCCGCGGGCGCGTAGACCTCCGAAATCACCGCAAGTCGCTGATCGTCGACAATCGGATCGCTTGGATCGGCAGCCAGAATTTCGCTGACCCGGAATTCCGCATCAAGCCCCGCTATGCGCCCTGGGTCGACGTAATGACCCGCTGGGAAGGCCCTGTTGCCCGCCATTGCCAGTATCTCTTCGTGTCCGACTGGATGGGCGACGGGGGCGAGGACATCAGCAGCCTCTTGTCCGAACCGTGGCCACCCAACGGCAATCGCAATGGCGCCGTCGCGCAGGTGATCGGCACGGGCCCGACCGTTCGCTACGATGCCATGCCATCCTGCTTTGCCGAGCTGATGCATTCGGCCCGGCGAGAGCTGGTCGTCACGACGCCCTATTTCGTACCCAACGATCAGGTATTGTTTGCACTGACATCAGCGGCACGTCGCGGCGTCGATACGGTCCTGATGCTGCCCAAGAAAAATGACAGCGTCGTCGTCGCCGGCACTAGCCGGAGCTATTACCAGGATCTGGTGGGCGCTGGCGTGAGACTATTCGAATATCGCTGCGGCTTGCTCCACGCCAAGACGATGCTGGTCGATCGCAAGGTCGGGCTCATCGGCTCCGCCAATCTCGATCGGCGAAGCTTCGAGCTCAACTTTGAGAACAACGTCCTGTTCGACGACGAGCAGTTCGCCGCCGTGGTCCGGGCAAGGCAAGACAGCTACCTCGCGGACTCCGATCCGGTGACCCAGGACACAGTTGACGGCTTCGGTCTCGCTGGCCGACTTTGGCAAAACAGCCTGGCGATGATGAGCCCGATCCTCTGACCGGGCCCTTGGATCAGCCTACGATCTCTTCAGGCTTGAAGAAGAAAGCAATCTCGATCGCCGCATTCTCGTCACTGTCGGAACCGTGAACCGAGTTGGCCTCGATCGATTCCGCATAGGTCTTGCGGATCGTGCCTTCCTCGGCCTGCGTAGGATTGGTCGCGCCCATCACCTCGCGGTTGCGGGTCACCGCATCCTCGCCCTCGAGAACCTGAATCACGACCGGACCAGAGGTCATAAACGTGCAGAGGTCGTTGTAGAAAGGCCGCTCCTTGTGGACGGCGTAGAAGCCCTCGGCCTGGTCGCGCGTCATGTGGATACGCTTTGAGGCGACCACGCGGAGGCCGGCCTCTTCCAGCATCTTGGTTACAGCGCCGGTGAGATTCCGGCGGGTGGCATCGGGCTTGATGATCGAAAAGGTGCGCGTCACGGCCATGACCGGGCGATCTCCTGTATTTGGCGGGTTGGAAAGTTGGTTGCGCGCCTAGCCGCAGGCAGCGAGCGGGGCAAGGGTCAGGCCTTCTTCACCCATTTGCCGCCTTCTCGAGCCCAGTATCGGCGCTCGACGCCGTCTCTTCCGGAAAGCAGTTTCCAGGCCAGCCGCGCGCCCTCGAGCGTTTCGTTGTCGAAAAGATAGAAGCTGCGATCGTAGGTCAGCGCGGCCTCGCGCCATTGGCCGTCGGCAATCAGCATGTTGCGCGCCTGGTTTGGCGCATCGGGGCTCGTCGACAGAAGGATCGGCTGACGGGCGTCATCAGTACCTCCAGCGACGCCGTGGGGAAGGAAGCTCTGGCTCCCCTGGTCCCATAGCTGGCGGTCGAGCCGCGCAAGTTGGGCCTCGTCTTCCGCGACGATGAGAAGGCGTCCGTCGTTTTCGAGCACTTTCTCGGCGAGTGTCGCGATAACCTGCTCGGGCGGGGTGCCGGCAAGCTGGTAGAAATCGACCTGCACGGGTTTCGCGGCTCAGGCTTCGAGCACGTCCGCGACATATTGGTCGAGGAGGCGGACGCCAAAACCGGTCGCGCCCTTGTCGTAGGTAGCTGCCGCCTTATCCGACCAGGCCTTGCCGGCCATGTCGACGTGCGCCCATTTGACGCCGTTATCGACGAAGCGCTGGATGAATTGCGCCGCCGTGATCGAGCCACCTTCACGCGGTCCAACGTTCTTCATGTCGGCGATCGGGGAATCGATCAGCCGGTCGAAGCTTTCCGCGAGGGGCATGCGCCACAGCTTGTCGCCGGACTCCGTTCCGGCGGTTTGCAGCTTCGCGGCCAATCCTTCGTCGTTCGTGAACAGGCCGGCCCATTCGTGGCCGAGGCTGATCAGGATGGCGCCCGTCAACGTCGCAAGGTCGATGATCGTGCCCGGCTTGTAGTTGCGCTGCACGTAGGTGATCGCGTCGCCAAGCACGAGCCGACCTTCCGCGTCGGTGTTGATCACCTCGACCGTCTGGCCGGACATGGTCGTGACAACGTCGCCAGGACGCTGGGCATTGCCGCCCGGCATATTCTCGACCAGCCCGCAGATACCGACGATGTTTGCCTTGGCCTTGCGCAGCGCCAGTGTCTTCATGGCGCCGACGACCGCGCCCGCACCGCCCATGTCCCACTTCATCGCTTCCATGCCAGCGGCCGGCTTGATCGAGATGCCCCCGGTGTCGAAAGTGACGCCCTTGCCGACGAATGCCGTCGGCTGGCCGCCCTGCCCGCCGCCATTCAACTTGAGAATGAGAAGGCGTGCTTCACGGATCGAACCCTGAGCAACGCCGAGCAAGGCGCCCATCCCGAGCTTTTCCATCGCCGCGCGATCCAGGACCTCGATTTCGATGCCGCTGCCCTCGAGTGACTTACGAACGCGTTCGACGAAGGTCTCGGGGTAGATGATGTTGGCCGGCTCGGTGACCAGCTCGCGGGTCAGTGACACGCCCTCAACGACCGGCGCCCAGCGCTGCGAGTAGCGATCACCTGCGCCAGCGACGCCTACGATGACAATCTCATCGAGTGTCGGCTTCTGGTTGTCCTTGAGCTTGGTGCGGTAGCGGTCGTACCGCCACGAGCGAAGCGCCGCGCCCAGGCCCACACGCGCCGCTGTGTCGGCGTCATAGCTTAGCCCGCTTACGTCGATGACGGCGGTCTTCTCGCCTGAGGTCTGCAACCGCCCAGCCGCAGTTCCGCCGAGCTTTTCCGCGGCTTCCCCGCGAGCCCCGTTCGAGCCGACGCCGATAACGAGAAGCCGCCGAACGCTTCCGCTGTCGTCGATGAATTGCTCGGAGACACTCGAGCCCTCGCCTTCGAAGCGCTGGCGGTCGAGCGCCGCTTCGACCGACTGCTGTGTGACCCCAAGCGCGTTGAGAGACGAGCGGTCCTTGCCAGCAACCGGCACGACCAGCGCATAGTCTCCCTGAGGCCGGCTGTCGGCGAAACGGATCTTCATTTCTTTTATTCCTGAAAGGCGAACGTTCGGCGCGTCCTTTAGGATGCTCGTTGAAACTTGGCAAAGAGGGCGGCAAGCCGAGTCCGGGGCGATTGTCGCCGCGCATTTGAGGTGCGATAGGCCGGGCGACGAGAGCCATCAGAGGTTGGGGCAAAAAGCGTTGCGCGCGAAAATAGTCTGGTGGTCGGCGCTTCCGATACTCCTTGCGTTCCCGGTACCGGCTGCGGCTCAAGATAGTGCACCCGCGGCGCCCGTAACGGTCACCGCGGGCCCCGACGAGATCGTCACATTCAGCGCCGACCGGGTCGTTTACGATGGCGATGCCGATGTCGTCACTGCAAGCGGCGAAGTGCGGATGAACCGCGAGGGGAATTACCTCGCCGCGGACCAAGTGATCTGGGACCGCAAGTCCGGCCAAGTCCGCGCGCTCGGCAACGTGGTCCTGCTCACCCCGCAGGGCGACAAGCTGGTCGGCGACAATGTCCAGCTGACCGACACGCTGCGCGACGGCACGGTCGAAAATCTGATGGTGGTGCTCGAAGGCGGCGGCCGCATTGCCGCCAGCCACGGTACGCGCCTCAACGGCGTTTCGACCTTCAACAACGCCATTTACTCGCCCTGCCCGGTGACCACCGCGACGGGCTGTCCCAAGAGGCCGAGCTGGGCGGTGACGGCCGCGCGCGTGATTGACGATCCGAAAAGCAACCACATTCGCTTCGAGGGTGCACGGCTCCAGCTGTTCGGAATCAACCTCCCGCTCCTGCCGATTTTCACGCTTGCCAAGGGCGGCGAGGGCGTAACCGGTATCCTCGTACCGATCATCGCGCTGTCGAGCCGCAACGGGTTCGAGTTCGCATTGCCCTATCACTGGCAGCTTGGGCGAAACCGAGATGCGACGATCACGCCGCACCTCTACACTGGCGTGCTCCCTGCAATCGAAGCGAACTACCGCGAGTTGAATAGCCTGGGCGCGTTCCAGGTCACCGGGTTCCTCACGTACGGAACGATCGACAGCACGACGACTGAACCGCCCACGGCGCGCGGCTTCCGCGGCTATTTCGATGCCAACGGGCGCTGGCAACTCGATCCCGCGTGGACGGTCACCGCATCGATCCGTGCCGCAAGCGACAAGACCGTCACCCGTCGTTATGACCTCACCAACGACGACCGGCTGCGCAGCGTCGTCAATGCCGAGCGGATCACGGCCGACAGCTATGTATCGCTCGCCGGCTGGGTGTTCCAGGGCCTTCGCCCTGACGATCAGCAGAAGCAAATCCCAATCGCCTTGCCCGCGATCGACGCGCGGTTCCGCCTCACCGATATCGCGGGCGGGCATCTCGATCTCCAAGCCAACAGCCTCGCACTAACGAGGATTGAGGGCCAGGACACACAGCGTGCCTTCGCCAGCCTTCGTTGGGATTTGCGGAAGCTAACCCCGTGGGGCCAGGAGGTCATCTTCACCGCCTATGGCCGCGGCGATGTCTATCATACCAACGACAGCCTCGACACGAGCGTATCCATCTACCGCGGAACCGACGGATGGCACGGCCGAGCCATCGGGGCACTCGCCGCGGATATTCGCTGGCCGTTCATTGGACCCTTGTTCAACGGCATCCAACAGCTGGTGCCGCGAGTACAATTCGTACTGACCCCGCCAACCCGCAACGTCGACATCCCCAATGAGGACGCGCGCTCGGTCGACCTCGAGGACAGCAACCTGTTCGCGCTCAATCGTTTCCCCGGCTACGACCGTTGGGAGGATGCCTCGCGCATCACCTACGGGCTGGACTGGTCGCTTGAGCGCGGCAATATCGCCGTCGCGACCACCGTCGGCCAGAGCTACCGGTTTGGCGCCCTTCGCGATATTTTCCCGGACGGCACCGGACTGAACGGCCGCTTCTCCGATATCGTCGGCCGGACCCGCATCCGCTACGGCCGGTTCATCGACGTCACGCATCGCTACCGCATCGATAAGAACAATTTTGCGGTTCGCCGCAACGAGCTCGACCTCACCTTGGGCAGCGCGCAGACCTATGCGCAGGTCGGCTATCTGAAGCTCAACCGGAACATCGATCCGGCGATCGAGGATCTACGCGATAAGGAGGAGCTGCGCGTCGCTGCGCGAATCCTGTTCGCGCGCTACTGGTCGATATTCGGCGCGAGCGTGATCGACCTGACCGACAAGACCGAAGACCCGCTTTCGACCGCCGACGGCTGGCAACCTATCCGCAACCGGCTCGGCATCGAATATGAGGACGATTGCTTGCAGCTTGGCGTTACCTGGCGCCGCGACTATGAGCGGATCGGCACCTTCCACAAAGGCAGCACCTTCGCCATTCACTTGGCTTTGAAGGGTATCAGCCGCTAAGCCTGCGTTCAGCGGGCCGGCAGCAATGGCAGGCACTGGGAAATAAGGACAATCTGAACGTGGCAGCAGGTTTTCGAGTGACAAAGACGCGTCTGTGGTCGGCGATCGGTGCTGTAGCTCTGGTCGCTGCAAGCGGTGCGCTAGCTCAGGCTTCAGCGCAGGGCGGTGCGCAACCGCAAAAGCCTCAGGCTCAGCCGCGGCCGCAGCCGCAACAACAGGTCAACACGGCACAGTCGCTGAAGCTGCCGGAAAATGCGCAGGTCTTCGGCTCGGCAATGCCGTCGGTGGTCAAGGCAACCGCGATCGTCAACGGTGAGGTGATCACTCCGACCGATATCCAGCAGCGGCTGCAATTGTTGGTGCTGTCCAATGGAGCACAGCTCTCTCCCGAGGAGACGCAGCGCCTGCATGACCAGGTGCTTCGGAACCTGATTGACGAAACGTTGGAGATTCAGGCGGCCAAGACCGAGAAGATCGACGTCAAGCCTTCCGAGATCGATCACACGTTGCAGCGCGTTGCGAGCAATGTGAAGCAGACCCCCGAGCAGCTCGCATCCTACCTTGATGCCAACGGGTCTAACGTCAGTACGCTGCGCCGCCAGATCCAGGGGGAGATTGCATGGCAGCGGCTCCAGAGCGCCAAAATCGACGTCACCGTCGGCGATGACGAGGTCAAGGCCGTCCTCGACAAGTTGAACGCGTCGAAAGGAACTGAGGAGTTTCGCGTCGGCGAGATCTTCCTGTCGGCCTCGCCTGCGACCCAGGCGCAGACGCTCGACAATGCGAACAAGATCCTTGCCCAGCTCAAGCAGGGCGGGTCCTTCGCTGGCTATGCGCGGCAATATTCGGAAGCTTCGACGGCAGCGGTCGGCGGCGACCTTGGCTGGGTCCGGCCCGAGCAATTGCCGGCGCCGATCGCAGACGTGCTCCGCCAGATGCCAGCGGGCACGGTCAGCAACCCGATCCCAGTCGCAGGGGGATTTTCGATCATCGCCGTCCAGGACACGCGCAAAATCCTCACCGCCGATCCGCGCGACGCCGTCCTGAGCCTCAAGCAGGTGTCGGTCCTCTTTCCGAAAGGAACGACGCGCGAAGTAGCCGAGCCAATCGTCTCCCGCTTCGGAGCAGCGGCAAAGAACGTCGCCGGCTGCGGTGGCGCTGACAAGCTTGCGGCCGACTTCCATGCCGAGATCGTCAGCAGTGACCAGGTCCGGATGCGCGACCTTCCGGCTGCCCTGCAGCAGTTGATGATGCCGATGCAGGTCGGCCAGGCGACTCCGCCTTACGGCACTCTCGAGGATGGCATTCGCGTCCTTGTGATCTGCGGACGCGACGAGCCAAGCTCCAGCGCGCCGAGTTACAACGACATCTACAGCCAGTTGAACGAGGAGCGCATCAATTCGCGGGCCCAACGCTACCTGCGCGACCTGCGGCGTGATGCGGTGATCGAATTTCGCTAATCGCGATACTCTTCAGGAGCGCCGGCTGATGGCGCACGCGCCGCTTCCACCGCTTGCGCTGTCACTCGGTGACCCCGCAGGCATCGGACCTGAAGTGATCGCCAAGTGCTGGGACAACCGGTCGGCGTTCGCTCTTCCATCGTTTGTCGCCATTGGCGACCCACGTTCGATCGCCGCCGTTTGGGATGGCCCGATCGAGCTCGTCGAGGATCCGCGGCAGGCCGACTCCGCGTTCGATTATGGCCTGCCGGTCATCCAGCTCAACACACCGCAGGCGGACGTGCCTGGGCACCCTAGCGTTATCGGCGCTCACACGTCGCTGGATTCGCTGGAGATTGCTGTCGGCCTGGCGCGGTCTGGCTCCGCGTCTGGAGTTGTGACTGGCCCAGTCGCGAAGGAACAGCTTTACGCGATCGGCTTCCAACACCCCGGACAGACAGAGTTCGTTGCCGAGCGGTGCGGCGTTGCACCCAGCAACGTGGTCATGATGCTCGCCGGGCCCACTCTGCGCACCGTGCCTGTCACCACACACCTGCCGTTGAGCGAGGTTGCATCGCGCCTCTCAAGCTCGCTGATCGAGGCTCGGGGCCGCGCTACGCTGCGCGGTTTGCAACGCAACTTTGGGATCGCCGAGCCCCGGCTGGCTGTGTCGGGTCTCAACCCGCACTCGGGCGAAGGCGGCCACCTTGGCCGCGAGGAGATAGAAATCATTGAGCCGGCGATCGCCGCGCTCGCCGCCGAAGGCTGGCGAGTCAGCGGCCCTCACCCCGCCGATACCATGTTTCACGCACGCGTCCGGGCGAATTACGACGCTGCGCTCTGCATGTACCATGACCAAGCGCTGATCCCGATCAAGGCGCTCCATTTCGAAGAAGCGGTCAATGTCACGCTCGGGTTGCCGATCGTGCGGACGGCCCCCGATCACGGCACCGCCTTTGATATTGCGGGGCAGGACCGCGCCGATCCTCGACCCATGGCGGCGGCGATTCGCATGGCAGCAGAAAGCGCGAGCCTGCGCGCGCACGTCGCGGCTTGAGCGAAACGGTCGAACCGCTTCGCGACGTCATCGCGCGTCACGGGCTCAGTGCCAGCAAGTCGCTCGGGCAGAATTTCATCCTCGACCGGCAGCTCTTGGCGCGGGTGGCTGCCATTCCCGGGCCGCTGCAGGGCCAACGAGTCTATGAGGTAGGACCAGGGCCGGGTGGATTGACGCGCGCCCTGCTCGACGCGGGCGCATCGGTTGTCGCGGTCGAGCGTGACCGGCGTTGCATTCCCGCTCTCGCCGAGCTGCAGCAGCAATTCGGCGACAAGCTGGCGATTATCGAAGGCGACGCCCTCAAAGTCGACGAGCCCGCGGTGGCCGGTCAAGGAGCACACGTCGTCGCCAACCTGCCTTACAATGTCGGCACGGCCTTGCTGCTCAAATGGCTCGGGGGCGACTGGCCGCCATGGTGGCAGTCACTGACCCTGATGTTCCAGAAAGAGGTTGCCGAGCGGCTCGTCGCCGAACCTGGAAGCGAGGCCTACGGGCGGCTGTCGATTGCCGCCCAGTGGCGTTCGCGGCCGCGGATCGCGTTGACCGTCAATCGCTCGGCCTTTGTCCCGCCCCCGAAGGTCACGTCGGCGGTAGTGCACATAGTGCCCACCGAGCAGCCCGATAGTGTCGATCCCAGGGTCATGGAACGACTGACCGAAGCGGCGTTCGGCCAGCGCCGGAAGATGCTGCGGTCGAGCCTCAAGGCGATGCCGCGCGCGCTAGACGCGGCCGAGCGCCTTCGCATCGACACGCAGCGGCGCGCCGAAACGCTCAGCGTCGATGAATGGATAACGCTCGCGCGAGCGCTAAGCGCTTAATTCGATTTCGGGCTTGGCGGGGCCTTGGCGGCGGCGACCGTCGGGCCGCGGCTGATCGCTCCCGATAATTGTGCAATCTGCGGGCAACCGCCCTTGCAGATCGCCTGCAGCTTCTGGAGGTTTGCCCTGGCACGGGCAGTGGCGCCCATCTCGACCATCGCCTCGCCCTGCACCGCAATCGCGTCCGGGTCATTGGGCTCGAGCGCGAGCGCTTTGTTGGTCATCCGGATCGCCTTGCCGAACAGATGCTGCTTCTCGGCGACACGGGCGATGTCGACGAAGGCACCTCGGTTGCGCGGATCGACCGCAAGCGAGGTTTCCAGCAAATCCTCGGCCTGCTCGAGCTTGCCGGCGGCAATTGCCTCGCGTGCCTGCTTCTGCAGCTCGGCGGACCTGGGCGAAATCTGGTCGTCGGTGCGCTCGCCAAGGGCCGGCGCGGCGAATGCGAGGCCGGCGGCGCCGATCAACAAGACACGGGCAAAGGATTGCATCAAAGTCTCCATCAACCTCAAACGCCTAGCACGCACGCTTCAGCCGCGCGACGAAAAATCCGTCGGTGCGATCGTGACCCGGTGTGAGCAACCGCCCAGTGCCGTCAGAACGCCCGCCCGCAATGGGCAACTCCTCACTAATCCACGATGAATGGTGAGCGAGAAAGCGTTCGATTTGCCCTGCCCCTTCGCGGGACAGCAAAGAGCAGACGGCGTAGACGAGGTGTCCGCCCGGCTTCACCAGCTCCGCGGCAATCGCGAGCAGCCGCTGCTGCGTGGCGATCACGCGCTCGAGGCGGTCGGGCGTCAACCGCCACCGTCCCTCTGGATTGCGGCGCCACGTCCCACTTCCGGAGCAAGGCGCATCTACCAGCACGACGTCGGTGGCATCGCGCCACTCGGCCAGCTCCTCCAGTTCCCTGGGCGGGCTAAGAAGCTGGGTCTCAATCCGGGCGCCGGACCGTTGAGCGCGCGGCGCCAGCTTCGAAAGCCGCGCACGATTGCTGTCCGTGGCGAGGATCGCGGCACCCGGCGCGGCCGCAGCCAGCGCAAGCGATTTGCCACCCGCCCCCGCACAAAGATCGAGTATGCGTTCGCCTTCATCAGGTTCGCACGCGAGCGCGATCAGTTGGCTGCCCTCGTCCTGCACTTCGATTAGGCCGCCCGCGAAAGCCGGATGGTCGTCGATTCGGCTATCCGCCGGGAGGCGAACGCCCCATGGGCTGAGCGAAGTGGCGGTCGCGCTTTCGAGCTGCGACAGCATTTCCTCTCGCGAAGCCCGCGCGACATTCACGCGCAGGTCGAGTGGCGCCCGCTGGAGCAGCGCATCCCATTCCTCAACGCCAACCAGCGTCGACAACTCAGGCCTGATCCACTCTGGAATTACATCGCCGGGCGAGGCCACTTCTCCCACGATGATCGGCTCAGGACCGCGCGGTTGGCCGAACATCTCGGCAAGTCCGGGCTCGTCCTCGACAAGGCCGAGCACCGCCGCACGCCCGCTTTGCGGCCTCTGGGCCGACCGGCGGATCGCACGGAACACCAGTTCGCGTACGGCCCGGCGATCCTTCGACCCGGCGTAGCGGCGCTGCTTGAAATAGCGGGTGACGATCGTGTCGGCGGGCGGCCCGTCATCGCGCGCAGACGCGATTACCTCGTCGAGGACCTCGATCGCCGCCTGAAGGCGCGCGGCGGGCGTCATCGGGTCGGGTAGTTCGGCGCCTCACGCGTGATCGTCACGTCGTGAACGTGGCTTTCCGACAGGCCGGCGTTGGTGATGCGAACGAACTTCGCCCGCGTCTGAAGCTCGGAGATCGTCGTCGATCCCGTATAGCCCATCGCCGCCTTCACCCCACCGACGAGCTGGTGGATGATATCCCGGACCGGGCCCTTGTATGGCACCTGGCCCTCGATCCCCTCAGGTACCAGCTTTAGGTGGTCCTTGATGTCCTGCTGGAAATAGCGGTCGGCCGAACCGCGCGCCATCGCGCCTACCGAGCCCATGCCGCGATAGGATTTGTAGCTTCGGCCCTGGTAGAGGAATGTCTCACCCGGCGCCTCTTGCGTTCCTGCGAGCAGCGATCCGACCATCACGCTTGATGCCCCTGCCGCGAGCGCCTTCGCCATGTCGCCGCTCGTCCGGATTCCGCCGTCGGCGATCACCGGCACGCCGTTGGCGGCGCGTGACGCCTCGATGATTGCGGTTAGCTGCGGCACGCCCACTCCCGCGACGATGCGCGTCGTGCAGATCGACCCCGGCCCGATCCCTACCTTAACCGCATCGGCGCCGGCATCGACCAGCGCTTTGGCGGCATCAGCTGTGGCGACATTGCCGGCGACCACCTGCACCGAGTTAGATACGCCCTTCACGCGCTCGACCGCCGCGGCGACATCGCGATTGTGACCATGCGCAGTATCGATGACGATACAGTCGCAGCCGGCCTCGATGAGCGCTTCCGACCGGGCAAAGCCCGCGTCCCCGACGGTCGTTGCCGCCGCTACTCGTAGACGGCCTTCGCCATCTTTGGTCGCGAATGGAGACGCTACCGACTTTTCGATGTCCTTGACGGTGATCAGGCCGACCAGATGGTTGCGATCGTCGATGACGAGAAGTTTTTCGATGCGCCGTTCGTGCAGGATCCGACGGGCAATATCCTCGCTTGTGCCCAATCCCACGGTGGCCAGATTTTCGCAGGTCATCAGTTCACTGACGGGCTGGCGCGGGTTCTCGGCGAATCGAACGTCGCGGTTAGTGAGGATTCCGCAGAGCTTGCCGGATTTGTCGACGATCGGGATGCCGCTGATCCGATGCGACTTCATCAGCTCGAGCGCTTCCGACAGCGTCTGCTCCGGGGTCATAGTGATCGGATTGACGACCATGCCGCTTTCGAAGCGCTTGACCTGCCGGACCGCGCTGGCCTGCTCTTCAACGCTGAGGTTGCGGTGAAGGACGCCGATCCCGCCCAATTGCGCAAGAGCGATGGCCATGTCGGCCTCGGTCACCGTGTCCATCGCTGACGACAGAACGGGGATGTGCAGCGGAATTTCGCGGGTGAGGAAGGTTCGCGTGTCCGCCTGGCTCGGGAGGACGGTGGATTCCAGCGGCTGCAGCAGTACGTCGTCGAACGTCAGTCCGAGAGGAATATCAGCGGTATCGGTGAGTTGGGCCATATCGGCCCATGACAGGCCAAGGGCGATTCGCCAAGTCCGGGCTCAGTTGTTCGCCCGCTCCAGCAGGCGCTGGGCGGCCTCCACATGCATGCGCTCGATCATCTCATTGTTGAAGCGCTCGGCACCGCCCCGGAATGCCGCGACCAGCGCGTTGGCGCGCTCGATTTCGGCCTCGCTCGGCGCGAATGCGCGATGGCACAGCACGACCTGGTCGGGGTGGATCAGGCTCTTCCCGTCAAAGCCAAGGCGCCGGCCCGCAGTCGCCTCTTTCGCGAAGCCCTCGGCATCGTCGAGGCTGTTGAAGACGCCATCGAACGCCGCGATGCCCGCTGCCCGCGCAGCCAGCACGATCATCTGTAGCGACGTCGAAATCGGCTCGCGAGTAACATCGAGGGGGAGCCTGAGATCGGCGCGAAGGTCGTTGGTGCCGGCAATGAGGCCGGCGCACTCGCGCGCAATTTCGGCCGCAGTCAGGACGCCGGCAGCGGTCTCGATCATCGCTAGGACAGGCTTGCCGGCAGTCTTGCCTACTTCGCCGACGAGATGCGCCGAGGCAGCGCGCGGCACGACCACCAAGTCCGCGTTGGAACGCGCTACTGCGTCGAGGTCGATCGAGTGCCACTCGGTGCCCACGCCGTTGATGCGGATCGCGACCGGCATCGGCCAAGCCTCGGCGACAGCATCGACGGCGGCATGGCGCGCGGCAGACTTGTCGTCAGGCCTCACCGCATCTTCGAGGTCGAGGACGACGAGGTCGGACCCGGCGCCGCGCGCCTTGGCGATGGCGCGTGGGTTAGACGCCGGAAGAAACAAAATGGACCGAACGCCGAGGAGATCGGCGCCTTTGTAGGATTTCGCTTCCGCTTGAGCCATGGCCGTCGCATCATGCCCCGGAAACGGGAGTCCGGGGAAGTAAAATGCTGACGATGTTCATGACCGCCGTTGCGGTTCTGGTGCTGCTCTACGTGATTACCGGCGTGAAGATCGTGCGCCAGGGCTATCGCTACACCATCGAGCATTTCGGACGCTTCGTCCGGGTCGCCGAACCAGGTTTCAATTATGTGACGCCCTTCTTCTACCGGGTCGGGCGGCGCATCAACATGATGGAGCAAGTCCTCGAGATCCCAGGCCAGGAGATCATCACCAAGGACAATGCGATGGTCGCGGTCGACGGCGTGGTTTTCTTCCAGGTGCTGGATGCCGCCAAGGCTGCCTACGAAGTCTATGATCTCTATGCGGCGATCACCGCGCTTTCGACGACCAACCTGCGCACCGTGATGGGGTCACTGGACCTCGACGAGACCTTGTCGAAACGCGACGAAATCAACACCAAGCTGCTTTCGGTCGTCGACCAGGCGACAGAATCGTGGGGCGTGAAGATCACCCGGGTCGAGCTGCGCGACATCCGGCCGCCGCAGGACATCGTCAACGCGATGACAAGGCAGATGAAGGCGGAGCGTGAAAAGCGTGCGGTCATCCTCGAAGCCGAGGGCATGCGTCAGTCCGCGATCCTGAAAGCCGAAGGCGAGAAGCAGGGGGCAATCCTCTCAGCCGAGGGATCGCGCGAAGCGGCGTTCCGCGAGGCCGAAGCGCGCGAACGCGCAGCCCAGGCCGAAGCCACCGCAACCAAGGCGGTCAGCGACGCGATCGAGCAAGGCAGCGGACAGGCGATCAATTACTTCATCGCCCAGAAATATGTCGAAGCGGTTGCCGAGTTCGCGCGGTCGCCCAATGCCAAGACCATCCTGTTCCCGGTGGAAGCAACCCAGTTGATCGGCACGCTGGGCGGCATCGGCGAGCTGGCCAAGGAGGCGTTCGGCGGCCAATCGAATACATCTGGGTCGGTCAAGGCCAAGGCCGTGCCTAGCGTTCCCAAAGCCGGCGAATGAACGGCATCCACCTCGATCCAGCATGGCTATGGCTTATCGGCGGCGTCGTGCTGCTGATTGCCGAACTGATCGCGCCCGGCTTTTCGCTGATCTTCATCGGCGCAGCTGGAATCGCCACTGGCCTGCTGAGCCTCGCACTGGGACTTCCCGTTGCGCTGCAGCTCGGCACGTTCGCGGTCCTTGCCTTCCTGGCTGCCCGCATCGGCGGACGGCGCTTCTATGCGTCGCGCTACGATCACAGCAGTGATCCCATGCTCAATGACCGGGTTGCGCGCATGCTCGGGAAGGTGGTGGTGGTGGTCCAGGCCGTCGACTCACATGGTGGCCGGGTGCGCGTTGGCGACAGCGAATGGTCGGCGCGGGGCGGCCCCGCCGCGGCCGGCGAGCGCGTCCGCATCGTCGACATCGACGGCAATTGCCTGAAGGTCGAGCCGGAGCATGTCCTTCCACCCGCCTAGTGAGGCCCG
>Ga0070671_100000663_pt1 | contig 24729 bp, 16 predicted proteins | sample KBSS73metaG_FD_65341 | JGI IMG/M metagenome (GOLD analysis project Ga0070671, IMG submission 65341) | Switchgrass rhizosphere microbial communities from Kellogg Biological Station, Michigan, USA - KBS S7-3 metaG | ecosystem: Host-associated > Plants > Roots > Rhizosphere > Soil ...
GCACGAGAGACTGAAGGCAGTTTTGCAGCAGCTGGTTATCCAGTTATTAGCAATTCGTCTGCTTTCCGAATGGACGAAGATGTTCCGTTATTAATACCGGAGGTAAATCACGAACATCTCGGGTTGTTGGATCGTCAACGAGACCGCTATTCAAATGGTGGTTTCATCGTTACCAATCCAAACTGCTCAACGATCATGCTCGTCATGGCGTTGGCGCCTCTTCAAGCTGCATTCGGAGTTGATGCAACTGTCGCAACGACGCTTCAGGCGCTATCAGGCGCTGGGTATCCAGGAGTTGCTTCGTTAGACATCATCGATAACGTTCTGCCCTTCATCGGTGGCGAAGAAGAAAAGATTGAAACGGAGACAACGAAAATTCTTGGCAAGCTTATCGACGGAAACATCGTCAACTCTCCCATGAAAGTTAGCGCGCAATGTCATCGGGTAAATGTTTCTGACGGTCACATGGCTGCGGTTCGGGTGAAGCTAAGTAAGAAAGCTGCGATTGAAGATCTTCACGAGGCGTTTAGTGCCTACACGTCTTTGCCTCAGCAACTTGGACTTCACACCGCGCCCGCATCGCCGGTAGTTGTGCGCGAAGAACAAGATCGTCCTCAACCGAAAGCGGACCGCGATGCCGGCGGCGGTATGACAGTCACAATTGGCAGGTTGCGACCGGATACCGTGCTCGACTATCGTTTCGTTGCTCTTAGTCACAATACCGTCCGAGGGGCAGCGGGTGCGGCAATTCTTAATGCGGAACTGCTAATTGCGCTTGGTAGGTTGTAGTGCGGTAATCCACTCGTCCGAGTCACTAAACAAATGAAAAAATTATTCGTTCTAGTCGCGCTGGCGATAGTTGTGTGTTGTGCAAACACCGGCTTATCGCAATCAATTACACCTACCGATGCGAAACCAAATGCGAAACTTGACGAACAAGTCAAAAGCTTAGTCGGTGCTTTCAAAGGTAAGGTGAGTTTGTATGCGAAGAATCTAGATACCGGCGAAACCTACGCCTTGAATGCAGACGAGCGAGTGCGGACAGCGAGCACGATCAAAATCGCTGTCATGATTGAAGCGTTTGCCCGCGTTAACGAGGGCAAAGTGAAATGGACCGATGAAGTTGTTTTGACGAAAGAAAAGAAAGTCTCGGGCTCAGGAATTCTTTTCGAGTTGTCGGATGGCCTTCATCTAACACTCCGCGACGCCGTCAATTTGATGATGATGTTAAGCGACAACACGGCTACAAATTTGGTGCTTGATGTCCTCACTACCGACGCCGTAAATGCTCGAATGGAATCCCTTGGTTTCAAAAATATAAAGATCAACCGCAAGATTGGCAGTGGCGGTGACAGCCAGGCTGGAAAAGATCCGGAAAATAAGAAATATGGTCTTGGCTTCGCGACGCCTCATGAGATGGTCTTAGTAATGGAAAAATTGGAACGCGGAGAAATCATTAGCCCCGCTGTTTCAAAGGAGATGATCGAGTTAATGAAAAGTGAGCAAGGCCGGTATGCAATTGGCCGCTCGCTCTGGGATTTGCCGATGGCGAGCAAGTATGGAGCGTTGGATCGTCTTAGAAGTGCAATCGGAATTATTTATTCGAAAAAAGGCAAAATTGCGATGGCGATTTCGTGTGACGATATGCCGAACATAATGTGGTCCGTTGATAATCCGGCGTATGTTCTTATGTCCCAACTCTCAGAAGTTTTAGTGAATGGTTTGGCCAAAGAGTAGAGAATAAGGCGCAGGACATTCTTCAGCTGTACAAAATAATGGAAAGTTTTTTGACCGTCTTCCTCTTCCCAAAACTCAAATCATAATCCTCACATTTGTTCCTCCATTCAAGAACCTCATTAATCATCCGAAAACATAAATTGTCGAATAAAAGTAATTGGATTTCTCTGCAATTAAATGGAGCGGTCTTTCTGTTCATTCGTGAATACTTGAGCACTGCAGTTCGAGCTCAAATAACCAACGGCTTGGAATAGTTTCTGCAAGTCACGAAGTGGACCTCGAGGTCAGTCCAAAAGCCATCCACAACGGGCCACCACTTCGAACGTCTACAAGCGATCAGCTATCCAAAAACTCGTACACGTCTTTCAAGACGCGCACGAACTTCCATCGGAGGACTCAATGAATACAGTTAGACCATCCCTTAGAAAGGGACTTGCGTACATCAGCGTGCTCTTAGCAGTGCTCGCGATGGCGAGTGTTGCTCTTGCGCAAGCCGGTTCTTCTTCTGTTCGAGGAATCGTTAACGACTTGCAAGGTCGGCCTGTGGCAGGCGCCACAGTTTCGCTCATTGACGAACAGAAGAACTTCAACCGAACTCAAACGACCAACGACAGTGGTAGTTATGTGTTCACAGCTGTTCCCCCAGGTTCCTATCGTATTGATGTTGAAGCTGCCGGTTTCAAAAAGTCATCAATTTCAGAAGTCCAGGCATTGGTCGACACTCCTACAACTCGCGACGTAGTACTTGAAGTTGGTAGCGTTTCGGAAACCGTTAGTGTAACGGCAGGTGGTGATGCCGCTATCAATACCACTGATGCCACCATCGGCAACACCTTCGAATCACGTCGAATTACCGAACTGCCGCTCAACGCCGGCAACGTTGTAGGCCTGCTATCGTTGCAACCGGGCGTGACACGTACTGGCTTCGTTAATGGTGGCCGTTCCGATCAAGCAAACATTACGCTCGACGGCGTCGATGTTAATGAACAACAGAACGGCCTTGATGTTGTTACCAATCAGGCGTTCTCAAGTGTGCTTCGAGTGATGCGAGATTCAGTCCAAGAGTTTCGCGTCGTCACTACAAATCCGAATGCAGACACTGGCCGCTCCTCCGGTGCGCAAGTTTCCCTCGTGACAAAATCAGGCACCAACGACTGGCATGGTTCACTTTTCGAATATCATCGCAACACAGTAACCAGCGCCAATGATTTCTTTAACAACAAGGCCGGCCGCTTTGTTGCCAGTGATCCGCAAGTTCTGAGCGGCACTGCAAATGTCGGCGATCCCAGATTGCCTCGTCCGCCACTACTTCGAAATTTCTTCGGTGGTTCAGTTGGTGGACCAATCAAACACGATCGCGCGTTCTTCTTTTTTGCTTACGAAGGTTTTCGTGAAGCGACTTCGACACAGGGACTACAGGTCGTTCCATTGCAGCACGTAGGGCAGGGAATTATTCGTTACAAGACGGCGAGTGGCGCGAGCGATTCGTCGTGCCCAGCCGGAACTCCGTCGGGCTTTAAGTGCTTGAATGTCGCGCAAATCAATGCAGCTTACCTCGCAGCAAACGGAGTCACGCCCGGAGTAAACCCAGTAGCGCTCAGTTACCTAGCCGACAAAACCCGCAGGTATGTCGCCAACGATACGACCGTTGGCGATGGCATCAACACAGGTGGTTATCGTTTCAACGCTCCAACGCCCACGGACTACGACACGTACACAGCGAAATTTGATTTCAACTTGACGGACCGCCAAACCTTGTTCGTCCGCGGTAACTATCAAAATGATCAGATTGGACAGGCTCCAACATTCCCCGATGCTCCGGCACCATCAATCTGGTATCACCCGAAAGGATTTGGGGTTGGCCATTCGTGGACTGTGTCGAACAACTTCATCAACCGATTCACGTACGGTCTCACGCGTGCAGCTTTTACACGTCAAGGCGATCAAACGGCGAATAACATTCAATTCCGTTTCATCTTCAACCCGCTTCTTACGACTGCACTTACTCGAGTTACGCCCGTGCATAATTTTTTGGACGATCTCACTTGGGTCAAGGGCAATCACACGCTGCAGTTTGGCGGAAACGTTCGCCTCATCAAGAACACTCGCCAGTCGTTCCAGAATTCATACGACGTGCTGACAACGAACCCGTCGGGCTACAACGCCTCGTCCGCTGTGCTCACTTCCGGGGGAGCGGACGCGTCTGGTGCCCCGATATTCGGTGATGTTGCGAGCAGTTCATTGACCCCGCTACGTAACATACTGTCCGCAGTGATCGGTCGTTTCTCCCAGTACACCGGGAACTTCCTCTATGACCAGAGTGGACAGATCTTGCCGGCAGGTTCGTCGGCCGATCGAACCTTCGCTACGCAAGAGTATGAAGTCTACTGGCAGGATCAGTGGCGCATGAGATCCAACTTGACGCTCACTTATGGTGTGCGGTGGGGAACTTCGACGCCAGTGTATGAAGTAAATGGATTTCAAACTCAACCGACCGTAAGTCTCGGTGGCTACTTCGAACAAAGGAAGGCCAGTGCAAATGCGGGCGTACCTTTTAACGATCCAATCTTTATCGATTTGTCTGGCAAAGCGAATAACCGTCCAGGTTTCTATCATCAAGACTGGAACAACTTCGCTCCCGTTCTCGCGGTGGCTTGGTCACCGAACCTACCGGACAATTTCTGGGGCAAATTGATCGGTCGAGAAGGAAAAGCTGTCATTCGCGGTGGTTTTCGTACCAGCTACGATCGCATCGGCAGTGCGCTGGCAGTCAACTTCGATTTGAACAATCAACTTGGTTTCTCGTCTGCAATTACTCTCCCAGTGAATACCTACAACGTCAGCACCAAACTTGCGCCGTTATTCACGGGAGGAGATCAAGACGTGCGAACACTTCCGGGTATTGCCGGCTTGTACAGCAACACAATCTCATTCCCACTCAACCAGCTCCCGAACGGTGCGGAACGAATTGAGACGTCACTCGACGACACGATCACCACGCCGGTGAATTACAGCTACAACGCTTCCTACGCTCGTGAAATTGGGAAGGGCTTATCGATTGAAGCGAGTTACGTAGGTCGCTTCGCTCGTAATCTTTTGGCTCAACGCGACATCATGCACTTCAACAACCTGCGCGATGTGAAGTCGGGTCAGACTTTTTACGAAGCGATGCATGCCTTGATTGATCTCCGGTACGCCGGAGCTCCGATAACGGGAGTGTTGCCAATCCCGTTCTTCGAGAATGTACTGCCGGGAATCGCCGGAACCTTCTCAGTTCTCGGTGTGAACCGTGCTTTGACTGCAACGCAAAGTGCGTATCGTCGAATCGCTTTGCCATCCGTGGGAGGAACGAACGTCACCGACTATACGTTCCTTCAGTCGGGCGCAAGGTGGGACGACAAGCCGGCTTCAATTTTCAATAACACGTTCGTGAATCCGCAGTACGCAGCCCTGAATACCTGGTCTACGTTTGGGATTTCGAACTACAACTCAGCGCAAGTGAGTGTGCGACAACGTTTGTCGAACGACATAGTTTTCGACTTCAACTATACGCTGTCGCACTCGCTTGATGACGCGTCGGGACTGCAGAACGCAGGAAACTTTGCGGCGTCGTCCTTAATCTTCAACCCGTTGAATCCGGAGTTGAATTATGCAGACTCTGATTTCGATATTCGTCACAACATCACCGCCAACTGGCTGGTCGGTTTACCTTTCGGTAAAGGACGAAAGCTCTTTAGCGGTTCAGGCAAACTTGCGAATGGAATTATCGGTGGTTGGGATTTGACTGGCATCTTCCGGTGGAATTCCGGATTACCGGCTGGTCGACCCTTCGCGTTCCAACGTTGGGCCACCAACTGGCAGGTCTCGTCGGGAATGGTTTCAGTTCGTCCAGTGCAAACGTCTCCTGGAGACTTCAATGGCGAACCAAATCTGTTCTCGGATCCTCAGTCTGCTTTCCTGAGTTACCGGGATCCGATGCCGGGTGAAGCCGGAGATAGAAACATCCTTCGAGCTCCGGGTTACTTCACTCTCGACGCGGGACTCCACAAAACCTTTAAGATGCCTTGGGAAGGGCAGGCTCTTACTTTCCGCTGGGAAGTCTTCAACGTAACCAACACCCAGCGCTTGACCGGCTTCAACGGGACTGGATTTACAACTGACCCCTTTATTCTTGGTGGGCAAGCGCCGGTTGGCTTCGGCAACATGACCCTGACGCAGCCTCCTCTTGGTGAAACAAAAGCGGGACGCATTATGCAGTTTGCGCTCCGTTACACGTTCTAACGTCGCACTCAGCGCATGTGGAAACGGACAGCGGATTTCGGTCCGCTGTCTTTTTTTGCAACTGCGGATTTCTCAGAAAAGGTATGGTTTGGGCGTTCTAAGTCAAACCCAGATGAAGCTCTTACTTGGAGCACAGCCTCTTTGGTCCTCCACGATCCTACAGATTTCTTCAAAATTCTGAATTCACTTTCTGAAGTTTTGTATATAATGCCGCATTGAAATCACCCCTTATCGCCCGTACGCACAAGAGATCACGGAATCTGTAACTCACGCGTGGGCTACAAAGTGTTGGAACAATAAGTGCGTTCTCTAATAGAAGTTTCTGTCCAAGTCCAGTAACACGTCAGTCTAATCGGGAAATAACATCTGCTCAGATGATCTCTAAGCTGAGACATGAACGCCTACCCATCTTTCGGAGGAACCAATGAAACGATATAGCTATCTCAGGAGAGAACTTTGTTTGCTCGTCGGTTTGTTCGTCCTGCTCAGCGTTGGGAGTATGACGGCCCTTGGCCAAAGCAGTACATCCTCAGTGCGCGGAACGGTTGGGGATCCGCAAGGAAAGGTTGTGAGTGGCGCGACGGTGACCCTCACCAACACTGAAACGAATGCGGCGCGCAATACGACGACGAGCGACAGCGGAACCTACGTTTTTGAGCAGGTCACGCCCGGTCCCTACAGCATCGACGTACAGGCCACTGGTTTCAAGAAAGGCATCGTTACCAATGTTCAGGCGCTGGTCGCGAAGCCTACTGAAGTGAATGTACAGCTCGAACTTGGGGCAGTCACTGAGTCAGTGACAGTCGTATCGACTGCAAACGAGGTTTTACTAAATACTCAGGATGCATCCTTGGGAAATAACTTTGTCACCCAGCAAATTGGACAGCTTCCTCTTGAGGCGCGAAACGTCGCAGCATTGTTGACGCTTCAGCCGGGCGTCACCCGCGAAGGGGCAGTAACCGGCTCACGCGCTGACCAGGCAAACGTGACGCTCGACGGTGTTGACATTAATGAGCAGCAGTCTAACCAAATTGGCAGCACCAGCAGTAGTGACGCGGCCACGCTGAGCCCTGGCACCAATACAGTGCTGAGGTTGAATGCCGAAGCAATTGACGAGTTCCGCGTTGTAACAGCCAATGCCAACGCTCAATTCGGTCGCTCATCGGGTGCGCAGGTCTCGCTCGTTACGAAAGGTGGTACTAACGACTTTCACGGAGCACTTTTCTGGTTTCACCGTCCCACAATCCTTTCGGCGAACGATTTCTTTAACAACCGTGCCGGCAGCTACGGACCGACTGATACGCAGGTCCAACAGGGTATAGCTAAGGTTGGGGACCCAAGGGTTCCCCGTCCTGCGCTAATCCGCAATACATTCGGTGGCGCTCTCGGTGGCCCAATCGTTCCTGACAAAGCTTTCTTTTTCTATAGCTACGAGGGGCGCACCGACCGCAGTGCGCAAACCGTCCTCCAGCGAGTGCCTCTGCCGACTATGGGTCAAGGCAACCTGAGGTTCGCAAATGCGTCGGGAGGCGTCACAACTTTCAATCCTGCGAACTTCGCATCCGCGTTTCCGTTACTTGGGGGTACCAACCCTGTAGCGCTTCAGGCGTTGGCTGCTGCTTCTGCAAAATATGTGGCTAATGACTTTGGCAACACTGGCGACAGCTTTGTTAATTCAGCGGGGCAGTTAGTGCTGCTCAATACAGCCGGTTACCGTTTTAATGCGTACCTGCCGAGCAATTTCAATTCACATGTCGGTCGGTTCGACTACAACCTCACTTCCAAGCAACAGCTGTTCGCTCGAGTTAACGTCAATCATGATACGATCGCTGGCGTTCCCGCCTTCCCAGACACACCGCGGCCAGACACCTGGTCTCATCCATGGGGTATCGCTGTGGGTCATACCTGGACCATCAGCGACCGGTTCGTCAATAACTTCCGCTACGGCTTGACCCGCGAAGCATTTACCACTCTTGGTGATTCCTCGAAGAATGAGATCTACTTCCGCTTCGTATTCTTCCCGGTCAACGATTCGCGCACTTTGAAGCGCGTGACGCCGACGCATAACTTTACAGACGATTTCTCTTGGGTGCGCGATAACCACACCATACAGTTCGGCGGGAACGTCCGCATTGTCCGCAACGATCGAACCGCATTTGCCGGCGCATTTGATACCGCGTACTCAAATCCGTCAGGCTACACGTCCGGTTCACTGCTTTCCACGCCGATTACGAGCTTCTTCGCTGGCACCCCAAACGCAGCAGCAGGCGGTCAGACTTCCGTTATTCAGAATGCGGCCTCGGCGTTGCTCGGCCGACTCACGAGTTGGAACGCAAGGCAGACCTACGACAAGGAAGGCAAATTGCTCCCGGGGGGAACACCGACAACGCGCGAATTCGCTACCGAGGAATACGAAACGTATGCGCAGGACGTCTGGAAGATTGGATCGGCCTTCACGCTCACATACGGTCTGCGTTACAGCCTCAGCCGCCCGATCTATGAGACAAATGGTTACGAGACGAAGCCGAACATCGCGCTGTCGGATTACTTTCAACGCCGTATCGACGCCTCGGCTAAAGGACAGAACTATTTCGAACCGCTTCTGATGGATTTGTCGGGCGCGGCTAACGGTAAGTCTTCCATGTATCCATGGGATAAGAATAACTTTCAGCCGCGCATCGGCATTGCATGGTCACCCAACTTCAAGACTGGTCTCCTGCACAGCATGTTTGGCGAGAACGGAAGGTCTGTAGTCCGTGGTGGGTTTGCCATGACCAACGACTTTCTTGGACAGCAACTCGCGACCCGATTCGATGGACTGAACTCGCTAGGTTTCCTCTCGACTCTCAACAGTCCGTTCAGCTTCTGTAATACCACGACTCACCCGTGTCCACTCTTCACTGGGTTTGATCAACCAGTGGATACGTTCCCTCTCGTGGCACCGGCGATCGAAACTAGTCTGACCTTCCCGCGGCAGCGCCCCGCAGACATGGCGCTCGTCATCGAAACGTCGCTGGATGAGAGGATCAAGTCGCCGACTAATTACATGTGGAACGTGACCTTCGAGCGCGAACTGCCGAAAGGGTTAGTGATCCAGGCATCGTACATCGGCCGCTTGGGACGTAATTTACTCGTATCGCGCGACGTGATGATGCCGAACAATTTAACGGATCCGAAATCGGGGATGGACTGGTACGCCGCCGCAGGGATGATCGAAGACATTCGGCGCAATCTGGCTTTACAGGGAATTACTTCGGCGTCTCCAACGGCGACGATCCAGGCAGCCTTTAACAATCTTCCAACCATTCCGTTCTTCGAGAACTTGTTTGGGACGGTTCCTAACTTTGCCGTCAATATGGTGGGCGGCAGCCGTACAAATACTTACGGCATCAACAATGCAACCAAATCTGTCTTCGGTGATGCTTTCTTCTTTAATACCAACGACTGGACCACGACGCAAGCCGATATTGATTTCTCGCTGCTGGGCGAAGGGCTGCCGCTCAAGTTCTACCAACCTCAATATGGCGCGCTGTCATCCTTCTCCACAGTTGGCAACTCCGAATACCATGGTGGAACACTTTCAGTCCGAGAGCGGCTCGGAGAGTCACTGACCTTCGACTTCAATTACACACTGTCCAAATCTATGGATGATGCTTCAGGTCTGCAATCCAGCGGCAGCTACGGCGGCGCGTTCATTCTTAATCCGCTTCGGCAGCACGATAGTTGGGCCGTATCGGATTTCGATGTTCGCCACATCATTAACTTCAACTCTCTGTGGCAACTTCCGATGGGTCGCAACCGCTGGCTATCGTTTGGAGGAAACAAAGTTGCCGACGCAGTTCTGGGCAACTGGCAGCTTTCGAGCATCGTGCGTTGGAATTCAGGCTATCCGATCGGCGCACCTTTTGATGCGACCACATGGGCAACAAACTGGAACGTGCAGAGCTACGGCGTACGCGTTCGTGACGTGGAGGCGTGCCCGACGCGCGGAGATACCCAGCCGCCGCGGCTGTTTGGCTGCGATCCCAAACAGGCGTACCAGAGCTTCCGCAATGCCAAACCGGGCGAAACCGGCGATCGCAATGTGTTCCGTTTGCCTGGTTACTTCACGCTCGATATGGGAGTTACGAAGTCGCTCAAGATGCCTTGGAATGAAAACCACAAGCTTGAACTTCGTTTTGAGGCATTCAACCTGACCAACACACAACGCATGGGCGGAATACTGGCAACACGTGACGGTTATGGTTTGGTGGACATTCCCCAGACCTCCCCGGCTCCGACGAACTTCTCCAACTTCGTCTCGATTCAAGGAAACCGCCGCACGATGCAGTTTGGCTTCCGTTACGCGTTCTAGCGCGTAGCGATTTCAATTACCGCACCAGGTCGGAGGACTTCAAGCGGGCTGTTGCTCAGGCTTCCAGCCCGCTTCCCATTTTCGTGAAGCTCCCGAACACCTTCGCGCACAGTTACTGCTGACTACCGCGAACATGAATCGCGCGCGCAAAAGGGAAATACGACCAACCATTCGTCGCATCAGGTCGACGCTTCTTGCCTTTTTTTTCCTCATCGTTCAAACAGTTCCAGGACAAGGTCAGGGTGGGGGCCACACCTTGTTTGGCGATCTCCAGGTTGATGAGACAAATGTCCAAGAAGTCGTGCCGCTCAGCTTCGAAGTCATGTTATACACCGAGAGTGGAACACTGCTCGGTCGGCAGACGGTTACAAACAACAGCCGCTATCGGTTTCTCGATGTAGCTAACGGTCGTTACGACGTCGTCGTTGAAGTTGAGGGTTCGGAGGTCGCTCGTGTCCGCGTTTTGGTGCAATCGGCGTACAAGACTGATTTTCGTCAGGACATTCATCTTGTATGGAGGGGGAGGGCGACTCATCGCCAGCGGCCAAAACCACAGACGGTCTCAGCAGCTGATTTTTACGACCGCGCCGGCAAGAATAAATCGCTCTTTGAGAAAGCGCAGCGATTGCTCGACAACCATCGATACCGTGAGGCATCTCCTCTACTACAAGAAATTGTTGAGATCGATCCTTCAGACTTCCAAGCCTGGACTGAATTGGGCACAGCGCATCTCATGGGTGGCGAATTAGATGATGCGGAGAAAGCGTATCGCCGAGCGATTGAAGAGAGACCTACTTTCGCACTTGCACTTCTAAATCTCGGACGTCTTCTGATAACGCAAAAGAGGTACGGCGAATCGATTGATCCTCTCAACGCCGCAACTCAAGCGCGTCCCGATTCCGCCGACGCCCATTTCTTGCTGGGCAAGGCATATCTGAAAGTGAAGCAGGGCTCAAAGGCGGTTCCCCATCTCAATGAGGCGATACGCTTAGACCCGCAAGGCAAAGCCGATGCACATCTGCTGCTTGCGGCTCTTTACGACGCCGCCGGGCTCAAAGATCGCGCCGCCACCGAGTACGAACAGTTTCTGATCAAGCGCCGGGATTACGCTGATCGGAAAAGACTGCAACGTTACATATCGGAGCATAGGAAGCCGTCACTGCCGGTGAACGAGGAGGATTAACATGCGAAACACATCAAAGCTAACTGCGAATCAGCGGCAGCGCGTTTCCGCTCTGCACCGGTTGGTGATGACTGTGCTTCTTATACCGGCATTCTGCTCACTGGCGGCTGCACAACTCGATCCAATCCGAGAGCGGGGGGTTCATACACTGTACGGTGATATTAAAGTGGAGGCGGAACCTAATACCGAGTCGGTAAAACCGCTTAGCCTGGAAGTGCAGCTCTACATTATCAACGGAACGCTCGTTGGAACTCAGACTGTCGCCGCTAACGGACGGTATCGCTTCATGGAGTTACGGAATGGCGAGTACGATGTCGTTGTGTTGTCTGAAAACGCTGAAGTAGCGCGTGTGCGTGTCCGGGTCGACGCCGTTTACAAGAATGATTTCCGGCAGGACATCACTCTTGAGGCGCGTGCGAATCGCCGAACAAACAAAGCGGCAACCGTTTCTGCATCGGATGTCTACGAAAGGACACCAGCGAACAAGAGTCTTTTTGAAAAATCCCAGAAAGCTGTTGACGAAAAGAAATATGATGAGGCTCGCGATCTCCTGGGCCGATTGGTTGCGGCAGACGCGAAAGATTTCCAGGCTTGGACAGAACTCGGCACAGTGCATTTGCTAGTCAACAATTACGAGGAAGCGGAAAAAGCGTATCGCCACGCGATCGAAGATCGACCGACTTTCACGCTGGCGTTGCTTAATTTAGGACGGCTGCTTTCGGTGCAGAAGAAATTCGAAGCGGCGATCGAGCCATTGACCGAAGCAGTCAAGTCGTCGCCGAGTTCAGCAGATGCTAACTTCCTCCTAGGTGAAGCGTATCTGCAGATCAAGAAAGGATCCAAAGCTGTTCCCTACCTGGCTGAGGCGACAAAGCTTGGAAAACCCGAGGCGCACCTCAGGCTCGCAGCTCTTTACAATGCGGCGGGCGTGAAAGACAAAGCGGCAAACGAATATGAGCAGTTTCTAAAGAAGGTGCCGAATTACCCGGACAAAAAGAAGCTCGAGGAATACATCACCGCAAACAAGAAACCGTAATAGCCTGGTCCATAGGGTCCTTACTTTCCAATTCCAGTTCGGAGTGTTCCACCAATGATGCCAAAACAGCGTCTTATCGCTCTAAGTGTAGTTCTGCTTCTAGCTCTCACTTGCTTCCCATGGCGTGCAGAAACTAGGCAATCACAGGATTCAGATGTAGTTGCGATTACAAACGCTACTTTGATCGACGGTTCGGGCCGCACTCCTCTTAGTGATTCCGTTGTCGTTTTCAAAGGCGACATGATCACTGCAGTTGGTCGTCGCGCTAAAGTGAAGATTCCAGCGAACGCACGCATCATCGACGCAAAAGGAATGGTTGTAGCACCCGGTTTTATCGATACTCACAATCACTCCGACCGCGGACTCTTCGAAGAGCCGACTGCTGCCACACAGGTGTCGCAGGGGATCACTACTATATCGATCGGTCAGGATGGCGGCTCACCTTTTCCAATTGGTGAGTACTTCGCCAAACTCGAACGTGAACCAGCAGCACTGAACGTCCTAACGTTTGTTGGTCACGCCACCGTTCGAGCGAAGGTCATGGGTGACAACACGAATCGTCATGCCACCCCAGAAGAGATAGAGAAGATGAAAGCGTTAGTCGATCAGGGAATGCGCGATGGCGCCTTTGGATTGTCGTCCGGTCTTGAATATGAAGTAGGCAAACCTTCAACAACGGAAGAGTTAATTGCGCTCGCAACTGTGGCCGGCCGCTATCATGGGATCTATATCAGCCATGTGCGCGACGAGGCCGATAAAGTCTTCGACGCATTCAATGAACTCATCCGGATCAGTCGAGAAGGCAAGCTGCCCGCGCAGGTTTCACATATTAAGTTAGGGACCGTCGGAGTCTGGGGCCAATCTCGTGAAGCTGTTGCCCTCATCGAAAAAGCGAGAAAGAGTGGGGTAGACATAACGGCAGACTGTTATCCATACGATGCCTGGAGTTCAACTATTCGTGTATTGATTCCGAGTGGACGCCACGAGGATCCAGTTGATGTCGCTCGTGGATTGTCGGATGTAGGTGGGCCAGCAAACATTACTATCGTTAGCTGTCGAGCTCACCCAGACTATGAATTCAAAACCATGGAAGCGATTGCGAAGAGTCAGAACATCACTCCAGTCGAACTCTACATGCGCATTGTTAAGGACGGCGGCGCGAGCGTTGTCTGTCACTCGATGAAAGATTCGGACATTCAGACTTTCTATCAACAACCGTGGGTGATGGTTAGTAGTGATGGAGGTGTCGGTTCACGACATCCGCGAGGCGCCGGTACTTTCACCCGCGTGTTGGGCCAGTTCGTACGGGAACGACATTGGTTTGCATTACAGGAAGCAGTTCGAAAGATGACGTCGTTGCCGGCATGGCGACTCGGCTTAAAAGATCGAGGACTTGTGAAGCCCGGTTTCAGATCAGATCTAGTTATCTTTGATCCAGCGACGGTTGTTGATCGAGCAACGTTTGAGCAGCCGCAATTGATCTCAACCGGTATCAGCAGAGTTTTTGTAAACGGAAAAGAAGTGTGGAGTGACGGAAAGGTAACTGGAAATCGGCCAGGTTGGGTGCTGCGCCACACAGCAAAGGTGAGCTAAGTTTTGTGACAGGTCTTTACTTACTCCGCGCTGAGAAAGTCGGAGGTAGCGCAGCGGAAGTTTATTGAGACGCCGATAATAAATACCGTCCGAAGCTTAGGTCGCCGTTTTTGATCAAATAAAAATCCTGCACTGACAATCCGCGCTCGAGTGCTTCGGTAAACGCCTCGCGCGAGGCCACTCGCCAAAAAAGCGCGAGCTCGAGTTCCTCCTTTACCAGCTGATTGAAATTCGCCGGTATATCCAGAAATACCTGCGGCTCATCGCTAGCGGATCTCACGGGAGAACGATCCTCACCGATCGTCAAAACTTTGCTGCAGTCAGCGTGAAGCTGCTTCTCATCTACAACTCCCAAACGTTCGCAAACGTGTTGACTATTGAGTTGCCAAGTCACCCAAAGACGATCTGTTCCTGTGCTATGTAAGAAGCTAGTGGTCTCACCGTAGAAGTTCACTATGTAACGATCAGAAGTTACGCCTAGCTTTCCGAAATTTAGATTGGCATTCAACGCCTGGAGAGGATCGAAGGTCCATGTGATGGTATCGATTCCTTTTTGTAATGCCGCGGCACGTTGGGCCATCTTTAATTGAAAACCCAGGCGTCGCGCACGGTAAGCGGGTTTGACTGCTAACATATCGGAGTGAAGGAACGATCGTCCGTCCTTGTAACCGGGGAACGCGAACGAGAAACCTACCAACTCTGCACCGTCAAAAGCACCCAGCAGAACTCCTCCAACAGCTTTGATGGGAATCATTGCCAGTCCAGGCAAAACCTCCAGATCCTCAACGCCCCAAATCTCTTTTTGGAGTTGCTCAACTTCTGTCATCTCCGACAGTTCGTCGATCTCTCGTATAGTTATTCCTTCAAAGTTTTGATTCATTCAGAGAGTGATGATTCACATGAGTCCGCTGATGAGCTGCTTGAGCCAATTCATGTCAATTGGCTTGGTGACGTAGGCGTCGATCCCCGACTCCTTTGCACCCGAACGAAAGTCAGTTTCCTGGTGGGCGGTGACGGCGATGATCAAAACATTTTTCAATGCGTCATTCTCTCGAATTAGCTTCGCGGCCTTGAAACCATCCATGACTGGCAGACTCAGGTCCATCAAAATGATGTTGGGAGACTCTTCTTTCGCTACCTCAACAGCCCTTTGACCATCTTCGGCCTCTATGACAATAAAACCGTTTTGCTCAAGGTCGAGACGCATGAAGAGCCGTGCATCTTCACTATCTTCGACGAGCAACACCTTGAGATCTTTAAGATCTTTTTCTTCCATGGACAGCCAGCTTTTGTTAGAGGTTCCGCGATGCTGTTTTTATTTCAGCTTGAAGAGAACTCGAATTTTTTGACTCGTTCGACTCTATGACCCGCGTAAACCTTGTGTCAAGACGAAGTAACGGAGCAGTTCGGCGCGGGATTATCATTCACCGCGGGGCGTTAGCCCGGTGACGCGCAAAGGGAATGGGTTAGCGAACCCTTTCAATGGTTTACCATCACAGAGATGATTGGGAGTCTGAAGCAAAGCCAACCGTATCGACCGACTTTTTTCATGGAAACAAATTCAGAGTTCCCGTCGTTAGAATCCCCAAGAAGTAATTTCATCCCAACTGAGGTCGTGGCCATGAAGCGAATCGTGATTCTCGTTGCTCTCGTGCTTGTTGCTGGTATCGCCGGAATTGTTCGATCACACACAAAAACCGGGGATTTTGACAAGCTCGTTTCCCACAACGCCGCTGCGGACCAGCGCCAAGAAATCCGTCAAAGTTTTCAGCTGTCTCCAGGGGCTTCGGTTGAGCTGGCTAACATCAACGGTGCGATAAAAATCGAAACTTCTGAAACGACAACCGCCGATGTCTATGTAGAGCGACTCGGAGCTAGCCAGGAAGCATTGAGCCGGCGGAAGATTCTGATTGAAGCCGACTCCAACAGTCTTCGCATTCATGGTGAAAAAGGGGAAGTTAACTTCATCGAGCGAATGTTCGGGTCCAATCCTTCGGAACGAATTACCTTGAAACTACCCCGGCAAGTCGCTTTGCACACGAAGGGTGTAAACGGCTCGGTCACAGTTGGCGAGATTAATGGACCAGTGGATGTTCGTGGAGTAAATGGTAGGGTGCAGATTGCGGGCACTAACGGCGCCGCCGAGTTTAAAGGAATCAATGGAAACATTTCGCTGGGTTTGAAACAGGTCAATACAGAAGGCGTAAATTTAGGCGGCATCAATGGCAACGTTGATTTGCAGTTGATGCAGGGTCTCAATGCAGACTTTGATGCGCATGGAATTAACGGCGCTGTTGTATCAGACTTGTCGGACGTGATGATCGACAGAAGTAAGCGCGGCAGCTATTCGGGTCGAATTGGAAATGGTGGGTCACCGATCACTGCGAAGGGAATAAACGGCAACATTAGGTTCTCCCGGTCAGCAATGTCTTCAAACCCGTCTGATTCAGACAGTAAAGACTTGTCTTCAAGCGACAAAAAGAACTAACCAACTCCGACATGATCCTCACTCATGTCATTTCTTAATTTCGGACATGCAATGTTGAGGCTGGGATATTCCTTCCAATCTTTGTAATCGTAGTGCCACCAGCGCTGAATGGTTACAACTGCATCAAGACTCCCGCACTACTCTTGTTTTACTAAATAGCCCCGAACTATTTACTATGCCTTACCATGACTTTCCCTCAAACGAATAAAACAAATCTCAAGCGGTTAGCGAAGCGTGGCCACTTTGATCGCGAAACTGTTTACGCGATCCTTGATGAAGGATTTATCTGCCACGTGGGCTTCGTTGTTGATGGTCAACCCTTTGTCATTCCAACCGGCTACGCGCGTGTCGATGACCAACTCTTTGTACACGGATCCCAGGCCAGCCGAATGTTGCGCACACTCTCAAACGGAGTCGATGCTTGCGTTACGGTTACTCTTGTTGATGGTCTAGTACTAGCTCGGTCGGCGTTTCATCATTCGATCAATTATCGCTCGGTAGTCGTATTTGGACGTGCGACTCTGGTTGATGATCCTGTGCAGAAAAACGCGGCACTCGTCGCGTTTTCTGAACAAGTCGTAAAAGGTCGTTGGAACGATGTCAGGGAACCCAACGAAGCGGAACTGAAACAGACAAGCGTTCTGTGTCTACCTTTATTAGAGGTTTCAGCAAAGGTGCGCACTGGTCCACCTATCGACGACGAGGAAGATTATGTATTGCCGACCTGGGCCGGAGTGATTCCTTTGCGCCTACTGGGGGGCGAACCAATTAGTGATCCGCGTCTGCCGGACGGGATCGATGCGCCTGGCTATGCAAGAAATTATCGGAGAGGAAAGTAGCTCCAGGGAGCTTTGCAGGAAAGCGGTAATTATTGTGGGATCGGGTCAGTACCGGGAGCGGTAGCGACCTGGTCCGTGATCGGCATCAATAGACATGAAGTATTTTTGACTCTGATGGTTGGGCCATGTCGCTACCGCTCCCGGTACTGACCCGATCAAAGTGCGATTCGTACTTTTGAAGTAAAGCCACTCCCGGGAACTTAGTTCTTCGCATTTTGCGCTTTGTTCGATAGCCGCGAACTCGTTGAACACGAGGTGCGACGCAAAGTACAAAGCTCAAAGCACCAAGCTCAGAACGAATCTTTAAGCCGTCTTCGGCGCCGCTAGGTACCACACATTATCAAAAGGATCCTTCACCCACGCACTGCGATCCCCGTAGTCCTGGTCCGTCGGTGGTTTCATTGAAATCCCGCCAGCCTTAACAGCCCTTTCGTACATTGCATCCACATCCTTCACATACATGTATATCGCTGTCGGTAATGGTTGCGAAGGATGCCGAGCTTCGCCAAGCTCAATCACTGAATCACCGATTTGCACTTTTGCGTGTTCGATAAAACCTTCTGCTGTCGCGGAACGCATCAACTCAGTTCCACCAAAAGCATTAGTGACGAAGTCGATGAAACTTTGGGCGCCAATCGGATGGAAATACACCGTCACTGTGCGCAAGTCTTTAGCAATCTCCTGCAATGGCACAAATGTCGTAGCGATATACCAGCGATTGCCACTTATATCTTCCACTCCTGCCCCGCGTTCTCCATACGGTTGATCCATCGGCTCCATCACCGACGTAGCGCCTGCTTCGATCGCACGGCGATAAGTATCATCGACGTCAGGGACATACAGGTGAATAGCAGTTGGCATCGCTTCGATGTGCTCAGCCCCGCCAACCATCACTATCGAATCTCCTATATTGAGCTCAGCATGAATTCCGCCGGCTGATCCCGTGGTGCGAAACTTCTCCGTAGCGCCAAATGCTTGCGTCAAGAAATCAATGAGCTCAGCCGGTTGTTTGACGGTGATGTAAGGAGTGACGGTGTGGACACCTGCGGGCTTCGTGTCAGCAGTTGATTCACTCGATCGATCATCAGAATCTTTGCTCACGTTTTGTTCCCACCATTCGTCCATTCCCCGCTGTAGCTCTTCAGGAGATACGTTTTCTTTTCGCATTGAAAGGATCCATGTGTAGCCAAAGGGATCGGAGATTTGGCCTGCACGGTCGCCGTAGAACTGATCTTCGATTGGACGAACTATCTTTGCGCCGGCCGCGACTGCTCGCTCTGCAAACGCATCCACATCTTCAACCCACAGGTGCATTTTCACCGGTGAGCCGCCGACAGTCTTCGGACTCACGGCGCCATAGTCGGGATACTCGTCCGATAATAGGATGACGCCACCTGCAATCCGGAGTTCAGCGTGACCGATCTTTCCATCTGGTTCAGCAAAACGCATGCGCTCTTCGGCGCCAAACGCTTTCTTGTAGAAGTCGATTGCGGCCGCCGCGTTGTCGAAAACGAGATAGGGAGAGACGATTGGATAATCCTTCGGGATTGGATCCACTTTCATTCTTGGTGTGCTCATATTTTCCCCTTTAAACTCTGTTGCTAGTTGCTTCCTAAATTCTTCGTGCGGCAAATCTCGCAATTCCTGCGCAATCGCGACAAGACTCGCAACCGCAGGATCCTCGACGGACCAATCAATCGCTGGTTTCGCGAGTAACGCGGTTACAGCGTCGTCTAGTTGGTCAATGATTGATCGTTCAGCCATTACTATTACTCGAAATTAATTCTCGCCTAGTCGATTGCGCAGATTTTCCAGCCCGCGAAACTGAAGTTGTTTGATTGCTCCTTCGCTGCGTCCCAACTCCTCAGCGATATCGCGAATACTTTTCTCCTCTGCAAAGCGAAGCACGATTACACGGCGCTGGTCCTCGGGAAGTGTGTCGACAGCGCCAAACAGACGGGCTCGCCGTTCCACTTGTTCCAGATCCTGTGCCGCTGAACTGTCGCTCACCATTTCTACCTGATCGCCGCCTTCGCGAGTCTTACGCCTAGCCTGATCCGCAATCGCGTTCGACGCGATTCGATAAAGCCAGGCTGCGAAGGGTGTTCCACGCCATTTGAATTTTCCTAAGTTGGCTAACGCTTGTTGGAAAACGTGAGCCGTAAGATCCTGAGTTTCTGCTCGGTCACGAACTCGCCGCGCCACGTAAGCGTAAACGCGGTGAAAATTTTGTTCGTACAGCTCCGCAAAGCGGCTCGGGTCCTTTTGAGCAGCTTCGATTAGGAGCCGTTCTTCCGATTCAGTTATCTGACTCAAGTCTTAACCACGCCTCGCAGTTGTTCTACAGATAAAACTGTCGAAGTGCGAAAAGGTTATGGAATAAATTCAGAATCTGACGTTCTATTTTTTTATCGCTTCAATCAGCACTCGTCCAGTAGCTGAGCTGGGGCGGGTTACCCCGAGAATCGCGCACAACGTCGGCGCTATATCAGCCGGGGTGGCGGCATCATTGTACCGGCCCGCATTCAAACTGTTTCCCATAATTATTGTTGGAACATTCGTGTCGTAAAAGTAAGGTGAGCCGTGCGTCGCGGTAATAGTTTCCGCGAGATACTTGTAAGGTTCGGGAATCAGGACCAGATCGCCGCTTCGCGTCGGATAGAAACCATGAAGCGCACGTCGCTCGATGGGATCCGTGACCGAGGTGGTGCCGCGTTGAAGCTGAGTCCGCGTGAAGTAACGTTCAATGCCGGGCACAGTTAATGCTGCTTCACCTGCGAGTTGGGTTATCTCGTCCAAGCTCACGCCATCACGTTTAAGCGCGTTGTAGTTGAAATAAATATTCCCATTCACAAACGCGTCGCGTACCGCGCCCATATAGTCGTACTTGTAAATGTAATCTGCCGTCGGATCCGGTTGCTTGTTCTGCGGATTGTATTTTGCGGTTATTGCAGAACGAATTGCGCCCAACACATCAGGACCTTTCAAGCGCGCACCACCAAGACCCAATGCCGCAGCATGTTCTGGAATTGGTGCCATTCCATGGTCCGCGGTAAAGATCACAACGGTATTCGCCAAACCAACGCGCGCATTTACGAAGTCCAGCAGATCACCAATCTGGCGATCAACTCTAAGCGTAACGTCCATCATCTCCTGGCTATAAGGTCCATAGCGATGGCCGACGTAATCATCTGCTGAAAAGCTAACGGTGAGTACGTCAGGGTCATCATCCTGGCCCAGTTGTTCATTAACTATAGCCTGCTTGCTGAACTCCACTAACAAGTCGTTTGTAAAAGGTGAATATTCCAACGCGCTGTAAAAGACACGTCCGGCTGCGGTAGCGCCCCCGGTAATTGAGTGTGGAAAGGCATTGGTATCGCCGGCGATTCGTCCGATATCTTCCCAGGGCGGCGAGTCAGCGCCCGCCCGTTTCAAATATTCACTCTCAGGAAGCAGTCGTTCCCACTTTGCACCAAAGAACTTATCTGCAGGACGAGTGTTGTTGAAGGTTGTGACCCACGTTGGTAGTTGGTTGAAGTAGTAGGTCGACGACACCATGTTCCCTGCGTTGGTGCTGAACCAATACGCGGCGTTTGCATGACGTCCAGCGGGCAATATTGCCGAACGATCTTTGACTGAAATGCCAATGACTTTTGAGCGATCATTGGTTGCCAAACGCAGTTCGTCACCTACTGTTGAACTCATCAGACGACGCGGACTCGACGCTGGTTCGTTCGGCACGCCACCCAACAAAGTGACCGTTGTATCTGAAACACTGGAAACGTTTTTTCCGGTTGTACGATCAGGCCACTCGTTTGCGACGATTCCACTTTCGGCAGGATACGCGCCGGTGAGCATCGTTGCGTGACCCGGTGCGGTGTATGTCGGTATGTGATCGTAATTCGATTGAGTCCACGATGCTCCATTATTCATCAAGCGACGTAGACCATTAGCAACGAAGAGATCACCGAAGCGTTCGAGATAGTCGTAGCGAAACTGATCGACGACCAGTAACAGAACGAGGCGCGGCCGTTTCGCTCGCTGATTTGATTGTGCAGTTGTTATCGGTGTTGTTCGTCGCTGTCCAAGCGTGAAAGAACCAGTCAGAAGGAGAACGATAAGTGCGAAAGAAATGAAAACAGATCGTTGGCGGCGGAGTGTTGGAATCATGCGCGGCATGTTAACCGAAACAGGTTGGAAAGAAGTAATGGTGAAACAGCAGGGGCAGAATGTGTTTTGTACAAAAATAGTAGTTGACTCGAACTGTCACGTACTATATCGTGGTGCGATATAGCGTGAAGCGATAGAGAATACATTTTGAACAAAAAAGCGAACGCAGAAGATCTACTTCCTTTGACGCCGGCGATGTTTCACATACTACTGGCGCTCGCGGATCGCGAGCGTCACGGTTACGACATCATGCGAGAAGTGGATGAGCGAACTGAAGGAAAAGTAAAGATGGGCCCCGGTACGTTGTATGGCTCGATCAAGCGGATGCTGCTGTCTGGCTTGCTCGAGGAACTCGACGAACGTCCCGATCCGGATCTTGACGATGAGCGTCGCCGTTATTACCGATTGACCGACTTTGGTTATCGCGTCGCCGTCGCGGAAGCTGAACGGTTATCGAGTCTAGTGAAGTCGGCCAGGGTTAAGAGACTGTTGTCAGCGCGAGGTTGATAAGCGTCGTATGCCTAAACCCTCCGGATCTATCTCCTGTCATGTGTACGAATGGCTTTTGTTTGTCTATCCCACAACATTTCGACGAACTTTCGGCGGCCAAATGGTCCAAGTCTTCCGTGACTCCTACCGTGCGCGAAAACGAGACGGGCGAATTGGCAGTCTTGCGCGACTATGGTTTCGGACATCAATTGATTTGATCTTGAGCGCTATGAAGGAACACACCGAAAAGGAGAACTTGCTCATGAGTAATTTAAAGAAGCATCTCGTTGCGTTGTCTGGCTGCGTGGTGGTGATTGTCGGCTCCGTTGCTCTCCTGACTTACGGAAGGAAACATGAAGTCTCTTCGATTTTGGCGTTTGGCTATTTTCTCGATGCGGTAGCGACAACTGGAATTCTGGGTAACCTCGTAATCTTCATCCTGGCAACGACTACCCGGCTAAGCTCACTGCGCGTCGTCGTGACCACCTTTCTTGTGGTTCACGTCGCACTACTTTTTGTAATTTTTCTAATTAGTCGTAGTGATCCGCATTTCAATGTCAGCGGTGTCAGCCTGGGCTATGTCACCAGTTTCTTATTCTGGGTCGGATTGCATTGGACGTGGTCGAAGACAATGCCAGACACCGCGAGCGCGAATAGCTAAACCTTACTCATATCGCAACGCTTCAATCGGATCGAGGGCTGCAGCTTTACGAGCTGGGTAATAGCCGAAGAAAATTCCCACCGCAGCCGAGAAGAGGACCGAACCAATAATCGCCATCGACGAAACCAGTGTCGGCCAGCCGAGCAGTTTTGGTATCGCGAGTGACATCGCAACACCGAGAATGATCCCGATCATTCCGCCGGTAAGACTTAGCACAATCGACTCAATCAAGAACTGACTCCGCACGGCCGACGACCTTGCACCGATCGCCATACGAATACCAATCTCACGAGTACGTTCCGTTACGGATACGAGCATGATGTTCATGATCCCTATGCCACCGACAAGCAGCGATACGCCTGCAATGCACGCCAGTAGGATTGTCATCGTATTACTGGTCTCATTTGCTGCGTCGGCGATATCGGTCATATTTCGAACTGTGAAATCGTTTCCTTCGCTGGCCGTAAGCTTGTGACGCTGCCGAAGTAAGTCGGTGATCTGCGACTGCGCTGTATACGTCGCATCTTGTGAGACGGCTGAAACGTAAGCGATCTGGACACGTGGACTGCCAAGAACTTTCTTTTGCACTGTTGTGTAGGGTGCAAACGCTATGTCGTCCTGATCGCGACCTTGCTGATCCTGACCCTTTCGCGCCATCACACCAACGACGCGAAACGGAAGATTCATCACGCGAATCGTTTGGCCCACTGGATCCGCACCTGGATACAAGTTGTCGGCGAGTGTTTGCCCAATCACAATCACGCGCGCCGCGGTTCTTACGTCAGCGTCCGTAAAGAACACTCCGTTCTGAACCGTCCATTTTCTAATGTCTGGGTACTGCTCACTAACGCCCTGCACTGATGTGTTCCAATTCATGTTGCCGGCGACTAGTTGAGATCGAGCGTTCACCGCAGGTGTAACCATTGAGACACTTGGCACTTCACGTTTCACCGCGTCGAGGTCTTCTACAGTAAGCGTATTAGTTCCCGTGTCGCCCGTTCCACTTCGCACACCGCCGACATTCTGCGCCCCGGCACTAACGAAAAGAAGGTTCGTGCCTATGCTCTCAATCTGCGCCTGCACGGATGCAGACGCGCCCTGGCCAATACTGACCATCGCGATGACGGCTGACACACCGATGATTATGCCCAGCATGGTTAAAGCAGCACGCATCTTGTTTCTAACAAGAGCACGAAAAGCAACACGGATGATCATTAGTAGGGTCATGTTGTTAAATTCTGAATGTCGGATGTCGGATTCGAAATCCCTTTACTCCTCATCATCGTCATCATCATCAACCACCGGCATGTTCTTCAATTCCTCAGCTGCATTGCGCTGAGTTTCAACCTGCTGGTCTGACTTAATCTTTCCATCCTTAAAAACTATGACTCGATTCGCATACTCAGCAATATCAGGTTCATGCGTCACGAGCACCAACGTGATTCCCATCTCCCGGTTTAAGCGCTGGAATATTTCCATCACCTCAACCGAAGTACGAGAGTCCAGATTGCCAGTGGGCTCGTCCGCAAGAATTAATGCCGGACTGTTCACGAGCGATCGAGCGACAGCCACGCGTTGTTGCTGACCACCAGACAATTGGTTTGGATGGTTCTGTTCGCGTCCCGCCAAACCCACTGCCGCTAGAGCTTCCATTGCTCGTTGATGACGCTGAGCAGCATCAACACCAAGATAAAGCATTGGCAACTCGACGTTTTCCAAAGCCGACGTCCGCGACAGTAGATTGAAACCTTGGAAGACAAAGCCGATCTTTTTGCAGCGAATGTCGGCACGTTGATCCTTGGACATTTCTGAAACGTCTTCGCCATCAAGTATGTAAGTGCCGCGAGTCGGCCGATCCAAACAGCCAATGATATTCATTGTCGTCGACTTGCCTGAAC
>Ga0070671_100000664_pt1 | contig 24709 bp, 27 predicted proteins | sample KBSS73metaG_FD_65341 | JGI IMG/M metagenome (GOLD analysis project Ga0070671, IMG submission 65341) | Switchgrass rhizosphere microbial communities from Kellogg Biological Station, Michigan, USA - KBS S7-3 metaG | ecosystem: Host-associated > Plants > Roots > Rhizosphere > Soil ...
CGCGCAATCGCCCTTGGCGCCACAGCGATCATCGTCGTCCACAATCACCCAAGCGGCGATCCGACGCCGTCCAGCCAGGACATCCGCCTGACCCGCGATCTGGTGGAGGCCGGTCGGCATATGAGGGTGACGGTGCACGACCATGTGATCGTCGGCGCGAAGGGGCGCACAAGCATGAGGTCGATGGGGCTGATCTAGGCTGCAGGGCTAAATGGGTGAAAACCCGTGCTGACGCCCTAATCATTTGTCACATTTCAGTCTGCGTCGAGTCATCCACATCACGTGTCCATTATGAGCGCGGTTCCTCGGGGTTAAGACTGATGGCTGCGGTCATGAGTTCCTCTTAGCTCATCGATGTGTCTGCGTATCCGAAATCAGCTTTTCGGTGGCTTCTCATCGCGGCGGTCATGAGCTTCGCGAGTCCGGCTGTCGCCCAGGATGATGGCGCCAGGCTCTACATGATGGTGCCCGACAAGACGACGATTGCGTCGCTTCGCTACCACCTTCTTCATAGCAATGTCGCTTCCGACGAGGGTACCGTCAACGAAGATAACGACTTGGATACCAATCTCCTTGTCTTCCAGTTCGTGCAGGCGCTGAGGTTCGGCGGCGACCAGTCGTTCGTGTTTCTGGTCGTCCCCGCTAGCAGGATTTCCAATTCGAGCGATCACACGGACTCGATCACTGGCTTCGGCGATGCTCAACTCGGCTTCGTTTACGGACTGACCGGGACACCAGCGCTCGAGCCCGCCGACTATGCCGCGCATGCACCGGGCCTCGCGGTCAACTTGCTGGCGAAACTGTTCTTTCCCACTGGAAAGTACAGCGACCAAAGGTCCGTCAATATCGGCGCGAACCGCTGGGCTCTGAGGCTCGGAGTGCCGATCGTCTATGCGATCGGTGAGCGGATGGCGGATCCGTATCTGACGACGCTCGAGGCAATGCCGACGGTCACTTTCTATGGCGCCAACGACCGGCCTTTCGGCGCCAACCGAACCAAGCAAAAGCCACTGTTCATTTTCGAAGGACATCTGACCCACGGCTTCGCCCCCGGCTTTTGGGGCTCCATCGATCTGTTATGGCGCGAAGGCGGTCCCGTCGATGTCGACGGAACCAGTGCCGACAATGCGCAGAGCGCCCTTTCTCTTGGCGCCACCGGCACTTTCGCTCTGCCGGCGAACGCCTCGCTGCGCCTCAGCGCCGGCAAGGTCGTGGCGCGCAACGAACATGGCCCAAACGGATGGATGCTCCGCACCATCATCGGCACAGTTTTCTAAAGGAGAAAGACAATGGCGACGGTTCTCGAACGGCCCAAGGTTTCCAAGGCTCTTCCGCCGGAGAAGGTGAAGGGGCGGCAGTCCGCGGTGGCGATCCCCGAGGGTGGCTATTTCCCGGATAAGGTCGAGCAGGGCCGGTTCGGGCCGATCTTTCCGCGCACTCCGCTCAACTACGGCTTCACGATCATCGCCAAGATCAAGCCGGGGACGCAGGCGAACTTCTACCAGTACGCCCGCAATATCGAGGAGGGCGTTGCGGCAACGCCGGATCTGCTCGACGTGCTGAAGCTCCACACGCTGAAATGGGCACTGTTCGACATCAAGGGCGACACCTATTTCATGTACCAGGGCATCTTCGACACCGACTTCGACAAATATACCGAGGACGCGGTCAACATCTTCTCCTCGACCGGGCTCGATACGGTGTTCGAGAACCTCGAAGGCTTCCCGGAGGACTGGAAATCGAACCCGCAGGCGTTCATTCGTTTCGTTCGCGAGCATCATCGCCCCAGCTTCCTCGAATATGCGGAATACTCGTACGTCACCGCCAAGGAGGTGAAGAGCGCGCTGGAGGTCAAGAACGGCCTCGCTAACGTCCTCGACAACATGCAGCTTTAGGGCGCGCGAATGCTCGAATTCGAGGACATCCAGCACATCCTGCTAACTCGTACGCCGGCGCTCACCGGCCGGTACATCTTCGTCAAGTTCGGCAATGCGGAATCCGGACGGGCGTGGTTGCGCGGGATTCTTCGCACGGTGCGGTCCGCGGCGGCCGTGGACACGTCGAAAAACAAAAGCAGCTGGGTGACCGTCGCCTTCACCTGGAATGGCTTGCGGGCGCTCGGTGTCGACGAGGAGACGCTGTCCGGTTTCCCCGATGAATTCCGCCAAGGCATGGCGGCGCGTGCGGAAGTGCTCGGCGACACGGGTCCCAATGCGCCGGAGCATTGGGTGGATGGAACCAATCGTCTGGACCTGCACGCAATCGCCATCCTGTTCGCCCGCGATGCGCAAGAGCGGGGCCGTTGCGAGGTGGAGCATGACGAACTCCTGACGCGATGCCCGGGCGTCGAGGTCATCTCCAGCCTCGAGCTCGAGGCCACTCCGCCGTACCATTATGCGCACGACCATTTCGGCTATCGCGACCGCCTATCCCAGCCGGTGATCGAGGGGACCGAAGACATTCCCTATGCGGGCTGCGGGGGACCGCTAAAAGCCGGAGAGTTCATCCTGGGTTATCCGGACGAGAGCAGCCAACCCTATCCAATGCCGGATCAGAAGCTGTCGAGGAATGGCAGCTACATGGCGTACCGTAGGCTGGAAGAGCATGTCGGAAAATTTCGCGAATTCCTCGCCGAGCATGGCGAGACGTCGGAGGAACAGGAGCTCATTGCGGCCAAGCTAATGGGCCGTTGGCGCAGCGGCGCACCACTCACCCTTTGCCCTGAAAAGGATGACCCCGAGCTCGGGGCCGATCTCAATCGGGCCAACGACTTCAATTACGCAAAGGAAGATCCGCACGGGTATGCAGTGCCCTTGGGCTCGCACATGCGACGAATGAATCCGCGCGACACGGCAGTGAACATGAACCGCCGGCGCATGATCCGCCGAGGAGCGACTTACGGACCTCACTTGCCCGAAGGCCAAGCCGACGACGGCCGGGAGCGAGGCATCGCAGCGTTTGTTATCTGCGCGAGCCTTATCCGACAATTCGAGTTTGCTCAGAATGTCTGGGCCAACGACAAGAATTTTCACGAGCTTGGCAACGAGCGCGACCCGATCATCGGGAATAACCATGAGGGAACGCTCGAGTACAAGATTCCTAAGCGGCCTATTCGCAAGAAGATCGTCGGGTTGCCCGCGTTCACCACCGTCCGAGGCGGCGCCTACTTCTTCCTGCCGGGCATCGAGGCACTCAATTATCTCGCGAATCTCGGCTCGACTGCACGAGCGGCGATCCCAGAGACCGAAGGAGCCAGCGCATGACCAATCCAGCGCGCACCTACAACCAGTCGCACGTCGCCCGGCACGCCGACGGCAAAAGGCGGATCAGCATTTACTGGACGTGGAGCTATCCATGGGAGGTGCAGCGTGACCCGGCGTTAATGGAAAACCGTTTTTCCACGATCACCGAGGTTCGAAACGTCCTCTGGCCCGCCTACGAGACGGAGCAATATTCAGCCGACAATTTTCTCCAGGGTATCGCTGGGACGCTCGAGCTGTTCCACGTTTCCGCGCTCAGCTTCCAACGCGTTGCTGAGGAAGTGACCGGCCATCCCGTGGCAGTTTTCCAGCGCGTGGACCAGGCCGGTTTCCGGCAGCCGATCGACGAGCGAGTCCTTGCCGATTGCGACACGCTGATGGTGTTTGGGCTCGATCACCTGCCGGCTGACGAGCACGCGGAAGCCGGTGAGATCGCGGCCCTCACGCGCTGGTTGAAACGCGACGGCACGTGCCTCATTCTCGCGCCGCATCACGATGTCGGCTTCACTGACGATTATGACCAGCGGCAGATGGAATATCTCCATCACGGGGATGCGCTGGTGCCCCGGCAACAGCGTTTCACCACGTTCACACGCGACCTGATGAAGGGGCTCGACGTTCCCGTGCGCAACGTGTGGGGCTTGAGACCAGCCCGAAAGAACGGAGATATCGCGCCGTTGACGACGTTTCCGGAAGCTGACGCACTGGGACTTCTCGAAGATGTGCCCACGCTCAACTTCCATCCGCACCTGCCTCACTATGAAGTCACGGAGCCGGGCAGCAATCGCATCCGCGTGTTGGCCCGCCAGCCCGTTGATCTCGAACGTCCGCATCCGTTCACCGCGGCCGGAGAAACCGAATTCAACATCGTCCTTTGGATGCCGCCCGAAGGCGAACGGCTGGGTGATATTGTCCTCGTGGACTCTACACATTTCACGACATTGTTCGGAGGAACGAGAAGCCTCGAGCAGTTCTGGCGAAATGTCGCCCGAATGCCGGCACTCCGAGCAGTTCGGGAACGTGAGCCGGCGCAGGCACTTTGACACCGAAACTGCACCTTGGCGCCGCCGGGCAGCGTTCAACCCGGCGTCTCCATGCCGCTCCCTACGGCTTAAGATGTGCGGCGCTGGTCACGACGCGCACGGTCACGCGCCGTGAATTGGCATGCGCCTGCTTATCCGCGGCTTGAGCGGCGTGCAGATAGGTCTCGCCCATGGCCGAGGCAGACAGCACCCGGCCGGGCTGCACATGTCCGCTCTGTTTCAGATAGTTGATCACGCCCTGCGCGCGGCGATCGCTGAGGCGTTGATTCGCCTTGGCTGTTCCGCGCGGGTCGGCATAGCCGAGCACGGAAATGACGTACCCCTTGACCTTGGGGGCCTCGCGCGCGACCTCCATCAAAGTCTCTTTCCCTTGCGGGGAAATCACCGCGCTTCCCGTTTTGAAGTAAACGTTCTTCTCATCTCGAACTTCCCACTGCCCAAGCTTTGAATAAGCGGCCCGGAGCTCGGCTTCTCGCCGCGCCGTCTCTTCGACACCGGCATTCACCTGCATGGCGACCTTGTAGTCCTTGGCTTTGTAATCGACCTCGTGCGCGACCACGTGCCCGCCAGGTCCGTGGGTGTAGTCGACCACGACCGGCAGGCCTGGGATGAGCGCACTCTCCGGCATCGCTTGCTTGTTCGCGTTGAAGGCGCCCGAAATCGAACGCACCCGGACGCCAGGCGCGAGGGCAATTGTCTGGTTGCCCGAAGGTGTCTTGATCGTCAGCTGCCCATGGCCGTGCGTGACGATGATGCCTTCCATCCGTTGCTCCTGCGCGCTTGCAGGCGCGACCCACAGCGATGCGGCAGTGATCGCAAAAAATGCAGTTCGTCCCAAAGACTCGGTCATCGTCCTTCCTCCGATCGCTTCCGAGACCTTAGGTCAGGCGGAGGAGTTCGGAATCGGTGAAAACCCTCAGAACCGGTCAACGGGGGCCCTTTGCTGCCAAGCAGCCGAATCTGAAGGATAAAGGACGAGCAAGGGGCCGTCATTGCAACGGCGCACTTCCTTCAGGTGGTAACTCCCAAGGAGTGCGGCCGTGCCCGTGTCGGCGACCGGCCACCAATGAGCTGTGGCGGCTCTCCTCAGCCGCAAGCGGTGCGACGGACTCGGGAAAAAGCCCGATATAGAAGGGACACAAGAAAGCGCATTCAATGCAAGGTCGCGTTCATTTCCGCGCCGCGACACCGGCAACGGTCCGGACTAAAGGATTTCCCCTCCTCTGCCTCCGGGCCGTTCGCTTATCGGCCGCTCTTTGGGGAGCGAAGTGTTTCAGTTATCCTGTTCGGTGAGGACGGCTATCGCTGCGTCTATGTCGCGGACGGTCTGGAGGAGAGCTTCTGCAACGTCCGGGTCCGTCGCCCTGTCTGCCAATTCGCGACAGCGCGCGGCTCGTGCGCGCAATTGATCGATACTTTCACGCCGGATCATGCTCACCCTCGCTCGACGCCCGAGAACAAGCGCGAAACGCACCTCTTCCAGGCGAGGGCGTGTCTTAACCGAGCGCAACTGTCACAGGCCTGTATGGAGCGTTAATCGAGGTGACAACTGTGTGTTTTGCCGCTGGCGCCAGTTTCTTGCCAATTTACGACAACGAGGCTTCCATTCGAAGGTCAGCTGGCCAAAGCGGTCCTAGCACAATTGTCTATGAGCGCGATTTGCGACGTCGAGCGGCCAGGACAGGTCAAACTGCTGTCCCACGGCGCTGCTCCTGTGCTTCACGCTTCGGGATGAGCTCAGCCCCTCATGCCGCTCGCACATCAACCCGGTCGCGTGCGGAAGATTGCCAGGTCTGCGCTTCTCGGTCGTCACTGCGAAGATCGGTGAAAATCGGCGCGCATTTGAACCCCTAGTCCCGCTCTGCTAGCCGCCCAGGCCATGGTCCCCCGCTATTCGCGCCCCGAAATGACGGCCATCTGGTCGGCCGAGAACCGCTACCGCATCTGGTGGCAGATCGAAGTTTTTGCCGCCGAAGCGATGGGCAAGATCGGCATGATCCCGGCCGAGGACTCGACGACAATTCGCGCCGCCTACAATCGCGACGCGCTTGGGCAGATCGACATTGAGGCGATCGACGCGATCGAGGCGGTCACCAAGCATGACGTGATCGCCTTCCTCACCTGGGCGGGCGAGAAGTTGGGGCCGGAGCGGCGCTGGCTGCACCAGGGCATGACCAGCTCCGACGTGCTCGACACCGCGCTCGCGGTGCAGCTGAAGCAAGCCGCCGACCTGCTGCTCAAGGACATCGACCAGTTGCTGGAGGTTCTGAAGCGCCGTGCGCTGGAACACCGCACCACGCCGACGATCGGCCGCAGCCACGGTATCCACGCCGAGCCGACAACCTTCGGCCTCAAGCTCGCGCAGGCCTATGCCGAGTTCGTCCGCAACCGCGAGCGGCTAACTGCCGCGCGGGACCAGGTGGCGACTTGCGCGATTTCCGGTGCGGTCGGCACGTTCGCCAACGTCCCGCCGGCGGTGGAGGAGCATGTTGCAGCTGAGCTCGGCCTGACGCCCGAGCCGGTTTCGACGCAGGTGATCCCGCGTGACCGCCACGCGTTTTTCTTCGCGACACTCGGCGTGATCGCGTCGTCGATCGAGCGCCTGGCGACCGAAATCCGCCACCTCCAGCGCACGGAGGTGCTAGAGGCGGAGGAGTATTTCTCGCCGGGCCAGAAAGGCAGCTCGGCGATGCCCCACAAGCGCAATCCGGTGTTGACCGAGAATCTAACGGGCCTCGCGCGCATGGTCCGCGGCTATGTGACGCCGGCGCTCGAGAACGTCGCCCTCTGGCACGAGCGGGACATTTCGCACTCGTCGGTCGAGCGCTTCATCGGCCCCGACGCCACTATCACCCTCGACTTCGCGCTCGCGCGGCTCACCAGCGTGGTCGACAAGCTGGTCGTCTATCCCGAGCGCATGCAGAAGAACCTCGACCGCATGGGCGGCCTCGTACACTCCCAGCGTGTGCTGCTCGCGCTGACCCAGACCGGACTCAGCCGAGAGGAATCCTACGCTTTGGTGCAGCGCAATGCGATGAAAGTATGGGAATCGGACGGCCAGCTCTCGCTGCTCGACCTGCTGAAGGCCGACCCCGAGGTTTCGCAGCGTCTCTCAGACGGCGAGCTCAACGCGCTGTTCAATCTCGATTATCATTTCAAACACGTCGACACGATTTTCGACCGGCTGTTCGGCTCGCGCGATTAACTCTTTCGCGAAGCACCATTTTTTGCGTGCACTGCGGCATGGCGCTACTATGTTGATCGGGTTCAGAAGCCGGGGGGCCGATGACCAACGTTGAAGAGTTGACTGCCGACACCGCTGTCCAGCCGCAGCCGCAAGAAGTCACGCGGATTCAGCCCGCGGGCTATTTTCTCGAATTGTCGCTCGACTGGATGGTCTTGCGAGCGTCCGAGAATGTGCACCGGTTGCTCGGCGAATCGCACGTCACGCTGATCGATGAGCCGCTCGGCCGCTTCGTCCACAGCCAGGCTCTGCACGACCTTCGCAACCTTTTCTCGCGCCTCAGCGGGACCACGGGGATCGGACGGGCTTACGCGGTTCGTCTGACGAACGATCCCGACCTGTTCGATATCGCCTTCCAGCTCAGCGACGGTCGCGTGCTTCTGGAAGCGGTGCCCTCGCCCGGCGCGTATGGCGAGGCATTCGGAACGGTCGGCGGGCTGATCTCAGGCCTTTCGAACAGCCAAGGCCAGGCTCTCCTCGACGGCGGCGCGAGACGGATGCGGGCTTTGACGGGCTTCGATCGGGTCACGATCGTGTGCGGCGACAGTCGCGCCGAAAGCAGTCGCAACGCCTTTGCAGTTCCCACGGACATGGCCGCCGATCTTCCGGTGATCATTGCAGATGCGCAGGCGCCCACAGTTCCAATCTTCCCGCGCGATGCAGATGAGACGTCCGGAGCTGAAGCTCTGCTATGCGCGCCAGCGAACGAATTCCTGGGCTCACTCGCTTCCGCGGGTGTCCGCTCAGCGATCCGCGTACTCTTTAGTGTCGACGATTTGCAGGGCGAATTCCGCTGCGAGTCCCGAACTCCGCGTGCGCCGAGCTTCGAGCTTCACGCAGCCGCCGAGCTGTTCGCGCAGCTATTCGCGATGCGGCTGGAAATCGATCAGCTGAAGAACGGCTGATCAGCCGCCGAGGAAGTCCCGCGCTCGCGCGAAAAAACTCTTCGCGTTCGGGCATTCGTCCCCAGTTTCCGTCGCCCGGAACTCTTCGAGCAGCTTCTTCTGCTCCTTGCTGAGGCGCGTCGGCGTTTCGACGAGGATGCGGGCGACGAGGTCGCCGCGCCCACGACCGTTCAAGACGCTCATACCCGCGCCGCGATGGCGCAGCTGCTCGCTCGACTGCACTCCGGCCGGGATCTTGATCTCCACCGTCTCTCCGTCGACGCCGGGCAGGGTGAGCGATCCGCCAAGCGCCGCGGTGGTAAAGCTCACCGGGCAATCGGCGATCAGAGTCGTGCCTTCGCGCGCGTAGATCGGGTGCCGCTTCATGTGGACGAACAGATACAGGTCGCCTTTCGCCGCCCCGCGAACGCCAGCCTCGCCTTCACCTGCAACGCGGATGCGCGTGCCTTCGTCGACGCCGGCTGGAATCTTCACCGACAATTTGTGTTTGTTCAGCGCGCGGCCTTCGCCGTGGCAGTTCGGGCAAGGATCGTTGATGACCTCGCCTGAGCCGCGGCAGGTCGGACAGCCGCGCTCGACCACGAAGAAGCCCTGCTGGGCACGGACCTTACCCATGCCGCCGCAGGTCTTGCAGGCGGTGGTGCAGCGATCGAGGCTGTTACAGCCCCGGCCGTCGCACACTTCGCAGGTCCCGTTGGCGTCGATGGTGATCGTCTTCTCAACACCCGTGAACGCTTCCTCGAGGGTCAGCTCGAGATCGTAGCGGAGGTCGGCGCCACGCGCGGCGTTGTGCCGCGCGCGCGGGTCCATGAACTCGCCGAAGATGGTCGAAAAAATGTCCGAGAAGCCGTTGAAGCCCCCTTCCGCAAATGGGTCGTGCCCACCGCCGTTCTGGAACGCCGCCTTGCCGAAGCGGTCGTAGGCAGCACGCTTCTGCGGGTCCTTGAGCACATCATAGGCTTCATTGACAGCCTTGAACCGTGCCTCCTGGTCGCGGCAGCCATTGTGCCGGTCGGGATGGCATTCCTTGGCGAGCTTTCGGTAGGCGGCCTTGATGGTCGCGTCGTCCGCGCTACGCGTGACGCCCAGCAGATCGTAATAATCCTGCTCGACCATTACCCCTCCCTACGCAGCACAGGATTCGGCGCAGCTCCCCGGAAGGAGCCGCGCCGGATCATCACGCCTTGTTCTCACCTTCGTCGACCTCGGAAAATTCCGCATCGACGACTTCTTCGTTCGGCTGCTCGCCGGAAGCTTCGCCAGCCGCGCCGGCCTCGCCGCCGGTCTGCTGCGCCTGCGCCTGGCCCTGCTCATACATTGCCTGGCCCAGCTTCATCGCCGCCTGCGTCAGCGCATTGGTCTTTTCCGTCATCTGGTCGGGATCACCGCTCTCAACCGCAGCCCTGGCTTCGCTGATGGCAGTCTCGATCTCGGTCTTGATCTCCGGAGTGACCTTGTCGCCATGCTCTTGGAGCTGCTTCTCGGTCGTGTGGATGAGGCTCTCGGCGTTGTTCTTCGCCTCGGCCGCGGCGCGCCGCTTCTTGTCCTCTTCGGCGAATTGCTCGGCTTCCTTGACCATGCGCTCGATGTCCGTGTCGGCAAGGCCGCCGGACGCCTGAATGCGGATCTGCTGCTCCTTGCCGGTGCCCTTGTCCTTGGCAGACACGTTGACGATGCCGTTGGCGTCGATATCGAAGGTCACCTCGATCTGCGGCACGCCGCGCGGCGCAGGCGGGATTCCGACAAGGTCGAACTGACCCAAGAGCTTGTTGTCCGCAGCCATCTCGCGCTCGCCCTGGAAGACGCGGATCGTGACCGCGTTCTGATTGTCCTCGGCGGTCGAGAAGACCTGGCTCTTCTTGGTCGGGATGGTCGTGTTGCGGTCGATCATCCGGGTGAACACCCCACCCAGAGTCTCGATGCCGAGCGACAGCGGCGTCACGTCAAGCAGCAGAACGTCCTTGACGTCGCCCTGCAGAACGCCGGCCTGGATCGCTGCACCCATGGCGACGACCTCGTCCGGGTTCACACCCGTGTGCGGATCGCGGCCGAAGAACTCCTTCACCTTCTCGCGCACGAGCGGCATGCGGGTTTGGCCGCCAACGAGCACGACATCGGCAATATCCTTGGCGTCGATGCCCGCGTCCTTCAGCGCCTTCTTGCACGGATCGATCGTCCGATCGACGAGGTCGCCGACAAGCTTCTCGAGCTCAGCCCGCGTAAGCGTCACGACAAGGTGCAGCGGCGTGGTCGCGCCACCTTCCATACGGGCAGTGATGAACGGCTGGTTGATCTCCGTCGTCTGTGCCGACGAAAGCTCGATCTTCGCCTTTTCCGCGGCTTCCTTCAGCCGCTGCAATGCGAGCCGATCGGTGCGGAGGTCGATGCCTTCCTTTTCCTTGAACTTGTCGGCCAGCCAATTGACGATCTTGGCGTCGAAGTCCTCGCCGCCCAGGAATGTATCGCCGTTGGTCGACTTCACCTCGAAAACGCCATCGCCGATCTCGAGGATCGAAACGTCGAAAGTGCCGCCGCCGAGATCGTAAACGGCGATCGTCTTGCCGTCTTCCTTCTCGAGCCCGTAGGCGAGAGCGGCCGCGGTCGGCTCGTTGATGATGCGAAGCACTTCAAGACCCGCGATCTGACCGGCATCCTTGGTGGCCTGGCGCTGCGCGTCATTGAAGTAGGCCGGAACGGTGATGACCGCCTGCGTGACCGTCTCGCCGAGATAGGCCTCAGCCGTTTCCTTCATCTTCTGGAGGATGAAGGCGGAGATCTGCGACGGCGAATAATCCTTGCCGCCAGCGTGAACCCACGCGTCGCCATTCGCGCCCTTGACGATCTTGTAGGGCACCAGCTCGGTGTCCTTCTTGGTAATCGGATCGTCGAAGCGGCGGCCGATAAGACGCTTCACCGCGAAAATGGTGTTGTCCGGATTGGTGACGGCCTGGCGCTTCGCCGGCTGGCCAATGAGACGCTCGCCGTCCTTGGTGAAAGCGACGACGGAAGGCGTCGTGCGCGCGCCTTCGGTATTTTCAATGACCTTCGGCTTGCCGCCTTCCATGACAGCGACGCAGCTGTTGGTCGTGCCCAAGTCGATTCCGATGACCTTGGCCATGGTTCTCTATCCCTCTTCTACAAGCCCCATTCGGCCCCAAAGAGGCGACCGAAATGCTGATATCTCTGGGGATATAGGTGCGATGAATTGGGCGACAAGGAGTGCGGTAAGGAAGCTTAGCGCCGGCTCACGGCATCACCATTCCGCCGTTGACGTGGATCGTTTGGCCGGTGACGTATCCCGCTTCCTTCGACGCGAGATAAACGCAGGCGGCGCCAATATCGTCGCCGATGCCCATCGCGCCCATCGGAATCCGCGCCAGGATGCCCGCCCGCTGCTGTTCGTTGAGCGCATCGGTCATGGCGGACGTCATGAAGCCGGGCGCAATCGCGTTCACGGTGATGTTCCGGCTCGCGAGCTCCTGAGCGGCCGCCTTGGTCATTCCAATGAGGCCGGCCTTTGACGCTACATAGTTCGCCTGACCGGGGTTGCCGGTCACTCCGACGACCGAGGTGATCGAGATGATCCGGCCGAACCGCGCCTTCATCATCGGCTTGGCCGCCGATCGCATCAGCCGGAATGCAGCTTCGAGATTGATGCGGATGACCTCCTCGAACTCCTCGTCCTTCATGCGCATCAGGAGATTGTCGCGCGTGACGCCGGCGTTGTTGACGAGAATGCCGAGATTGCCGCCCAGCGCCTCGACCGCTTGCGGCACAAGGCTGTCGACCGCTGCGCCATCAGAAAGGTTGCACGGCAATGCAATGTGATCGCCACCCAGGCCGGCGCGGAAGTTCTCCAGCTTCTCGACGTTGCTGCCCGAAACGGCGAGGCGGGCGCCCTGGGCCGCGAGCGACTTGGCAATTGCGCTTCCGAGGCCACCTGACGCGCCGGTGACCAACGCGGTCATCCCTGAGAGGTCGAACATCTACGCGATCTCCTTCGCCAGCGATTCGACGTCCTCGATCGTCACCGCGCTCGTGACCTTGGCATCGGGAACGGTGCGCTTGACCATCGGGCCCAGAACCTTTCCGCCGATTTCGACGAACTCGTCGACGCCCGCATCGAACATGTTCGCAACGCTCTCGCGCCAACGGACCATGCCGGTGACTTGCTCGACCAGCTGGCTGCGGATCGCGTCCGGGTCGGTCTCGGGCTGGGCCGTCACGTTGGCGAAGACAGGCACTGCAGGCGCTGCCACTACGACATAGCTCAACGCGTCGTGCATCGCATCTGCGGCAGGCTTCATCAGGGGGCAGTGGAACGGGGCCGACACTGGCAGCGGCACCGCGCGCTTGGCGCCCATTTCCTTGGCCATCTCGATCGCGCGGTCGATCGCGCCCTTGTGGCCGGAGATCACGACCTGCGACGGGTCGTTGTCATTGGCGACCGTGCAGACCTCACCTTGGGCTGCCGCCTCGGCGATCTTCTGCGCCAGGGCGAGATCCGCGCCGAGCAAGGCCGCCATCGCGCCCTGCCCCACCGGCACTGCCTGCTGCATCGCCTGCCCGCGCAGCTTCAACAGCTTGGCCGTCGTCGCAAGGTCGAATGAGCCCGCTGCGCAGAGGGCCGAATACTCTCCGAGGCTGTGACCGGCGACGAAGCTCGCCACGTCGGCAAGCTGAACCCCCATCGTTCGGAAGACCGCGATCGAATGGGCCATGATTGCCGGCTGCGCATTCTCCGTGAGCTTGAGCTCCTCGTCGGGTCCTTCGCGCATCAGCCTAAACAGGTTCTGAGCCAGCGCCTCGTCGACCTCGTCGAACACGTCCTGCGCGGCCCGGCTCGCCCGCGCCAGGACTGCGCCCATCCCGACGACCTGGCTTCCCTGACCCGGAAAAATGAATGCGCGCATAAACTCCCCTGCTTGTGGCGGCGCGGGTTAGGCGCGGGCGTGCGGATTGCCAACCCCGCCGGGGAGTGCAAAGCCGGGCCGATGTCAGACGGATCCATCGCCTTAGAGACAGCACCAGAGCCGCGATCACGAATGCTCGGCAAGTGGATGAGCGCGGCCATGGTCGTTGGATCCATGGTCGGCTCGGGCATTTACCTGCTGCCGACGACGCTGGCTCCCTATGGTGCGAACATCGTCACGGCCTTCCTGTTGACAGGGTTCGGCACAATGTGCCTCGCGCTCGCCCTGGCACGGCTGGCAGCGAAGATCCCCGGCGGTCCCTTCGCCTATGTCGACCATGCATTCGGGGAAACGGCCGCTTTCGTGACTTTGTGGTGCTATACATTCTCCCAGGTAACCGGCGTCGGCGGCGTCGCAATCGCCGTGGCTGGAGCGCTGGGCCACGTCTATCCGGCCGTCGTATCCGGTCCGCCGCTCATTGCGGTCGCGTTGGGCTCGATCGTCGCGCTCCTGTTGGTCAACCTGCGCGGAACGCGGTCCGCCGGGGCGCTCCAGATCGTCACGGTCCTGATCAAGCTCCTCCCTCTCCTCGCGGTCATCGCACTGGTACTCGCCCGCTTCGGTTCGGACCAGCGGCTGGAGCCGCTCGCGCCGGTTCCCCTCAGCCTTGCCGGCGTGACCGCCGCAGCAGCGCTCATTCTCTTTTCGCTGACCGGCTTCGAAGGCGCCGCGATGACGGCCAGAGTGACGAGGGATTCCACGACGACCGTTCCGCGTGCGACGATCCTCGGGACCGGCTTCACGGCCGTCATGTATCTTCTGGCAACGGTCGCGACGCTGATGCTGCTTCCGAGCGCCGTCGCAGCGAAGAGCGGTGCGCCTTTCGCGGATGCGATCGGACCCCTGCTTGGAAACGCCGCGGGCATTCTTGTTGCTTTCATTGCCGCCGTCAGCGCCTTCGGCACCGCCAACTCGCTGCTGCTGATGGCGGCCGAGACCGCCCGGACCATGGGCGAAGCGGGAGATCTTCCTCCGGTCTTTGGCCGCGCCAACAAGCTGGGCGCGCCGGCCGGCGCCTTAATGATCTGCTCGGCGGGAGCGGCCTTGATCGTCCTTGCCAGCACGTCCAAGAACTTCGTCAGCGTCTATGTCTTCATCACGCTGGTTTCGACCGTTCTCGCGCTTGTCCTTTACATCGTCTGCGCGGCGGCCGCGCTCAAGCTGCGCGTCGGTGGGAAGTGGACGGCAGCCGTCGCAATCGGCGTTCCCTATTCGATCGCGATGTTCGTCGGCTCGGGACTGAACGTGCTGCTCTGGGCAGGCGCGATTGCCATCGCCGGCCTTCCGGTCCGCACTATCTCGCGTTGGCTGAACGGCTCCAGCCGGCGGGTGGAGGCCAGTCCAGCCGTGCCTCTGGAATGAGCCGGCGCAGCTTCTGCGCAAAGCTTCTCAGGCACACCTCGCTCGTCCCGAGCGGCCCTGCGACATAGGCCGGCGACTCCATGCCGAGCTGCACGCGCGTGATCAGCTCGGTGTCCTCGGCATTGACCTTGCGGTTGATGCGCCAATTGAGATGCCGAACGACATTCATCTCTCGCCGCTCGTCGGGCAGCGCATAGCTGATCTCGCGGATGACCGTCTCCGTCGAGCTCACTGGCAGGAACTGCATAAAATCGACCTGGTCAGGGTAGATGTCGAAGGCGACGTTGGGAAACAGCTTGTAATAGAGCCACTTGCGCTGATGCGTGGGCGGCAGGTGCTCGACCGGCGGAAGCAGGCGCTGGTAAGCGCGCTCGGACGTGTTCGACGATTCCTTGTCGAGCAGGTCACCCTCCATCTTGTCGACGTGAGCGCTCGCTTCGATCCGGTAGCCCTTACCGAACAACCGCGTCAGGCCCGGGTGCCCGACCGGGATGTGCAGCCCGTCCGAATAATTGTCCGCGATGGTCTTCCAGTTGAGCGTGCGCGGCCGCAGCGTCACGCGGCCGATCGCCCGCAGATCGTCGAAGCAGTATGGCGCAACCTCGTCCTCGTATGGTGCCATCATTTCCGCTACCGAAGGCGCGCCCGGCTCCAGCGTCACGAATAAAAATCCGCGCCAGGTCTCCAGCGCCACCGGGAACAGGCCCAGCTTCTCGGTCTCCAGCCCCGGATATTCATTCCGGTGCGGGACGCCGACGAGCCGCCCGTCCCGCGCATAGCTCCAGGCGTGATAGGGACAGGTCAGGACCTTCGCGCAGCCGGCATGTCCATCGACGATCCGCGAGCCGCGATGCCGGCAGACGTTCGAAAACGCTCGCACCTGCCCATCGTCGCCCCGGATCACGATCACGCTCTCCCCGAGATATTCGAGGGTGCGCCAGTCGCCCGGCTGCGGGATCTCGCTGACATGGGAAACGACCTGCGGCGCCGCGCGCAGAAACGCCTTCTTCTCCGCCTCGAAGAATTCGGGGTCGTGATAGAGCCAGCCGGGCAGGCTCATGCCGGCGAGCGGATCCGGCGTGGGTTGGACGGAACGGAGGTGCGTGGCCATTAGCGAGCTATACCGCCATTCGGGCGCGCGCGGGAACCCCAACTGGGTGAAAACGGGGGTCCTTCCACTTCTGCCACGTTGTCGGAATTGCGCTCTTCGATCTTCGCGAATGTTGGCAATCGCAACGTGCAATTGCACGCTCGTCGCCCACACGCACCTACTCCTGGCTAATGTCTATTTGGGTAGAAAGTTGACGTTAGCGGGGCGGCAAGGCTTGGCGGCATCCGTTCGCGAAAAGTAACAATGGCTGGTGGATAATTTGACTTGCTAGCGAAGCGGCCCGTGGCGATGACCCTCTGTTCAGGGGGTCTGCATGAACTTGAAGCTTGTATGGATTTCGGTGATGGCGGCTGCCACGGCCTCTGCTCCAGCGTCGGCGCAGCAAGCCATCATCGTAACGGCAACGCGCACACCTGAGCCCGAACTTACCACACCGGTAGCCGACACGCTGATCTCCGGACAGGATGCGCGCGATCGTGGCGCGATCGATCTCCGCAGCGCCCTGAGCCCTGCCGCAGGCGTCGAGGTGCTGCCCGGAAGCGACCAAGGACCGAGCAGCAGCGTAGTCGCGATGCAGGGTCTGACCGAACTCGATGCCTATCTACTAGTGGTCGACGGCGTGCCCTACGGCGGGTCGTTCAACCCCGCGATCGCGACGCTCGATCTCTTCGACTTCGACCGCATTGAAGTGATCAGAGGCGCCGCACCGGTGACGTTCGGCGCGACCAGCTTTGTTGGTGTCATTCATGTAATTCATCCCGACGCGGGCGCTCAGGCGGCGCGCGGCCTTGTTCAGGTTGGGACGCGAGACAGCGTACTCGGCGCGTTCGCGACAAGCCTGTCGACGGGCCCAATTGGACAATCCGTACTCGCCAGCCTTGAGCATCGAAGCTTCTCTCAAGACCGGAGCCATTTCAGTCGCGCGCATCTGCTCTACCGTGCTGCGACCGACTTGGGTTCCGGGCGGCTTCACTTCGATCTCGATGGCACCATTCTGAAGCAGGAGCCCTTTAGCCCGCATCCTGCCGACGATACCGGCCCATCCCGTGCCTTCCCGCTCGATGCGAACACTAATCCGCGCGATGCAGCGGCTGATCAGAACCGCCTTCAGGCAAACCTAGGATACGATGTTAAGGTCGGCGCCGTGAATTGGTCGACAATCGTTTCAGCCTCTCGCACCTGGTCGCACAACATTCGGGGCTTCCTGCGGGACGATTTCGATCTGACGCCGGTCGGTGTCTCCAATGCGGACGGATTCCGGCAGCGCGTGAAGATAACTGACGTTTATTTCGATTCGCATTTCTCTCATGAAAGTCCTGTGTTGGACTGGGCTGTAGGCGCCGACTGGCTCTACGGTCGCGGTCGCCAGAGAAGCGCGAACTTCGAGTATTTCGTGTTTCCGGACGGATCGAATGCTCCGAAGTCCACGACCTTGCCCATCGATGAAACGACATTGCTCAATGACCGCCGCGACTTTGGCGGCATCTATGCCCAAGGCGTGCTTCGCCCCACATCGGCACTCACGCTGCTTGGCGGCATTCGACTGAACCGGACGATCGAGCATCGCTGCGGTGGTGAAGCCGATGGCTCGGTCACGCCGGATGCCGACGAATGCCAGGCTCGTCGCAAGACGCGCCTCGCCGGCTCGGTCGGCGCAAGCTACGCGTTGTTGCGCTCGACCAGCTCAACCGTCGTCGTTTTTGCTGATTACCGGAACACCTATAAACCGGCGGCCATTGATTTCGGCCCTGAAGCCGAACCGGACATTTTAAAGCCCGAGACGGCGGAAACGTGGGAAGCGGGACTGAAGGCGCAGGCGCTCTCCGGAAAGCTGCATGCCGAGGTGAGCTATTTCGACACCCACTTTCAGAACCTCGTCATTCCCGAGAACATCGACGGCTTGCCCGGGCTCGCGAATGGCGGGAAGCAAAGATTCCGAGGTTTCGAGTTCGAGACCCGTTGGTCACCTACGGACAATCTGGCGCTTAGCTTGAGCTATGCGCATCACATCGCGCGCTTCACAAACTTCGAGGTGCTGCTTGATGATGGATCGGTAGAGCAACTCTCGGGCAACCGTCTCCAACTCTCGCCCAAAGATCTAGCAAGCGCGATTTTAACCTATGCACCCAAAGTGGGTCCGCAGGCATCGGCGACGATGCGTTACGTCGGTAGCCGCTTCCTCGACCGCGAGAATGCGATCAAGGCGGGATCCTACGCGGCGCTAGATGCCAGGGTTGGATGGCGGCTCAAGAACCGGTGGGGCTTCTTCGTAGAAGGCCAGAACCTCACGAACCGCCGTGATCCTGTGACGGAAAGCGAACTTGGCGAAGGCCAATACTATCGCCTGTCCGGACGCCGCGTCCTCGCAACCGCGAGCTACGATTACTAGAGTCAGCTTTGGGTCGAAAGCAGCCATTAGCTCGCGCCCGATAACGCATGCCGAGCGGGCAGGAGCACGGCGGAGGTTACGGAGTTAGACGCTGACGACTAATAGCGCCGCGGGAACTGCGCATTGATGATCGTGCCGGTCGGCAGCTGGCACTGGCCCACGCCGCCGCCGGCCATCCCGGAGCTCGGGCTCATCAGCGTGAAATGGCAGCGCATGAAGCCGCCCGGTCCCTGCAGGTTGGCGAGCACCTGGCCGCTGTACTGTGTAATGGTATCAGGTCCGGGTCCCCATGGGCCCCAGCCGCCCCAGCCGTAGCCCCAGCCGTTCCATGGACGATGCCAGCCGAATCCTGGGCCCCACCCACTCCACAAGGGACCATAGTCCACGCGCGTTTCCTGCGTGATCTGGAACATCGGGCCCTGATAGACCTGGCCGTTGCTGAGGTGGGCGATCATCGTGCCCTGCGTGCCTCCGGTCTCGGTCCAGCTGAAGGTCGCTCCGAGATTTCCGTTCTGCGACTGGCCGGTACCGATGCCTGTGGTCGTGCATCCCGCAACCGCGATGACGGCGAGAGATGCCGCCGCGGCCCTGATCGATACGAGATTCATAAGTTGCTCCTCTCGAAGCGGAAACGGAGAAAGTCGATGGCGGCTCCATCAGCCGTTTAGCTTCCGCGCCTGAGCGGCCGTCGAACGCAACATTAAGATTGGGCAATGAAACGGACGCTGAATGGGGCCCAATGAGAGCCTCGCGTCCGAACTTGCCAATCAGGCCGCATTTCGCCATATGCCCGCCACTGGCGCACGGCCCTGCCGCTGCGCCTGTAATTTTTGAACGACAGCCGGAGGGGCGCCGCATTGGGCGGCGTCAGCGATCGGCCAAGAGAAAGACTAAGAAACATGCCGCTCTACGAGCATGTTTTCCTCGCGCGTCAGGACCTAGCCCAGGCCCAGGTGGATGCGCTCGCGGAAAACGCAACCAAGATCATCACCGACAATGGTGGGAAGATCGCCAAGACCGAGACCTGGGGTCTGCGCAGCCTTGCCTATCGCATCGCCAAGAACCGCAAGGCGCACTACGTCGCGCTCGACATCGACGCCCCAGCGGCCGCGATCGCCGAGCTCGAGCGTCAGTCGAACATCAACGAGGACATCATCCGCTTCCTCACCATCCGCGTCGACGAGCATGAAAGCGGCCCGTCGGCGATGATGCGCCGCGGCGAGAAGGAGCGCGAGCGCCGCTCGGATCGCGGCGACCGCGACGACCGCCCGAGCTTCCGCGCACCCCGTGAAGAGGAGGTCGAATAATGGCCCGCGCATTTTTCCGGCGCCGCAAGTCATGCCCCTTCTCGGGCAAGGATGCGCCGAAGATCGATTACAAGGACATTCGCCTGCTGCAGGGCTTCGTCTCGGAGCGCGGCAAGATCGTCCCCAGCCGCATCACTGCGGTTTCCTCCAAGAAGCAGCGTGAGTTGGCCCGTGCGATCAAGCGCGCCCGGCACATCGGCCTGCTTCCCTACGTCGTGAAGTAAGGAGAACTCGAAATGGAAGTGATCCTGCTTGAGCGCGTCGAGAAGCTCGGCGCCATCGGCGACGTAGTGAAGGTCAAGGACGGCTTTGCCCGCAACTACCTGCTGCCGCGCAAGAAGGCGCTCCGCGCCAACGAGGCGAACCGCAAGGTCTTCGAAGCCAACCGCGCGAAGATCGAGGAAGACAATGCCAACCGCCGGACGGACGCCGAGAAGGCATCGAAGGACGTCGACGGCAAGACGGTCCAGTTGATCCGCCAGGCTTCGAACACGGGCCAGCTTTACGGCTCGGTCAGCGCCCGCGACATCGTCGACGCGCTCGAAGGCCAGGGCGCTCACGTCAGCAAGAGCCAGGTCGTTCTCGACCGCCCGATCAAGGCGATCGGCGTGCACGAGGTGAAGGTCGCGCTTCACCCCGAAGTGTCAGTGACGGTCAAGGTCAACGTGGCGCGCTCGCCCGAAGAGGCGGACCTGCAGGCGCAGGGCGTCGACGTCATGGCCCAGATGTTCGAGCGTGACACGGCCGCGTTCACTGAAGAGTACGATCCAAACGCCGAGCCTGGCGCGACGGCCGAAGCTCCTGCCGAAGGTGCTCCTGCCGAAGGGGAAGGCGAAGGCGAGCAGGCCTAAGCCCCCCGCATAACTCGTACAGGAAGGCCGCCGGTCGAATGACTGGCGGCCTTTTTCTTTGCGCCCAGCCGTTCGTCGCATCGCTCGTTCGTTATCGGAACGGTTTGTGGCGCGACCTTGTTCTAACGACCAGAGCAACGCGGGGGCCTTGTGAGGAGTGTTTCGCAATGGCTGAAGAACGCGACGACGAACAATTCGGTGAAAACCAGGGCAGCAACAGCGACCAGCAGACCACCGGTCAGCAAAGTCAGCAGAATGAGCTGGGACAGCAGCAGGGACAGCAGTCCGGCAGCTCCGGCTCGCAGCAATCGATGAGCAACCAAGGCAGCGAAAACAGCTTTGACGACCAGAGCATCGGTGGCCAGAGCGGCAGCGGTCGGCCGATCGGCGGCAACGATAGGGACACCGGGTCGGGAACGACCGCGAGCCTGGGCGCCGACTTCAGCGGTCAGAGCTCCAGCGGACAGACTCAAAGCGGCGGCAGTGGCGACACGCTAACGACCGATCCGGGATCGGGCGCCGGCTCCGGCAACACCGGACAGAGCGGCGGCATCGGCGGATCGTCGGGTGCCTCCTCGGGCGAAGGCTTCATCGGATCGCAGGGCACAATCTCCAACGATTACCTTCAGGATCGTGACGATTCCTCCGGCGATGCCGGTGGTTCGGCTTCCGGCGAAAGCAGGGGTTCTTCGTCCGCTGACGCGACCGGCGGGTCGGACTTCGCCAACCAGGGCCGCGGTGCTCTCGACGAAGAAAACACCAACGAAGACGATAGCGGCTCGACCGGCAGCGGATCGGGCAGCTCCGGCGGCGGCGGGTCCTTCTAAAGGCCCACTTCCGTCCAACAGAAAAGCGCCGCGTTCCCACGAGGGAGCGCGGCGCTCTCTCTTACCGACCGTGCACCGTCACGACTGCCGAGCCCAACGCGACGTCGCGGTTGCCGACGCCTACAGCATCTGCCTGATGCCGCGCCTTGGCTACGACTGCCGTGAAGCAGGAACGCGCGCTCACCAGCGCTTCGACGCTGCTCTCACCGTCGCGTTCGCAAACGTTATGGGCCGCAGCGCGGATTCGTCCGTCCAGCGCCGCCCGACCGTCCGACGTTGCGAGATTGAGATCGGCGAAGCTCACGTGCTGCACGCGAACAGGCTCGCGTATGATCGAGATAGGAGGCGCAGCAAGCGCTGTGCCACCGATCAGCGCCGCGACGCCGATGCCTATAACAGTCAATTTCATGACCGGTCTCCGGCCGCTCGTCAGCCCCGGCCCGCAGCGGCCGCCGTCTCTTACTTCTCAACCGGTTTGCCGTGCCAATCGAACACGGCACTCGCCCGATAAGGCGCGCTTATGCCGCCTGCTTGGATAACATCGCTGCCTCGCGCTCGATCCACGGCGCCAGGCTGGGACGCGCGAGAATGCGATCGACGTAGGCCACCGTCCGCGGATAGCGGTCCGGATCGACGTTGGTCTTGGTGTGCCGGAAGTTCGCGAACGGACCGGCTACCGAGATGTCCGCCAGCGTCAACCCGTCACCGACCAGGTAGTCACCATCCCCCGGGACGATCCGCTCCAGATAATCGAGGATCGGCGGCAGATCATTGAGCTCCGCCTGCCTCGCAGCCTCCTGGTCGCCAGGCCGGCCCAGGAAGCGGGGTGCGACGATCAGGTTGAAGAAGATCTTGGCACCGCACGTGACCAGGATCGTATCCGCGAATTCCTCGAACCAGATGGTCTTGCCGCGCAGCCGGGGATCGCTTGGGATCAGCGCCGGCTCGGGGTGCCTGGCTTCCAGGTAGTGGATGATCGCGCTTGAATCCGCGAGCGCGTAATCGCCGTCGCGAAACGCGGGCATCTTACGGAATGGGCTCGCGTCAAGGAATTCAGGACCGGGGTTCGGAAAGCCAGTCGGCTGAACGTCGAGCTCGATGCCCTTCTCCCCCGCGACCGCCAGTACCTTGCGCACGTACGGCGACAATGACGACCCGTACAAAATCATGGCCAGGATCCTCCGCTGCAGCGGCAAACGGCGGAGATTAAGCCGCGCTCACCCGTTGTTGCGACCAGTAGGAGAGGACGACATGGGCAGCAACAGCGGTAAGGATGAAGCCCGCAACAATCTCCTCGATCCGACGCTCCGCGATCGCGAACTCGGTCGCGGCGACACGGCGACCGCAGAGCGAAAGCCAAAGGCGCCTGCGGATCGCCGCAAGGGCCGCAAGGACTGAAGTTCAGCGGATGCGGTAATAGTTCGCGACGCGGTCGAGCGCGAACGTCAGCACGAGCTTCCCCGCTCGAGCGGGCCGGCCGAGCGCAGTCTCCGCATCGCGCATCCCCTCACCGGCACAAACCACGCGCCATAGAATGTCGGCGAGCCGGGGCCCGGCATGAGAGACGGCATCGTGGAACCGCCGCTTCGCATTAATCTGCGCAGCCGTGGGGTCGATTGCATCGCGCTTGCCCAATGTTTCGCATCGAATCTCCTGTCCCGAGTCGGCCGCGGCCTTGGCAATTATATACTTGACTTAGCTAAGGACCGATTCGATGAAGGGCCGACAGGCCGGCGCTCACCAGATTGGAGAGGTGGAATTGGAGGCGGCGCTTATTGAAGGCGCCACTTACCTACAGACATCCATATCTGCGACAGTGCCTCTCCGCGACTATGCTGCTTCGGTGGGGATAGTCGCTTCGGCTTTGGGATTATCGGTCCGTGAAGCTCTTGCTTGTGCTTCTTCCGATACTCTTGATTGACCCACAGCAACGCGTGATCGGCGTATTCAAAATACGCCCACTGGTTTCGCAGTAGCGCAAGCGTGAGCGGGTGCGACACAACTTGGCATTTTTCGCCTTTGCTCTTGGCGGCCTCTTCTAGGTTGGCGAAGCGCAAGATCCCGCCATCGCCAATCCAAATGCAATGAGCATATTGATTACGAATGTTCTTGCAGTGGTTCATCGCGTCGAAGGCCTCTTTGAACTGGCCGCCTAGGCCAGCCTTTTCGAACGGGGGCGTCGCGATTGCTTCGGCCACGGCAAGGCGGTTTGCCTCACTCCTGAGTTGGAACATGGTTCGTGCGGAAGCTTGGCCGTCTTTCAGTACCGAGGTGAGAATATCGAGCACGGCGATTTCAAGTTCACCGTATGCTACCAGCATTTTGCCCACAATTTCCCGCTCTCTGCGGAAGCCGGCAAAGGGAACCAGGAGCGCGTCAAGCATGGTCAAGTCCGATCAAGAAACCTTCTCCGAAGAGGAGACAGTGAGGCGGCGCGAGGCGGCGATTCAGCGCATGCTGAAAACGCCGCACAAGCCGCATAAGGAAACGAGAAAGCCGCGCGCTTAGGGCTTGTTAGCGAGCTTATGCAGCTCCTGTTTAATGTGCCTTAGCTCCGCGGCGATCTTGCGAAGTTCGTTGACTATCATGGACGCGTAACTGTCGTTCATCGACTCTCTCCTCACTGCAATTGTTGGAGGCCACATGGGCTTTATCGACAGGGAACTGGCGCGGTTGAATCGCGCCCTTGACTGCGGCGTTGGCGACTCGCGCTATCCAGAAATCTACGCCGCCCAGCAGGCGCTCGCGTGGGTGCTGGAGCCAGCTATCGCGGCCTCTCCCATGGCCTATCTCACCGGCAACGCTGAAGCTTCAGCAGATTGTTGGGCTGATAGCCGTCCCGAGAAGTTGTCAGAAACCGCCCGCCAAGGATTGTGCCACCCACATAAACATTTGCCTGAACACCATTGACCCTCGTCCAAAACGTATGGCCTTGGTCGATCCAAGCTATGACGGTGTCTTCTTTTTGAATGCCGATTTCCGGACCGCCAACTGAGTCGATGCGTCTGTCGGGATCACTGCCATCTGGAATGATGCAGTTGATTTCGTAACTCGCCACGAGAACTCTCCCCCTACACGGGACGATTCGGCAGCGCGAAGCTAACGGCTGTTAGGTGCGAGTCCAGCTACTGCGGGCAGAGGGGGCAGTTAGCCAAGATCGCAGCGAAGGCCGCAGCCGCCGCCAAGCCGAAGACTATGAGTGTCGTTCTCATTGGTCGCCCCTTCTGAGAACTGCCAGTATCGTTGCCCGTTACCCGCGAGTCCAGCGCTTGCGGCGCTCGCCGATCCATAACGGCGGCTCGAAGTAGTTAGGCTGCGAGTGCGTGAGGCCGTCGATAGGTGAGACGACGCCCAACCATGCCCTTTAGGATGAGGGCGGCGCGCTCACCGTCCGTTACGTTCTTGGTGCTGTAGCGCATATCGAACTCCGCCAAGTA
>Ga0070671_100000665_pt1 | contig 24611 bp, 23 predicted proteins | sample KBSS73metaG_FD_65341 | JGI IMG/M metagenome (GOLD analysis project Ga0070671, IMG submission 65341) | Switchgrass rhizosphere microbial communities from Kellogg Biological Station, Michigan, USA - KBS S7-3 metaG | ecosystem: Host-associated > Plants > Roots > Rhizosphere > Soil ...
CGCGAGGCGCACGCTGCGCACCTCGGCCACCCTCGCCGGCATCGCCGCCCTCGGCGCCGGCTTCGCAGGCCAGGCGTTCGCCGCCGACCTGCCCGCGCTCCCCGCCGCGCCCGAGCTGCCGACCGAGCTCCCCGCCGCGCCGGACGTGACGGCCCTCGACGCGCCCGCGCTCCCCGCGGCCCCGGCCCTGCCGGACGGCGTCGACGTCCCCGGGATCATCACGTTCGAGTCCCCCAACGTGACGATGGAGAACACCTCGGACGCCCCCGCGCCGGTCGACGCGAACGTCGCCGAGGGTGCGGGCGACGAGGCCCTGGCCGCGCCGTCCTCGGTGCCGTCCTCGGTGCCGTCCACGCTGCCGACCGCCTCCCACGAGGCCGCCGCCACCCCGGCCCTCCCGGAGCTGCCCGCACTGCCCGCGCTGCCCGGCGCGCCGGAGGTCAACGGCGACTTCGCGAGCCCGCTCGGCTCGATCCCGCTGGCAGGCCCCGAGCTGCCCGCCGCGCCTGCCGTCCCCGAGCTGGGTGCCCCCGAGCTCCCGGCAGCCCCCGCCCTGCCGACCGAGCTCCCCTCGACCACCGACCAGGACATCGACACCACCCAGGAAGCGGCCGCCGACGCCGCCACCCCCGTCGACCTCGCGTCGGCGATCGCGTCGCTCGCGGGCTGACGCACCCCGGACCTCGTCCGCTCCCCCCGCGCCCCGGTCCCCGAAACCGGGCGCACCCATTCCGAGACGCCGGCCGCCCGCCCCGGGCAGCCGGCGTCTCGGCTTCTCCGGGTCCGCTACCGGACGACGCGGCCGTGCACGAGCCCGCTGAGCAGCGGCGCGAGCGCGACCCGCTCGCCGTCGATGCTGACCCACCGCGGCCCGCCGTACGGCTCCTGCTCCCCGACGTCGATGACCACGCCGGGCCGCAGCCCGCGGTCGCCGAGATAGCGCAGCGCGTCGCTCTGCCGATCCGAGACCCGCTCGATCCGGAACCGGCAGTCCTGCGGGGCGGAGGTCAGCGGCTGGCCCCAGCTCTCGTCGTGCGAGCCGGCGGGCGACGGGATCGGGTCGCCGTGGGGATCGTGCGTGGGGTGGCCGAGCGCGGCGTCGATCCGGGCCTCCAGCCGGTCGCTGAGCGCGTGCTCGAGCTGCTCGGCCTCCTCGTGCACCTCGTCCCACGGCATGTCCAGCACCTTGACCAGGAACGCCTCGAGCAGCCGGTGCCTGCGGACGACCCGCAGCGCCGCCCGCTCGCCCTCCCGGGTCAGGGTGAGGGTGCGGCCGCGGTGGACCAGGTCGCCGTCCGCCAGGCGCTTGACCATCGCCGACACCGACGGCGAGGACACCTTCAGCTCCTTCGCGAGCAGCCCGGTGGTGACGGCCTCCCCGCGGGTGGACAGCAGGAAGATCGTCTTCAGGTAGTCCTCGACGGCGGGTGTCATGGTCCCCACGACGATGATGTTAGCCCGGCCTCACCACTGTGGTCAGGCCGCGCTCCGGGTGCCGTCCGCGTCGTCAGGCGGGGGCGGGGGCCGGGTTGCGGGCGGCCATCTCCTCCGACGCCCGGACGACCTGCACCTTGTCGCCGATCTGCAGGAAGTTGAACCAGGCCTCGGCGTCGACGGGCTCGAGGTGGATGCACCCTGCCGACGACCGGTTCGGGCTGCCGGAGTGGAAGGCGATGCCGCCGTCTTCGAAGAACACCGACCACGGCATGGGCGCGGGGTCGCCGTTGGGCAGGCGCGACTCCTGGCTCAGGTAGTCCTTCTCCTTGCGGTACACCCGCAGCGAGTGGCCGACCGGGGTCTCCTGGCCGTTGCCGCCGGACGAGATCTTCACCGGTCCGCGGACGACCGCGCCGTTGTCGATCAGCCAGGCCTGCTGGGACTCCAGGTCCACACACGACCGCGCGGACACCGAGCAGGGCGTGCCGGGCACGAGCGGCTCGGCCCAGGTCGCGGTCGCCGCGGGCGACGGGCCGGGGGCCTGCGCGATCGCCGGGCCCGCGGCCACCGCCGCTCCGACGCCGACGACGGCCACCACGATCGCGACGACCGTCCTGCGCGTCCCTGTCCGGGTCCCGAACCGCCGTGTACCCACAGCCACTCCCTGCATCGTTCCGTAATCGCTGCGTCACTCTACGTGAGATACCGTCGGTGACCGCGCATCCCTTCAACGCCCACACGGGGAGCGGGGGAACGGTGCGGCCGTCACCGGTCGTCGTCGAGCGCCGAACGGAGGGCCGAATCGGTCCGATCAGGCGAATGTGACGTCTTCCCGCTCGGTCCGCTCGAGGCGGCACCGGACCCGTCGGTCGGGGCCCCGGCTGTCGGGCTCGGCGCCGACGTCGTGGCGGACGACCTATGCCCCGTCGCGCAGGCTGAGCACCACGCGCATGACGTGCTCCACCGCGGCCTCGAACAACGCCCCGCGCAGCTCGCCGCGGTCGGCCAGGTTCCGCGCCGCGAAGTCCACCATGTGCTCCGGCCCCACCCGCCGGACCACCAGGGCCGCGAGCTCGTCGAGATCCAGGTCCGGGTTGTCCAGCCGGGTCAGGGCGAACTCGACGATCAGCTCGTCCTCCGTCACGCGCCCTCCCCTCGCCGTCGCCGCCAGTCTCCCGCGCCGCGCGGCGGCCCGGGAAGTCGATTCGCGCGACACTCGTCCGACGGTCAGGTTCAGCACCCCCCACCGTGCGGGGTATTCCGAGACCCGTCGACGGCCGACACCGGACCGGTGCCGCAGGTCCACCGAGCGGACTGGGCCGAGGTGCGGGAGATCGTCACGGACGCGTACCGCGTCCAGGCCCCGCAGAAGCCCGTCAGCGGACTCGAAGCGCCGCCCACCTGACCCCTGCCCGGGCCAGCAGCAAGGTCACGATCAGCAGGGACACCGAGAAGAACCCGCCGAGGCTGACCCGGTCGGCGAAGACCAGGTCCACCGCCTCGAGCACGAGGAACTTGCTCCCGAACGCGACGGCCCACAACCCGACCGCCGCGACGACCTTCCCGACCGGCGTCTCCGCCGCGCGGAACCGCGCCTTCATCCGGTCCTTCCCCACCACGACGACCTCGAGCACGCCCTTGAGCAGGGCCGCCGTGAGCAGCGAGAGCGTGAAGGACTCGGCGAGGACCTGCGGGAGGTACTCGACGAACAGGTTGAGGACCACCACGTAGACGAGGAGGTCGACGACGGTGAGCGCCACCCGGGCGCTCGGCCCGTCCTGTTCGGACACCCCCCGACCTTAGGGGGTGGGCGCCCCGTCGAGGCGGTTCCGGCTGACCCGGGCGATGAGGAACAGCACCGAGCCGACGGCCAGGTACGCCGCCGCGAGCAGCCAGATGTCCAGCGTCTGCTGGGTCAGCAGGACGATGCTCGCGACGATGGCGATGAACGGCACGGCGATGGGCACCGAGAAGTGCTCGTGGTCCACCCGGTCCTTCCTCAGCACGATCGCCGAGACGTTCGCCGAGATGAAGACCAGCAGGAGCAGCAGCACGGTGGTGTCCGCGAGCTGGCCGATGTTGCCCACGAAGCTCATCCCGATGGTCGCCGCGCCCACGGCCACGATCGCGACCCAGGGCGTGCCGCGCTGCGGGGCGACCTTCCCGAACACCGACGGCAGCAGCCCGGCCTCGGCCAGCCCGTAGGTCGCGCGGCTCGCCATGACCATGAACAGCAGGGCGCCGTTGGCGATGGCGACCAGGGCGATCAGCGAGAACAGCCATTCCGGGATCGGCAGCCCGGACGCGGTGATCACCTCGAGCAGCGGGCCGCTGGAGTTCGCCATGGTGATCGGGTCGACGACGATGGCCGCGCCGAGCGCGATCAGCAGGTACACGACGCCCGCGGTGCAGATCGCGCCGAACAGCGCCCGCGGGTAGGCGCGGGACGGGTCCTTGACCTCCTCGGCCATGTTCGCCGCCGCCTCGAACCCGAGGAAGGAGAAGAACGCGACGACCGAGGCCGAGAACGCCCCCACGAGCAGCGGCTTGTCCGGCGACGGCAGCAGGATGCGGGAGGGGTCGCCCTCCCCGCTGCCGAACACGATCGCGGCGACCACGATCACCAGGACCAGGCCGCTGACCTCGATGCACGTCATCACGACGTTGGCGCTGAGCGACTCCCGCACACCGCGCAGGTTGATCGCGATGAGCAGCAGCAGGAACACCACCGTGACCGGCGCGGACGGGATGTCGACGAGCGTGGAGAGGTAGTCACCCGCGAACGCGTTGGCCAGCAGGGCGGCCGTGGTGATGCCGGAGGACAGCATCAGGAACCCGATGACGAAACTGAGGTAGGGGATGCCGAACGCCCGCTCCACGTACCGGCAGGCACCCCCGGCGTGGGGGTACTTGGTGATCATCTCCGCATAGGTGCCCGCGGTCAGCAGCGCCACCACCAGCGCGATCACCAGCGGGAGCCAGAGCATCCCGCCGACGTCGGCGGCCATCGTCCCGACGAGGGTGTAGATGCCCGCCCCGAGAGTGTCCCCGACGATGAAGAAGAACAGCAGCGTGACGCCGACCGTTCGCTTCAGCTTCGTCGCCGCTGCACCGGATCCGCCCGTGTCCGTCAATTCGGCCATTGGGCATGCTCGCACGGATTCGCGGACGTATCCGGATGAAGCGGACACTCGAAACACGACCGCAAAACGGGCGGGAGGTCGACCCGGCGTCGTCCGGTCACGGTGGGCCACACCGCGACCGGCTCGCGAGCGACGAGGCCGGTCACCGAGCCGGGTCAGCTGCGCAGCCAGGCGAGGACCGCCTTGACCCGGCGATGGTCGTCGCCCGTCGCGACGAGGCCGAGCTTGGTGAAGATCGACGAGATGTGCTTCTCCACACCGCCCTGGGTGATGACCAGGGCGCGGCCGATGGCGGTGTTGGTGCGACCCTCGGCCATCAGGCCGAGCACCTCCCGTTCGCGCGGGGACAGCGCCGCGACCGGGTCCCGGCGACGGCGGTGGGTGAGCAGCGCCGTGACGACCTCGGGATCCAGCACGGTCCCGCCCTCGGCCACCCGGGTCAGCGCGTCGGAGAGCTCCTCCAGCTTGGACACCCGGTCCTTGAGCAGGTAGCCGACACCGCCGCCCGCGGCGAGGAGGTCCCCGGCGTAGGTCTCCTCGACGTACTGCGAGAGCACCAGGATCCCCGTCGACGGCCACCGCTCGCGCACCTCGAGCGCCGCCCGCAGGCCCTCGTCGGTGAACGTCGGAGGCATCCGCACGTCGACGACGGCCACGTCCGGACGGTGCGTGTCGACGGCCTCGACCAGCGCGGCCCCGTCCCCGACGGCGGCCACGACGGTCGCGTCGGCCTCCTCGAGCAGCCGCACCAGACCCTCCCGCAGCAGCAGCGAGTCCTCCGCCAGCACGACCCTCATCAACCGCCCCCTACAGCCCGGCGAGCGGGATCTCCGCGGTGAGCACCGTCGGCCCACCGGGCGGGCTCACCACGTCGAGCACGCCCTCCACCGCGGACAGTCTGTCCGACAGGCCGGCGAGGCCGTGGCCCTTTCCGAGGTGCGCGCCGCCCACGCCGTCGTCGGCGACCTGGACGAGGACCCGCTCGGCGTCCGCGCTGACCGTGACGGTGCACAGGGAGGCGCCGGAGTGCTTGGCGACGTTCGTCAGCGCCTCGGTCACCACGAAGTACGCCGTGTTCTCGACGGACGCGGCGAGCCGGTGCCCCGCGGGCAGCGTGACGTCCAGGGAGACCTGGACCAGGCTGCGCGCGGCGGCCGCGGCCAGCGCCGCCTCGAGCCCCCGGTCGGCGAGGATCGGCGGGGCGATCCCGCGGGCGAGCGCGCGCAGCTCGGCGAGCGTCTCCCGGCTCTGGGCCAGCGCCTCGTCGACGAGCGAGCGGGCCTTCTCCGGGTCGTCAGCGAGCCTGCGACCCGCGCTCTCCAGGTCCATGGTCAGCCGGACCAGGCGCTGCTGCGGACCGTCGTGGATGTCCCGCTCGAGCCGGCGCAGGGTCTGCGCCTCGGCCTGCACCGCCGCCCGTCGACTCGTCGAGAGCTGCTCGGCGCGGGCCCGCAGCGCGGCGGTCTGGTTGGTGAGCAGGCCGCTGGCGACGCCGGCCCGGAAGGCGACGAGGCCGCGGACCACCCACGGGGTGGTGAGGACCATCAGGACGCCGAGCACGGTCGTCGTGAGGACGTCCCCGAGCCGGGACGAGCTCTGGGTGAGCAGGCCGAAGAGGCCGAAGTAGTCGTCGTCGGAGCGCGGGAGGGACCATTCCCAGAGCACGTAGAGGGCGCCGCCGAGACCACCCACCGACCAGGACACGGCGATGGCGAACGTCGCGATCCGCACCGGGAAGGCGACGACCGCGTGCAGCAGGTCCCGCCAGGACTGGGGGTCGCCGAGCGAACGGAACATCCGCCCGGCCCCGGAGCCGCTCGCCTCGCGGTGGTGGTGCGGCGGCAGCGCGCGGCCGGTGGCCCGCTCGGTGGCCCGGCGCTCCAGCGTGGCGAAGCCGCGTGAGGCGCGCAGGGTCAGCGCGAGGATCGGCACACCGAGCCAGACCACGAGGGTGCCGACCCCCGCGGCGAACCCCGCGACCGCGACGACGAAGGCCGGGATGGCGAGCGGGAGGCCGAGGACGAGGTACAGCAGCCCCGCACCGAGGCGTGTCGAACCGCTCACGGGGCCACCACCTCTCGGGGCCAGGATGTCAGGACCGGAGATCATGCGGTCCAGCCTGGTCGGGCGCGGCCGGGCGGGCCGGCCGGTGGCCCGCAGAACCCCGGGTGGGGCTGACCCCACCTGAGCGGCCCGATCCGGCCGGGTCCGTCGCCGTCACAGGCGGCGGATCGTCAGCAGGAGCCAGCCCAGCCCGCCGACGGACACCACGCCCCCGACCACCACGGACCCCACGGCCAACAGCATCACCCCGACCCCGAGCAGGACGGTCGAGGCGACGCACTGCGCGATGAGAATCCCCACCCCACCACGATGCCTCAGGATCCTGCGACGAGGCACTAGGGTCTGTTCGAGGAGAGTCGCTGATGGGTTCCGACTGTTCGTGCCGCCGTTCGACGCGCTCGCCGACGTGCGGGACGTGAGCCGCAACGGCCCGTGGTGATCCGGTTCCTGACGGTCCGGGGCCGCCGCCTCGGCTACGAACGCAGCGGCGCGGGCCCGCTGCTCGTCTGTCCGGCGTGGTGGGTCGGGCACCTGGAGCGCGACCGGGAGGACCCCGCCGTCGCACGGTTCTGGGCGGCGCTCGGCGAGCGGTACACGGTCGTCCGGTACGACAGGGTGGGCGTCGGGGTGTCGGACCGGGACGTGCGGGACGAGGACCTCACGCTCGACGCCGACGTCGAGGTCCTCGGCGCCCTGCTGGACGAGCTCGGGGCCGATCGCGCGACGGTGCTCGGCGGCTCGTCCGGCGGGTGCGCGGCCATCGCCTTCGCGGCGCGCTCCCCCGAGCGGGTCGAGCGGCTGCTGCTCTACGGCGCCTACGCGGACGGCCCCGCGATCACCCGGCCGGAGGTGCGCGAGGCGATCGTGGCCGCGGTCCGCTCCCACTGGGGCCTCGGGTCCCGGCTGCTCTCGGACGTCTTCCTGGGCGAGGCGGGCTCGGCGGACCAGGAACGGTTCGCGCGGTTCCAGCGCGCGGCCGCGAGCGCGGTGACGGCGGCCCGGCTGCTCGAACAGGTGTACCGCCGCGACGTCCGCGACCTCCTCCCGCTGGTCGGGGCGCCGACCCTGGTGGTGCACCGCCGCGAGGACCGCGCGATCCCGTACGCGCTGGGTCGTGCGGTCGCGGCCGGGATCGACGGCGCGGCGCTGGTCCCGCTGCCGGGGACCGCGCACTTCCCGTGGGCGGGCGACGCCGACGGCGTCGTCCGGGCGCTGACGGCCCAGGAGACCCGGTCGACCCCCGAACCCGCGGCGGCCCTCCTCTCCCGCCGCGAACGCGAGGTGCTGACCCTCGTCGCGCAGGGCCTGAACGACCGCGAGATCGCCGAGCAGCTGGTCGTCAGCCCGCACACGGTGCACCGGCACGTCGCGAACATCCGGGGCAAGCTCGGCCGGGGATCGCGCAGCGCGGCGGTCGCCGAGGCCGCGCGGCTGGGCCTGCTCTGAAGGGATGGCCGGTCCGGGCCATCCGCGCCGAGTGATCGTTTCGGGCGATGCCGGGTCGGCGGCCCCTCCCTACCGTCTCCCACCATGACGACGACCACGTGGGCACGGATCTTCGCGGGCCTCTACCAGCCACTGCTGTGGGGCGGGGAGCGCGCGGGCATGCGCGAGCTCCGCCGGGACCTCCTCACCCAGGCGCGGGGCCGGACGCTGGAGATCGGTGGCGGCACGGGCCTGAACCTCGCGCACTACCCGGCGGACGTCGACCTCGTGCTCACCGAACCCGATCCCTCGATGCGCGCCCGCCTGCGCCGGGTCGCCGGTGACCGCGCGGAGGTCGTCGACGCCCCGGCCGAGCACCTCCCGGTGCCCGACGCGAGCGTCGACACCGTCGTGTCGACGCTGGTCCTCTGCACCGTCGACGGACCGGACCGCGCGCTGCGCGAGGTCGCGCGGGTCCTCCGTCCCGACGGCAGGCTGCTGTTCCTCGAACACGTCCGCTCCGAGTCCCCGGCCCTCGCCCGCAGGCAGGACCGCGCCGCCGCCGCGTGGCAGCGGTTCGCCGTGGGGTGCCGGTGCAACCGCGCCACCGTCGAGCTGATCGAGGCCTGTGGCTTCCGGGTCGACGCCCGGACCGCGACCTGGACGGCGATGCCCCGGATCCTGCAGCCGCTGGTCCTCGGCCGGGCCACGGTCGCGGTTCAGGCCGAGGCGACCCGGACCGCCGAAGCGGCGCCGTCGTAGCGGGGCCGTCCTCGTAGCAGGGCCCGTCTCGGTCCGCGGCGGACGCGCCGTGCCGCTAGGTTCGGCGCATCCGCGATCACTCCTGGGGGGTGTGGCGTTGTCCGAGGACCTCACGTTGCTCGACGCCTACTGGCGGGCGGCCAACTATCTGTCGGTCGGTCAGATCTACCTGTTGGACAACCCGCTGTTGCGCGAACCGCTGCTGCCCGAGCACGTGAAGCCGCGGCTGCTCGGGCACTGGGGCACCACGCCGGGGCTGAACCTGCTCTACGCGCACCTCAACCGGGCGATCCGGGCCCGGGACCTGAACGCGCTGTACGTGACCGGCCCCGGGCACGGCGGGCCGGGCCTGGTCGCGAACGCCTACCTCGAGGGCACGTACTCGGAGATCTACTCGTCGATCGGGCAGGACGTCGACGGGATGCGGGCGTTGTTCCGGCAGTTCTCCTTCCCCGGCGGCATCCCGAGCCACGTCGCGCCGGAGACGCCGGGTTCGATCCACGAGGGCGGTGAGCTCGGCTACGCGCTGCTGCACGCCTACGGCGCGGTGTTCGACAACCCGGACCTGCTCGCGTTGTGCGTGGTCGGCGACGGTGAGGCCGAGACCGGGCCGCTGGCCGCGAGCTGGCACGCCAACAAGTGGATCGACCCGCGCCGCGACGGGACCGTGCTGCCGGTCCTGCACCTCAACGGCTACAAGATCGCCAACCCGACCGTGCTCGCGCGGATCCCGCAGAGCGAGCTCGCCTCGCTCATGCGCGGGTACGGGTACGCGCCGCGGTTCGTCACCGGTGACGAGCCCATGGCCGTGCACGCCGAGCTGGCGTCCACCCTGGACGAGGTGCTCGACGAGATCGCCGCGATCAAGGCCGACCCGCCGCGCGGGCGTCCGGCGTGGCCGATGATCGTGCTGCGCACACCGAAGGGCTGGACGGGGCCGAAGGAGGTCGACGGCGAGCAGGTCGAGGGCACCTTCCGCGCCCACCAGGTCCCGCTGTCGGGGACCCGCACGAACGCCGGGCACCGCGCGCAGCTCGAGGAGTGGATGCGCAGCTACCGCCCCGACGAGCTGTTCGACGACCACGGCACGCTCGTCCCGCAGCTGCGGGCGTTGGCGCCGCAGGGCGAGCGGCGGATGAGCGCCAACCCGCACACCAACGGCGGCCTGGTGCTGCGCGACCTCGCCATGCCGGACTTCCGCGACTACGCCGTCGACGTCCCCGCACCTGCCACGACCACGAGCCCGGCGACCACGGTCCTGGGTGGGTTCCTGCGCGATGTCATGGCCCGCAACACCGACCGCTTCCGGCTGTTCGGACCGGACGAGGTCGCCTCCAACCGGCTGCAGGCGGTGTTGGAGACCACCGACCGGGCCTGGAACGCCGAGCTGCTGCCCGGCGACGAGCACCTCGCCCCGGACGGGCGGGTGATGGAGGTGCTGTCGGAGCACCTGTGCCAGGGCTGGCTGGAGGGCTACCTGCTCACCGGCCGACACGGGCTGTTCACCAGCTACGAGGCGTTCATCCACATCGTCGACTCGATGCTCAACCAGCACGCCAAGTGGCTCAAGACCACTCGCACGATCCCGTGGCGAGCGCCGATCGCGTCGCTGAACTACCTGCTGTCCAGCCACGTCTGGCGCCAGGACCACAACGGGTTCTCCCACCAGGACCCCGGCTTCCTCGACCACGTGATCAACAAGAAGGCCGAGATCACCCGGGTCTACCTGCCACCGGACACCAACACCCTGTTGTCCACGATGGACCACTGTCTGCGGTCGAGGCACTACGTCAACGTCGTCGTCGCCGGGAAACAGCCGCAGCTGACCTACCTGTCCATGGAGGACGCGATCGCGCACTGCAGCCGCGGTCTCGGGATCTGGGACTGGGCGGGCACCACCGACGGCGAACCGGACGTCGTGCTGGCCTGCTGCGGGGACATCCCCACGCTGGAGACCCTGGCCGCGGCGAAGCTGCTGCGCGAGCACTGCCCGGAGCTCAAGGTGCGGGTGGTCAACGTCGTCGACCTGATGCGGCTGCAGCCGGACCGCGAGCACCCGCACGGCCTCTCGGACAACGAGTTCGACGCCCTGTTCACCCCGGACAAGCCGATCGTGTTCGCCTTCCACGGCTACCCCTGGCTGATCCACCGGCTCACCTACGCCCGACGCAACCACCACAACCTGCACGTGCGCGGCTACAAGGAGGAGGGCACCACGACCACGCCCTTCGACATGGTGATGCTCAACGACCTCGACCGGTTCCACCTGGTCATGGACGTCGTCGACCGGGTGCCCACACTCGGCTCGAAAGCCGCGGTGCTGCGCCAACGGATGTCCGACGCCCGGCTGGCCGCCCGCCGCCACACCCGCGAACACGGCGAGGACGACCCCGCCATCGCCGACTGGACCTGGGAATGAGGGTGCTGGTCGTCAACGCCGGGTCGTCCAGTCTGAAGCTGCGGCTGCTCGGGCCGGACGACGCCGTCGAGCGCTCGGAGGACGCGAAGCCCGGCGGGGACCTCGCGGCCACGCTGCGGGACTGGCCGACCCCGGACGCCGTCGGGCACCGGGTGGTGCACGGCGGCACCCGGTTCGCCGATCCCGTCGTCGTCGACGACGAGGTCCGCGGCGCGCTGGAGGACCTCACCGCGCTCGCCCCGCTGCACCAGCCCAAGTCCCTCGAGGGTCTGGACGCGGTGTCGGACCTGCTGCCCGACGTGCCTGCGGTGGCGTGCTTCGACACCGCCTTCCACACCACGATCCCGGAGGCCGCGGCGACCTACGCGGTGCCCGCCGAGTGGCGCGAGCGCTACGCGATCCGGCGCTACGGCTTCCACGGGCTGTCGCACGCCTGGTGCGCGGCGAAGGTCGCGGAGCTGACCGGTGCGCGGCGGATCGTCACCGCACACCTCGGGGCGGGTGCGTCGCTGTGCGCGGTCGTCGACGGCCGCAGCGTCGACACCACCATGGGCTTCACCCCGCTGGAGGGGCTCGTCATGGCGACCCGCTCGGGCACCGTCGATCCCGGACTCGTGCTGTGGCTGGAGGAGCACGAGGAGCTGAGCCCGCACGAGGTCGCCGAGACCCTGGAGAAGCGGTCCGGGCTGCTGGGCCTCGCGGGCACCGGCGACATGCAGGAGGTCCTCGCCCGGGACGACGCGGACGCGACCCTCGCCGTCGAGGTCTACCTCCACCGGCTGGCCGGATCCGTGGCGGCCATGGCCGCGGCCGCGGGCGGGCTGGAGGCGCTGGCCTTCACCGGCGGCGTCGGCGAGCACTCCGCCGCCATCCGCACGCGGGTGGCCGAGCGGCTGGCCTTCCTCGGGGTCGCCGTGGACGACCCGGGCACGACCGACGGCGAGATCACCGCCGCGGGCGCCGCCGTCCGGACCCTGGTCGTGCCCGCCCGGGAGGACCTGGAGATCGCCCGCGGCACCCGCGCCGCACTGGTCTGACCTGGAGTACCGCACCTCCGAGCCGGTGCCCGGCAGCTCGGCACGACGGGACCCTCCTCCGGTGGGCACGGCGTCGGTCAAGGCTGCGGTGCGGCCGCGGGCGGGATCCGGTCGTACAGCTCCATGATCTGGGGATGGGTGAAGTCCTGGTCCGGCGGAAGCCAGCCGAGCTGGTCGGGGATCTCGCGCATCTCCAGGCCCACCAGGCCGGCGCCGAAGTCCACACGGAGGAACGGGCGGAAGTCGGCCAGCCGGTTGCCCGCCGGGTCCCAGACCGTGAAGTGCACCTCCACCCCACGCTGCTCCATGAACCGGTAGGCCACGTTGAAGGCGATCTCCTGGCCGGGCAGGACGACCCGGTCGGGGAACGGCAGCTCGTCGTCGTCGTGCGTGCCGGAGTAGCCTGCCAGCGCGAGCGTGTAGCTGCTGGCGTTGGTGAAGACGAAGGTGCGGTGGTAGACGGCCTGCGCCGACGCGGTGTCCGGCGTGGTCTCCAGCGTGGTCGATGCCGTGACGGGGGTCGTCGGTGTGGCTGCGGAGGCGGCGGACACGCCGACCGTCCCGACGAGTGCGGCCGCCGCGAGGGTGGCGGCGGTGAGCGTGGTGAACCTGCGCATGATGTCTCCCGGATGAGGACGCCGGATCGTGGTGGGCCCGGCGGCGGTGCGTCTCTGGTGCCACCACCGTGCCGCCGCCGGGCTCCGCGCACCGTCGGTCGACCGGTGGATCCAGCGGGGGATGCGCGCCTCAGCCGATCGGGGGACAGCAGGTCAGAGCAGACGCTCCAGCTCGATCGCAACCTGGCGGTACCGGCTGACAGGAACGAAGTGCACGCCGTCGCACGCTCCGCTCTCCCGCAGCGCGACGACCTGCTCGCACGCCGCGGCCACGCCGGCGTCCGGATCGGCGGCGACCCGCTCGACCAGCGCGTCGGGGATCTCGATGTCCGGCACGCTCGCCCGCAGCCGGTCCGCCATCCCGGCACTCGCCAGCACCATGACGCCGGCGTAGACCGGCTGGTCCGTCGGGTTCTCCTCGCGCCAGCGCACGAACTCCTCGACGGAGAAGCCGACCTGGAGGAAGACGAAGTCCGCCTCCCGCTTCCAGGACGCGAGCCGTCGGCGGCTCCCCGACGTGACCCCGATCCCGAACGGCGCCACCCCCGCGAACTCCGGCCGCCCGGTCACGCCCCGGGCCTCCTCGATCATCGTCCGGACGGTGAGCCCACCGGCCCGGTCGCCGACCGTCGGCTTGTCCCCCGCCACGAACAGGAAGCGGTCGACCCCGTACGCCGCCGCGGTGAGCAGGTCCCGCTGGAAGCCGAGCAGGTTCCGGTCCCGCGAGTTGAGACAGGCGATGCTGCGCCGCCCCATCGCGTGCACCTCGTTCGCGACCGCGATGCTCGACACCGTGGCCCGGCCGATGTGGTTGTCCGGGATCAGGAAGTCGTCCACGACGGGCGCGAGCATCCCGATCTGGTGCCGCGCCCGCGTCAGATCCGGCCTGGTCGGCGGCTCGATCTCACACACGACGGAGAAGTTGCGACTCACGGGGCAACCGTAGTGAGCGGACCGGACGGACGGAGGCCGAGTGGCACGTCCGGCGCCGAGGACGGTCAGTGAACCGTCCGGTCAGGACATGTCCCCGCGGCCCTTGGTCAGCATCCACCGGATGAACTCCTTGCGGCTGGCGGTGCCGGTCTTCCCCAGGATGTTGTGGACGTGGGTCTCCACGGTCCGCTCGGAGAGCACGAGCTCGGCGGCGATCTCGCGGTTCGACCGGGCCCGGCCGACCATGTTGGCGATCTCGCGCTCGCGGGGCGTGAAGGGGTCGGCCGCGGCGGTGTCGGCGGCGATGCGGTCCAGCAGGGAGGTGGCCTCGCGCAGCAGGCCGGGCAGGTCGAGCGCGCGGGCGGCCCCGGCGGCCGCCTTCGCGTGCCGGGCGGCGGCGCCGAGGTCCCCGGTCGCGTGGGCGAGCCGGGCCTGCCCACCCCGGGTGAGGGCGAGGTAGGGACGCGCGCCCAGCGCTGTGTTGACCCGCTCGGCCTCGGCGAACTCGGAGGCTGCGGTGGCCGTGTCGCCGCAGACCAGGGCGAGCTCCGCGCGGAAGCGGGCGAGCGCGCCCAGATAGAAGATCGTCCCGGTGCCGAACGCCACGAGGTCGCCGTAGACCTCGGTCAGCACCGCGCGCAGCATCCGGCAGGCCGCCACGTCGGCCAGGCTGACCGCCACCTCGCACAGGTAGGCGACGCAGGCGAGGGTCCGCGCGTCGCGCATCCGGCCGAGCTGGGTGACGAGCGGTGCGTACAGCGCGCGGGCGTGGTCCAGGTCGCCGTCGAGCATCAGCGCCGCCGCCGTGCCCGCCCTGGCCACGGGAGGTTGCCTGCCGGCGTCGTCGAGCACGAACCGCCAGCCGGGGGCGATGTCGGACCGGTCGCCGCGCAGGAGCGCGAGGAAGATCGAGTGGCCGATGTGGGTGCCCTCGGCGGACTCGTCGCTCCAGTCCGCGGTCACCGTCCGGGCCTCCGCGGAGAGCCTGCGCGTCAGCTCGAAGCCGCCTGCCATCCCGGCGAGGGCCGCCCTCCGCCGCAGGTGGTGCCAGCGCGCGACGGGCAGCCCGGTCTGCTCCGCGACGCCGCCGACTGCCGCGACGTGCGCTTCCGCAGTGGCCAGGTCCCCCGCCTGCAGCGCGGCGTCGGAGATCCAGAGGTGGCCCCACAACGCGGCCAGCGGCCGGCCGGTCGGGCCCGAGAGCTCCACCGACCGGCGGCCCAGCGCCACCCGGTCGATGCCGAGCCGCGGATCCTGCGCCATCATCGCGCCGGCCAGGATCGCGTCGAGCTCGGCGTGCCGGTCCCCGGCCGCCACGGCCGCCGTCATCGCCCGCCGGGCGTGCATGTGCGCCTCGTCGAGATCGCCGACCTCGGTCAACGCGCAGGCCAGGGCCGCGGACACCCGCGCGGCGAGGCCGTCGTCGAGACTCCCCAGCAGCGCGCGCCTGCACAGCTGCTCGACGGCCCGGTTGACCCCGGGATGCCCGTAGCCCTGCACCGTGACCGCGGCCCTGGCGACGACGTCCGCCCTGCCCGAGCGCTCACCCGCCGCCGCGGCGCGCCGGCAGGTGCGGATGCTCTCGTCGACCCGTCCCGCGAAGGTCTGCACGCGGGCGAGATCGAGCAGCAGCTCGGCCTCGTCGGCCCCGGCCTCGACCCCGCCGTCCGGGGTGAGCGCGTCGAGCGCCAGCCTCAGGTAGTCCTCGGCCTCGGCGTAGCCTCCGCCGAGCCGGGCGTCGTCGGCCGCACGGACCGCCCACGGCACCGCCCGCGGAGGCTCGCCCGCCCGCACCCAGTGCCGGGCGACCGTGCCCGCCCGGTCGTCGCGCCCCACCGCGCGGGGTTCGAGCAGCTCGGCGACCCTGCGGTGCAGGGCAGCCCGGCGCTGCGGGGGCACGGTGGCGTACACCGCGTCGCGGACGAGCGCGTGGCTCAGCGCGACGACACCGCCGTCCGGCGGCGTGACCAGTCCGAGCGCGGCCGCCGGCGCGAGCAGCTCGACGACCTCCGCCGCCGTCCGGGCGCCGACCAGCCCGGTGAGCACGTCGAGATCGGCGGTCTGGCCGACCACGCTCAGGGCCGCGACGGCGTCGGCGGACGCGGGCCCGGCCGCCTGCAGCGCCGCCGAGACGAGGCCGCGGAGCTCCGTCGCCTCGCCGAGTGCGGAGTCCCATCCCGCGTGCCCGCGCAGCTGCTCGGCCGCGATCCGGGTCAGCGCCCACAGCACCAGCGGGCTGCCGCCCGCGCGGTCGATCGCCTGGCGGACCGCGACGGGATCGGCGTGCTCGACGGCGTGGCCGAGCAGTGCGGCCGCGTCGTCGGGCCGCAGTGGCCCGAGGGTGACGGGCACGGTCGCGCTGTTCGCGAGCAGCCCCGGGAGCGCCCGGGCGAACGGCCCGGTGTCGACCGGCCGATGGGTCACGACGGCGAGCACCGGGACCCGGCGGATGCCTGCGACCAGCCGCTGCAACAGCCGCACCGTGGCCGCGTCGGCCCAGTGCAGGTCCTCCAGGACGAGCAGGAGCGGCGGCGGCTGCGCCACCAGCGCGTCGAGCACGGCGGTGTCGGCGGAGAACGTCGCCGCCGCGGCGTCCTCGGGTCCGGCCTTCTCCGGTGTGCCGTCGGCGGCGAGCGCCGCGCGCACCTCCGGCATCGCCGTGACGGCTCGCGTCCACGGCCACAGCATCGGCATGCCCTCGTCGTCGAGCGCGGAACCCCACCCGACGGTGGCCCCGTCGGCCTCCCGGACGAGCTCCTCGACGAGGCGGGTCTTGCCGATCCCCGGCGGTCCGCCGATCAGCACCAGCCCGCCGGTGCCGCCGCGCGCGAGCTCGAGACCGGAGCGGAGCACGGCGAGCTCGCGGGCCCGTCCGAAGAGACGCCCGGCCGGTTCGGTCATCGCCGGAGTATCGCTCCTGCGGGGGTGCACGCAAAGTTCCGTACCGGTCTTCGGTGGCGGCACTGATGTCCCGGCGGGCCGCCCGCGCAACCGTTGCGGCATGGATCTGGAGACCGCCGTACGTCGCGCCTTCGCCCCCGCGGCCCGGCCAGGACGCGTCGGCGTCGAGGTCGAGCTCATCCCTGCGCTCGTTCCCGATGCAGGCGGTGCGCGGCCGAGCCCGGCCCGGCTCGCCGCCGTCCTCGACGCGCGGTTCGCCGCCGTGGCCCGGCCGACCTTCGAGCCGGGCGGCCAGCTCGAGCTCAGCCCCGCCCCGCAGCCGGTGCATGCCGTGGTCGCGACCGTCCTCGGCCTGCTGGGCCAGGTGCGGGAGCGTGCCGCGCGCGCAGGCATCGAGCTGATCTCGGCCGGGACCGACCCGCACCACGACTGCACCCAGGTGCCTCTGCAGGTGCCGAACCCGCGCTATCGCGCCCTGCAGCACGCGCTCGACGAGCACGGTCCCGACGGCCGCCGCATGATGCGGCTGACCGCCTCCCTGCAGGTCTGCGTCGACCTCCTGCCGGGCCGCGCCGGGCGCGAGCAGTGGCTGGTCGCCAACCTCGCCGGGCCGCACCTCGCCGCGGCGTTCGCCAACTCGCCTGCCCTGGACGGCCGCCCGTCCGGCGTCGAGGGTGCCCGCACGGGGATCTGGACCCGGGTCGACGACCGTCGCTGCGGCTACGACGGCCGCCACCTCGACCCGCTCGATCCCGTCGGCGCCTATCTCGCGTTCGCCGCGGCCGCCCCGCGGCTGCCCCTCCCGAACCTGGACGCCGAACGGCACCTCTCGACGCTGTTCCCGCCCGTGCGCCCACGCGGCGGCTACCTGGAGGTGCGATACCTCGACGCGCAGCCCGACGCCCGGATCCCGGCGGCGATCAACGCCGTGCACACCCTGCTCACCGACCCGCAGGCCCGGCGCGAGGCGCTCGACCTGCTGCGTCCCGGGCTCGGCGACCTGCCCGCCGCCTGGCGGTCGGCGACGACGGGCTGGTCCCCGCTCGCCGCGGACCTCCTGTCGATCGCCTCGGCGCGCGGGGAGGTGTCGGCGCGATGAACGTGGTCTTCGTCGTCGACCCGCTGGAGCGGCTGGACCCGGCGCTGGACACCAGCATCGGCCTCATGCACGCCGCGCAGGAGCGCGGTGCGGGCGTGTGGGCCACCGACATGCTGAGCCTGGAGGCCGTCGACGGCCGGGCCCGCTGCCTGGCCACACCGCTGCGGCTCGCACCGAGCGTCCCCGCCCAGGGCTGCCGCTGGACCGTGCCCGATCCCTGGTTCCACGCGGGCCCGCCCACCCGGCTCTGGCTGGACGAGGCCGCGGCCGTGTTCATCCGCACCGAACCGCCGCTCGACGAGCGGTTCGTGGCCGCCACCCTGGTGCTCGACCTCGTCGATCCCGCACGGACGGCGATGGTCAACTCCCCCGCCGGGCTGCGGGCCTGCAGCGAGCACCTGCTGCCGCTGCACTTCCCCGACCTCGGGCCTGCCACCGTGGTCAGCGCCGACCCGGCCACCGTCCGCGCGTTCGTCACCGAGCACCGGGTGGTCGTCGCCAAGCCCGTCGACGGGTTCGCGGGCCGCGGCGTGCTGCGGCTGGACCGCCACGACCCCAACCTCGCCTCGCTCGTCGAGATCGTGACCGGCGCAGGCACCCGGGCCGCGGTGCTGCAGCCCTACCTGCGCGAGGTGAGCGCGGGCAACAAGCGCGTGTTCGTGCTGGACGGCGAGCCGGTCGGCGCCGTCCACCGCTTCCCGGTCGACGGCGACTTCCGCATCGGCAACCCGGCGGCCGAGGCACCCCTCACCGACCGGGACCGCGAGATCTGCGCGCGGCTCGCCCCGACGCTGCGGCGGCACGGCATCCACCTCGCCGGGCTCGACGTCATCGGCCGCCACCTCATCGAGGTCAACGTGACCAGCGTCGGTGGCCTGCGCAAGGCCGACGCCCTTCTCGGCTGGACCCTCTGCGCCGACGTCGTGGACAGCGCTCTCGACGGAGTCCTCCTGGCGCCCGTTCTCGAAAGGACACTCGCATGACCACCCTGTCCGTCACCTCGTCCGCCGCCCTGTACGCCGCCGTCGTCGGCGTCGTCGTGCTCGGCGCCCTGTTGTTCCTGCTGGGCTTCAACGTCTCCCGCATGCGCGGCGTGACCGCGAAGGTCGGCGGCTCGCAGGCGCCGACCGATCCGGCGTCCCCCCTGCTCATCGCGCAGCGGGCGCACGGCAACGCCAGCGAGTACGTCCCGTACCTCGCCGTGCTGTTCCTCGTGGTCGGGTTCGGCAGTCCGGCGGCCGTCGCGGTCCCGCTCATCGCGGGTGCCACACTCGCCCGGCTGCTGCACGCCTACGGGATGCTGACGGCGCGGACGCTGGCCGCGGAGAGCATCGTCCGGATGGCCGGGGCGATGGGCACGTACCTGTTCGGCGTCGCGCTGGCCGTCGCCGCCGCGTTCACCCTGGTCTGACGTGTCCACGGTCGCCTTGGGCCGGGCCGTCGCCCCCTTCCGCAGCCGAGCGTTCCGGCGCTACACAGCCGGCCAGCTGCCCTCGATCACCTGCTCGTGGGCGCAGGTCGTGGCGCTCTCCGCGGTCGTGGTGGTGCTGGATCCGGGCGCGCTGGGCTGGGTGGTCGCACTGCAGTTCGTCCCGACGCTGCTGCTCGGGCCGTGGTGCGGCGCGCTCGCCGACCGGTTCGACCGGCGCACGCTGCTGATGGCGGCCGAGGCCGGGCTGGCGCTCGTCGCCGCGGGCTATGCGCTCGCCGCCGCCACCGGCAGGCTGACCCTGCCGGTGATCGCCGTGCTGGCCGCGGCCTGGGGGATCGTCAACGCCGTCGACACCCCGGCCAGGCGCGCGCTCACCCCGCAGCTCGTCCCGCCCGCCGCCGCACCGGCTGCGGCCGCGCTCAGCGGGACGCTGCTGCTCGTCGGGATGACGCTGGGTGCCGCGCTCGGCGGCCTCCTCGTCCCGGCGTTCGGGGCGGCCGTCGCCTTCGGGGTCAACGCGCTCTCCTTCGTCGTCGACGTCGCCGTCCTCGCGACGCTGCCGATCGGCCCGAGCCCCCGCACGCCCCGCGCACCGCGGCAGGTCCGCGACGGGTTGGCCCACGTGTGGCACACCCCCGAGCTCCGCCTGCCCGTCGTCGTCCTCGGCGTGGTGGCGACGACGACCTTCTCCTACCAGGTCAGCGTGCCGCTCCTCGTCCACGACGCGGGAGCCATCGGGACCGGACTGGCCGTCTTCACCACCGGCTCCCTCGTCGGGACGATCGTCGCCGCGGCCCGGACCCGGCCGAGCGTCCGTACGACCGCGGTGGCGACGGCGATCCTCGCCGCCGGGCAGCTGCTCGTCGGCCTCGCGCCGACGCTCGTGCTCGTCGGCCTGGCGATCGCGGGGCTCGGCTGGTCCGCGCTGCTCATGACCGTGGTCGCCCAGCTCCAGCAGGCCCGCCCCGACATGCTCGGCCGGGTCATGGCCGTCTTCGCCGTCGTGCTGCTCGGCGCCATGACGGTCAGCGGCCCCCTCGCCGCCTGGCTCGCCGCCACCGTCGCCGTGACCACCCCGTTCCTGTTGGGTGCCGCCACCGCAGTCCTCACGGCCGCGCTACTCGCGGGACGGTCCCGACCGACGTGAACGGGCACGGTCCCCGGTCTTCCCTGGGGACGACGAGCGCGCCGCGTGACGAGTGGCCGACGCGGTCGGCCTGGCACACCGCGAGGAAGTGCTCAGCCCTCGGGGCGCCGCTGCTTCAGAGGCGTTCGATGCGGTCGGCCTGCGGGCCCCGGTCGCTCTGGCGCACCGCGTACCGGACCCGGTCACCCTTCTGCAGCGGCTCCGACCCCACGACCACGGACACGTGGGCGAAGAGATCGTCGCCGCCTGAATCCGGGGTGATGAAGCCGAAGCCGCGGTCGCCGTCGAAGCGCGCGACGACGCCCTCGCCGCCTCGCGCGGGCACGTCCCGCGCCGCCGGGGCAGGTGCCGACCGGTGCGGGGCCGTCTGCGGCTCGCGGACCAGGTGCACGTCGCGGGCCTGCGGGCCCTTGTCTCCGCTGACCACCTCGTAGGCGACGCGGTCGCCCTCCGCGAGCCACGTCAGTCCCTCGGCCAGGGCTCGGACGTGAACGAAGACGTCCTCGGCGCCGGAGTCGGGGTTGATGAAGCCGAAGCCCTTGTCCTCGTCGTACCAGGCCACCGTGCCGTCGGCACCGTCCGCGGTGTCGGCCGCAGCGGGTAGGCCTGCCCCCGCTCCCAGCGGGATCACGTGCCCGGCCTGCGGGCCGCGCTCGCCTTCGACGATCAGGAAGGCCACCCGCTGCCCCTCGGTGAGCACGCCGCCGGTCACGATGGCGGAGCTGTGCACGAAGACGTCGGCGCCGCCGCCGTCCGGCGACGCGAAGCCGTACCCCTTGCCCGGCTCGTACCAGGTGACGGTGCCGAGCAGGCCCATGGCGCTGTCCGTGGCCGCATCAGCGGTGACGCGAACGCGCAGCGCCTGGGGCCCGCGGTCGTTCTCGCCGACCTCGAACTCGACGGCCTGACCCTCGCGGAGCACCTTCGCGCCGCCGCCCCCGACGATCTCGGAGGCGTGCACGAACACGTCCGGCGAGCCGTCCTCGGGCGCGAGGAAGCCGAAACCCCGTTCGGCGTCGAACCAACGGACGGTCCCCTGCGGCATCAACGGCTCCAGGTCGAGAGGGCGGGCACTGGCCCCCAGTCTCTCCGACAGACCCCGCGGTCCGTCGGGCCGGGCCCCACAGGCCGGCGTTGCGGAGCCAGGAGCGGGCCGTTGGCCCACCTCGTGCCTCGTCGCAGAAGGTCGACGTCGTCACTCTCGAAGACTGCCGCGAGCGTCGCGAGGGTGACGTGCCGCGCCGGCAGCCCGGCGGCCCGGTGTCACGAGGAGCGGTCCGGCCCGTCCTCGCGTGGGCGGTGCAGGACGAGCGCTCCCGGCCCAGAACGGCGATCTGCGCGTCCGACCCGCGAGCTGATGCGCCGGATGGGACGCAGCACCGTGCGGGCGAGAGTGAGGCTAAGCCGGACGATGGGTAGAGCCTCAGCTCACCTCGTAGCTTGTGAGGATCAAGGACTCAGCCTTCGCGAGATCCTTCGAGTCCTTCAGCCGAAGCTCCAAGCTCCCCGTGCCGAAATGCCCGATACCTCGGACATCGCGGGAGAACCCGTGCTCCAGCTCGATCGTGTCGGGGTCGACCTTGAGGTAGACGAGAAGCGTGCGGCTCTGAGGATGGACCTCGACACAGGCGAAGTTCTTGAGCCGCTTGTAGGCGAAGTAGTTCTTGCGGGTCGTCTTCTGAATGTCGTCACCAAGGGCGAGGAGCTGCGCGTCCAAGTCCGAGTAGAGATTCTTCAGATCCTCTGGAGCTTTGGCGAGATAGTCCATCACCGTCGGCTCGACGACTGCCCGCGACGACCCCACCGGGACCTGGCTCGTGGTGTGCGCCGTAGCCGTCGTGCTGACGGCGGTGAGGAGTTCAAGCGCCAGGAGCTCGCCGTCGAAGTCCCGGTACCGCACGAGTTCGATGTTGTGGTTGTTCTGGTGGACGGCATGCTCGTCGTAGCGAGTGAAGTCGCCGGCGATGCAGACCAGCCGAGGGCTCGTCCAGTCGATCTGCTTGCCTGCCTCGGACCCAAGGCGCTCCATCACGAGGAGCTTGAACTCAGCCTGGTGATCGAGAAGCCAGTCCAGGTAGAAGAGACCCTGGTTGATGACGTTCTCGTCCCGCGAACGCTTGTACTCGAAGATCACCGGAGAGCCGGTGTCGTCGATGCCGAGCGAGTCGATCCGCCCCCGGTGCTTGGGTCCCGTCGAGTACTCGGACGCGAGGAACCGGACGCCGAAGAACGTCTCCATGTTCGACTCGATGACCCGCTGAAGCTGACGCTCAAGGGCGACGGACCGACCGCGCAGCTCCTCCGCCTTGCCGGCGGCGACGCGGAACAGCTTGAGGTCCGTCACGTGGTTCCTCCCACAGCCAGCCGATCAGACGACTCAGCTTCCCGCACTGACTCTGAGCCCTTCCACACGGGGCGCGAAGTGGCGCGCACCTACTCGGTGTGGCACGTATGTGGCACGACCCCCACCGAGGACGTCTCAGCGGGGGGCGTTCTGCCTGGTGGAGACGAGGGGAATCGAACCCCTAACCCCCGCCTTGCAAAGGCGGTGCTCTGCCAATTGAGCTACGTCCCCGTTGGGGGTCAGCTTACCGGGTGGTGGCCTCGTGCCAGGGGTCCGCCTCGGAGCGCGACTTGAGGGTGAGGAACACCAGGATCGCGGCACCGGCGGCGGCGAGACCCGCGAGGAGCTTCTTCACGTCGATCACCTTCGAAGCCGGTGGAGTGGGCCTAGCTGGATTTGAACCAGCGACCTCATCGTTATCAGCGATGCGCTCTAACCAACTGAGCTATAGGCCCCTGCGGCGAGCAGAACTCTATCAAGCGCTCCACCCGCCGCCGAGCAGGGGGTCAGTCCCTCTCGGAGAGGGTGACCTCGACGCCGCCGACCAGGTCGGCGGAGACGTTGTAGACGAAGGCGCCCACGGTCATCGCCACGGCGAACAGCAGGCTGTTGACCGCGCCGATCACCGCGGCGATGCCGAACACGCTGCCCGCGCTGATCAGGGAGCCGCCGCCGCCCTCGGCGCCGCCGGAGACGAGGTCCGCGTAGGTGCCGTTGAGGCGGTCCCAGACGCCCATGCCGTCGAGCACGCCGTACAGCACGCCGACCGCGACGAGCCAGATGAAGAACAGCACCACGGCGAGCACGAGGGCCAGCTTGAGCACCGACCACGGGTCGAACCGCTTGAGCTGCAGCAGCGCCTGCCGGGGCGCCCGCTCCCCCACCGCCGGGACCTCGGCGTGCACGTCCGCCTGGTGTCCACCGAGCGACGCGTGCCCGGAGCCCGGGACGGCACCCCGGTCGAAGTAGGCCGTGGGCGCCTCGCTGAGCAGGGAGTCCACCGGGGCCTGGCGGGACGCCCGCCGCGGGGGCGCGGTCGCCGCCGCAGCCGAGGCCGCCGTGGCCGCCGAGCTCTCGCTCACCTCACTGCCCGAGGCCCGCCGCCAGGGCGGCGGGGTGGGCACCGAGCCGGGCTGGAAGGTCTCCGTGACCGGCTCCTCCGCAGGCACGGACGACGCGGACGAGGCGGCGTCCGGCCGGGGACGGGGCACCGGGCTCGGCGTCTCCGGCCGGGCGAACACCGCCGTCTCGTGCGCGGCGGGCGGCGAGGCGCTCGACCCGTTCGAGGTGGCCGCGGCCTCAGCGGACGACGCCGACGACGCCGCCGAGCCCGCCGAGCCCGATGGCGACGGGGACGACGAGGACGGGACCGACGACACCCCCGACCCGTTGGACGCCGTGCCCCCGGCCGCCGCCGACGCGGTGGTCGCGCCGTTCGCCGGCGTGGTCCGGTCCTCCGCGATCTCGGCCGCGTCGGACGGGACCTCGGCGGCCCCGTCCGTCGGCAGCGGCGGCACGTCGGTCCGGTCGGAGCCGTCGGTCGCCACCGGGCCCTTCGGCCCCGGCGTCGTCGACGGGTTCTCTTCGTTGTCGCTCACGAGGTGAAGCACTCCTCGGCGGTCGGCGTGCGGGTCGGACGAGGGACCGGGATCAGCCGGACTCCTCCGGGGCCTCGTCGTCGTCCTCCGCGTTGCGCGCGACCGCCAGCAGCGTCGCGGACTCGCCGAGGTTCATCAGACGGACTCCCTTGGTCTGCCGGCCCGCCTTCCGCACCTCGCGCGCCGAGGTCCGGATGACGCCACCGGTGGACGTGATGGCGTACAGCTCGTCGTCGATGCCGACGATGAGCGC
>Ga0070671_100000669_pt1 | contig 24555 bp, 21 predicted proteins | sample KBSS73metaG_FD_65341 | JGI IMG/M metagenome (GOLD analysis project Ga0070671, IMG submission 65341) | Switchgrass rhizosphere microbial communities from Kellogg Biological Station, Michigan, USA - KBS S7-3 metaG | ecosystem: Host-associated > Plants > Roots > Rhizosphere > Soil ...
CGCCGCACGGCGAGACAACTGACGCGGCGCCACGCCGCGGCGCCTCAGGGCGACGGTGGCGCCGCCTCGGCCGCCGGCAATCGGACGACGAGCTCGGTGCCGCGATCGAGCCCGTCGCTGCGCGCGGCGACGCTGCCGCCATGCGCCTTCACGAGCTCGCGAACGACCGCGAGGCCGATGCCGAGGCCCGATTCGTCGAGCGGAACATTGGTGTCGAGCGTGAAGAGGTCGAAGACGTGCGGCAAGGCGTCGGCGGCGATGCCGACGCCGTCGTGGGCGACCGTGATCAGGTGGTGCGCGCCGTCTGCGGTCGTCGAGAGCACGATGTCGCCGCCCGGCGGCGAGCGGCGCGACGCGTTGTTGAGAAGGTTGCTGATCACCTGCGTCAGCCGTTGCTGGTCGCCCTCGACGAGGGCCGGCCCGCGAGCGAGCTCGACGCGAAGCCGCTGCCGCTTGGCATCGATCGCGTACCGGCACGCGTCGACCGCCTCGGCGACGATGGCGCCGAGGTCGAGCCGGCCGAGATGCAGGCGGAACTCGCCGGCGCCGACGCGCGATCCGTCGAGGAGGTCCTCGATCAGCCGCGCCATCTGCACCGCCTGGCGATGGATCACCTCGTGCTGGCTGGCGCGCAGCGCCTCGTCGGCCTTGGGATGCTTGAGCGTCGCCGTCGCCATCCGGATCGCCGAGAGCGGGTTGCGCAGCGCATGCGCCGCCATGGCGACGAAGTTGATCTGGCGCCGGTGCGCGTCCTCGGCGTGCGCCTGCAGCTTCTGCGCCGCCTGCGCCGCGCCGACGAGCTGGCGATTCGCGTCGAGCAGCTCGCGCAGCCGTGCCTCGTGCTCGGCGAGCGGCGAATCCGGCCGGCGCGCGATCGCGACCGCGATCTCGGCCGGCGCGCTCACCTCGGCGTCGCCGCGGTCGACGATCTCGCTACAGAACGCGTAGCGTCCCGGCCCCGCCTTCTTGGCGCGGTACATCGCGGCATCGGCGCAGTCGATGAGCGTGACCGGGTCGGCGCCGTCCTCGGGATAGATGCTGATGCCGAGGCTCCCCGAAAGCGAGAGCGTGTGCGGGCCGACCTGCGCCGGCACGGCGAGCGAATCGATGATCTTCCTCGCCACCGAGGCCGCATCGCTCGGCTTCGCCATCTCGGCGAGGAGGACGACGAACTCGTCGCCGCCGTGGCGGCTCACCGAGTCCGACTCGCGCACCGCGTCCTCGAGGCGGCGCGTCGCCAGCTGCAGCACTCGGTCGCCGACGGCGTGGCCGAGCGAATCGTTGATCTGCTTGAAGTGGTCGAGGTCGAGAAAGATGACGCCGACGCGGGTCGAGCGCCGTTGCGCCATCGAGATCGCGTTTTCGAGGCGGTCGAGCATCAGCGCGCGGGTCGGCGCTCCGGTCAGCTCGTCGTGCTGGGTCGAGCGGGCGAGCTCGTCGAGGCTGCTGACGGCGGTCTGCGCCGCCGTGTCGGCATGGACCGCGGCCTCGACGAGCTCGGCGTTGGCCTCGAGCACCTGCGCGCTGCGCAGCTTGCCCAGCTCGTCCTTGACCTGGGCGAGGTCGCGCCGCAGGCCGGCCAGGTCGGCGCGGACGGCGTCGGCCTGCACGTTGAGAAGTGCCAGCGATCGACGCGCCGAAGCCAGCTTCGCGTCGTCGGCGTCTTCGCTCATGGTTGAAGCAAGGGGTGGCAGCACTGGAGTCGATCCGCTTTTCATGATGACCGCAGTTGACGGACGCGAGCACCCGATCCAGCGCGCCGCCAGCATCGACGAGAAGAATGGCACATACAGTCGCTCTATCGCTTCCCCCGCATCTCGTCGCCCTGTCGGACGCCGCCTCCGCCTCGCCACGCGGCAATCGGGGCGCCGCGGCGGCGCCGCCCTGCCGTGAACGTCTCCGGTCGCGTCGCCCTCGTCACCGGCGCTGGCAGCGGCATCGGCCGGGCCATCGCGCTCGCGCTGGCGCGCCGCGGCTGCCGGCTCGCTCTCGTCGACATCGACGGCGTCGGCCTCGCCGAAACGGCCGCGCAGGTCGAAGCGCTCGGCGCCGGCGCCAGCCGCCATGTGATCGACGTCGCCGATCGCGCCGCGGTGGCCGCGCTGCCGGCGGCGCTGCTGGCGCTGCACGGGCGCGTCGACCTGCTCGTCAACAACGCGGGCGTCGCGCTGGGCGGCACCTTCGAGCAGGTCAGCGACGAAGACTTCGACTGGCTGATGGCGATCAACTTCGGCGCCGTCGTCGCCATGACGCGCGCCTTCCTGCCGCTGCTGCGGGCGAGCGACGACGCGCGCATCGTCAACGTCTCGAGCATCTACGGATTGGTCTCTCCGCCCGGGCAGAGCGCGTACTCGGCCAGCAAGTTCGCGGTGCGCGGCTTCTCGAACGCGCTTCGCCACGAGCTGGAGGGAACGCGCGTCGGCGTGACCGTCGTCCATCCCGGCGGCGTCGCGACGTCGATCGCGCGCAGCGCCCGCGTTCCGGCCGGCTTCCCTGCCGCCGAGATCGCCGAGCGCCGCGCCGCGGCCGAGAAGATGCTGCGAATGCCGCCCGAGCGCGCCGGCGAGATCATCGTTCGTGCCGTCGAGCGGCGCCGCGCGCGCGTCCTGGTCGGCGGCGACGCGGTCTTCGTCGCCCTCGTCGAGCGGCTGGCGCCGGTGCGCTACTGGCGCTTCCTCGCGCCTTTGCTGCGGCGCTGACGGCGGCGCCGCTCAGCGCGCCGACCCGCTCAACAGGCGCTGCGCCGGCCCGTCGCAGAACGGGCCCGCGTCGTTGCGACCGGAAGCGCTCGCGCTCTGCAGCATCGCCTCGACCGGAGCCCGCAGTCGCTCGCCATAGAGCGCGTAGACATCGAGCGCGGCCTTGCACTGGCGCTCGAGGTTCGATGCCAGCGCGAGCGCGACCAGGAAAGCGTTGCGCGAATCGCGCTCGCGCCCGGACAGCGCGCTCGCGATCGCGAGCGTCGCCCAATCCTCGATCCGGCTTTCGAGCTGACGCGGTCCGTGCAGCGTCAGGGCGAGCAGGGCGAGCTGGCGCGCGGCCTCGGCCTGGGCCGGGCGCTGGCGCAGAAGCAGGAAGGCGAGGTTGCCGGCGGTTTCGGCGTCGAGCGGATTCGCGCCGAACGCGCGCGCCTGCAGCGCCAGCGCTTCCGGCGTGCCGCCGCGGCGCGCGTATTCGGACCGCGCCGCTGCGCCGAGCCGCTGCGCCTCGCGCGTCGAGACCGGCAGGTCGGCGAGGCTGTCGCCGGCGTCATGGCCGACCGAGACCGCCGCGGCGCGGATCGCCTCGTCGCCGGGAACGTTTGCGGATCGGCTGGCGGAGAACAGAACGCGCGCGACCAGGCGCTCGGCGCGCTGGGCGAGGCGCGGCACCTGGTGCGCCATCAGGTCGTCGGCCCGGCTGGCGTAGTCGATCGGCGCGGCGTCGGTCCCCGCGGGCGGCGCAACAGCGCGGACCGGCGCCGGCGATGCGGCCGCCGCCGATACCTGCTCGGGCAAGCTCGTCGACCGGGCCGACGCGATCGCGACAGCTGGCGGCGATGTTTCGGCCGTCACCGGCGCGCCCGGGCTCGTCGCCGCGCGCGGGGTCACGATGGCCGTCGTCGATGAGGGCGATTCCGGCCGACGCGGCGCGGGTGCGAGCGCGGCGATCTTGGTTGCCGCCGGCGCAGCGGCCCGTTTCGCAGTCGCATCGGCGCGGGTCGGGACCCCGCGCGACGCCGTCCGGCCTGCGACCGCCCACGGGATCGGCGCGCCATCGCCGGGCCACGGGTTGGCGAGCGCGGGCGGGCGAGTGATCGTCGTCGTTGCAATCCGCGACGGATTCGAAGCGCCCGGCGGCACCGCGCGCGGCGCGATCGTGCTTGCGCGTGCCAGTCGTGTCGCCGCTGCCGGAACAGGACGCGCTCCTTGCGGCGGGCGAGCTCCGGTCGGGCGCACCGGCACCGCCGCCACGGCGCGCGCGGGCGCCCGCGAACCGTCCCGCGAAGGCGCGGCGACTCGAGAGAGCGAGCCCGGCGCTGGCACCGCGGCGGTGAGCGCCGCGCTCGCGGTGTTCGCGGCGCTCGCCTCGGTCGCCGCTGCGGGCGCGGTCGAAGCGTCGCCGTTCGTGCCCGCGGCCTTCGCCGGTTCCGCTTTCGCCGGCCCCGCTTTCGCCGGATCGGCCTTGGCAGCGTCGCTGTCCGTGGCTTTGTCCCCGCCGTCGGGTCTGGCTCTCCCCGGCGACGTCGCGCCGGGGTCGATCGCGATCTGCGGCGCGACGTTGACGAGTGATGTCGCGGCGGTCGCGTCGCGCGGCGCCCCCGGTTCGACGGTCGGCGCGGTCGCGTCGCGCGGCGCTGCCGTATCGACCGTCGCCGCGGGCTGCGCTGGGACGGTGGCGCGGGGCGGCGCAGATCGCTGCTTCGCCACCGCGCCGGCGAGGGCGGAATCGGCGCGGCGCGGCGACTGCGCCGAGACGGGTGCGAGCGCGACCTGCAGGTCGCGCGTTCCGCGCCACGACAGCCACGACGGCGCGAGCCAGGCGACCGCCGCCGCCGCGCTCACGGCGACCGTGGCGACACCGGAGGTCCAGGCGATCCGGCGCACGCGCCGCTCATGCTCGCGCCGGCGCGACATCATCCGCAACGCGATGTCGCTCGGGTCGACGGACAAGGTCGATGCCGCGCTTCTGTCATTCGCGAGCGGCTCGGTCGCCGGCGGCCTGCGACGATTCGCGGCGGTGGCTGCTGCCGCAGGAGCGGCGTCGCCGCCATCAACGAACGCCGCGAACGCGGGCTGGTCGTGCGGCATCGCCGCACCCGCCGACGCGACCGGCGGCACGGCGCGTGCCGCCGCCAGCGGCGAAGTCAACGGTGTCGCGATCACCGGCGTCAGGATCGACGCGCGCGTCGCCGCCACGGACGCGTGCGTCGCCGCCACCGGCGATGCCGCCGCCGGAGCGATCGGCGCGGCGATCCGCGTCACCGGGGTCGGCGACGCCGCGGCGGCGGCGCCGCGGTCGAGCGCCAGTGTCCAGCCGTGCTGCAGCGATTGGCGCAGTCCTGGCTGCGCCAGCGGCGCCGACGCGAGGGCGATCAGCTCGGCGTGCGGGCGCTGCTCGGGAAGCTCGGCGTCGTGCGCTTCGATGAGCCGGCGCACCAGGGCGCGCGCCTTGGCGTGGCACGCTTTCGTCCACGCGCCGGTGGTCGTGTCCTCGAGCTCGGGCAGATAGCGCCAGAGCATTGCCGCCAGGCTGAACAGGTCGCAGCGCCAGTCGAGCTGGCGCGTCGGCCCGAGATCGCCGGCGCGGCCGGCCTCGAGCGCGCGCAGGAGGCGCGGCGACTGGTATTCGTAGTCGGCCTGTTCGGCGATCGGCAGCGGCGAGTCGAGCCGCTCGCCGGAGACGAGCGAGAACGCGAAGTCGATCAGGGCGATGTCGTCGAAGCGCGGCCGCAGCACCTGGTCGCGCGAGCCCGGATCGAAATCCGCCGGGTCGACCGGGATGCAGACGTTGTCCGCCTTGAGGTCCAGGTGGACCAGGCGCAGCTCGTGGATCGCGTCGAGTGCGATCAGGCTGTGCCGGGCGAGCGCCCACCAGTGCGCGCAGTCCTCGAAGATGTTGCGCAGGGTCGTCTTGTCGCGAACCACCGGCAGCAGCGTCGCCCAGTGGTCGACGGTGATTCCCGCGTCGTAGGTCTGCACCAGCGCCGCGCGGTCCGACGCGCCGCGGTCGAAGCGGACGACGTCGGGAACCGGCTTGATGCCGTGGCCGACGAGCCGGGCGAGGATGCGCCACTCGCGGCCGGTCCATTCGCTGAAGTCGCCGGCCGCGGTGGCGAGGAAGCGCTTGGTGTAGCGGCGCCGCTCGCCCGGCGCCGCGTGCTCGCGGAAGACCTCGACGTGGTCGCCCGTCACCATCCGCAGGCGGCCCCGGCCGAAGACCCGGTCGATGTCGGCAGGCTTCATGGCTGTCGTCCTCCGGTGCGTTCGTTGTCGAGTCGTTCCGGGCCGCGTGGGTTCCAGCGTGGCTCGCGCGCGCCGGGGTCGGCGCGGTGCAGGAGCAGCAAGGTCGCGTCGTCGACGCTGCCGCGTGAGCGCGCGAGCGCGACGAGCGCGCGGGCGCGCTGCGCCAGCGGCAGCGGCGCGGCGAGGACCCGGCTCCAGTCGGCGCCGTCGAGATGCTTGTGGACGCCGTCGCTGCAGAGCGCGAGGACGCCGTGGCGGGCGAGTCCGTGGACGGCGGCGTTGGCGCCGCTGGTCGCGCCGTTGCCGACCATTCGCGCCGGGTCGTTCGGCGAGCCGCCCGGCGGCGCCGCTTCGCCGAGGTGGCCGAAGGTGTCGTCGCGCGTCAGCAGCTCGAGGAGGCCCGCGCCGCGCGGCGACCAGCGGTAGACGCGGCAATCGCCGACCCAGGCGACGAGCCAGTGCGACGCGGCGGCGTCGATCGGCGCGCACAGCGCGACCGTCGCGGCGCCCGGCCGCTCGGTGACGCGCGCGATCGCCGCGGCGATCGCCCGGTCGGCGCCGAGCATCGCCGCGGCGACGCGCGCCGCATCGATCGGCTCGGCGTCGAGCGCGGCGTGCAGATGGGCGACGAGGAGGCGGCTCGCGGTCTGCGCCATGGCCCCGCCGCCGACGCCGTCGGCGACGACGAAGAGCCGGCCGCTGCCGTCGAGGGCGCTGTGCGCGTCCTCGTTGACGGCGTGCTGGCTGCCGCACGACGACGCCACCGCCGCTTCGAGGCGGCGCGCCGCCGTGGCGTAGACGGCGTGCGACGGCGCCGCGGCCGCGGTCGAGAGCGCGCCGGGACGCGTCGACCGGCCGGGCTCGATCGGCGTGATGAGGCCGGAGAAGGACGCCGCCATGTCAGTGCCTTCCCCTCGGCACGCCGCGCGCCCGGCGGTCCGGCGCGGCGCAGCAAAGGACGATCGCCGTGGCCTTCGTCTTCATCCCGGTTCCTCGCCGTGTCGCGCCAGGACGAGCGTGCACGCCGGCTCGCCCGGCAACGCGCCGCCGAGCACCATCGACTCGCCGGGCCGCCAGTCGAAGCGCTCGCCCGGGCCGTGGTGGATGCGGTCGATGTCGACGCCGTTGTCGCCGTGGACGATGCCGTGAACACACTCGTCGTCGACGCTGTCGATGGCGACGTGCCGGCCCGAGACGCCGGGATGGCGCCGGTCGACGACGAGCGCCTGGTCGCGCGAGCGGCCGATCGTCAGCGGCAGGGCGTCGCTCGCGAGCGCAACGACGCTCTCGCCGCTCGCCTGCAACGCCTTGATCGCGTAGCTCGCCGCGCCTCGCGCCGGCAGCACCGACGTCAGCGGCGTCTTCGGCACGCCGGCGGGTCCGGCGATCGGCGTCGCCGGCGTCGACGACGGCACCCCGGTCGCCGCCGACGATCGCTCCGGCCGGAGCGAGATCGACGGGTAGTCGCTGCGCGGTCCCTCGGCGCGCGCCGAGAGGACGATTCGCATGCCGGAGCCGACGCGGATCGGCGCGTCGCCGCTCACCGCCGCCACGACGGGCCGCGGCGCGCGGCCGGCGGCGCTGCCGTCGTCCTCGACCCGGATCCCGTTCGTCGATCCGGCGTCGGCGACCTGCCAGCCGTCGTCGTCGAGCCAGATCTCGGCGTGGCGCCGGCTCGTGTACGTGCCGTCGATGCGAACGTCGCAGCTCTCGTCCTTGCCGACCAGGTAGCGCCGGCCGGGAACGACCGCGTGCAGGACCGCGCGCCTTGGCCCGGCGCCGTCGTCGATGTCGAGCTCGCAGCGCCGGCCGGCGAGCGGAGTCGCCGGCGTGTCCATGCGGCGCGCGCCGGCGAGGGCCGCCGACACCGGGTTCGTCGCGTCGGCCTCGCTCCAGCGGCCGAGAACGCTCACTTCGTACGGCCTCGCGATCGGCAGCGCCGGCGTCGTCCGCAGCGCGGCGAGCAGCTCGCGGTACTCGTCGTCGTCGCCCGGGCGCTCGCCGGCCTCGAGGTCGGAGAGGCCGCCGAACTGCGACAGGTCGATCACTGCCGCGTTCGGCAGCCGGCCGATCACTTCGCGGGCGAGGTAGCGCTTGACCTGCTCGGGCCTGAACTCGCGCATGAACTGGCGCAGCAGGTCGCGTGCCTCGGCGCCGCCGGGCGAGCGGACGCCGATCGACGTCAGCATGAAGCGATCGCGCTCGGCGATGACGACGTGCAGGCGGACATGGCTGGCGACGAAGTGCTCGAGCTCGTCGCGAACGGCGCCGATCAGCGGCGCGTACGCGCCGAGGTCGGCGCCGGCGCGCAGGGCGTCGGTCGATGCGGCGGCGTCGCCGCTGCGCCGCGCGCCGCCGTGCTCGGCGTCGAGGTCGAGGTCGGGCTCGCGCGCGTGGCGCGAGTCGCGCGGCGGAAGGTCGCTGCGGCCGGCGACTCGATGGAGGACCCACGATTTCATGGACATGGCGTGCTTTCGTTGAAAGGTCGGCGGACGGGCGGGGGCGAGTGATCCTCAGCTGCGGTAGGCGACGACGAGCGTCGCCAGCGGGCCGGCGGCGCGCAGGTGGCGAACGCGCGGAAAGGTCGGCAGGCCGTAGCTCGCGATCCGCTCGGTGAAGCGGCCCCACGCCGGCTGGACGCGGTCGCCGCGGCGGACGCGGCCGAGCAGCGCCGGCAGCGAGATGTCGATCAGGAGCGCGACCCGCGAGACATCGCCGATCAGGACGATCGCGCGGCGCAAGCTGTCGTCGAGGTCGTCGAGGCAGCGCTCGAACGGGCCGTCGAAGGTCCAGACGAGCGGCGCCGGCAGCGACTCGACCTCGCGGTCGCGCGCGGACCGGTGCGAACGCCGGGCCGATGCCGGGCTCATCGCTGCACCTCTGTCGTCGGCGGCGCGGTGGCGGCGCGGGCGAGCGCCGCGTCGCCGACGACCTCGCGCGCCCGAGCCGCGTCAGCACCGCCGATGGCTCCCGGCGCGGTGGCGATGCGGGCAGCTCCGGCCGCGGTGGCGATGCCGGTGCCACCCGCCGCGAGAGTCCCCGCGCCCTCCGGCGCGGCGTGGGTGCTGCCCGCCGCGACGGCGATGCCGCTCGCGCCCGCCTCGCCGATCGCGCCCATGCGCCGGCCGACGATCTGCATCGCGATTTCGGCGGCGGGGTTCGGCCCGTGGTCGCCGGCGCCGTGGATGCGGCCGCTGGCGCGCAGCCAGTTGCGCTCGGCCAGCACCGCGATCGCCTTCGTCCACGGCCCCGTCTTCGCGCCGTCGCCGCGCCAGGTCGCGACGTACCACTTGTACGGCCTGAGCGAGCTGCACGCACCGCGCTTCGCTTCGGCGGATGCCGGCGCACCCTCGCGGCAGAGCCGAACCAGCGCATCGAGCGAGAGGCCGTCGCTCGGAAAGCTCGGCGTCCCGGTCTTGCCGGCGAGCCAGTCGACATCGCGGCAGCGCTTCGCATCGAAGACCTGCTCGCACGCGGTTCGCGCGGTGCCGGCGCGGTGGCTGTACGACAGGCCGCTCAGGATCACCTCGGCGGCGTCGCGCGGCAGCGGGCTCGGCAGCGCCGGCGCGGCCCAGCGCGATGAAGCGGCGGCGAGCGCATCGTCCGGCGCGGCGACGACGCCGTGCACGGCGGCGACGAGATGCGGGCGCGGCACCATCGCTTCGCCGTTCGCGGCCGCCGCCAGCGTCGCCATCATTCCGGCGACGCCGAGGACGCTGGCGCGCGCGTGGCCCTGGCCCCAGCCTTCGGCGACGACATCGACGACGGCGCCGCCCTTGCACTTCTCCCAATCGTCGTCGCTCAGGCGGCGGCCGTCGGGACCGGCGGCGCAGCGGCGCAGGATGCCGGCGTCGAGCGCCGTCGGCGCCATCAGGCGGATCGGCGCGCCGAGCTTCCTGCCCGCCGGCTCGCTGAGGACGCGGCCGTAGGCGATCGCGGTCGCTTCGGGCGCCGCCGATGCGCGGCCATCGGTGCGAGCGAGCGGCCCGCCGAACAGCAGGTCGGCCTTGCCGCAACCTTCGTCGCCTTCGCGGCAGCCGGCGTTCCAGCCGAACGCACGCGCCGCCGCCTGCACTTCCCACGGCCGGCCGCAGGCGGCGAAGTTCTGCTCGCCGCAGAACATGCGATCGAGGAAGCGCGCCGAGTCGGATCGCATCAGCTGGCCGCGCAGGCTGTCACGCGCCGGAATGCCGTCGCGCTGCATCGCCGCGCGCTCGGCGGCGAGGAGGCGGCCGCCGCGCGCGCTCGTGTCGGCGAGGAATGCCGTCGCCATGATCGGCTTGATCGTCGAGGCCGGCATCGCGTCGTGGTAGACGGCCGGGTTGAGGAGCGCGTCGGCGCGGTACTGGACTCGATACGGAAGCCGCGTGTCGCAGCCGGCGTCGCGGCCGGGCCCGTCGACCTCCTGGCGCGCGCACGGCGAGAGCGCGCCGGCGAGCGCCTCGATGCGGCCGCTCGCCACGTCGATCACGGCGACCGCCGCCATCCGCACCATCGCGCCTTCGAGCAGCTGCGAGCCGAGCGGCTGGTCACGATCATCGGCGCGGCGCATCGCCAGCGCCTGACAGAGGTCGTGGCGGCCGGTGTAGCAGCCGGCGGTCTTCTGCGCGAGCGCCTGCAGCGCCGGGTCGATCGTGACGTCGACCGAGTAGCCGAGGTCGACCGGGGCGCCATCGAGCACGACGTGGTTGCGCGAGACCGGGCGCGTCGCTCCCGGCACGAGCGATTCGCTCTCGCTGTCGGCGTAGACGCGGTAGAGCGCGCCGGTCGGCTGGCGCAGCGACTCGAGCGGCTGCAGCAAGGTCAGCAGCGACGGCGGCACCATCCAGCGCGGATCGTCGATCGCGTCGCCTGGCCCGGGCTCGCCGTGCAGCGCGATCGGCGGCGAAAACGGCCCGGTCAGCGCCGCCGCTGCCGACGCCAGCGCCGCCGCCGACGACATCGTCGCCAGCGACGGCGACGACGAAACCGCGCGGCCCGCGGCCAGAGCCACGCCGCCGAGCGCCGCCGCGCTGCTGCCCGCCTCGATCGTCGCGCCGCTCACGGCGGTCGTCGAACAGACGCGCTGCTGCACGCTGCGCGCGGCGGCGAGAAAGTAGCCGGGCGAATCGGCGTCGGCGTCGCGGCCGAGATAGATGCAGCCGGCGATCCCGCCCCAGGGATTCCTTCGCGTCACCTCGCGCGCGCTGATCCGCATCTCCTGGTCGGGCCGCCAGCGCGCCAGCGTCGCCGCGCCTTCGCTGCCACGCCAGGCGAAGGTCTCGAGCATCGCGGCGTCGCCGCGTCGCAAGGCGCCGAGCGCGCTCGCCAGGTCGGCGCAGCGCACCTGGAAGCGCTGGCCGGGCGCTTCGGCGGATTCGATCGGCGTCGCCAGGGCGGCATCCGCCGCCGCGAACCAGCGCGCGACGTCGATGCCGACGGGGTGCTCGACGCGCGGGTTCGCTCGCACGCTGAAGCGCAGCAGGGCGGCGTCGAGCTCGTTGACCTGCGCTGCGATCCGCGCCGCGACGGACGCATCGTCGTGACCGACGACGAGCTCGCGCAGCGCATGCAGCGCGCCGGTATCGCCGCCCCATTCGCGCCGGCACGCCGGCAATCCATCGAGCAGCGCGCGCGCCGTCAGTGGCGCCGACGCGGTCGGGGTCCGGCGCACGACGGCCTTCTCGAACGTCTGCAGCGCGGCGACGTGGCGGACACTGACGTAGCGGTCACCGCGTCCCTGGCGCCAGAGGCCGTCGGGGTCGGCCGGGCGGACGAATGCGACCAGCGCGATGACGCCGAGCAGGATCGGAACGACGACCGCGCTCGCCGCGATCGCGCACTCGAGCAGCGAGACCGCACGCCGCTCAGCCATGGCGACCTCGCGACGGCACGTCGACGTTGAGGCAGAGCGCGAGGAAGGTCATGTTGACCAGCAGCGACGTCATGCCGAAGCTGACGAAGGGGAAGGTGATGCCGGTGAGCGGCAGCACCGCGAGGTTGCCGGCGACGGTGACGGCGAGCTGGCACGACGTCAGGACGACCCACGCGACGGCGATCCAGCTGAGGAGCGCCTGGCTGTCGTGGCCGAGCTGCGTGCCGGCGCCGACCAGGCGCGGCTCGCCGCTCGTGACGCGGCCGTGATGACGGATGAGCCGATGCAGCCAGAGCGCCATCGCCAGCGCGACCGCCCACGACACGAACGGTCCGAACACGCCGACGATCGCCGTGAACGTGTAGTCGCTGTGGGTCTGCGCCGGAACGCCGCTGCACGCGCGCGAGGTCGCGAAGCCGCACCACGGCGCGGCGCCGATGCCGAAGCCTTCGGCCGGCGCGGCGCGCTGGAACCACGAGACCAGAGCGAGCTGGTCGTTGATCGACGCGAACGGCGCCGCCACGCTCTCGAGCCGGCTGGCCGTGACGGCATCCATGCTCCCGACGCGAAAGAGCGCCGTCGTGACCGCGCCGATCCAGCCGGCGAAGAGGAGAAAGGCGAGGGCGATGGCGCTCGCGACCTGGCCGCTGCGGTGATGCCACCACATCGCCAGCGCCGCCGCGAGGAACGCGCCCGACGCATAGCCGGCGATGAGGAGCGGACCCATGTCGTGTGTCGCGAACATCGCGCCGACGAGGACTGCGACGACGAAGAGAACCGGCCACGAATAGCGCAGGAACGAGAGCCACGCGGCGCCGCTGCGGGCGAGCCGCTCGGTCATCGGCCCGGCGCGCAGGAAGAAGAACCACGCCGCGCCGACGATCAGCCAGATGCGCCCGAGCTCCGACGTGAGCTGGCGCAGGTGGGCGAGGGCGAGGCCGAAGGCGATCACCGTCACGGACGCGGCGAGGACGAGCAGCACGGCGACGCGGACGGGGCCGATGCGGCGGCTCGCCCGCTCGATCGCCTGGCCGCCGACCGAGAGGATCCAGGCGAAGCCGCGCGACAACGATCGCCGCGCGAACAGCACGATCGAGAGCGCGAGCATCGCCAGCCACAGGTGGCCCTGGTGGTAGAGCGCGAGATAGCGGTTGCCGCCGTGGCCGCCGAACGACAGGTCGAACAGGAGCAGCCAGCCGAGGCCGGTGGCGAGGACGAGGCCGGGATAGCCGACGCGCGAGCTCATCGACTGCAGAGGCGGCGCCGCGCGCGCGGTGCGGGCCGGCCGCACAAGCGCGGCGATCGCCGTGATGGCCGCCGCCGCGGCGAGGCAGAGGACGAACGCGCTCGGCGCGCTCGCCCACGCGACGTCGACGCGCGCCGGGACGAAATCGCGGCTGCCGGCGAGCGGCCATGGAACGCGCGCGAGCCAGGCGGCGCCGCCCCAAGCGGCGAAGGCGGCGGCGACCCCGAGCGCCGGCGATGCGGCGCGCCGGCTCCAGACAACGAAAGCGAAGCCGAGCGCCATCGCCGCCGCCCATTGCAGCCCGGCCGACGCCGCGAGCTCGCGCATCGCCTCGTTCTTGCGCGAGTTGACGAGCGACTGGTGCGCGTCGGCCATGGTCGTCGCCGTGGCGGCGAGCGACTCGACGGCGCCGCGACACGGCGCCGCGTTCATCGCCGCGGCCGGCAGCAGCGCATCGGCGGCGAGCGGCCCGGCGGCGCCACGGCCGTCGAGCGCAGCGGCGAGCAGCAGGACCGCGTTGGCGCGCGCCGTCGCCGCGATCGCCGCAGCGTCGCGGTCGCCGGGAAGGCGGGCCGAGAGCGCGCCGTCGAGCCATCGCTCGGCGCAGCGCAGCGGAAGCGGTGCGGCATCGTCGTCGCCCGCGATCTGGAATCGCTGCCTGAACGGCACGAGGTCGGACTCGATCGCCAGCGCCGCGCCCGCCTGATCGCGCAGCGCCGCGTCGCCGCTCTCGGCCTGGGCGCGCAGCGAGAGCACGCGCTCGTCGGCGTCGCGCAGCGGACGCGCGAAGGCCTGCGTCGCCTGCGCGATCGCCGCCGCGAGCGCGCTCGGCGTCACACCGGGCGGTTGCGACGAGCGGTCGGCGCGCGACGCGATGTCGCGTGACGAGCACAACGCGGTCGCGACACTTCGTTCTGCCGCCGCGCCGACGCCGGCGCACATCGCCGCCAGGACGGGCGCCGGAAGGCCGGCGACGGCGATGCCGCGATCGAGAAAGCGCTGGTCACGGCCGGAGGCGAGCGGAGCGAGGCGATCGAACAGCGGCAGGAGCGCAGCGATCGCGGCGACGACGAGCAGCAGCTCGACGAGCGCGGGCCACGCGAGCGTCGCGCCGCCCGCGCCCGCGCGGCGCGGGCGCGGATCCGCGCTGCCGAGCATCGATGACGGCGTCGCGAAGGCAAAGGGCGTGAGCGGGGCGGCGCCGCCGAGCGGGGACGAAGGCGCCCCGTGGGCCGCGGGTGTGCGCGGGGCGCCGGCGAGCATGGATGGCGAGGTCAGGTGCGAAGCGGCGAGGCGCCCCGCTCAGAGCGTCGCCGGCACGCGCGTGCCGGGCCGCGCGGCGGTGTCGAGCCGGATCGTCTCGCCGACGCTGAACGGCGGCGCCTGCTCATAGCGACGCTTCAGCAACGAGCCGTCGGCGCGGCGCAGGACGACGTCGTACTGCGTCGACCGCGTCGCCTGGCGCTCGATTTCGCGCCCGGCGAACGCGCCGCCGATCGCGCCGAGAACGCTCAGGACGCGGCGGTTGTGCTCCGCGCCGAGCTCCTTGCCGAGGAGCGCGCCGGCGATGGCGCCGCCGATCGCGCCGATGACGCCGCCACGCGGCGCCGCCTCGACCGCCTGCACCGATTCGACGACGGCGCAGTCGCCGCACGGAACGACGTCGCGGGGCGCGGGCGCCCCGGCGATCTCGGCCGCGTCCGATGGCGAGCGTCCGCGCGCGACGACGACCGGCACCGGCGTCGCCACCCGCGATTCGACGACGACGACCGGCGGCGCCGACGGCGGCGCATCGATGATCGGGACCGGCGTCGCGGCCGGCGCCGCGGTGCGCCACGGCACCGACCCCGCCGCCAGCAGCAAGGGCTCGTCGAGGGTCGAGTAGGCGACGTCGCCGGCTCGCTGCAACGACGCGGTGACGCGGCTCTCGGGCCGGATCGAATCGCCTGCGTCGATGACGTAGGTGCCCTCGTAGACGCCGGGATCGGTCTCGCGCAGCTCGAGCGGACGGCGCGCGCCTTCGATCCGCAGCGCGGCCAGGGAACCTGGCGTGCCGAAGACCGTGAATCGGAGCGGCACGCCGCTTGCGAGCGTCGTCACCTGCTCGACGTCGACGCCTTCGATCGCGAGCGAGCTTGCCGCCATCGGAGCATCGCGCGATTGAGCCGGAGGAGCGATGCACGCGACCCAGACCGCCAGCGCCGACGAGATCACAAGACGATGAAACGACACCTTGTCTCCACGAAGCCGACCGGCTGCTCGACGGCGCAGTCATCCGAAGAGCGCGTGCGCCACGCGAATCTCCGGATCCGAACCCGAGGCTAGCCCGAGTTGGGTGCGTTGTGACCTCAGCGCCAGGGCCTTTACGAAAGACTACGTTCCTTCGCAAAACCACGGGGCGAAAGAGGCTGGCGCAGGGAAAGAAACGTTTCTGCGCGCCGCTGCCCGACCGCGGCATCGGTGCGGCGACCGAGAGCCCGTCAACGCCCGGGCCCCGGGGTCGTTTCACAGCCCCATGAAGCACATCGAATACTGGCGCTGGCGCTATCGCGATCCGAAGACGGGACGAATCTGCAGGACGATGTATGTGCTCAGCGAGGAAGAGGCGGCGAAGTTCCCGGAGGCCGAGCGCATCCCGGCGACGCGGATCCTGCGCGAGGTCGACGAGATGGATTTCGCCGATACCTTGCCCGGCGTCGGCTGCCCGCAGACGGATTGACGCGCGCCTCGGCGTGCGGGCCTGACCCGATCTGCACGAAGGCTGCAGCAGCCTGCCGACCTGCGCGCTGCGCGAGGGTTGCAGCAGGTGCGGCGCGCGCTGTCAGCGAGCCCTCGCCTCCTCGCCTCTCGCGAACGATGGCGAGCGCAGGCGCGGCGGCGCCAGCCCCGGCGGCGGAACGAAGCGGTCGCCGGCGTCGAGCCCGGTCGCAACGCCAAGTCGCGCCGCGAGATGGGCGGCGTCGTAAGGCGCGTGAACCTTGACGTCGTTGTCGAAGTAGCAGTAGACGTCGCGGGCGGCACGGCGGCGGCCGGGCCGGGGCGAGGCGAGCCTTGCGTCGTCGACCTGGCCGCCGTCGCGCCAGCAGGCGATCCGCGCCGCCCAGCGGTCGAGCGCCTCGTCGTCGTAGCCGCTCGCATAGAGCTCCTTGTCGCCGTGCAGCCGCATGTAGACGAAGTCGGCGGTCAGGTCCTCGAGCCACGGCCAGCGGCCGGCGGTGTCGGCGACGACGAGGGCGATGCGGTGGCGCCGCAGCAGCGCGACGAACGCCGGATCGATGAAGCTGGGGTGGCGGATCTCGACCGCGTGGCGCAGCCGCCGGACGCGATCGATCTCGAGCCAGGCGCGGCCGGCGAGGCGCTCGTCGTGGCGCCGCGCGAGCCCGAGCGCCGCGCCGCTGTCGCGCGGCAGCATCGCGAAGAAGGCGTCGAAGCGCTCGGCGTCGAAGCCGAATTGCGGCGGGAACTGCCACAGGATCGGCCCGAGCTTGTCGCGCAGGCGCAGCACGCCCGACGCGAAGAAGTTGGCGAGCGGCACGCCGACGTTCCTCAGCTTCAGCATGTGCGTGATGTAGCGCGATCCCTTGACGGCGAAGACGAAGCCGGGCGGAGTCTCGTCGTGCCACTGCGCATACGACTCGGGGCGCTGCAGCGAATAGAACGAGCCGTTGATCTCGATCGTCGGCAGCATTCGCGCCGCGAACGCGAGCTCGCTTCGCTGCGGCAGGCGCGGCGGATAGAAGATGCCGCGCCAGGGCTCGTAGCGCCAGCCCGAGATGCCGATGCGTACGTCGCCCGATGCCGCCATGCACCCACTGGGCAATCGGAACGCCCGCGAGGGCGCGGCGGGTCCCTCAGCCGTCTGCCTGGTCGCCGGCCATCCCGCCCGAGCCGAGGTAGTCCTTGATCCGGTCGACGCGCGGGCCGACGACCTGCACTGCCTTCATCAGCGCCTCGTCGGTGATGCCGAGCGCCTCGGTCCAGCGGCGCACCGCGGCGGCGTCGCCGATGTCGACGACGGCCTGCGAGCGAGGGTCGTCGGCGGCACGCGTTTCGGTCGTCATGAGGTCTCCTGGTCGGTTCGCATCGGTGCGGCCGCTGCCTTCGATCGCATCATGCCGCGCGTGCGTCGAGGGCGCGGCGCGCGGCCTCGGCCGCGGCGCGGGCGGCGCATCCTTCGAGGTGGTCGTTGACTAGGCCCATCGCCTGCATGAAGGCGTGGACCGTGGTCGGGCCGACGAAGGTCCAGCCGCGCCGCTTGAGGTCCTTTGCTAGCGCCGTCGCCTCGGCCGGCAAGCCGCGCGCCCGCAGCGCCGCCGGCGTGACGCGCTTCGGCCGCGCCGCCGGCTCGAAGCGCCAGGCATAGGCCGCGAGCGACCCGAATTCCTCGTTGAGCTCGAGCAGCCGGCGCGCGTTGTTGATCGTCGATTCGATCTTGCCGCGATGGCGGACGATTCCCGCATCGCCGAGCAGCCGCTCGATGTCCTTCGCGCCGAAGCGAGCGACCCGGGCGGCATCGAAGCCGGCGAACGCGCGCCGGAACGCATCGCGCTTGTTGAGGATCGTGAGCCAGCTGAGGCCGGCCTGGAAGCCCTCGAGGCAGAGCTTCTCGAACAGGCGCGTGTCGTCGCCGACGGCGAAGCCCCATTCGCGATCGTGATAGTCGCGGTAGGCGGGGCTCGACTGGCACCAGGCGCAGCGGCGTACGCCGGTCTCGTCGCTGAAGAGACCGTCGCGCCCGCTCATTTCTGGATTGGTGAACCGAAGGAGTGGCCGGTTCGGGCGGCCCTTTTCCGCGCTTTGGCGCCGCCCGTTCCCTGCTCGAATCGAGAAAACAACTCTTACCTTCCCGCGTTCAGGCCCTGCCGTTACATTCTGGCCCGGCTCATTGCCATGGAGTATCGGCCGGCATCGGCCCGTCATGCCCGTCATCGCCGTCGTCAATCGCAAAGGGGGAAGCGGCAAGAGCACCCTTGCCACGCACCTCGCTGCGCACTTCGCGAACGCCGGCGTCCTGGTGATGCTGGGCGATGTCGATCGCCAGCAGTCGACGCAGTCGTGGCTGCGCTCGCGGAGCCTCCGCGACCTGCCGCGCAGCGCGCCGATCGTCGGCTGGGCGGTCGACCCGAAGCGCGTCCTGCGGCCGCCGCCGGGAGTCCAGCACGTCGTCCTCGACACGCCCGGCGGACTGCGCGGCTTCGACCTCGCCCGCGTCGTCGCTTTCGCCGACGTGATCCTGATGCCGGTCTGCAACTCGGTCTTCGACCGCGAATCGGCCGCCGACTGCTATGCCGAGATGATGGCGCTGCCTCGCGTCGCCAGCGGCCGCTGCAAGGTCGCGGCGGTCGGCATGCGCCTCGATGCGCGGACCCGCTCGGCCGAGGTCCTCGAGGCCTGGGCGCGCGGGCACAAGCTGCCCTTCATCGGCGTCCTGCGCGAGGCGCAGGCGTACGTCCGCTGCGTCGAGCAGGGGCTGACGGTGTTCGACCTGCCCGACGCGCAGGCACAGGTCGACACCGCCCAGTGGAAGCCGATCGTCGCGTGGCTCGAGCCGCTGCTGCGAACGGTGCGCAAGCCGGTGCTGCGCGGCAATCCCTCGGTGCAGCGGCCGCCGGTCGCGGTCGTCGCCGGAGACGCCGCGCCGGATGTCGATGAGGCCGACGTCGAGACGGCGTGGTTCGATTCGCCGTTGCCGGCGATGACGACGCCGGTCCGCCCGGCCGCGGTCGCGCCGGTTCCCGCTGCTGCATCGACGCGAGTCGCGACGGAGACGATCGCGCCGGTCCGCAACGCCGCAACGCGCGTCGGCCGTGCCGCGGCGGCGCCGATGCCATCGCTCGCGATCGAGCCGGCCCGCGTTGCGGTCACGGCCGAGCTGGTGCCGCGTCCGGCCCCGAGCCGCGTCGCCGCGTTGCTCGGCTGGTTGACTGCCCCTCGCTTCCTGCACCGCAACACCTGACGGTCTGACGCGCCGCCCTGCGCGACAGCGGCAGCGAGCGTGCCGTCCCGCGCCGCGCTCGCAGCGGGTCGCGATCGCGTGCCTCGCAACGTCGGTGCTACGCCCAGCGCAGCCAGCGCGGCGCGAGCAGCGCGCCGAGGCCGGCCGGAATGGCCATCCCGAGCACGTACCAGATCGCCACGAACGGCAGCGCCATCTCGTCGCAGTGCAGGGCGTAGGCGGCCGCGGCGATGCCGCCCGCGAGGGCGCCGGCGGCCGCGCCGGCCGCCCGCAGCCGCGTCGGCGCGAGGTTGCGCAGCGCGACGAACAGCGCGGCCAGGACCGGCAGCGCCAGCACGGCGATCAAGGCGACGCACGGCAGCGCACTGTGGCCGAGGACCAGCGCCCGACGCGATGCTCCCGGCGCCGAGACGACGTCGGCCGCAGCGACGGCCCAGAGCAGGGCGAGCAGCGCCGCCCCCAGCGCCACGGCCGAGCCGGCGCGCTGGCCGGGGCACGCGAGCCGGCGCGCCGCCGCGAACGACAGCGCGACCAGGACCAGCGGAACCGCCAGCTTCCACCAGAACATCGGCAGCTGGACGGCAGCGCCGAGATCGGCGCGCGGATGAAGCGTGCCCAGCACGACGATCAGCGCCAGCGCGAAAGCGGCCGCGACGGTCGTGCCGAGGCGACGATCGACGGCGCGCGGCGGGGCGCCGGGATGGCCGCGCGCCAGCATGGCGATCAGGGCATCGGTCTTCATCGCCGCTTGCTCGCCTCGGCGGCGAGCTTCTTCAGGCCGCGGTGGATGCCGACCTTGATCGCCGACTCGGACATGCCGGTCGCCGTCGCCGCCTCGGCCACCGAGCGGCCCTCGATCTTCACCAGGACGATCGGCAGGCGATGGCGGTCGGGCAGCGTCTCGAGCAGCTTGAGCAGGTCGCGTTGCGATTCCGCCGGCGAGACATCGGCGGGCTGCAGCTCGCTCGCGCCGTCCTCGTCGTCGAGCGAGACCTCGACCCGGCGACGCGGCGATTGCGCGCGCAGCAGGTCGACCAGCTTGTAGCGAGCGATCGCGTACAGCCAGGGCGTCAGTCGCTGCGCCGCCTCATAGGTGTGGCGGCGGTTGTGGAGAGCGAGCAAGGTTTCCTGCACGAGATCCTCCACTTCGTTGGGGGAGGTCGAGAGACGGCGCCGGAAGTACGCGCGCAGGCGCGCGCCGCTCTGCGTCAAGAACACCGCATACGCCTCGCTGTCACCGGCAAGCGCGAGCAGGAGCAAGGCCCGCAACGTTTCTTCGACGTCTTCCAACTCTGTCCTGTGCCTATTCGGGCGCGGCGAACGCGCGGTTACAGGGCGCGCGGAGAAATTATCCCGATCGTGACGTAACCCACACTGCCGGACGGCCGAACTAGCGAGGGTCGGGGCGAGAAACGCGTCCCGCAGCGTTTCTTCTTACCCCGGAGTTTGGCCCATGAATCCTCGCGCGCCTTCGCCGCCGCGGCCGACGCTGATCGAGCGTGACGCCGCGCTGCCGGCCTTTTCGGTCCTGATGCACGAACGCGAGGCCGCGCAGCGGCGCCTCGCCCTCACGCAGGAAGCGATCGCATGAGCGCAGGGATGCAGGAGTTCCAGTCGTCGTTCGTGAAGGCGCTCCTCGGCGCGTCCGAGCCGACGTTGCCGTGGTCGCGCCAGCCCGGCTTCGACGTCTATCGCAAGACGGTCCTGCGCGGTGCGATCGACGCCCTGGCGGCGAACGTTCCGAGCGTGCACCGACTGCTCGGCGACGACGCCTTCGACGCCGCCGCCGGTGCCTTCGTTCGCGCCCGGCTGCCGCGCGATGGCAGGATGGTGCGCTACGGTGCCGGCCTGCCCGACTTCCTCGCCTCCTTTCCGCTCGTCGCCGAGATCGACTACCTGCCCGGCGTCGCCGCACTCGACCTCGCCTGGATCGAGTCGCACCTCGCGGCCGACGCTCCATTGCTCGCGCCCGCGGACGTCTTCGCACTGACCGCGGAGCAGCTCCTCCATGGCCGGCTCGTGCCGCACCCGGCGGCGCGCTGGCTTTCGTTCCCGGTGCCGGCGTTCACGATCTGGCGCCACGAGCGCGAGGAGCGGCGCCTCGAGGACGCGCTCCCCTGGCGCGGCGAGTCGGCGCTGCTGACGCGACCGGAAGGCGCCGTCGTCTGGCGCGCGATCGACGCCGGCGAGGTGCAGTTCCTCGCCGCGTGTGCGAACGGCCAATCGTGCGACGACGCGCTCGAAAGCGTCCTCGAGGCGGGATCGGGATTCGATCTCGCTGTCTCTCTGCCCCGGCTCCTGCAGGCGGGCGCCTTCACGCGCATCAACGGCGACGCCGCGTGACGAGCGCGGGCGGCGGTGTCCGTTCGCTCGAACGCGACTTCGGCATGCGCCGGCGCGCGTCGTGCCCGATTGCGGGCGGCGCTACGAGCGGATGTAGGCCCAGCCCTGCTGCTGCTTCTTCATCACCTCGACGACCCCCGACGGCACGTAGCCGATGTCGGGCTGCATGTCGGCCGGCGTCAGCTTCATGTTGCTCATCGTGTTCTGGCAGGCGTTGACGTGGACGCCGCTCCTGAGCGCGTCGGCGATGCGGTGCTTGACCGGCGAGTCGGCCTTCAGCATGTGGATGCCCGGGCCGTAGGCGACCAGCTCGATCTCGACGCCCTCGCTGCCGACGCCTTCCTTCAGGTTGATCATGTTGTTGAGGATCATGTTCCAGCGCGCCGGGTCGTTGTCGGTGACCTGGAACAGGGCGCGGTTGCGAACCGGCTGCGCCTGCGCGCGCGCCGCGATGGGCACGACAGCGGCGAGCACGGCGGCGCCACCGGCGAGAAAGAGGGAACGCTTGGACATCGTGAGCATGAAGGCTCCTGGCAAGGTCGACGAGCGCGAGGGTACGCTCACAGCGGCAGGCCGACGTAGTTCTCGGCGAGCGCCGTCGCCGCGGCGCGCGAGTGGACGAGATAGTCGAGCTCGGCGGCCTGCATCTTCTGGCCGAACGCGCCGGTCTCGGGGAACTTGTGCATGAGCGAGGTGAACCACCACGAGAAGCGCTCGGCGCGCCAGACGCGGCGCAGGCAGCGAGCCGAATAGCCGTCGATCGCGGCGTCGCTCTTCTCGCGGTAGTGCTCCTCGAAGGCGCGCGCCAGCAGGCCGACGTCGCCGGCGGCGAGGTTGAGCCCCTTGGCGCCGGTCGGCGGAACGATGTGGGCGGCGTCGCCGGCGAGGAAGAGCCGGCCGAAGCGCATCGGCTCGGCGACAAAGCTGCGCAGCGGCGCGATGCTCTTCTCGATCGACGGCCCGGTGACGAGCGCGTCGGCGGCGGCGTCGTCGAGGCGCGCACGCAGCTCGGCCCAGAACGCGTCGTCGCTCCACTGCTCGACCTTGTCGTCGAGCGAGCACTGCACGTAGTAGCGGCTGCGCGTCGCCGAGCGCATGCTGCAGAGCGCGAAGCCGCGCTCGTGGTTCGAATAGATGAGCTCGTGCGAGACCGGCGGCGTCTCGGAGAGCACGCCGAGCCAGCCGAACGGATAGACGCGCTCGTACTTGCGCAGCGCGCTGTGCGGCACGCTTTGGCGGCTGACGCCGTGATAGCCATCGCAGCCGGCGATGAAATCGCATTCGAGCTCGTAGTCGCGACCGTCCTGCGTGAAGCGCACGCTCGGCCGCGCGCCGTCGAAATCGTGCAGGGTCACGCCGTCCGCCTCGTAGACGGTCGCGAGGCCCTGCGCCTCGCGCAGCTGCATCAGGTCGCGCGTCACTTCGGTCTGGCCGTAGACCATGACCTGCTTGCCGCCGGTGAGGTCGTCGAAGTCGATGCGATGGCGCGTGCCGCCGAAGCAGAGCTCGATCCCGGCGTGCGGCAGGCCTTCGGCGTGCATCCGCGCGCCCGCGCCGGCGGCGTCGAGAAGGTCGACGGTCACCTGCTCGAGGACGCCGGCGCGGATCCGGCCGAGCACGTACTCGGCGCTGCGCTGCTCGAGGACGACGGTGTCGACTCCGGCCTTCGCGAGCAGCGCGGCGAGGAGCAGGCCGGCGGGACCGGCGCCGACGATCGCGACCTGCGTCCTCATCGCGATTCGGCGGCCACCGCCTCGCGCTTGTCGCCTCGCGCCGCGCGCTCGCGCCACGCCGCGATCAGCTCGCGCTCGCGCGCGGGAGTCAGCTTGCCGGCGCGGCGCAGGTCGTCGGCGCCGACGCCGGCGAACTCGTCGAGGACCGCGTCGACGGTCTCGGCAAGCGGCCGCGTGACGAGGCCGGCCGCGACCGCGCGGCGGCAATCGATCCGCATGAATGCCGCGTGCTCCGGGTCGTTCGTCGGCACCCAGAGCGGCAGCTCGTTCCAGGGCCCGACGCCTTGCTCGAGCAGGAATGCCTCGTCGACCGGGACGAGGCGCAGCGGCGCGCCGCCGCGCCGGCGCGCTGCGTCGATGCACGCCTCGAGCACGTCGGGCCAGCCGCAGGCGCGGCCGTCCTGCGGGCCGGTCGCGTTGTAGGCCCCGCTCGCTCCCGCCTCGACGGCGCGGACGATCCAGTCGGCGAGATCGCGAACGTCGATCAGCTGCAGCGCCACGTCGGCGCTCACGTCCGGAACCAGGATCTCGCCGCCGGCGAGGGCGCGCCACGGCCAGTGGCTGAACCGGCCCGTCGGGTCGCGCGGGCCGACGATCAGGCCTGGGCGGACGATCAGCGCGCGCTCGCCGAACGCGGCAGCGACGACGCGCTCGCACGCCGCCTTCTGCGGCCCGTAGTGGCAGGCGCGGTCGCGGTCGTCCTCGGCGATGCCGTCGCTGGCGGCGAGCGCATCGCTCTCGCGCACCGGCGCCTGCGCGAACGACGCGTAGGCCGAGGTGCTCGAGACGAAGCAGTAGCGCCCGCACGACGCGAGCGCGGCGGCGCTGGCGCGCAGGTCGGCGGGGACGAAGCCGCAGACATCGACGACGGCATCGAAGCTGTGCCCTCGGAGCAGGCCGAGATCGCTGCTGCGGTCGCCGACGATCGCCTCGACGCCGGCGGGCCAGTCGCTGCGCGCGCGGCCGCGGTTGAAGACGGTGACCGCATGGCCGCGTGCCAGCGCGCTGTCGACGATCGAGGCGCCGAGGAAAACGCCGCCGCCCATGACGAGGATTCGCATGGGCGCTCTCGCTGTTCGCTCGCCGTTCGCCGCTTGCCGCGCGTCGAGGGTCTCTGGCCGCTGCGGGTTCACGCCGGTTGCCGCAGCGGCGCCGCGCAGTTGGCGCAGAACTTCGCGCCCGGCTGCGCTTCGCTGCCGCACGCCGAGCAGAAGCGCTTGCGCGGCGTCGCCGCCGCCGCGCCGCCGGCGCTCCCCGCCGCGCCGGCGCCCGACGCGGCGCCGCTGAAGCCGACCGCCTGGTGCGCGGCCGCGGTCTCGAGGTCGCGGTGAAGCTGCTCGGCTGCCGCTGCGTGCGGCGCGCCGGCGTCCATCGCCCGCTCGCCGGCGTTGAGCGCGGCGATTCGCTTCTCGTCCTCGCCGCTGAACGGCGCGACCAGCACGCTCTGGCTGCGCGCGAACTGCATCAGCTGCGCGGCG
>Ga0070671_100000671_pt1 | contig 24498 bp, 12 predicted proteins | sample KBSS73metaG_FD_65341 | JGI IMG/M metagenome (GOLD analysis project Ga0070671, IMG submission 65341) | Switchgrass rhizosphere microbial communities from Kellogg Biological Station, Michigan, USA - KBS S7-3 metaG | ecosystem: Host-associated > Plants > Roots > Rhizosphere > Soil ...
GACAACGGTCACACCACGACGTTCACCTACGACACGGTCCGCCGGCTCTACACCGGAGAGACGCCCTCGGGGAATACCGAGCTCTACGCGTACGACCCGAACGGCAACGTCGCGAGCCGCACCGAGGTCGAAGTCTCCGATCAGGCGGGCCTTCCGCCGCAGGTCTACGTCACCACCTTCACCCACGACTCGCTGGACCGCACGACGAGCGCGAGCCAGGGGGGGATCACCCACCAGCTCGCGTGGGACTCCCGAAGCCCGGGTCCGGTCGTGCACCTCGACGGGCGCGGCAACGAGACGCGGGTCGTCTACGACGCGTTGGGGAATCCCGTTTCGACGCAGCGCAAGCTGCTCGACACGGGCGAGGCGGGCGGGAACGTGGTCGGCGTCATCGACGGCTCGCTCTCCTACGATCCCGACTCGCGTCTCGTCTCGCGGACGGACGACAACGGCAACACGACCGTCTACACGTACGATCCCCTGGGGCGGCTCGTCGCGACGTCCTACGCCGACGGAACCCTCGAGACGATGTCCTACGACGTCCACGACCAGATGGTCTCTTCGACGCGGCGGGACGGCCAGATCACCCACGCGGACTTCGACCTCAAGGCGCGCGTCACGGCCCGGACCCTCACGCTGCCGCCCAACGTGCTGGGGCCGACCTCCGAGACCTACGCCTACGACGGCCTCTCCCGGATGATGTCCGCGCAGAACAACACCACGCACGTCTCGCTGTCCTACGACTCGCTGTCGTCGGTCTCGAAAGAGATTTCCGGCGGCACGTCGCTGGCCGATCTGACCCTGACCCGCGTTCACGACGGAGCGGGCAACTGCACCTCCGTGACCTATCCCTCGGGGATGACCGTCACGACGGCGTTCGACGCCGAGGACCGCCGCAAGACGGTCACCGCGGAGGGCCCGGGCGTCTGCGCGGGCGGTCCGCCCCCTCACGCCTATTGCAAGACCGCCGCGGAGTGCGGCGCGGGCGCGTGCGTCCCCATGCCCCCCGTCGTCACGAGCTACGACTACGCGGGGTCGCGCGTCGTGCATCGCGTGAACGGCAACGGCACCGACACGACGACGGCCTACGACGATCTGAGGCGCGTCTCGCGCACGACGCACGCGCGCACCTCGCCTCCTGGTGTGATCGACGATCGCGGCTCGGAATGGGACGCGGGCGACAACCGGATCCGCCATACGGAGTTCGAAGGCGGCGGATCGGGCCTGCGCGACTTCCACTACGATTCGGCGGACCGGCTCGTGCAATCCGTCGAGACGCCGGCGCCCGGAACGCCTCCGACGACGATTGGCTACACGCTCGACGGGGTGGGCAATCGCGTCCTCGTGGCCGGCGGTCTCGATCCGGGGCCGTACGCGATGAGCTCCGGCCTGCCGGAGCCCGCGGACCGCCAGTCCAACCAGTACACCTCGACGCCCTTCGACACCCGCGAGTACGACCGCACGGGGAGCCTCACGGCGACGCCGTCGGCCACGCTGCGCTACGACTACCAGGGAAGGCTCGTGTCCGTGGTCGGTTCGGCCGGCTCGGGAACCTTCACCTTCGACGCTCTCGGGCGGAGGATGACCGCCAACGGGCGCCGCTACGTGTACGACGGCCTCCAGGAGATCGAGGAGCGCACCGCGACGGGATCGCTCCGGCGCGCCTCCGTGTACGGCAACGGCGTCGACGAGCTGCTGAGCGTCGTCGCCGACGTCGATCTCGACGGCAATCCGGATCGGACCTTCTACCACGCGGACGATCTGGGCGACGTCATGGCCGTCACCGGCGCCACCGGCGCCCTCCTCGAGCGCTACGAGTATTCGGACTACGGCAAGCCGCGCTTCATCAGCCCGGCGGGCGTCTCGCTCTCCGCCACGGCGATCGGCAACCCGATTCTCTTCAACGGCCGCCGCTACGACGCGCCGATCGGGCTCTACGACTACCGCACGCGCGCCCTGGATCCCCGATCGGGCCGCTTCATCTCGGCCGACAGCATCGGAGCGGGGGGCGACGCCTCCGCGCTCGGCAACGCCTTCACCTATGCCGGCAACAATCCCTGGTCGGGCACGGACCCGCTCGGCACCGCCAAGGTGCCTCGGTCCATCCTGAAGGAGTACTTCCAGGCCGGCGACAAACCGACCTCCCCGCAGTTCGCGACCCTGCTCGACTCCATGCTCAATCGACTGGACGACCGCAATCTCCTCGGACTGAAGGTCTATGACAGCCTGCGGGTCCTGAGGGACAACACCTACGCGTCGTCCTACTGGACCCGGCGCGAGCGCAACGGCCCGGAGTGGCTCTATCAGGACATCGACGGGATCGCGGCTCGCAAGGACATGCTCCGGTGGTATCAGGACATGTCCGTGGCCGGCAAGGAACGCAAGGACATGCTCCAGTGGTACTCCAACGTCGTTCAAGACTACCGGGGGATCCAGGCCAGGAGCGGCGCCTACGTATCCAGTCCCGATGCCGTCTGGATGATGAAGCTCTGCCCGGGCCACATTGCGTGCCCCCCGACATCACAGGACGGCGCCGGCAATCCCCTGGGAATCTCCGCATCGCGGGGGATCGCCGTCGATTGCCGCACGCCCTAACGAAGCCGTACCAGCGTCTCACGGAGGACATCATGCGATCGGTGAAGGTGGGGTGGTGGTGGAAGCTGCTGGGTCCCGCGCTGCTGGCGGCTTGCATCGCGGCCGCGGGGACGCCCGCGCGGGCCGTGACCGATGCCGACGGAGACGGCTATCCGCAGGCCGGTGACTGCGACGATCGCGACGAGTCGGTCTGGGCGGTGCCCGGCGAGGTGCAGGACCTCCACTTCACGAGCAAGACCACGCTCGTCTGGAGTCCCCGCTCGAACCTGGACGGGACGTCCGAGCACTACGACACCCTGCGCTCGTCCTCGCCCTCCGTCTTCTCCTCCTCCCCGACGGCGTCCTGCAACGATCCGGACGGGCTTTCCACGTCGACGACCGACACGGCCGTCCCCACGGCCGGCCACGCCCTGTACTACCTCGTACGGGGACGCAACGCGTGCGGCAGCGGCTCTCTGGGGGCGGCGTCGAGCGGCGTCCCGCGCGCGGGACTCTCCTGCGACTGCACGGCCTTGTGCAACGACGGGCTCTCCTGCACGACCGACCGCTGCAGCGACGGGGTCTGCGTGCACGATCCCGTGACGACGGCCGTTTCCCTGCCCCCGCAGAGCGTCGCCGCGTGCCCGGGCGAGGACGCGCACTTCTCCGTGCGCGGCGTCCCGGACGGCTCCACGCTCCACTATCAATGGAAGAAGAACGGATCGAACGTGGGGACGGACAGCCCCGCCCTCACGCTCGCCTCCGTGGCCCTCGCCGACAACGGGGCCCAGATCACGTGCGTCGTGACCGGAGCATGCCCGTCCACGGCGAGCGCGCCCGCGACCCTCACGGTCTTCGGTACGGCGGCGTCCTGCGCGGGCGGGGGCTCGGGATACGAGGCGCCCAACGACGCGAGCTCCCTTGCGAACCCCGGCGAGCCCGACGTGGGCGCCGACGGTGACTTTTCCCTCAACAACGAGGGCTTCCGGGACTTTCGCTCCCTCGGTTCCGTCCATCTGTTCTCGGGAGAGGTCCATCTCGAGGATACCGACCTGGTGATCGCCGGGCGGGGATTCGATTTCGTCTGGGGACGCTCGTACCGGTCCCGCACCGGCCAGCTCACGCCGGCGGGCAACAACTGGGACTTCACCTACGATCGGCACATCGTTCTGTCGAGCGGCACGGTCCTCGTCTACGGCGGCTACGGACGCGCCGATGCGTACGCGCCGAGCCCGACCGGGTGCTACACGTCCCCGGGGTTCTTCCGGGAGCTCTGCCCGCAGGCGGACGGCACGTGGGTCCTGTCCTTCCCCAACCGCGCCGCGTGGACCTTCCACGCGCTGGACGGAAGCGCGGGCCAGGGGCGGATCCTCAGCATCCGGGACCCCGACCTGAACACGATGACCTTCTCCTACAACACCGCCGGACAGCTCACGACCGTCACCGACACGCTCGGACGGCCGATCACCGTGGCGTACAACACGGACGGCTACGTGTCCTCGATCACCGACTTCGGGGGACGGCAGGTGGCGTACCACTACTATTCCACGCTCGACGCCGACGGCATGCCCGGCGATCTGGCGTCCGTCACGCGCCCGTCCGTCACGGGAACCCCGAACGGGAACGACTTCCCCCTCGGGAAGACCACCACGTACACCTACACGAAGAACACGGGGCAGCCCGCGCTCGACCACAACCTGCTCACGGTCAGCGCCCCAACAGGAGCCGACGCCGGCGGCCCGCCCGCGGTGCTCGTCCGCAACGTCTATTCCTCGACCACCAATCCCGCGAATCCGGGCTTCGACCGCCTGCAGAGCCGCGTCTTCGCCGACGATCCCTCGACCTCGGTCTCGTACGTCATCGTCGCGACCCCTCCCGCCGAGGAGCCGGGCGCGGTCCGCAAGGCGATCGTCCGGGACCGTCTGGGGAACGTCTCGGACAGCTACTTCGACGCCTCGAACCGGGTGGTCGCCGTGCGCCAGTACTCGGGACGCGCGCCGAGCCTCTCGCTTCCCACCGACGCCACGATGAACCGTCCGGGGACGCCCCTGCGGCCGACCGATCCGCCCTCCTACCGCACCGGCTTCACCTACAACACCGAGTCCTTGATCACCTCGATCTCCCTGCCGAAGCTCGACACGGTCTCCTTCGTCTACGATTCCGGGAGCACCGACGTCAAGCAGCACGCGAACCTGCTCCAGCGCGTCGCGGCCCCCGGCCCCGCGGGCGCGGACCAGGCCTCGATCACCGAGAGCTGGACTTACACGTCCGGCTTCGGAGACGAGCCGTGCCCGAGCTCCTCCGGGTGCGGGGACGAGGGCGCCTCGTCCGTGCGATGGTTCTTCGCGAACGGACCGCGGCAGACCACGTCGCGCTGGTCCTTCCCGAACGGGCCGCGGCAGACCATCCCGCTCGATAGCGTCAGCGGCTGGACCCGGCGCGGGATGAACAGCAACGTCAGGTCCACCGCCCTTTTGGGGACCGACCGGACGACGCGCGGCATGAACAGCAACGTCAGGTCCACCACGCTTTTGGGTGTCGATCGGACGACGCGCGGCATGAACAGCAACGTCAGGTCCACCGCCCTTTTGGGGGTCGACCGGACGGGACACGGAGGGGGAGGCGGCGGGGGCTGCGGCGGCATGATCGGCGTCGAGATGGACGTGGATCAGCCCGACATGGTCTCCATGAGCGGCGTATGGCGCTGGAGCACGTACACCGATCCCAACGGGCGCACCTGGTCACAAAGCGTCGATCCCACCACCGGACACATCACCCAGCTCACGGCGCCCCCCGTCACCATCGGACAATCGTCGGGCTCGGCCCAGTTCCTGAACGATCTCTGGTCGTACGACACCACCGGCCGGGTCGTCAGCCACACCGACCCTCTCGGGCACGTCCACACCGCCGCCTACTTCTCCTCCGGCCCGCAGAAGGGCTACCTCCAGAGCGTCACGGTGGACGCGCCGGGGACGCTCCCGGGCGCCCTGTCTCTGACGACGATCTACGCGCGCGATCAGTACGGGAACGCCACCGCGGTGACCGATCCCAACGGCAACACCGAGACCTTCGTCTACAACGCGCTCGACCAGGTGGTCCGGCGCGTCTCGGCGGCCCCCTTCTCCTACACGACCGACTTCCGCTACGACGCCGCCGGGAACCTTGCCCGGATCGACGAGGACAACCGCGACGAGAACGGCGCGCCGCGCGCGCGGCCGACGGTCTTCACGGTCGTGGGCCACGATCCGCTGAAGCGCCCGGCGTACGCGATCGTCGACGGGCCCGGCGCCCTCGATCCCGTCGGCGGCCTGAACCTGCGCACGGAGTTCACCTACGACGGGGGCGGCAATCTCGCGCTCGTCCGCTATCCCACCGCCGTGAGCGGCGCGCAGCCGCACCGCACGAGCCGCTATTTCGTCGACGCGCGGGGACTTCCCTTCCAGGCCCGTGTGGCCGAGGGGGATCCGTCGCAGTCCACCACGCAGTACGACTACGACGCGGACGGCGGGCTGACGGCGGTCCGCGAAGGCCTCGAATCCTCTCCCCGCGTGAGCACCATCGTCCGCGACGGCTACGGCCGGCCCGTCCAGTCGACCGATCCGATGGGGAACGTGACGACCCTGCACTACGACGCGAGCGACAACCTCCTCTCGAGCCGGCTGGACGGGGAGCTGACGGACGGAAGCGGCGGGCCCAACGTCCGGCTCGCCGAGTCGACCACGACGTACGACGAGGCCGGACGACCCGTGCAGCTCGATCGCGCCTTCTTCGACACCGCGACGGGATCCCCCATCGACGACGGGGTCTCCACGACGAAGACCTTCTACGACGAACGCTCCCAGGTCGTCCATACCGAGGACGACAACGGGCATGGGCCGTATCTCTCCTACGACGGAGCCGGGCGGCTGAGCGCCTCGCACGATCCCGTGGGCAATACGGTGGAGTACGCCTACGACGGCAACGGCAACGCCGTGACCGTGACCGAGACGGAGTATTCGACGAACCCGGGGATCCCGCCGCAGGTCACCGTGACCACCCATTCCTTCGATGCGCTCGACCGCCGGTTGAGCACCTCGCAGGCCGGCGTCTCGCATTCGTTCGTCTGGGACTCCCGCAGCGAGCGCGCCGTCGCGGCCCACGACGGCAGGGGCAACTCGACGCGCTATGACTACGACGACGCCGGACGGCTCGTCGGCACGCATTGCACGATGACCACCGACGGGACCGGTTCGGGCTCCGTATCGTTCGTCCTCGATGCGACCCGCTCGCACGACGACGATTCGCGGCTCATCTCCCAGACCGACGACAACGGCAACACGACGAGCTATGCCTACGACGCCCGGGGGCGCCTGACCGCGACGACGAACCCGGACGGCAGCGTGGAGAGCTCGGCCTACAACGTCCACGACGACCTCGTCGCCTGGACCGACCCCAACGGGACGGTCGTGACCTCGACCTACGACGCCCTGGGACGCTTGACGGGGCGCAGCGTTGCGCGCGCGCCGGGCGTGCTCGGCACGACCGCGGAGACCTGGAAGTACGACGGCCTGTCCCGCGTCGTGTACGCGCAGAACAACGACGCGCTCGTGACGCGCGGCTACGATTCCCTCTCCGACACGACGCTCGAAACGTCCACGGTGGGCGCCAGCTCCGGGCGGAACATCAACTGGAACTTCGATGGCGGGGGCCGTCTGCTCTCGGTGACCTATCCGTCGGGGCACAACCTCGGCATGTCCCACGATCCCTCGGGCCGCGTGGTCTCGATCACCTCGACGGGACCGGGCGTCTGCTCGGGCGGGCCGCCCCCCCACGCCTTCTGCGCGAGTCCGGCCGAGTGCGGCGGTGGTCCGTGCGTGCCGCTCTCCCCCGTGACGACCAGCTACGACTACCTGGGGCCCGACCGCGTCGTTCACGAGACGCTCGGGAACGGCGCCCAGGCCGACGTTTCCTACGACGCGCTCCGGCGTGTCAGCCACGTCACCCTGCACGTGACCCCGCTCGATGCCATCGACGAGCGCGCCTTCACGTGGGACGACGATTCCAACAAGCTCTCGCGGACCATCCTCTCCAGCCCGGGCGCCGGAGGCGGCCACGCCTACAGCTACGACTCGGCCTCGCGCATGGTCCATTCGGTCGAGGAGCGGCCGGGCTTTCCTTCCGTCACGGTGGACTACGCGCTCGACGGGGCCAACAACCGCACCTCGGTCACGGGCGGTCCCGACGCCGGCGCCTATCCGATGTCGTCGTCGGTCCCCGAGCCCGCCGACCACCAGATGAACCAGTACACCTCGACGCCCTGGGACGGCGCCCGCGCCTACGACAAGAGCGGCGAGCTGGTCTCCCGCGCGAGCGGCGGCTCGACCCTGAGCTACGACTACCGCGGCCGCCTGATCCTCGTCTCCGGCTCGAGCGGCTCGGGCAGCTACGCTTACGACGTCTTCGGCCGCCGCGTCCTCGCCGACGGGAAGGCGCTCTACTACGACGGGATGGGTGAGATCGAGCAGCGCTCCTCGGCGGGCGCGCTCGAGCGCCTGTCCGTGCACGGCGCGGAAGACGGCGAGCCGCTCCTGGCCGTCGCGGACTTCAACTCCGACGGCGTCCCGGACCGTGTCTTCCCCCACACCGACGATCTGGGCAACGTAGTGCTGGTGATGGACGAGGCGGGAAACCCCCTCGAGCGCTACGACTACGGCGATTACGGGCGCCCGCGCTTCTTCACCCCGGCCGGCGTGTCGATCCCGCAATCGGCGATCGGCAATCCCTTCCTCTTCGGCGGCATGAGGCTCGACGCTTCGACCGGCCTCTACGACTTCCGGACGCGCCATCTCGACCCGCGCGCCGGGCGCTTCGTCTCGCGCGACACCATCGGAACCTGGGGCGATCCTGGCGCGCTCGGCAACGCCAGCGTCTACGCCGGCAACAATCCCTGGTCCAGCACCGACCGCACGGGCACGGCGGAGCAGCCGCGCTCGTATCTCTACAGCAAGTTCGAGAACGGCGACATTCCGGATCAGAACGACTTCAAGGACGTCATCGACTCCTTCCTGAACTTCGAGGACGACGGGATGACGTCGGGGACGGCGCGGATCCAGGACACCGGGGGTTCCGCGCGCTTCGGCCGTCCCGCGATCAACACGGCCTTGAACGGATCGAGAGCCAAGCTCCTCGGGGGCGGGGGTACCCTGCTCTCGGTCTGGGGCTCGACGAACAAGCCCTTGGGCAGGCTGCTCGGAGGCGGAGGGCCGGTCCGCTCCGTCTGGGCCTCGACGAACATCGGCGGCGCCCGCTTTGGACGCCCCGCGATCAACACGGCCCTGAACGTGTCGTCCGACTTCGTCGCGGTCCCCGACCGCCCCAACCGGCGGCTCGTGCTCGTGAGCGGCTCGTCGGGCTCGTCGAGCAGGCTGGGCAAGCTCTGCCCCGGCCACATCTCCTGCCCGCCGCTGCCGGCGTCCGTCCTTTCCGGCGCCGGCAACCCGCTCGGCCTGTCGGCCACGCGCGGGATCGCGGTGGACTGCCGGCTGTAGGCGCGCTCTAATACCGGCCCGTGAAGGCACTGACCTATCACGGGCCGGGTTCCGTCCGCTGCGAGGAGGTCCCCGACCCGGCGATCGTGGACCCCGCCGATGCGATCGTGCGCGTCGAGGCGACGGCGATCTGCGGATCCGACCTCCACGTGTACGAGGGACGCGAGCGCGGTCTCGACGAAGGGACGGTCCTGGGACACGAGTTCGCGGGGCGGGTCGTTGCGGCCGGGGCGGACGTCGCATCCCTCGCCGTCGGCGATGGCGTCGTGAGCCCCTTCACCACCAGCTGCGGGCGCTGCTTCTATTGCGTGCGCGGGCTGACCGCCCGGTGCGCGCGCGGACGGCTCTTCGGCTGGGTCGCCGGCGGACTCGGCCTGCACGGCGGGCAGGCCGCGCTCGTGCGGGTTCCGATGGCGGATGCGACCCTCTACCCCGTCCCCGACGACCTGGCTCCGGACCTCGCGCTCTTTCTCGGCGACGTTCTCGCGACCGGCTATCACGGTGCGTCGCTCGCGGGGGCCGGGGCGGGGGTGGTCTGCGCCGTGATCGGGTGCGGACCCATCGGCCTGGCCGGCATCCTGTGCGCGCGCGAGCTGGGAGCCGAGACCGTCTTCGCGATGGATACCGTTCCCGAGCGGCTCGCGCTCGCCGCGCGCTTCGGCGCCACGGCCGTGGACGCGAGCGGCGGGACCGGCGCCCGCATCGTCCGGGCCGCCACGGACGGGCGCGGCGCCGACGCCGTCCTCGAGGCGGTGGGATCGCCGTCCGCCGGGGCGCTCGCCTTCGAACTGGTGCGTCCGGGCGGGACGATCGCGGTCGTCGGCGTCCACCACGAGACCGCCTTCGCCTTCTCCCCCTCGGACGCCTACGACAAGAACCTCACCTACCGGACGGGACGCTGCCCCGCGCGCGGGCTCATGGACGCCATCCTTCCGATCGCCCGGCGGCGCCGCGAGGAGCTCGCCGCGATCGTCACGCACCGCCTTCCCCTGGAGGAGGGTCCCGCCGCCTACGCGCTCTTCGCGGCGCGGCGCGACGGCTGCATCAAGGTCGTCCTGGCTCCCTGACGCGGCACGCGGGCCCGCGAGTCATTTTTCGAGCTTCCTCTGCGCCTGCCGGATGCGGTCGAGAACATCGCGCACCTCGGGGATCATGTCGAAGCACGGCGACGCGGGGACTCTGCGGTAGGCCATCCGGGCGCCGAGATAGCCTCGTCGTCGCACCGTAACGTCCGGGACGACCGGCCCGAAGGTAATCGTCCCGCTTCGATCTGGTTTCTCGGAGAGGTTGATCTCGGGGAGCTGGTCGAGTGCGAGGGACGTCACGTTCCTCGCGAGGATGCCCGAGACGATCACGATCCGCCGATCGCTCAAGCCGTAGGCAGTTCTCGACCTCTGCTCCGAATCCGCGAAGAAGCGTCCGACCATCATGTACAGCCCTGCGAGCACGAACGGGATGCCCCAGAGCCGGAAGAAGACAGGCCCGGTGTGATACACCGACCACTCCCAGTAGAAAGCGAATCCGCAGAACAGCAGGCTGAAGGGGATCACGGTCAGGTCGCTGTCCCGCAGCGTCAGCCCCTGTTTCGGGAACCCCGCCCAGAGAAGGGACTCACCCGACTCGAGCTCCTGCTGCACCTGCGCTTCGGCTTCCGAAAGCTCCATCGCTCCCCTCCCGCTGACGGCGTGATTATCGCTCCTTCATAAAAAACGGGGCGCCCGAAGGCGCCCCGTGAGAGGTGTGCGTGCGTTCCGCGGGGATCACCCGCGTCCGCGTGACGGTCGGACTACGGGCAGCTGTCCGTCGCGCAGTTGTTCTCGTTGGGCTGGATCGTCGTGCAGGTGTTCCCCTTGGCGGCGTTGCACTCGTCCGAGCTTCCGGCCGGGCCGAGCTTGGGGGCCCCGCCGTTGGTCGTGCAGCGCGTGCCGTTCGGGAAGATCGTGTCCAGCGGCAGGTCACGATCGTGGCACCCCGTGCCGACGCCGTTGTTGAAGGCGTCGATGCTGCTGATGCACTGATTGACCGTCATCGCGGTGGACGTGCCCTGGCACACCGCGTTGCAGGTCGCCCAATCGATGGCGTTCGTGCCGCTGCAGGTGCTTCCTACGCCGCTCATGACGCAGTTGAGGGCCGCGGACAGGAGCTGACGGGTGAGCTGACGGGTCTGCTGGCCCTGCACCTTGACGCAGAGAGCTTCGAGCGCGCTGGCCGCATCGCCGGGCGCCAGCGTCTCGCCGAGGTTGTTGTTGCTGATGCACTCACCGCAGACGCTGAGAGAGCCGCCCGCCAGCTCGATGACCGCGCCCGTGATGTCCTGGCTGCAGGCTCTGCCGGGATCCGCATCCGCATGCGTTCCCCAGAAGCCGGGGGTGCGGCAGATGAGGTTGCACGAGTCGTTGTCCGTGTGCACGCAGCCCTTGACCGGATCGCAGGAATCATCGGTGCAGGAGTTGCCGTCGTCGCACTTGGAGCTGTGGTCCTTGTTCACGCAGCCGGAGACAGGATCGCAGGAATCGTCGGTGCAGACGTTGTTGTCGTCGCAGTTCAGCGCGCCCGGCTCGTTGTGGCAGCCGGTGACCGGATCGCATGAATCCGTCGTGCACACGTCGTTGTCGTCGCAATTCAGCGCGCCCGGCTCGTTGTGGCAGCCGGTCACCGGATCGCACGAATCCGTGGTGCAGACGTCGTTGTCGTCGCAATTCAGCGCGCCCGGCGTGTAGACGCAGGGATCGCCCGGCGCCGGAACCGTCACGTCGCAGGTGTCCGAGGTGCAGGCGTTGTTGTCGTTGCAGGTGATCGGCGTGCCCGGCTGGCAGCCCAGCTGCGGGTCGCACGTTTCCGTGCCGTTGCACTGGTTGCCGTCATCGCACACCGGGCAGAGCGCGAGCGAGCCGGAGTTCGTGTTTCCGGCGGCCAGCTGCGGCGCAGTGTCGCACACGCCGTCGCCCAGGGACGCGTCGAAGCCCGAGACCTGCTCGATCACGGACGGAGTCGAATCGTTGCTGGTCGTTTCGATCTTCACGTCGAACGAAAGGGTGCAGAAGGCCGGCGTGTTCGCCGGAACGACGATCGGTGAGGCGGGCGTGAACACGACCTGGTTCGGCAGCAGATCGCCGGCGTTGTGGCTGGACGTGAAGTTCGACGCGCACGTCGTCGAAAGTCCGCCCTGATACGAAACGACGCCGCCGTCGTCCGGGCAGTTGATGCCCAGGTTCGAGTTGTTGCAGTCGAGGTCGAAGCGCACGCGGTTGATCGACAGCGAGGTGCCGCCCTGGATCCCGCCGGCGCCCAGCGTCAGCACGACGTGGACCAGATCGCCCACGCTGCTGAAGTTCGGAGCCGTCGGGTAGTTCAGCTCGCTGGAGCCATTGCAGGTGTTCGCGTCGGGCTCGGCCATCGACACGCGCGCGCCGCCGATCACCACGGCGGTGACGATCGCGAGCGCGCCCAGACCCTTGTACAGCCGGTGGATGCTTCCTTTCGTGCTACACATACCAATCCCCCTTTGGGCGTCTCGCCCTTGTTTTCCTGTCGCACATTCTGCAGGTGACCGTCATGGGTAAAGCGTCAAGGTGAGCGTCAGTGGCCTTTCGTTCCTGCGTCCTCCATCTCCCGGACTGCTCCGAAGAAGCTCTGATTCAGGGGTGTTCATGGAGTTGAGCTGGCCTAATGGAGATACGATTCCAGGGTCTCCGCTTCAAGGGAAATCGAGCACATTTTTAGACGCCTTGGTGCTGAGCTGTCCTATCTAGAAAACGTCTCGGAATGCATTTTTCCGACTTACGGAAATCCTTGTAAGTCGTTGAATCGCCGAGATATGGGTTTGGGGGCGCGCTGGCAAGGAGATTTCAGCGGCTCGGACGCATTGCCAGATTGATTTGACAGTGGCGGGAACTCACCGTATCTAGAAGACGTCTCGCGTTTCGCGACGTGCGAAGGCGTGAATCTCCGACAGCGGGGGAAGACGCGTGCTGTCTCGAACAAGGAAGGTCTATCTCGCGGCCCTTCTGTGCGCGGCCGCCATCGGCGGCGTGTGGGCTCAGGGGGTGGTCCGCCTCGGCGCCGAGTTCCGCGTGAACACCTACACGACGAACTACCAGGCCGCGCCCCGGATCTCGAGCGACGGGTCGGGCAACTTCGTTGTGGTCTGGCAGAGCAAGAACCAGGACCACTCGCTGCTCGGCGTCTACGGCCAGAGGTACAGCAGCGCGGGGGCGGCGCTCGGCGGGGAGTTCAAGGTCAACACGTACACGACGAGCTATCAGTCGTACCCGGCCATCGCGGAGGACAGCGCGGGCAATTTCGTCGTCGCCTGGACGACCTACGGCCAGACCGGCGTCTACGGCTACGAGGACATCTTCGGGCAGAAGTACACGAGCGCGGGGGCCGCTTCCGGCAGCGAGTTCCGCATCAATACCTACACCACGGACACCGCCCAGCAGTTCCCGCGCGTCGCCCGGAACGGCACGGGCTTCGTCGTCGTGTGGCAGTCCGATCTGCAGGATGGCGGCGGGAACGGCATCTACGGGCAGCGCTACACGAGCGCGGGAGCGACGTCCGGCTCCGAGTTCCGCGCGAACACCTACACCACGAACGAGCAGGCCTATCCGGACGTGGGCCTGGACGGCACGGGGAACTTCGTCGTCACCTGGCAGAGCCTCACGCAGGACGCGGGGACCTCCGGCGTCTTCGCGCAGCGCTACAACAACCTGGGGACCAAGGTCGGGAGCGAGTTCCAGGTGAACACGACCACCACCGGGACCCAGGACGCTCCCGCTATCGCGGTGGACTCCGGAGGGACGTTCGTCGTGGTCTGGGAGAGCCCCCAGGAAGGAAACGGGCTCGGGATCGTCGCCCAGCGGTACTCCAACGCGGGGACCAAGCTGGGGGCCGAGCTGGCCGTCAACACCTACACCACCTCGGACCAGAGCCTACCCGCCGTCGCGAGCGACGGCCTCGGCAACTTCGTCGCGGTCTGGCAGAGCGCCGGCCAGGACGGCTCGAACCTCGGCATCTTCGGGCAGCGCTACACCTCGACGGGGGCCAAGCGCGGCGTGGAGTTCCCGGTCAACACCTTCACCAGCGGGGTCCAGTCCAACCCGGCCGTGACCATGGACCCTGCGGGGAACTTCGTCGTGACCTGGCAGAGCTTCCAGGACGGCTCGACGACCGGCGTGTATGCCCAGCGGTTCAGCAATCAGGATTGCCAGAACCTCGGCGGCTCCGGCCCCTCCAACGCCTCGGCCTGCACCGGCGGGACGGCGTCCTTCTCGGCGGTGGGCTCCGGCTCCAGCGTCACTTACCAGTGGCGGCGCAACGGCCTGCCCTTGACCGACGGCGGCTCCTTCAGCGGGACGACGACGCCCAACCTCACCGTCAATCCCGTGGCCTTCGCCAATACGGGGAGCTACACCTGTCTCATCAGGGACGCGTGCGCGCCCCAGGGATCCCTCTCGCTGGGTCCCGCGACGCTCACGCTGATCGACCCGGGCACCGTCCCGGGGCTGCTGGTCACGAGGACGAACGGCGGCGCGGACCTTCACCTGGGCTGGGGAGCCGGCGCGAACGCCACCGGCTACACGGTCTTCCAGGATGCGTCGCCGAGCGGGACCTTCGCGACGGTGACGGGAAGCGCCTCGAGCGGGGCGATCGGCCTGACCTTCCCCATGCCCGCGGGGAACGTCTTCTACCTGGTCGCCGCCACCAACGCCTGCGGGATGGGCCCCAAGCACTGACCCGCGCGTCCTTCGGTCAGTCGCCGTCCCATTTCCAGCCCGGGACGCCGAGGTGGATCTCCTTCGAGTAGCCGACCTGGCGCCACTCGATCTTCCCCTTTTCGTCGACGAGCACGAACGTCGGAGTTCCGCTCACGCCGTAGGTCACGTGGCTGCGCCGCAGGACGTCGCTCGCGACGATCTCGGGGAACGGCGCGGTCCACGTCCCGAGGAACTTCTTGATCGTGTCCTCGTCCTCGTCGCTGATCGCGAGCACGGGGACGCCGCTGGCGCGGCTCCAGGCGAGCAGCTCGGGGACCGAGCTCTTGCACGGAGCGCACCACGTGGCCCAGAAGAAGACCATGTGGCGGCGGCTCTTGACGTCGCCGCGCGGCTTGGCCTCCTCGCGCACGAACTTCAGGGAATCGAGCCGCGGCGCCTCGTCTCCCGCCTTGGGCGGGGCCGGTAGGTCGGGGATCTTCGTCGGGTAGGGCGCGAGGGTGATGGTCGTCGGCACGATCCGTCCGTCGCGCTGGATATCGAGGACCGTCGGCTTGTCGCGCTCCGAGGTCATCGTCCATTCGCGGATCTGCGTGGGCTCGGTGAAGTGGGCCCCGGGCGGCCCGAGGAGGATGTCACCCGGCGCGATCCCCGCGGCCATCGCGGGGCCGTCCGGATAGACCTGCTCCACGATCGCCGCGCCACGCTCCACCTTGAGCGCGTCGAGCTGTTTCTCGGGCGCGGGCTGGAAGCGGATGCCGAGCCACGAGGGCAGCGCGCGGCGCACGGCGGCGAGGTCTTCCTCGAAGGGGGGAAGCGGCGCGATCGTCTCGCGCACGGGGGGCGTCTCGTCCTTCACCGGAATCGCGCCGATCGTGAGCTGCTCGCACGCCGTGAGCGACGCGAGCGCGGCGCGGGCGAGGGCGATGCGCGCCGGCGCGGACTGCGGGTCCTCGCCGGGCGCCTCGGCGAGGAGCTGCTCGCCGGCGACCCGGACCAGGATCGTCCGCATGCGCAAGAGCGCGGCCAGGCGCGTATCGGCGCGATAGCGGGCGCTGCGCGCGTCCTCGTCCGTCGTCAGGAGGTCCTGGTAGCGCGCCTGGACTTCGGGCTTGCCGGCCGTGTATTCGGTGACGGCGGCGATCAGCTCGGCGAGCGTCTTGCGCCGGGAGGCGGGATCGAGCGACGGGATCTTCTTGTCGTCGAGGCGCTCCTTCCACTCCGGCCGGCTCGCCTGGAAGCGGTCGAGGTTCTCCTTGCGCATGTCGTCGAGCGTGACCTTCCAGCGGTCCTCGTAGGTGTCCAGCTCCTTCGAGAGCGACTCGAGGCTCTCGATCCGCGTCTGCAGCTCGGCGAGCGTGCGCGGGCTGAAGGTCCCGTAGACCTCGCCGATGCGGTCGAGGAGGCGGATCTCGGGCTCCCAGCGCGCCCGGTCCTTCCAGGCGATCGCCAGCAGCGCATCGGCGGTCTCTTCGAAGGTCGACTTGCGGCGCACCGCCTCGCGTCCGAGGAGATTCTCGAGGTAGAGGTCCGACGTGCGCACGGGGACGTCGGGGGTGGTGTCCGTGACGAGGACGGCGTCGTGGACGTCGTCGAGCGATTCGTGGCGGCCCATCATGTCGATGAACCGGAACGCGTGGCCCGTCCGGTCCTTGTCTCGGCCCTCCGGGTAGCAGCCGAACGCCTCGCGGTCCCCCGTCGTCGAATAGAAACCGCAGACATCGCCCCCCGGAATGCCGCTGCTCGGCGGCGCCATTGCGTCGGCGAACGCGCCCGAAAAGCACTGGCTCATGACGTTCACGACCTTCACTCCCGGACGCAGGTAGCCGAGAAGCCCCCGGTACTCCAGGACGGAGAGGGTCTCGCCCCAGAGGGAGATGAGGCCGTTGCCGGGATCGTCGGCGTTGCGCGATCCGTGGTCCGTCACGAAGACGAAGAGCGTGTCTCCCGCCCGCAGCGACCGTCCCGTGTCCTCGAACCACTTGCGCAGCTCGCGCAGGCGCGCGGGACGCAGGGTCACCCCTTCCCACGCCGAGTTCGTCAGATCGGGGGGCCGCAGGGCGCGGCCGGCGGGCGTCCCCTCGACGAGAGAGAAACCGGGCGGCTGGATGTCGCGGCTGGCCAGATCCTTCGCCGGATCCTCGCCGTCGGCGGAGAAAATGTCGATCCGCTCGGCGGGGATCCCGCGCGCGTGCAGCGCCGCCACCATGTCCTGGAGATGGTGGAAGTGGCTGAGGTAGTTCTTCGCGGCGGAGCTGCCGCCGTTGATGAGGATCGCGCGGACGACGGGAGGGCGCGCTGCGGCGGCCGCGTCCGGAGGGGCCGCGTCGTCGTCGCCCGGCTCGCCCGTCTCGCCGGACTCCGCGGGCGCGGGGATGTCCACGGCCATGCGGGGCGGGGCGGCCGGCTTCGTCGCCGCGTCCGGGGGCGCCGCCGCGGGGATCGGGGAGGCCGCCGGGCCCGGCCCGCCCAGCGCGGCCGAGACCGCCATCAGGAACACCACTGCCAGACTTCCCGCGCCGCGCGTGCGTTCAAGCATGGTGAGAGACTATCCGATGATGCGCGCCGCCACCACAGGAAGCGCGACCCGGACCCTGGCGATCGCGCTCCTTCTCGCCGCCGCGACGCTCGCCGCGTACGCCCCGGTCCTGGGCCACGACTTCATCAGCTACGACGACCCCGACTACGTGACCGCCAACCCGCAGGTGCAGGGCGGGCTCGGCGCCGGGGGCGTCCTGTGGGCCTTTTCGACCTGGAGGACCGGGAACTGGCACCCGCTCACGTGGCTCTCGCACATGCTGGACGTCTCGCTCTTCGGGATGTCCCCCGCCGGCCACCACGCCACGAGCCTGGCCCTGCACGCGGCCAACACGCTCCTTCTCTTCTTCTTCCTGCTTCGCGCCACGGGGAGCCGCCCGCGCAGCGCGCTCACGGCCGGGCTGTTCGCGCTGCATCCGCTGCACGTCGAGTCCGTGGCCTGGATCTCCGAGCGCAAGGACGTCCTCAGCGCGGCCTTCGGCCTGGGGGCTCTCCTCGCGTGGACCTTCCATGCGCAGGCCGGCGAGGAGGATCGCCCCGCGCCCGGAGCGCGGCGCGGCGCGGGGCCGGGCGCGCGGCCCGGCGCGCCGTATGCGGCGGCGCTGGCGCTCTTCGGGCTCGGACTTCTCGCCAAGCCGATGCTCGTGACGCTGCCGTTCGTGCTGCTGCTCCTCGACGTCTGGCCCTTCCGCCGGGCCGGCGCGGACGGCGGGCAGCTCCCGCGCGCGCGCGCCCTGCTCGAGAAGACCCCCTTCTTCGCGCTCGCGGCGGCGTCGAGCGCGGTGACCTTCCTCGCGCAGCGCAGCGAGGGCGCGGTCTCGCCGCTCTCGCGCTGGTCCTTCGGGATCCGCGTCGCGAACGCGCTCACGGCCTACGTCCGCTATCTCGCGCTGACCGTCCGGCCTTCCTCCCTCTCGATCTTCTACCCGATGCCGCGCACGGTGCCCCTCGCCGCCGCCGCCGCCTCGGCCCTCTTCCTGATCGCGGCCTGCGCGCTCGCCCTCTACCTCGCCCGGCGGCGCGCCTACGTAACGACCGGCTGGTTCTGGTACCTGGGGATGCTCCTGCCCGTCATCGGGCTCGTGAAGATCGGCGGACAGTCGATGGCCGATCGCTACACCTATCTCCCCCTCATAGGGATCTTCCTGATCGTCTCGTGGGGGCTCGGGGACCTGCTCGGACGCGGGCGCAGGGCCGGCGTCCTCTTCGCGGGGATCGCGTTCCTGCTCTGCCTGGCGCTCGGGGCGGCGACACGCGCGCAGCTCGCATACTGGAAGGACAGCGAGACCCTCTACAACCGCGCGCTCGCCGTCACGCAGAACAACACGCTCGCGCACTACAACCTAGGATGCCTCGAGGCCGACCGGGGGCACGAGGAGGCGGCGGCCGCCCACTTCGCCGAGGCGGTCCGGATCGACCCCGGCGACGGCATGGCCCGCGCGAACCTCGGTGTCTCGTGGCTCCGCCGCGGCCATCCGGACGAGGCGCTGCGCGAGCTCTCGGAGGCCGTGCGGCTCGATCCCCGGGATGCCGTCGCGCACGCGAGCCTGGGCACGGTCCTGATCGCGATGGGGCGGTTCGAGGAAGCGCTCGCGCAGGAGCAGGAAGCCGTGCGCCTGGCCCCGGAGCTCGCGCAGGCCCATCTGAACCTCGGCGTAGTCCACGCCAGGATGGGCCGCGCGGACGACGCGATCCGCGAGTACGCGGAGGCGGTGCGCCTCGGTCCGGACTCCGCGGACGCGCGCGGAAATCTCGGCGCCGCGCTGGCGAACCGCGGCCGGGCTCCCGAGGCGCTCCCCCAGCTTGCCGAGGCGGTGCGGCTGCGCCCCGGATCTCCGGACCTGCGCGCGAACCTCGGCAACGTCCTCTTGATGCTGGGTCGTCCCCGTGAGGCCGCCGAGCAGTATCGCGAGGCGCTGCGCCTCGCGCCGGGACGTCCGGATGTCGAAAAGAACCTGGCGCGGGCGCTCGCCGCTACGCGATAGTCAGGGCTTCTGCGCGCCCGCGCCGGGCGCCGGAGCGGCCGGAGCCGGCGCAGGCGCCGCCGCGGGCAGGGACGAGAGCGTCCCCGCGGGCGGGGTCTCCGGTGCCGGTGCCGCGCCCGGCGCGGCTCCGGGAGCCGCGGGCGCTCCGCCCGGCGGCGTCGTCGGGAAGGGCTTGTCGCGCACGCGGATGGGAACGCGCAGGCTCTCGCCGGCGACGGTCACGGTGACGAATCCCAGCCTCTCGGGATTCTCGCCCTCCCGCTTCCAATCGACGCTCGCCTTGTAGTGGCGGGGTCCCTGCGGCTCCATCTTGACGGAGAAGGCCTGCGGCGAGACCGCCGTGGTGAGGGGCTGGCTCGCGAGGTTGGTGCGCACGGTGACGTCGAAGGTGCCCGAGGCCTCTTTCGCCCCGTCGAGCGCCATCAGGACGAGCGTTGGCGGGCTCGCGAGGATCGCCTGCTGGTAGACGATCGACACCGGCACCGCGGTCTGCGGCTCACGCGTGAGCCCGGTCTTGAAGCGGACCTGCTGCCCGCTCTGGATGATGGCGCTCTCGTCGCTCACGGTGAGCTCGACGACGAAGTCGCCCGGCTCGGCGGCGGGGAGCTCCGCGGTCGCGGGCTCGGCCTTCTCCACCTTGCGGGTCTTCACGACGAGCCACGGGACGGTGGCGTTCGCCTCCGTGATGTTGAGCTCGCCCTTCTCCGACTTCTCCTTGCGGACGAGGATCTTGGTGTCGTACTCGTTGTTGGGCGGCGCGGGCAGCGTGAGATACGCCCGCGGGAAGATCTCGATGCTGCCGACGATGGTCGCCTTGACGTGAAGGCTCAGCACGGGGTTCGTCGGATCGTCGGAAGTGACCGTGATCTCCTTCTCGACGGGCCCGCGGTAGCTTTCGGTGTGGACCTGCGCTTTGACCTTTCCCACCTTCCCGGGCGGGATCGCCTCGTCGAACGAGGCGACGGTGCAGCCTCAGCCAGGTTTCGCGGTGAGGATCTTGAGGACGCCGGTACCGGTGTTCTTGATCTCGAAGACCGCCGTCGCCATCTGGCCGCGCACGACCTCGCCGGCGTCCACGGTGGGCTTCTCGACCGTGATGCGCCCTCCGGCGGAGGCCTGGGGGCCGCCGACCTTGACGTCGACGGTCGGGGCGGCCTCCTCCGGCTTCTTGGAGGCATCGGCCCGTGCGCCGGACGCGGCGGCGAGGGCGAGGATCAAGGGGACGGCAAGGGGGGCGAGTGGACGCAGTCTCATCGGTTTCTCCGCCCCATAAGATACGCCACGACGCGGCGAAAGCCCAGGGCCGCTTCTTGACCAACGCGCGCGGGTTCCGTCATGCTCGGCGGCGGGAGGAGTCCACGATGAAATCTTTCCTGCCGCGCCTTGGCGCCGCCCTGGCGCTGTGCGGTCTGGCGCTCGCCGCCGCGGCCTGCGGGGGCGGAGCAGGGAACGGGGGAGCCTCCGGGGGTGCAGGCGCGTCCTCTTCTCCCGGTTCCCCCGGCCAGGCCGCGGCCCGGCCGGTCGTCGGCGCGATCCTCATGCAGCAGGACCAGTTCTTCCGCATGAACGAGCAGGGCATGCAGGCAGCCGCGGACGCGCTCGGCGCGGACCTCAAGGTCCAGAACGCGGGCGGCGCGCTCGACAAGGAGGCGACCATCCTGGACACCTTCCTCGCGCAGAAGGTGGACGCCGTGGTCGTCTCGCCGCTCGGCTCGCAGGCGTCGATTCCCGCGCTCCAGCGGGCGCACGAGCGCGGCGTCAAAGTGGTCACCTACAACAACGGCATCGCAGCCGACTTCCCCGTCGCGAACATCCAGAGCGATCAGGAATCGCTCGGCGCCACCTCGGGCCAGGCGGCGCGCGCCTACATCGAGACCCGCCTCGGCGGAAAGGCGAAGGTCGCGCTCATCGGTTTCGCGAGCCAGCTCCCCGAGCAGGGAGGGGCCCGCCAGCGCGGATTCAAGAAGGCCCTCGAAGGGATGGCCGGCGTCACGATCGTCGCGGAGCAGGACGCCTGGAACGCGCCCGAGGCGGCGACGACCGTCGCGGCGCTCCTCACGAAGCATCCGGACATCGTCTGGGCGGCGAACGAAGGCGGGACCGTGGGCGCGGTGACCGCCGTCAAGAGCGCCGGGCTCGCGGGGAAGGTGGCGGTCTTCGGAACCGACATCAGCGCCCAGCTCGTGGACCTGCTCCTCGCGGAGGACGGGATCCTCCAGGCCGTCACCGCGCAGAAGCCGGTCGACATGGGGCGCAGCGCCGTGGAGTCCGCCGTGCGCGCGGTGCGCGGAGAGCCCGTGGAGAAATCCGTCGTGCTTCCCGGGCTCCTCTTCGGCCGCGAGCGGCCCGACGAGCTGCGCGCGTTCAAGGAGAGCCTGGAGCAGGGAGCGAAGTGACGTCCCGGGGCGCGATCCGGTGAGCGCGCTCCCCGCGCCCGACCCCGCGCCGGTCCTCGAGGTCCGCGGTCTCACGAAGTCCTATCCCGGCACGCGGGCGCTCGCGGACGTGTCCCTGGCGTTTCCGGGGGGACAGGTCTCGGCGCTCGTGGGACGTAACGGCGCCGGCAAGAGCACGCTCGTGAAGATCCTCTCCGGCGCCCTGCGTCCCGACGCGGGCGAGGTCCGGATCGACGGCGCGCCCGTCGTCCTGCGCTCCCCGGCCGATGCGCGCGGCCTGGGGATCGCGACCGTCCACCAGGAGCTGAGCCTCGTCCCCGGCCTTACGGTCGCGGAGAACGTCCTCTTCGGGCGCTTCCCCCGCCGCGGCGGCCTCGCGCGCGCGGCCATCGACTGGCGCCGGCTCTACGAGGACGCGGCCCGGCTGCTCGAGACGATGGACGTCCGTCTCGACCCCCGCGCGATCGTCGCCCCGCTGCCGCTCGCGCAGCGGCAGATGATCGAGATCGCGCGGGCGGTGTCGTCCGGGGCGCGCGCCGTGCTCTTCGACGAGCCGACCGCGGGGCTCGCGCGCGCCGAGGCCGCGACGCTCTTCCGTCTCGTGCGCGGCCTGGCGGCGCGGAAGGTCGCCCTCGTCTACGTCACGCACCAGCTGGGAGAGCTCGCGGAGATCGCGGACACGGTCACGGCGCTGCGCGACGGGAAGGTCGCGGCGACGATCCCCGCGCGGGACATCTCGTCCTCCGCGCTCGTGGCGATGATGTACGGCGGGGCCTCCGCCCCGGGCCCAGCCGCGCCCGCGCCCGTGCGCGCAGCGCCGAGCGCGCCGGCGGAGCCCGCGGCGGACCGCGCCGCGGAGGCGCCGCCCGTTCTCGAGGTCGAGGGCCTGGGGATCGAAGGCGTCCTGCGCGACGTGAGCTTCACGCTGGGACAGGGCGAGATCCTGGGGATCGCGGGGATGCTCGGCTCGGGGCGCACGGAGCTCCTGATGGCGCTCTTCGGGGCGCGGCGCGCCGATCGCGGCCGGATCCTCGTGCGCCGCGCGCCGGGAGCGCCGGAGCGCCAGGGCGAGGGCGAGGACATCGGCGGCTGGACCCGCCTCGGTGCCCCGACCCTCAGCCCCGCGCGCATGCGCGGGCTCGGGATCGCGCTCGTTCCCGAAGACCGCAAGACGCAGGGGCTCGTCCTCGGGATGTCCGTCCTCGACAACCTGTGCCTCGCGAGCCTCGGATCGGTCGCGCGGCGCGGCGTGATCACCCGCTCGCGCCAGAGAAGGGCCGCCGCGCCCGTCGCACGGGAGCTCGACCTCGTCGCTCCGGACCTCGACGCGCCGGTCGGGGTTCTGAGCGGCGGGAACCAGCAGAAGGTCGCGCTCGGCAAGTGGCTCCTGCGGGAGCCGCGCGTCCTGCTCTGCGACGAGCCCGCGCGGGGCGTCGACGTGCGCGCGAAAGGGCAGCTCTTCGAGGCGCTGCGCTCCCTGAGCCGGCGCGGCATCGCCTCGATCGTCGTCTCGAGCGAGCTCGAGGAGCTCCTCGAGGTCTGCCATCGCATCCTGGTGCTGCGCCGGGGCGCCCTCCACGGCGCGCACCGGCCGGCCGATCTCACGCTCGACCGGCTGGTCGCCCTCTGCATGGAGAGCGGCGCGCCCGCGCGGACGGCATGAGCGTGCGCCGCGCCTTCTTCGCCCGGCTCTCCAAGGGGATGCTCGAGGTCCTCCTGGTCCTCGCGTGCCTCTTCCTCGCGATCGCCGCCCCCGGGTTCTGGAGCGTCGAGAACCTCATGGGAGTCCTCCGGTCGGTTTCGGAGATCGGCATCATCGCCTTCGGGATGACGATGGTGATCGTCGCCGGCGAGATCGATCTGTCGGTCGGATCCGCGGCCGCGTTCGCCGGGTGCCTCGTCGCGTGGCTCGTGAGCCGGGGCGTTCCCGTGCCGGCGGCCATCGTTCTCGCGCTCGGCGTCGGAGCGCTGGGCGGCGCGCTGATCGGCTTTCTCCGGACGCGCTGGGGCGTCCCCAGCTTCATCACCTCGCTCGCTCTCCTCACGGCCCTGCGAGGTGGCGCCCTGCAGCTCACGCGCGGGTTTCCACTCGCCCCGTTCCCCGCGTGGTACGGCACTCTGGGGAGCGGCTATGTCGGGGGGGTCCCCTTCCCCGCGATCCTGCTCGCGGTCAGCTTCCTCGCGGCCCTCTTCCTGATGGACCATACCGTCTTCGGCCGGTCGGTCTACGCCGTCGGCGGCAACGCCGAGGCCGCGCGCCTTTCGGGGGTTCCCGTCGGCCGCGTGCGGATCGCCGTCCTCGCGATCACGGGCGCGCTCGCGGCATGGAGCGGCGTCATGCTCTCGGCGCGCATCCTCTCCGGCAACCCCACGGTGGCGGTCGGATGGGAGCTCGACGTCATCGCCGCGGTGATCGTGGGAGGCACCAGCCTGAGCGGCGGCTCGGGACGCGTCTGGGGGACGCTCGTCGGCGTCCTCTTCATCGGCGTCATCGTGAACGGCATGAGGCTCATGGACGTCCACGAGGATGGTCAGCTCATCGCGCGAGGGGCCCTGGTCCTCTTCGCGGTCCTCTCCAGCCGCCTCCAGACGGCTGCCGGCGCTTCATGACGAAGGAGATCCCTTGATCCGACACCGGACCCCGGTCGCGATCCTCGTTCTCACCACGGCAGCCGCGGCAGCCATGGCGGCCGCGCCGTCCGCACCGTCCGCGTCGTCCGCACCGTCCGCGCAAAGACCCTCGCGGGCGACCGAGAGCCCGGCC
>Ga0070671_100000672_pt1 | contig 24494 bp, 24 predicted proteins | sample KBSS73metaG_FD_65341 | JGI IMG/M metagenome (GOLD analysis project Ga0070671, IMG submission 65341) | Switchgrass rhizosphere microbial communities from Kellogg Biological Station, Michigan, USA - KBS S7-3 metaG | ecosystem: Host-associated > Plants > Roots > Rhizosphere > Soil ...
GCGAGTGAATCTGATAGGCCGTGAGCAACCGATCCGGCTCGACACCGAGCGCCGCCGCCATGCGGGCGCGGTTGTTGGCGACCTGGTCGGCGCTGTCGCGCGAGCCGATGCCGCCGTTGAGGCTGGCGTAGACCCCGGCGGAGACGCCGCCCTGCCGCGTAAAGAACGCATGGCGGATGCCGGGGAGCGTGAGGGTCTCGGCCTTGATGATCATGATTTCAGGGATAAAAGCCCGGAAGCTGGCCGAGGCGCGGGTCGGCGATCGCGAGCGCCTTGAACAATTCGCCCATTCCGCCTGTCCCGGTGGCGGTCAGGCGCCCGAGCGCAATGTCGATCTCGGCCTCCTTCTCGCGCGCGGCACGCGTCTTGAGTGCCGCCGCGCGCTTGTCGATGCCGAGGCGGCGGAGGAAATCGCGCTGCGAAACCGGGCCATGAATACGCGCGCCGATCGTTTCGGCGCTCACCGCGACCGCCCGGAAATCGACGTGGGCGGTAAGATCGACCTGGCCGGGGGAGCGCAACGGGTCGGCGTATTGATGGCCGGCCACGGCCTGGAGCGTCTCACCCAGCCCATACCAGGCGTGCCCATAGTCGATGACAAGTGCGGCCCCGTCGGTGCGCACGCGGCGGCCGAGCTCGAGCGTCACCCGGTCCGAGCGCCATTCGTAAATCGAGCCGTCCGGCGATTGACGCAAACCGCGCGGCAGCGTCGTGTCGAAATGCAAAAGCGGATCGCTCGCGACGCCGAAAACGAGGTCGCCCGACGGGCCGATCTCGATGACGCGCTCGTGCCAGCCGTTGGCGCGCTTGACCGCCTGATAAACCGGCAGGGCGTCGAAGAACTCATTGGCGATGATGATGCTCGGCCCGGTCGGCACGTCATCGAGCGTCGCATGCCATAAGACCGGGAGACCGATAGTGTCCATCCGCTCCTGCTGCTGACGCTGCAGCACCGGGCTGACTTCCACGAGATGCAGGACAATGGCGGCGTGGAAATCCCGGACCACCTTGGCGGCCCGCAGAGCGTCGACCATCAGCGTCCCGCGTCCGGGCCCAAGCTCGACGATGCGTACATTCTCGGGCGAGCCCATCTGCTTCCAGACGGACGCCATCCACACGCCGATCAGTTCGCCGAACATCTGGCTGATCTCCGGCGCGGTGATGAAATCGCCGGTGGTGCCGATCGGATCGCCGGTGAGGTAATAGCCGTACTCTGGATGTGTGAGGCACAGCCGCATGTAGTCGGCGACGGGCATCGGCCCGGCAGCGACGATCAATCGGCGGATTTCGTTCTCGAGCGGCGAACGTTCCTCAGCCATTTTTCGCTATCGGTTCACGCCGCAAGGCGAGAGCGAGCAGGGCGACGCCGACCAGGATGAGCGGGACGCAGAGCAGCATCCCCATGGTCAGCCCACCCCAGAGGAAGCCGAGTTGGGCATCGGGCTCGCGGAAGAGTTCGCAGATGATACGGGCGACGCCGTAACCGATGGCAAAGGCCCCGGTGACTAGGCCCGGCCGCTTGAAATCTCCGCGCCACACTAGCGCTGCCAGCACCACGAACAGGACCAGCCCTTCGAGCGTCGCCTCATAAAGTTGGCTGGGGTGGCGCGGGAGGGGGCCGCCGTTGGGAAACACCATGGCCCACCATACGTCGCTCGGGCGGCCCCAAAGCTCGCCGTTGATGAAGTTGGCGAGGCGGCCCAGAAACAGGCCGATCGGCGCAACGGCGGTGACCACATCGCTGAGCGAAAGCATCGGCACGCCGCGGCGCAGCGCGAACAGGACAATGGCGACGCCGCAACCGATGAAGCCGCCATGGAACGACATGCCGCCGTTCCACAATTCGAAGATTTCGAACGGATGCGTGGCGAAATGCCCGAAATTGTAGAACAGCACGTAGCCGATGCGGCCGCCGAGGATGATTCCCAGCGTGATCCAGATGACGAAGTCATCGAAATCGATGATGGTCAGCGGCGCCGACCCGCCCCATAGCCGCTTCGAGGCAATGAGCGTGCGCGCGTAAAACCAGCCGGCGATGATGCCGACGATATAGGCGAGCGCATACCAGCGCACGGCAAGCGGCCCGATCGAAATCAGCACCGGATCGATGGCGGGAAACGGCATGACTGGCAGAATGGCGAGAACGGGCATCGAAACGACTTCCAACGGGCGCGAGCGCCCTTGCTACGCTGCCGCTCCCCTTGCGACCGCGCCGCACCATCGCCATTGTGTGCGAGGATCGCAAGCTTGACTGGCGCGCGGCCGTCGCCAGCGGGGTTCGGAGGTAGTCATGGTCCAGACGACGAACCGGTTCTTCGACGAAGTCGCTCGGCTGATGAACGACGCCGCCGGTGTCGCCCAGGGCGTGCGCCGCGAGTTCGAGACACTGTTCCGCAGTCAGGCCGAGCGGATACTCCGCGACCTGGATGTTGTCCAGCGTGAGGAATTCGAAGCGGTCAAGGAGATGGCCCGCCTTGCGCGCGACGATAACGAGGCGCTCAAGCTGCGCATCGCGGCACTCGAAGCAGCCGTTCCCGGAACCAAACCTTCAGCCGGTTCGCCGAGCGACGCTCCTCCCGGAGGAAGCCCCGGGCTCTGACACGCCGGGTCTCCCGCGGGCTTTCTTGTTTTTCACCACCCGCGCCGCTATAAGCCCGCGACCGCGGCCCCAGCACCCCTGGAGGCTGCCGCGGGCTAACCTCTATGACAAGCTGAAGACGAGGATTTCACATCATGGCGACCGTTAATCTGATCAAAGCGGCGGCGCGTCCGCGGGCCGGCAAGGGGGCCGCCCGGGCCGAGCGGCGCGCGGGCCGCGTGCCCGGAATCATCTACGGCGGCGGCAAGGAGCCGCTGCCGATCTCGCTCGACTACAGAGATTTGCATCAGCGCATCTATGCCGGGCATTTCCTGACCACCATTCACGACGTCGAGGTCGACGGCGTGAAGCACCGCGTCATTCCCCGCGACTTTCAGCTCGACGCGGTCCGCGATTTGCCGCTGCACGTGGATTTCATGCGGTTGGGCGAGGGCGCGACCATCCGCGTCAACATCCCGGTCCGGGTGCGGAACGCCGACCAGGCGCCGGGGGTGAAGCGCGGCGGTACGGTCAGCATCGTGACCCACACCATCGAGGTGCGCTGTCTGGCCGAGGCGATCCCGACCGCCATCGAGGTCGACGTCAGCGGTCTCGAAATCAACTATTCCAAGCACTTGAGCGACATCACGCTGCCGCCGGGCGTGCGCGCGGTGGCGCTCAAGGACCTCACGTTGGTCACCGTCGTGCCGCCATCCGGCTACGCCGAAGAGATCAAGGCAGCGGCAGAAGCGGCGGCTGCGGCTGCAGCAGCGGCGGCGGCCGCGACGCCGGGAGCGCCGGCGGAAGGCGCTGCGCCCGGAGCGGCACCGGGTGCCGCGCCTGGTGCGGGCGCTGCGGCTGGCGGTGCGGGTGGCGCGGCCGAGAAGAAGTGACGCCTCCCGCGCGGGCCGCAAACCGATGCAGCTCCTGGTCGGTCTAGGCAATCCGGGAGCGCGCCACGCCGGCAACCGGCACAATATCGGCTTCATGGTGGTCCAGGCGATCGCCAGACGCCACGGCTTCGGGCCGTGGCGTCGCCGTTTCCAGGGCGTCGCCTGCGAGGGGCCGGTCGGCGGCGAACGCGCGCTGCTGCTATTGCCCGAGACCTACATGAATGAATCCGGCCGCGCCGTCGCCGAGGCTGTGCACTTCTACAAGCTCGCGCCCGGCGCCGTCACGGTCTTCCACGACGAGATCGATCTGGTCGCGGGCAAGGTGAGGGTGAAGGTCGGCGGCGGGGTTGCGGGCCACAATGGGCTCCGCTCGATCACTGCGCATATCGGCAACGATTATCGGCGGGTGCGTATCGGCGTCGGCCATCCCGGCGACAAGGACCTGGTCTACGCGCACGTGCTCAGTGATTTCGCCAAGAGCGAACGCGCCTGGGTCGAGACACTCACCGACGTCCTCGCCGACAATGTCGGTCTGCTGCTGCGCGGCGAGGACGCAAGCTTTCAGAACAAGGTGCACCTCGCGATGGCCGCGAAGGGTTTCGGCGATCCGGTCCCTGCGCCGACCGTGCAAGGTCAGGACCAGCGCGGTTAACGGTTCGAGGGTTCCGCGCGGTGCCGCGCCTTCATGGCGGCACACCACGTTAAAAGAGACAGCCGCGTCCAAAAGAGACAGCCGCTTCCCCACATCAGGTGAAACCTTCCGGCTGCGGCCGCGTATCTCGGCTGCGGACACATCTGGCGCATCGGGTCTGGCCGCGCTGTTTGCCTCGACTTCAGCCGTTCGTAGCGAAGGTTCCTCCGGCCCGCGAGCCGAAAGGTGATGCCATGCTGCCCAAGCCTGAACCCGCATGCCTCGTCATAGCCGACATCTCCGGCTACACCGGCTATCTGGCCGGCGTCGAACTCGACCATGCCCAGGACATCCTTGCCGACCTGATCGACACGATCGTGGGGGCACTCCGCCCGCCATTCCAGCTCTCGAAGCTCGAAGGGGATGCGGCCTTCGTCTATCTCGCCGCGCCGGAATTGGACGCCTCGCTCCTGCAGGACACGATCGAGGGCGCGTATTTCGCGTTCCGCCGCCGGCTGCGTGACATCAAGCAAGCCTCGATTTGCGAATGCGATGCCTGCCGACTCATCCCGACGCTTGATCTCAAATTCGTTGCCCATTGCGGACAGATCGCCAAGCAGATCATGTCCGGGCAGGAGGAGTTGATCGGCCGCGACGTGATACTGATTCATCGCTTGCTGAAGAACAATGTCGAGGCAAAGGTCGGACGTCACGCCTACGCCCTCTACACCGACGCCTTTGCGCAGCGCACCGGCATGAAGCCGCAAGCGCAGTCGCTGACCGAGCATCACGAGACGGTCGAGATCATCGGCGACGTCCGCTGCTGGTTCCGCGATCTCGAGGTCGCCTGGCAGGTGGAGCAGGCACGCAAGAGGATCGAGGTTACCGCCGCCGACGCGATTGCGAGCTTCGTCATCGACGTTGATGCGCCGCGGCAGACGACGTGGGAATTTCTCACTGCTCCCGGCCATCGGGTGATGTGGACCGCTGGCTCCACGGGCGTCGAAGAGGATGTTGCGAACGGGCGGCGCGGCACCGGTACGGTCAACCATTGCATGCATGGCAAGGACGTCATCATCGAGGAAGTTCTCGACTGGCAGCCTCCCGACTATCTCACCCGGCGGATCCAGTTGTTCGACACCGGCGTCACCCTGACGCTGACCCACACCTTGAGCGATCGCGACAACGGCGGCACGCACATCGAGGTCCGCGTTGCGCCGCCGCCGCCCGAGCAGATGGAGCGCTTTGCGCAACTCGGACCGATGATGCAGCAATCGATGCAAGCTTCCGGCGAAGCGTTGGTGAAGCTCTTGAACGATGCGGCGGCGAGCATCCGTGTCAGCGCGGCCGCAGCGCCGGCGCTGCCGGCTTCACCGGCGCGCTTCGCGAGCGAACCCGTGGTTCAAGGGCGCGGCCCGACCGCCGGCGGCTGATTTCCCGCGGCGTTTTCCTACGCCGCGCGAGACTTCGGGCGTCTTTGTCATTACTACGGCCGTCGTAGAAGCGAAGGATAAGCCCTCGCAAATCGGCGCGGACGCCCCTATCTGATCGGTTCCTCGACGTCACCGATGTTTCGTCAAATCCCGCCGGAAACTGACACCTCTCCATGGGCTTCAAATGCGGCATCGTCGGCCTGCCGAATGTGGGCAAGTCGACCCTCTTCAATGCGCTCACCGAAACCGCGGCCGCGCAGGCGGCGAACTATCCGTTCTGCACCATCGAGCCGAATGTCGGCGAGGTCGCGGTGCCGGATCAGCGGCTGGACGCGCTTGGGGCGCTGGCGAAGTCGGCCGCGATCGTGCCGACGCGGCTGAGCTTCGTCGACATCGCTGGTCTGGTGCGCGGCGCGTCGAAAGGGGAGGGGCTGGGCAACCAGTTCCTCGCCAACATCCGCGAGGTCGACGCCATTGCTCATGTCGTGCGCTGCTTCGAGGACACCGACGTGACGCATGTCGAGGGCCGCATCGATCCGCTCGCCGATGTCGATACGGTAGAGACGGAACTCATGCTCGCCGATCTCGAGAGTTTGGAGCGACGCGTCGACGGTCTGCAGCGCAAAGCGCGCGGTACCGACAAGGACGCCAAGGAGGCGAAGGAGACGCTCGACCTCGTCGGCCGCGCGCTCGCCTTGCTGCGCGACGGCAAGCCCGCGCGGCTTACCGAGCGCAAGCCGGAGGAGGAGCGCACATTCCACATGCTCGGGCTCCTGACCTCATTGCCGGTGCTCTATGTGTGCAACGTCGATGAGGCTTCCGCCGCCACCGGTAACGCTTTCTCACGCAAGATCGAGGAGCGTGCGGGCACGGAAAGGGCCGAAGCGATCGTCATCTCGGCGAAGATCGAAGCGGAAATCGCAGTGCTGAGCGCGGATGAGCGGGATTCGTTTCTCCACGCCATGGATCTCAAGGAGGCCGGGCTCGATCGCTTGATCCGCGCCGGCTACCGGCTTCTCGACCTCGTCACCTTCTTCACCGCCGGGCCGAAGGAGGCGCGCGCCTGGACGGTCCAGCGCGGCGCCAAGGCACCGCAGGCCGCTGGCGTTATCCACACCGATTTCGAGCGCGGCTTCATCCGCGCCGAGACGATCGCCTACGGCGACTACGTGGCCTGCGGCGGCGAAACGCCGGCGAAGGACGCGGGCAAAATGCGGCTCGAAGGCAAGGATTACGTCGTCCAGGACGGCGATGTGATGCACTTCCGCTTCGCGACGTAGTGCTCGGAGATCAGACGTCAGAATCAGAAGCCGGGCGCCAGGGCCTGGCTCCGGCCATGCCCGTTACTGCCGCATTCCGGAGCCCTGATTCCTGATCGCGGCGAGGTGCTCATTGATGCGGAACACGATGAGCACGAATTCGGCGATGATGCGGGCGATGACCACGCCCATGCAGGCGCCGAGCAGGCTGGCGATCAAGAACATCATCCCGACGAAGGGATTGAACGCCATGCTGGTCAGCGAAGAGACCGCGCCAGCGAGCCCGAGAATGACCGAGATAACAACGGCGAGCCAATAGAAGACCTTGATCACAGTGGGCGTCACGAACCGGTCCCACTGGAACAGGTCGCTGATGCCGAACATCGTGGCTTCTCCCATAAAAAATAGGTGACACGCCCGAGGCGCCGGAATTCACGCTACTTGAGAAGCTCCCCCTCGCGCACACTGCACCCCACGTCCGCAGCGGTCAATCGAGGGCCTGATACGGCGCGCCGAAGCGTACTGATTTCCAAAGAAGGCCGACGCGTGTTGCTCCGGCGGCATTTTTACGACTTCGGAACCAATGGCGGCCTATTGGCGGCTGTCCGTCCCATCACAGGAACGCACAACCGAACAGCGCGTTGGTTTTGTTGCTCGGATTCGTGGGTTCCAAAAGTAGCAATGAGGAGTTGGCTATGATTAACCGTATCTCCTACGCCGCGCTGGGTGTCGCGCTTCTCGCTGGGGCATCCGCCGCCAAGGCCCAAACCGATACTGTGTTCGCGGAGCAGCCACGCGCACGGACCGTCGAAACGATCCGCACGGTACGTACAGTCGAGCCGGCCCGCGTGACACATCGGCACGTCGCCAGAAGGGCGCCGGCCAGGGTGATCACCACGACGACCACGCGTACGATCGTGCGCGACCGCTTCGTTCCGGTACCGGAGGTGATTTCGCCCGCCCCAGCGGTAACCACCTACGGCGACGTAGTCCCGCCGGCGCCGTTCGTGGCCGAGGCGCCGTATTCGCGCCCGCTCTACAATGCCGCGCCGGGTGCGCTCGTGGCCGAGCCGGCCTATTCGCGGCCGCTTTATGACGTGGCGGCCCCGGTCGTCGGGCCGGCGCCGATTGCTGCAGCGCCGTTCGTCGGCGCGGCCCCGGCAGGTCAGTCCGGCGTGCCGCTCCCCGGCTATCGCTACGTGTACGAGGCGGACCGTATCCTGGTCATCGACCCCTACACGAACATCGCCGTGCAAGCGATCCCACGCTAAGGGACGCGTGAACGCAGTCGCTTCAGATTGAATCGATTGCCGATGAGTTTTTCCAAGGAGCACGGGCTATTCGGAAACCAGTTCTCCTTGTTTTGCCGGAGCGTGCCCGCGGAAAGACGCCCACAAGACGACGCACGCGCTGCCCAAAAGGCGGCGCGTGCGAGAGATGGAGGAATCTCATGCAAACCCATCTCCTTCGCAGCCTTTTGATCATTGGGCTCGCCGGCGCCGGGCTGGTGCTCATGCCTGTCGGCAGCAAAGTGGTGGATGCGCAAACGAAAGACGCCCATGACGCCACGGGGGTTATGAGCCCCGACGGCATTCCGCAAAAGTTCGAGCTGACGCCGGCGCAGCGGAGCGCGATCTACGACGCGGTGCGCAAGGACAAGAGCAAGGTGGCGCCGAGCCGGTTCTCGACCGACGTCGGTGCCGAGGTTCCGGCGATGATCGAGCTTTACGTGCTGCCCGACGATATCCTCGTGCAGAATCCGACGACGAAGTTCTACAAGTATACGATGGTGCAGGACCGTGTCGTGCTGGTCGATCCGACCAATATGCGGATCGTCGCCGTGATCGGCCCGGCGCACTGATCGGCCACCGCTCGCGACGGCCGCTTCGCGTCCGGCGTCGGAACCGCCCGTCGAAAAACAGCGTGAGAGCCGAAGATCGGCTACGGCGTGACGGTTTTCGCGTGCTGGGTTACTGCCTTGGGCAGCACGTCGAGATATGGGCCCATGAAGAAGGCCTCGCCGGTGCCCTCGCCGTAGTAGCGGTCATAGCCGTCGATCATCGCGCGGACCGGAGCGACACAGGCCGGCATCGACTCCACGATCAAGTCACCGACCTCGGTCTTGGGCTTGGCGTAGCGCGGGTCCGCAGTGACCGCGCGCACTATGCATTCGGTGGCCGAACGCACCAATTGCTCCGTGGCCGCAACCTTTTGCTGGGCGGACAGGTTGGTATCGACAGTCGGATCGCTGAGCGGGTCCGTGGCTACGGTGACGACGAGCGCCGTAGCGAAAAGCGGTGCAAGAATCATGCGATCTCCCTCACCCGGAGCGCGAGCAATAGCGGGGACGGTTGGTGCCGGTCAATCTTCATTTTGCCGCGGCCGCAGGGCGGCATTGCTGCTTGCGCGGCTGCAGGGTGCTATAACCACTAAGGCGGGTTGAGGAGCACGGCCATGATTTTACCCACGGCGCTCGTTATTGGCGCCCAACTTATGCTGCCGGTCGCCGACGGCGTGCCCGATCTCGATGTCGAGCAGGTGTGCGACGGCATCGCCAGACAGGGCGGTGTTACGTTCCGCGATCCTTCCGTGGCGAAGGAGAAGAAAAACTGCGTCGACAGTGAGCAAGTGGTCCGGGCAGAGCTCGCCAAGCAATGGTCGACCTTTGCGCCTGCCGACAAGACCTCCTGTGTCAACGAATCGCGAATGGGTGGGGAGTCGAGCTACACCGAATTGCTGACCTGCCTGGAAATGGCGCGCGACGTGCGCAACATGCACACCGACGGCGAGGGCAAAGCCAAGGGCAAGACGGCGGCGCCGGCACCAGTGCCGACAACCGCCCCGCCCGGCGCGGCGGGCCCGCCGACCGTCATACGGCCGAAATAGGCGGAAGCTTTCGCGATCGGGCCCGGGCAGCCATGATCATTCAGACCGCACCCCCAGGCACGCCGCACTTGGCGGTGATGATGTACGAGCACACCGCCCTGTGCGCACAGTTCGCGCGCGCGTTCGGTAATGATCGGTTCGAGGCGCTGTCGCCGCTCGACCTGATGATCTACGTCGTCGGGCATCACGATGCCGGCTGGGCGGAGTTCGACCGCGATCCGGCGGTCGATGAGAAAACAGGTCTGCCTTACAATCTCGTGGAAACGCCTGCGGAATACATCACCGTCACCAGCCGGTTGTCGCCTGACTTCAACGAGCGGCAGCATCCCTACTGCGGCCTGATATCGAGCATGCACAGCTGGGGCCTCTATAATGGGCGCTACGGCCTTTCCAACCTCGTGCTCATTGACAGGATTCCAGAGCACGACCGGCCGATTGCCGTGCGCATGCTCGACGGCGAGCTGGCGCGGCAGCAACGCTTGAAGGAAGAGATCGGCAAGGACGGCAAAACGGCGGGCTGGCTCGACGAGAAGAAGATCTTTCAGAACTACAAGCAGCTGCAATTCCTCGACACGCTTGCTCTCTACTTCAATCGCGTGCATCCCGACGAGCGCGTGCCGCAGAGTTTCGAGCACGTGCCGCTGAATGCGCAAGAGGATGTCGCGGTGACAATCCGCCCGCAGGCGGCCGGCGTTTACGCGCTGTCGCCGTTTCCTTTCGCGCCGGATGCGGCCGAATTTGCCTTCGCGGGGCGCCGCGTCGCGCCGCGCGGCGAAGAGGCCAACGGCGGCTGGTCGGCACTGCTCAAGCGCGCGCCGACCGAGTGGGAGCGCTTCAGGCTCGTTCCCGCGTAGCAGGGCGGACCCGCCGCGGCGGTACTCGTGTCACTCCGCGCGCTTTACCGCCGGTATGTTTGATCGAATTCCGCGACGGCGCTGAATCCCATCAACTCGCTGAAGTCGCCGAATTTGTAGAGTGAAGCATCGACGCCGACGCTGGAGCCCTCCTTCTTGAGGTGCTGGTACACCTGACGCAGGGCCGCCCCCGCCGCGAGGAAGCCCAGCGCCGGAAAGATGGCGATGGAATAGCCGATCTCCTCTAGCGTCTTGCGGTCCGGCACCGGCGTGCGCCCACCCTCGACCATGTTCGCCATCAGCGGCTTGTCGAAGCTGCGACCGATCTTCCGCATCTCCTCCAGACTCTCGGGGCTTTCGACAAAAAGAATGTCGGCGCCGGCCTTGGCGTAGGCATCAGCGCGGCGCAGCGCCTCGTCCAGTCCCAGCGAGGTGCGCGCGTCGGTGCGGGCAATGATCAGAAAGTCGGCGGAGTTCCTGCTGGCGACGGCGACCTTGATCTTGTCGACCATGTCCTCGATGGGCACCACGCGGCGGCCGAGCATGTGCCCGCACTTCTTGGGAAACTCCTGATCCTCAAGCTGGATGGCGACAGCACCCGCCGCCTCATAGCCGCGCACCGTGTGCTGGACGTTGAGGAGTCCGCCGTAGCCGGTATCGCCGTCGGCCATGAGCGGCGTCCTCGTTGCCTCGGTGAGGACCTTCACGCGGCCGACCATGTCCGTGTAACTCGCGATACCGGCATCCGGCAGACCCAGGTGCGACGCGACGGTGCCGTAACCGGTCATGTAGAGCGCCTCGAATCCCATCTGATCGGCGATCCGCGCCGAAATCCCGTCGAACACGCCGGGAGCAACCAACAGTTCCTTCTTCGCAAGACGTGCGCGGAAGTCCGGTTGCTGTCGTTCGCTCATGCGCCACTCCATGGTCCGGCCGGCAGCTTTTGTCCGGCGGACGCTGCGGCGAAAAATTCTCGTCGAGTGTGCTACGCGGGGGAAATTGTGTACAGTCTTTGTCAAGCGGAGATGATCGCATGAGTGTCGGGGAGGGTGATGGTGTCGACCGCGCGGCGGCTTTGCGCGCGCTCGTGGCCGATACCGGGGTGAGCGTGTCGCCGGCGGAAGCGGACGCCATGGTGCAGTCGCTGGCGCGCTTTCAGGCTGCGCTTGCAAGCCTTCTGCACCAGCCGTCGTTCGACGAGACCATCGAGCGTTTCTTTCGCCTGCTCGAGACCGGCGCCGCGAAGGGGGCTTCCCGGTGAACGATCCTTCGGCTCTGACGGTGAACGATCCCACGGCTCTGACACTGCGCGAAGCGGCCGCTGCGATTGCGCAGGGCGCCTTGCGTGCCGAGGCGCTCGTCGACGCGTGCCTCGACCGCATCGAGCGTTTGCAGCCGAAGCTCAATTGCTTCATCCGCGTGACCGCGGATGCCGCGCGTGAGCGGGCGCGCGAGGCGGATCGCGCGGTCAAGGCCGGGCGCAAGCTTGGTCCGCTGCACGGGGTGCCGCTCGCCCACAAGGACATGTTCTACCGCGCCGGCGAGGTTTGCAGCTGCGGGTCGAAAATCCGCGCCGCGTTCGTTCCCGACCATACGGCGACCGTGCTGGCGCGGTTCGACGCAGCCGGCGCGGTCGACCTCGGCCGCCTCAACCTCGCGGAATTCGCGCTCGGCCCGACGGGCCACAACGATCATTTCGGCCGCTGCAAGAATCCGTGGAATCCAGAGCACATCACCGGCGGCTCATCGTCCGGCTCCGGCGCTGCGGTGGCCGCCGGCCTGGTGTTTGGAGCGCTCGGCTCCGACACCGGAGGGTCGGTGCGGCTGCCGGCGGCCGCCTGCGGCCTCGCCGGAATAAAGCCGACGCTCGGCCGCGTGAGCCGATATGGCGCCATGCCGCTTTCACACTCTTGCGACTGCATCGGCGTACTGGCCCGCAATGTCGGCGACTGCGCGCGCCTCCTCGCCGTCATTGCCGGACCGGACGAGCGCGACGGCATGTCGAGCCGCAATCCGGTGGAGGATTACGAGCGCGGCCTCGAAGATGCAGGAAGTGCTGGAGCGCTGGCCGGCGTCACGATCGGCGTGCCCAGCCGATACTACTACGATGGAATAGATGCCGAAGTGGCCGAGCTGCTCGCGGCGAGCCGCGGCGTGCTCGAAAAGCGCGGCGCCAAGATCGTGGACGTGCCGATCGGAGACCATGCCGCGGTCAATGATCTCGCCGGCACGATGGTGATGGCCGAAGGCGCGGCCGTGCATCTGCCCTGGCTGCGTGAGTGTCCGCAGGACTACTCGCCGCAGGTGCGCGCGCGGCTTCTCGCCGGCGCCGGCCTGCCGGCGACACTTTATCTGCAGGCGTTGCAGGCGCGCTCGCAGCTGCTCGACGAAATCCTGCGCGACACATTCACCAAGTGCGACGTGCTGCACATACCGGTGCTGAAACAGCCGGTGCCGACCGGCGCCGAAACCGATGTCCGTGGGTCGGCGGCGATGGCGGCGGTGCTGGCGCAGATCGTCGCCGCCACGCGCCCGATCAACTATCTCGGCCTGCCGGGACTCTCGGTCCCCATCGGCTTTACCCGCAACGGCTTGCCGCAGGCGATGCAGCTTGTGGGTCGGCCGTTCCAGGAGGGCCTGTTGTTCCGCATCGGCGCCGCTTACGAAGCCGGCGCCGGCCGCCGGAGCGAACGGCCGCCGCTCAACTGAAATTCGTCACGAGACGCGCCGGCCGGGCGAGCCGAGCGAAGCGCGCGGCGCGAGCACGTCGCGCACCATGTTGGCGTGCGTGTTCGCGTGCTGCCCGCCATAGGCGCGGCGTTTGACGAAGGCGCCGTCGCCGGCGCGGCCGACATAATTGCCGTTATCGATCACGACCTTGCCGCGCGACAGCACGGTCTCGGTGTAACCCTTCACCTTGAAGCCTTCGTAGGCGCTGTAGTCGATATTCATGTGGTGAGTGCGGCCGTTGAAGGCGCTGATCGTCTCTTCGCGCGCCGGATCGAAAATCACGATGTCGGCGTCGCTGCCGACGGCGATCGTGCCCTTCTTCGGGAACAGGCCGAAGATCTTTGCCGGCGCGGTCGAGGTCAGCTCGACGAAACGGTTGAGCGATATGTGCCCGGTGCTGACGCCATAGTGATAGATCAGGCTCATGCGGTTCTCGATGCCCGGACCGCCGTTCGGGATCTTGCTGAAATCGTTGCGGCCGAGCTCTTTCTGCTCCTTGAGACAGAACGGGCAATGATCGGTCGAGATGACGTCGAGAGCGTGCGAACGCAGGCCGTTCCACAACTCGTCGTGATTCCATTTTTCCCGCAGCGGCGGCGTGAGCACGTATTTGGCGCCGTCGAAGCCCGGCTCGTCGTAGCGGTCGACGTCGAGCAGCAGATATTGCGGACAGGTCTCGGCGTGGGCCATGACGCCGCGCGCCTGCGCCATGCGCAGCTCGTGGAGCGCGTCGTAGCAGCTCAAATGCACGATGTAGACCGGCGCGCGCGCCACCTCCGCAATCGCGAGCGCGCGGTGCACGCCTTCCGCCTCCAACCGCGTCGGGCGCGTCAGCGCGTGATATTTAGGTTCGATGTGCCGTTGCTCGAGCGCGATCTTCACCAATTCGTCGATGACGATGCCGTTCTCGGCGTGCATGCAAACGAGCGTGCCGTCCTCGCCGGCTTTGCGCATGGCGCGAAAGATGGTGCCGTCGTCGGAGAGCAGCGCGCCCGGATACGCCATGAACAGCTTGTAGCTGGTGACACCGTTGTCGGCGAGGCTGCGCATCTCGCTGACGCGTTCCTGCGGCATGTCGGTGACGATCATGTGGAACGCATAGTCGATCGCCGTCGTGCCGGCGGCCTTGGCGTGCCAGGTGTCGAGCGCCTTCAGCGTCGAAGTGCCGCGCGTCTGCACGGCGAAATCGATGATGCAGGTGGTGCCGCCATGGGCGGCGGCGCGGGTGCCGGTCTCAAAAGTATCTGAGGTTGTCGTGCCGCCGAACGGCAATTCCAGATGCGTGTGCGGATCGACCCCGCCCGGGATCACCAGCTTGCCGGACGCATCGATGCGCTTGTCCGCGTCGATCGCGAGGTCCTTGCCGATCAAAGCGACCTGCGAGCCGTTAATGAAGATGTCGGCACGATAGTCGTCGACCGCGGTAACGATACGCCCGTTTTTGATCAGTACGCTCACTTTTGTGCTCCCCGTGGCGGTTTGACAGGCCCCTGTTCTGATGTATCATTCGCAAATTGAAGCGGCGCACAAGGGCTTTGGCCTCCTGCCTGGCTGTCTATTGCCGCTCCGGGCTTCAACAAACGCAACCCACATTCGCTAGTTACAACCAGGGGAGACATGCATGCGCGTACAGCAAGGACAGTGGTCGCGCAGATCATTCTTGAAGACCACGGCGGCCGGCGTCGCTGCCGCCGGCGTGGCCGGCAGCTTCGCACGGATCGCGGACGCCGCCGACGGACTGCGCAGCATCGGTCTCGGCGTCAGCGAGATCAATGAGATCCAGGACAAGGCAACAAAGGACCTCGGCTTCCCGGTGAGCGGGCAGGCGATGGGCTACGGCGACATGTTCAGCAAGATGCTGAACCAGAACGACCAGTACGAGATCGCCGAAGGTTACTACAACGACATGGACGTGATGCTGCCCGCCAAAGTCTGGCAGCCGATCGACACCAAGAAGCTGAAGGACTGGGACAAGGTCACCAACCTCACCAAGACCGGAAGGTTGACGCCTGAATCGAGTGTCGGTCAGGGCGACGCGCCTTACCTGTTCCTCTGGGTCGACGAGCAGGGCAACAAAACGAAAGGCCCGTCGCAGTACATCAGCATGTGCCCGGCGTTCCACAACGCCGACTCCATCGGCTACAACCCGAAAGCCACCGGCAAAACGATCGAGAGCTGGGGCGAGCTTCTCAACAAGCAGTACAAGGGCAAGGTCGCGCTGCTCAACGTGCCGCAGATCGGCGTCATGGACGCGGCGATGGCGATCGAGGCGCTCGGTCTCAAGAAGTTCGGCGACAAGGGCAACATGACCAAGCCCGAGATCGACTTCCTGATCGACTATCTGATTCCGCTGAAGAAGGCGGGCCACTTCCGCGCGTTCTGGGAGAATTTCGGCCAGTCGGTCAACCTCATGGTCAACGGCGAAGTGGCGCTCGAGAGCATGTGGTCGCCGGCGGTCGCCGCGATCCAGGCCGAGGGCGTACCCTGCGTCTACGCGTTCCCGAAGGAGGGCATGCGCGGCTGGCACGGCGGTCTTGCCATCTCGGCGAAGGTCAAGGGCAAGCAGCTCGACCAGGCCTACGAGTACATCAACTGGTGGCTCGCCGGTTGGCCGGCCGCGTTCGTCGCCCGCCAGGGCTACTATCATTCGATCCCCGACAACGCGAAGAAGTTCCTCGCGCCCGAGGAATGGGACTACTGGTACGACGGCAAGCCGGCAGCCAAGGACCTGTCCGATCCGTTCGGCACGGTGATCATCAAGAAGGGCGACGTCCGCACGGGCGGCTCGTACTGGAGCCGGTACTCCAAGATCGCCGTGTGGAATTCGCTGATGGACGAGAACGACTACCTGGTGAAGCGGTGGACGGAGTTCCTCACCGCCTGAGCCTGATCACAGCTCAATAGCAGTCGTGAGCGACGCCGCCGGCTTCAACCGGCGGCGTTTTCGTGTATGGTTGATCCGTGACGACGGTCGAAACCTACTCCACATTGACGCGCACCGAGACGGCGCCGCGCGGGCTGATCGGCGCCGCGCCGCCCACGCATGCCGAAGCGGAGGAGGTGCAGCGCAAATACCGCCGCGAGCCCGGATTCCCGGTGCCGATACTGATCGCGCCGGCCACGCTCTGGCTCGTGGTCTTCCTGTTCCTGCCGCTGCTTTCGATTTTCATCTTCACGTTCTGGAAATCGACCGGACACGGCATGGCGCCGGCCTTCACCTTCGACAACTACCGCGCCTTCTTCGTCACGGAGGGCTTTTTCGATCCAAGCAATCCTGATTTCCTGACGCCATCCATTTTCCTGCGCACGCTATGGACGACGTTCCGCTTCACCATATCGGTGATGGCGATCTGTCTGATCCTCGCCTACCCGATGGCCTATTTCCTCTCGATGCAGGTGGAAGATTTCAAGTGGCAGCTTGCTTTGTTTCTCCTCGTCATGGTGCCGTTCTGGACCAGCTATCTCATCCGTGCGGTGGCCTGGTTGCCGATGCTCGGCCGCCACGGGCTGATCAACGAATTTCTGATCTCGATCGGCGCCATCGATGAGCCGGTCAGCTTCTTTTTGTATTCCGAGTTCAGCTACACCATGGCGCTGGTGCAGCTCTATGTGGTGCTGGCGGTCGGACCGATCTTCTTCTCGCTCGCCAAGATCGACCGCACGCTGCTCGAGGCGGCGCGCGACATGGGGGCGACGCCGTTCCAGATCTTCCGCGAGATCATCGCGCCGCTGTCGCTGCCGGGCGTCGCCATCGGCATGATCTTCATCTTCGTCATGCTGATGGGCGAGTTCGCCACCGCCGTCGTGGTCTACGGCGGCAAGACCTCGACCACGGGCACCGTGATCCTCAACTACTACGCCATCGCCAACTATCCCTTCGCCGCGGTCAACGCCTTCATGTTGATGGTGGCGATGATGATCGGGGTCATCGTCATCCTGCGGGTGGTGGATATCCGCAAGGAGCTCTAGCGATGGAGCGCTCGACCCCGGAACGCCGCCGCAAGGCCCGCGTCAAAGCCGGCTTCAGTGTCTACTATGCGATCTTCCTGATTTTCGTCTACGGGCCGATGTTCGCGATGTTCACGCTGTCCTTCCAGGGACCGCGCGGCGGCGTGACCTTTCCGATGCGCGGCCTGAGCTTCTTCTGGTGGGAGAAGCTCGCCGGGCCGTCGGCGGTCGGCGATCTCAAGGCCTCTTTGGTGCGTTCGCTCATTCTTGCCGTCGTGGTGATGATCATCACCGCGCTGTTCTCGACCATGCTGGCGATGGCCTTCCGCAAGCGCTTCCGCGGTTCGGGCGCACTGTTCTATGCGGTGATGGCCGGCCTGATGGTCCCCGGCGTCCTGCTCAGCCTCGGTCTGGCCTCGCTGCTGCGCCAGATCGGTATTGCGCCGAACTGGTGGTATTCGGGCCTCGGCGTGCACGTGGTGTGGACGCTGCCGTTCGGCTTTCTGGTGATGATGGCGGTGTTCAACCGCTTTGACGCCCGTCTCGAGGAGGCGGCGCGCGACATGGGGGCCGATGAGTGGACGGTGTTCAAGGAGGTGACGCTGCCGCTGATCACGCCGGGCATCGTGGCGGCGGGGCTGTTCGGCTTCACTCTCTCCTACGACGAGTTCGCCCGCACCACCCTGTTGTCCGGCGCGCAGAACACCCTGCCGCTCGACATCAACGCGTCGCTGACGCAACGCGTGCAGCCGACGCTGTTCGCGCTCGGCACCGCCTCGACGATATTCTCGCTGCTGATGATCGGACTGTTTATTGTAATTTATACGATCCTGTATCGGCGCTCGCGCTAGCCGCGGAGCTCTGCCGCACCACCTTGAGCAGCCAGTAGATCAGGCAGAAGACCACGGTGAGGATCACCATGGCGACGACGGCGCCGAGCCGGGAGCCGAACTCGGCACCGAGCGTGTAGCCGCTCTGCAACAGATAGACGCAGAGGATCTGCATCGATTGCGCCGCGGCCCCGGCGCAGAACAGGATCGCGATGAAGGCCGACCCGCGCAGCGAGGCCAGCACCATGCCGTCGACGCTGCGCCGCTGCACGATGTAGAGCCGATAGGCGCGCCAGTGATAGCCGCAGAAGCCGATGATGCCGGCGATCAGCACGACCCAGAAGATCGCGTTGTCATAGCCGAGCCCGTTGATGACCAGCGTGAAGAAGTCCTCGAACGGCTTGTAGAAGTAGAGGAAGATGAGAATGACGATGAAGGCTACGTAGCCTACCAGCGCCCAAAACAGCCGCCATCCCGCCATTTCGACTAAGCCCCTCGATGATTTTGCGGATACCCCGGCCGCGCGTGCGGCGTCAGTTGGAGCACGTCACGTCGCCAACGGCAAGGGGCCGGTCCCGCAGCGCCGGCGCATGGAAGCGCTCAGGCATTGGCCTTCATCGCGACGATAAGCAGGACGAGATAGATCACGACGAAGACGGCATCCTTCAACGCCGGCAGGACTTGGCGCTCGCCAGCTGACGAGACCAAGGTCACGACTTCGAGAATGAAGAATACGGCCGCGAGGATGAGGAAGGGCCACATCGAGCCCCACCACGACGCCGGCGCGGCGACGCCTTGCGTGGTCGCCCAGATCAGGAACAGCACCGGCAGGATGACCAGGTATCCGTAGCCGATGAGAAAGCGGCTGCGCGACGCCGTGCGGTCGATGACCCAGAACGCGGCAAAGAACAAGACGAGATTGAGAATATCCCAGAAGCTTGCGGCGTAGCCCTCGGGCTTGTCCACGCTTCGCAGATTGAGGAACGCGAGCATCAGCAGAAACAGCAGCAGGTCGCAGAGGAGCCATTCGCGCACCGCCTCGGCCGTGCTTTTGCCGCCCCACACGCGCGTCGCCTTGTCGATGATGAGGACCAGCGCCACGCCGAGGCTCGCGGGATAGACGAGTTGCGCGAGCAGCGCGTGCTGTGCGGCATGCGCGAGCCCGATCCAGCACAGCAGCACTACGGCGACGACCAGGCCGGCGAGGCCGAGGATGCGCGGCGCCGGCGGTATCGAAGGGGCCGGCACGCTCGCCGGCGCCTTCTCGGCTACCGCCTCGCCCGCCCGAGTCGGTACGGCGGGGAGGGCGGGTCGCGTCGACTGCGCCAGCGTGTAGGCAAAGGAGACGAGGAGCCCGATGACGCCGAGGGCGACCATGACCGCGGCGAAGATGATCGTGCGCGTGTCTGATCGCCAGTCTTCGAAGGTCTCGCCCCACGCCCATTGCCCACCGTTGGCAATCAGCCAGATGACGAAAGCCGCAATGGCGGCGAGGAGCAGCAGCGCCAGGGTGAATTCGTACCACCGCGGCGGCTGCGTCGCCGGCTCGCCCGGGCCGCCGCCCGCCGTCTGCGGCCGTTGCGCCGAGCGCACCAGCAACGCAATGAGAAAGGCCAGCACGCCGATAATGGCGACGACGACCATGGCCTCGACGAAGATTGTCGCTCGCTGTTCCAAGGACGTTTCGACCTTTCGCTAAGGGCGGGCGTGGGTGCCTCTAGCGCCCGTTGCGCAGGAGCGTTTCGGCGCACTTCTGCAGGCTGTCGTTGGCGGCGCGCTCGAGGAGTTCGCCCAGCGAGCGGCCCTGGCCGCTCGCTGCCACCGCGGTTTCGCGGACCGTCGAGCCGTTGGCGCGCAACTGGCCGACCACCTCGATCGTGTTGCCATAGGCGCTGTGGCGCACGATCTCGAAGCTCCAGCCATCGCCGTGAGCTTCGCGCAAGCCGCGCAGCACCTCCGCCAGCGCGCCCCGCTCGCGACCGGCGACCGATTGCGCCGGCGCCACCGGCGGGCGTGACGCTGCGACCGGGCGGGCAGGGGCGGGCGACCGCGCCGGCGTGGTCGGCGGTCGAGGCGCGGCGGGCCGCTCTTCGGCGGCCGCGGCCCTTGGCTGCGGCGAAGATCGCATGCGTTCGCGCAGCGCGCGGGTTGCCGCCTCGTCCACGGTCTCAGCCACCGGATCGAGAACGACGCCGTAGGCGGCGCGGGCGTGTTCGACGGTGCAAAAGCCATCGAGCACGTCGTCGAGCACCTTTTCGGCCGGCCGCTCCAGCGGGTCGCCGAAGCCGCCGCCACAGGGGCCGTAGAATACGTGCACGTCACCGGCGGCAACGCGCAGGCCGGAAAACTTCGCCGGCATGTGCTTCACCTCGGCCGGCCGCGCGACGTTGTAGATGTCGACCTTGCCGACCGCGCCAGTGCTTCCGCCGAACACGCCCCAGGGCACGTCGTGATGGCGCTCGTTCTCGTGGGTGATGAACGCGTCGGTGAGGACGCGCTGCGCCTTGACCACGCCGATGCCGCCGCGGGAACGGCCGGCGCCGGGCATTACGTCGTCGCGCAGTTCGTAGCGGTCGCAGATCATCGGCAGGTGCATCGCCAGATCTTCGAGCGGGTTGTTGCGCGTGTTCGCCATCAGGCTGTCGATGCTGTCCGGGCCGTCGCTGCGCGGGCGGCCGCCATACGAACCCTCGTTGACTTCGAGGAAAACCCAATAGTCGCCGCTCGGGCGGACGCCCGCATAGGAGCAGAACGACAGGCTCGCCGAGCTGCCGGCGATGATGTCGTTGGGCAGAACCGGCGCCAGCGCCTTGTAGATCAGATCGATCACGCGGTTGATCTGGGCAAAGCGCGCCTCAGCGGCAGCCGGAAAGATCGGGTTGTAGATCGAGCCCTTCGGCGCGATGACGCTGACCGGGCGGAATGATCCCTGGTTCGAGGGCACTTTCACGTCCGAAGTCACCGCGTCGAGAAGGAGCGAGCGGATGGCGCAGAAGCAGGCGACCTTGGTCGAGCCCTCGAACGGGACGTTGAACGCGGTCTCGACTTGGTTGGCCGAGCCGGTGAGATCGATCTCGACGCCGTCGCCCTTGACGCGGACGCAGACCTTGATCGGCAGCCGCACATCGCGGTTCTTGCCGTCGTCGTCCAAAAAGCCTTCGGCGCGGTATTCGCCGTCGGGAATGGCAGCAATGCGCTGGCGCAGCACGCGCTCGGTGTAGTCCATCAGCTGCTGCGTTGCGTCGAGCACCATCTGACGTCCGTAGCGGTCCATCAGCTCGACGAAGCGTTTGGCGCCGAGCCGCGCCGAGGCGATCTGCGCGTCGAGGTCGTCTTGCAGCTGGCGCGCAGCGCGGCTGTTGCGCCCGATGTAAGTCCACAGCGCCTCGTTGCGCTTGCCGCGCTCGTAGAGCTTGGTGCCGGCAAACAGCATGCCTTCGGCGAAGACGTCGGGAATATCGATGATCAGTCCCGGCGTCGCGGCGCCGATGTCGAGGTGATGCGCGGTGTTGGCGGAGTATCCGACCAGCGTTCCCTCGTGGAAGACCGGCACGACGACGGCGATGTCCGGCGAATGGCTCGAGCCGTGATAGGGGTGATTATGAATGACCAGGTCGCCCTCGTGCCATTCGCCGCCCTGCAGCGTGTCGCGGATGCCGGCGAGGTAACCGGGCAGCGAGCCGATGTGCAGCGGCGTCGATTCTGATTCGCACAGCGTGTTGAAATCGGTGTCGAACAGGCCGGCGCCGAGATCCTGCGATTCACGGATGATCGAGGAGAACGACATGCGGTAGAGGACGTGCCCCATTTCCTCGGCGATGGTCTGCAGCGCGCCGTTGATCACCTGCAGCGTGATGGGGTCGATTGATTCTCGGGACATGCGCTGTCGCTCTTGTGATCGCCTTCAGCTGCCGCGACGGACGTGCAGATTGCCGAATTCCGCCACCTCGGCGACATAGCCGGGCGGCAGCAGCGTGGTCGAGTTGTGCTGGATCAGGATAGCGGGCCCGGCGACGCGATGGCCGGCCCGCAGCCGCCCGCGGTCGTAGCGCGGCGTGTCGACGGTCTGGCCGTCGTCGAATGTGGTCGGGCGGCTGTAGAGGACGGCGTCGGATATGGCCTGACCGTTCGCCTTGTCGATGCGCGCCACTTTGAGCGGCACCACGTCCTCGCGCCCGATTACCCGCACCGTGATCAGTTCGACCTCGCCGTCGTCGAAATGATAGCCGTAGTCGAGGCGGTGCTGCTGGTGGAAGCCCGTGACCACGTCGCTGAGGTTCGCCGCCGTGACCTTGCCGTCCGGCAGAGTGGCCCGCAGCTCGAATCCCTGTCCGTGATAGCGGCATTCGGCGAGCTTCTGGAATTTCTGCCGTTCGGGTTTGACTCCGTCCTTTTCAAGGTCGCGCCGGCAGCGCCCGACGAGTTCGTCGATCACCGCGTTGATCCTGGAAACGGCGGCCTGATCCGCGTGCTTGAGCGAGACGATGAGCGAGCGCGCATGCTCGTACTGCATGTCGGTCTGCAATAGCCCCATCGCCGCCGTAATGCCGGGCGCTACTGGCACGATGATCTCCTTCGCAGCGATCGCCTCGGCGAGCGCCACGCCGTGCAGCGGACCGGCGCCGCCGAAGGGCACGAGCGCGAATTCGCGCGGATCGATGCCGCGCGCCACCGAGTTCGAGCGAATGGCGAGCGCCATGTTCGAGTTGATGACCTTGATGATTCCGAGCGCGGCGTCCTTGACCGAGAGGCCGAGCGGCTTCGCCACCTTGGCTTCGACGGCCTTGTGGGCGAGGTCGGGATCGAGCGGCAGGTCGCCGCCCAGCATCTTGTCGGCGTCGAGGCGGCCGAGAACGACCTGCGCGTCGGTGACGGTCGGCTCCTCGCCGCCCCGTCCGTAGCAGGCGGGGCCCGGTTCGGCGCCGGCCGAGCGCGGCCCGACGTGAAAACCGCCCGCGGAATCGATGTAGGCGATCGAGCCGCCGCCGGCGCCGATCGAGACGAGATCGATCATCGGCACCAGGATGGGATGGCCGTTCACGTAGGAGTCGCGCGCATTCATGATCTTGATGCGCCCGTCCGGGATGGTGCTGATGTCGGCCGAGGTGCCGCCGATGTCGACGGTGATGAGGTTCGAGCGGCCGCAAAGCATGCCCTCGGCGCGGCCGCCGATCACGCCGCCGGCGGGACCCGACATCAGGATGCCAACCGCCTTCTGCGAACAGGTCTCGACAGTCGCGATGCCGCCGTTCGACTGGATGACGCGCAGATTGGCGCGAAAGCCGCTGTCGGTGAGCTTGCTCTGCAGATTGTTGAGATAGAGCGAGGTCTTCGGCCCGACGAAGGCGTTCATCGCCGCGGTGGAAAAGCGCTCATACTCGCGGATGACGTTGGCTACCTCGGACGAGGTGCAGATATAGGCGTCGGGCATCTCGGCGCGAACGAGCTCGGCGGCGCGCCTTTCGTGCGCGTCGTTGAGGAACGAAAACAAAAAGCCGATGACCACCGATTTGATGCCGCGGCGCTTGAACAGCTTTATGGCCTCGGCGACTTCGCTTTCGTTCAGTGGCGTTTCGACCTTGCCGTCGGGCGGCAGGATGCGCTCCGTCACCGCGATGCGGTTGCGCCGTCGCACCAGCGGCCGCTGCTGCCACGGCACCTCGAAATGCAGCGAGAAATTATATGGCCGCTTGTGCCGGCCGATGTGCAGGATGTCGCGGAAATTCCGCGACGTCAGCATCCCCACTTCGGCGCCGTTGTGCTCGATGGTGATGTTGGTGGCGATCGTCGTGCCGTGCACGATCAGCGATACGTCATCCGGGCGGACGCCGGAAATCTCGCACAGCTCGCGCAGGCCCTTGAGCACGCCCTCGGATTGGTCGTGCGGCGTGCTCGCGACCTTGTGGACGAAAACGCCGTGATCCGCCTCGAGCACGAGGTCAGTGTTGGTCCCGCCGACATCGACGCCTACGCGCGCCATGGATCGCCCGAATCTTTCCCGCGCCGCCGTGCCAGACCCGGGTGCACAACGCCTTTTTGCTATCGACTGATAGTCAAGGAAACATTGTCAGCATTGGCGCGCCTGCGCAACCCCCAAGCCCCGGCGGGAAGTGTCGCGAGATGCTATGTGCAGGCCCGTTGAAACGGCATCCGAGCGGCATCGATTGGCAAAGTTGAGCACAGCAACCAAATAGTGGTTGAATGCTTCTCACAATGGAGAGGAACGCGAGCGATGGTTGCGACCGGCAAATTCGTCTGCTCCGCCTGCAGGTGGTGGCATTACCACCCGACCGAGGGCGCCGAGCCGGGCTCGGAGCAGGCGGTCGGGTATTGCCGGCGCTTTCCGCCGGCGCGGCGGGAGAACGGCGTCGGCGCCTGGCCGATCACCTTCGGCAGCGACTGGTGCGGCGAATTCACCGACAAGGCCGAGGTGTCGTGGCCGTCGTCGCGCG